>Ga0307505_10000196_pt1 | contig 74296 bp, 60 predicted proteins | sample 23_S_MG_FD_202183 | JGI IMG/M metagenome (GOLD analysis project Ga0307505, IMG submission 202183) | Soil microbial communities from Populus trichocarpa stands in riparian zone in the Pacific Northwest, United States - 23_S | ecosystem: Environmental > Terrestrial > Soil > Riparian zone > Trees... | reverse complement strand
GCGCCACGGGCGCGCCATACGTGTACGACGCGCACGAGCTCGAGACGCACACGAACTACTGGTCGTTCAATCGGCTGACCACGCGCGCCATTGCGACGTACGAGCGCGCGTTGATTGCCGCGGCTGCCGGCGTCATCACCGTCAGCGACAGCATCGCGGACTGGCTGGCGCGCGAGTATCGCGTCCGGCGTCCAACGGTCGTGCTCAACGTTCCCGCCGTGCTGCGCCGGCCGGACTCGGCGGGAGGCGGGGCCACCGTGCGCCAATCGCTGGGGCTCGCGCGCGAGACGCCGCTGGCCGTATACGTGGGCTCGGTGACGATCGATCGCGGCATCGAGCAGTGCGTCGAGGCGCTGCCGCACATGCCGGTCGTGCACCTGGCGCTCGTGGGGCCGCGCCACCAGCCACTCGTGGACGCCGTCACCCGGCGCGCGACGGAACTCGGCGTCGCCAGCCGGCTGCATCTCGTGGATCCGGTTGCGGCGGACCGAGTCGTTTCGTTCGTCGCCGATGCGGACTGCGGCGTGGTCGCGATCCAGAACACCTGCCTCAGCTACTACTACAGCTTCCCGAACAAGCTGCTGGAGAGCGTCATGGCCGGCCTGCCCGTGGCCGCGGCGGACCTGCTCGAGATCCGGCGCTTCGTGGAAGAATTCAAGGTGGGCGTCGTGATGGACGAGCGCGATCCCAAGGCGATCGCGAGTGCCGTGCTGACGATCGTCGCGGACCGGGCGCGTTTTGCGCCGAGCGACGCGACCCTGGACCGCATCGCGGCGAGCTACGGCTGGCCGGTGCAGGAAGGCCGGCTCGTGGAGCTGTTCAGGAGCCTCGGGCGATACTCTCCGCGCGCCAGCGGATCAAGCGCTCGAGACCTTCGCGAAGCTCGACGCGAGCACTGAACCCCAGGTCGCGCGCGGCCTTCTCCGGAGATCCGACGCGATTGCGAACGAGGGTTGCGTCAGTCCGTGGCGCATGCGTCACGGACTGCCGGGCGCCGGTGATCTCGACGAGCAGGCGCGCCAGCTCGGCCAGCGGGGTGCGTCGCCCGGTCGCGACGTTGTAGAAGTCGTCGGTGGCGCCGGCCTGCATGGCGCGCACGTTCGCGGCGGCGCAGTCCTCGACGGCGATGAAATCGTACGCCTCGGTGCCATCGCCATGGATCGTGGGACCATTGCCCGCATCGATCGCGTCGAGCATGCGCATGATCACCGACGTGTACGCGCCGCGATAATCCTGGCGCGGACCGTACACGTTCATGTAGCGCAGACCGACGTAGTCCAGGCCGTACCGGTGATGGAAGGCGCGCGCCATCGCTTCGCCCGCGATCTTCGTGGCGCCGTAGAAGTTCCGGTTGTTGAACGGATGGTCTTCGTCCATCGGCTCGAGCAGCGCGTCGCCGTAGACCGAGGCGGACGACGAGTACACGAGCCGCTTCACCTTCGCCTGCACGCAGGCTTCGAGCACGTTGAAGGTGCCGGCGACGTTCACATCGAAGGCGCTGCGCGGATAGTCGTGGCACTGGAGCAGCCAGAGCGCGGCGAAGTGGAACACGCCGTCCGCGCCCTCGAGCGCCGCGCGCAGGATGTCCGTCTGCATGATGTCCCCGCCGATGGGGAACACCGAGACGCGCGTGTCGCGCAACGCGTCGCGCAGATTCTCGAGGCGCCCCCGCGAGAAATTGTCGTAGATCACGACCTCGCGCACGTCCTCGTGCAGCAGGGCGTCGGCGGTGTGCGAGCCGATGAAGCCGCCGCCGCCGACGAGGACGAAGCGGCCGCCGTCGAGCTTCATCTCAGAATGACGCGCCGAAACGCTCCGCCCAGATCCCGAAACAGGCGAGGCGCCACGGCGTGTAGTCGAACGCCCGCCGGCCGTCGAGCGTGTCCCGAACCAGCGTCGTGGCATTCGCCGTGTTGAACTGCCCGGGGAACCGGCGCACCGTCGCGAGGGCGGCGTCTTCCATCGCTCCGCGCAACGGCCCGCGAAACCACGCCGCTTCGGGCGTCGCAAAGCCGAGCTTGTCGGTGCGAGTGCGAACCTCCTCGGGGAGCCGGCCCCGCATGGACTCCCGCAGCACCCACTTGGTCCAGCCGTTCACCAGCTTGTGCTCGCCGCCGAGCCGGATGGCGAACTCGACGAGCGGATGATCGAGGAAGGGCACGCGCGCCTCGACGCCATGCGCCATGCTGTTGCGGTCCTCCCAGTGCAGCAGCATCGGCACGTTGCCCCGCGTCAGGCCCACGCAGAGCGAGGCGATGTCCTGCATCGGGGGCAGCCCCGCCTCGGCGATCCCGCGCTCGAACACCTGGTACGGTCCCTCGTTCAGGCCGAACGCAGGCATGTCGAGCCACGGGCCGGGTGCCGTTGCGCCAGTGCCGTTTGCGTGCCGGGCGCGCGCGAAATGCAAGGCGCGGTGAATCGGCGTGCGCACGAGGCGGGGCGCGGATGCCAGCATCTGGCCTGCTCCGGCCGCGAGCTGCGGCAGGAATGGCGTGCCGAACATGCGCGCGCGGCGGGCGGCGAACGCCACCCCGGCCGCCAGGCGCCACTCGCGCATGAGCTGGCCGAAACGCAGGTCGTAGACGCCGTGGTAGCCGGCCAGCAGCTCGTCGGCGCCCTGACCGTCCAGCATCACCTTCAACCCGTTCGCGCGCGCGGCGGCGAACACATGATGCTGCGCGTGAATGCTGGTGCTTCCGTACGGCTCGTCCTGATGCCACACGATCGTCGAGGCTTCGGCGAGAATGTCCTCGGCGCGGGGGCGGGCGGCATGGCTGCGTGCCCCCGCGGCCGCCGCGACGACGTCCGCGTACCTGGTCTCGTCCACCGCCGTCCCCTCGAACCGCGCGGTCACCGCGTTCAACTGGTGACTGCCATTCACGGCGGCGAGCTGCTCCGAGATGAGGCACACGAGCGTCGAGCTGTCCAGGCCGCCGGAGAGACATGACCCGACTTCCACGTCGGCCCGAAGGTGCAGGCGCACCGAATCCTGGAGGAGCGCGAGGAATTGCTCCGCGGCGTCGCGGCCGCCGAGATCAAGCGTGTCCGGCTCCGGCAGCCGGTACCACACGCCTTCCGTGAAGTTGCGCGAGACAACGTCGATCTCGGCCCAGCACCCCTGGCCGAGCTGCTGCACGTCCGCGAACATCGTCTCGCAGGAATGGTCCAGCGTTCCCGCCGCGAGGAAGTCGTGCGCCCGGCGTCCGTTGATCCGCGTCGACACGCCCGGCACGTCGAGCAGCTGCTTGATCTCCGAGCCCGCCGCGATGCCATTGGGCGTGCGCACGTAGTACAGCGGCTTGATGCCGAAGCGATCGCGCGCAAGCAGCACGCGCTGCGCGCGCGTGTCGTACAGCACGAACGCGAACATGCCGCGGAGCCGCGAGAGGCAGTCGCGCCCCCACGCGTCGTACGCCGCGAGGATCACCTCGATGTCGGACTCCGAGGTAAAGGTCCTGCCAAGCTGCCGCAGCTCCTCGCGCAGCTCGATGTAGTTGTAGATCTCGCCGTTGAAGGTGATCCAGTACCGGCCATCGGCGTAGGGCTTTGGCTGCGCCCCGCCGTCGGAGAGGTCGATGATGGCCAGGCGACGATGCCCGAGCACCAGAGGCGCACCGGCGCCCGGCGTGACAAACTCGCGCCAGCCTTCTCCGTCCGGGCCACGATGACTGATCCGGTCGAGGTGGTCGCGATTGGGCGTGAGGCCGAGTGAGAACCAGATACCGCACATTCGACTATTGCTCCCGACGCAAATTCCTGTGACGTGCCAGCGCCTCCGTGAGCGGAGTGAGCCGGCGGGCCTGCCAGCTTTCACCGAGCAGCGTTGCGATCCGGCGCGAGCGACGCGCCACGGACTGGGCGAGGGTTTCGGCCCGCGCCACGCCGCCATAGAGCGCCCGCGCCATGAATCCCCGGGGCACCGCGCGGTCATACGAGTGGCGCAGCCGCTCGATGTTCGCCAGCGCGGTGCGCAACATGCCGTCGAGCGGCTCCTCGGCCGTGACGTCCGCGAGGCCCGGACGGCGAGCCTTCACCGCCCCGAGCACGTCGAGCGCGTACGCCTCATAGCCGAACCGCTCCGAGAGCAGGACTTCCTGGCTCGCGGCGATCATCGCTTCCATCCGCGCGGTATCGCGCATGGCGGCGACGACCTCGTCGATGTTGGAGGCATCGGCCTCCAGGGGGAGGTAGTGCGTCCATGGCTCGAGGGCACCGGCGTAGTCGCCCGGCACGAGAATCTGCGCGCACCCGGCCGACGCGGCCTCGAACAACCGGGGCGAGACCGCCTTGAACGGGCGCGCGCGGTCCTGGCCGGCAAAGCAATGCGCCTCGACGTCAGCGAACGTGGCGCCCGGATGCGCATGACCGTACGCGATACAGCACTCCTTGATGCTTCCGGTGGCGTCGAGCAGCGAGCTTCCGCTCTCACAGCCCAGGATGAAGCGACAGGAGCCGAGGAACCTGAGCCAGTCGTCGCCCATGAAGGCGTCCTGCAGGTTGCAGGAGATGTCGAGCCGCAGCCCGCTGCCCGCGGCGCGATCCACGAAGCGGTCCGCGATGTCCGCTTTCAGCGCGCCAAACCAGCCGAACCATGGCGGCAGCCGCTTGGCGCGATAGCCGACGTCGATGGTGCGCTCGCGCCAGGGCCGGGCAAAGCGCGCCGCGAGTGCGCGGTCCGCTGGCTCGTACAACCCCGTGTAACCCCGCCGGATCTCGGCGCGGCGCGCGGTGCGCGGGTAGAACTCCGCGCGATCGTCGAAGCACACCGAGTACACGACGTCGGCGCGCCAATCGGAGAGCCACTCGTCGAGGAGGGCCGTGTGGTCGTACTCGTCCTGCGGAAAGGCGATCTTGACCGCATCGGCATCGCGCACGAACGCGTACTTCCGTCGCTGGGCATCGAGCACGTCCGGGCCTGCCCAGCGCCAGGTGAGGAACGTCGTGTCAATGAGGATGGCGTCGAACCGTTCGCGGCGGAGCTCGGCCGTTACCGGCGCGCTGGCCGCCTGGAGCCAGTAGTCGTGGCCCGGCGCGTGGCGCGGCAGGAAAAAGGCGTGATGCAGCGACGTGCGGCGCGCCGTCTCCACCGAATCGAGCCCATGCAGGATGAGGATCTTCATCCAGCGAGCTTTGACGGGGCAATGAACGCACGCTTCACCCGCACGACGAGATCACGCATGGGATCCGGAAGTCGGTCCACGAGCGTTGCCAGCCGTCCCAGGACCTGGATGCGCAGGCGCCAGTACACCATGGACCACGACCAACGCTGACGGACGAGCACATCCACGACGGTCTCCTCCGTCCCCGCGATTGGCGCCGGCAGCGCGCCGAGCCGCGTCCCCGCGCGTGGGTCAGACTCGGCGATACGCGCGGTGATGTCCCCAAAGCGTTCGTCGTAGTCATTGCGCGATGCGAGCGCTCGCAGCTCCGCGGCGAGCGCCGGTTCCCGGCGTGCCGCCAGGAAGGCAGCGATGAACTCCTCGGACGTGTTGGTTACGTGGAGCGGCGGCGAGAGAGGCTTGAGGGCCCGAATCGGAATCGAGACGACGGGCAGCCCTGTCGCGCACATCTCGAGGACCTTCAACGGGAACCCGTTCTCCGTGTGCAGCGGCACGATCGTGTACGGCATGAATCCCAGGTCCGCGGCCCGATAAATGGCCGGGAGGTCATCAGGATCCACGGCGCCGAAATACCTCACGTTCGGCAGCGATTGCAGGGCGCGAAACCGCGCGACGAGGTCGCTGGGGAGCCGCACTGGGCCAACGAAGGCCAGCAGCGTATCCGGCGCGGCATCCGCCAGGCGCCCGATGAGGTCGAAGTCGAGGCGCGCGTTGATGTTGCCGCCGTACACCGCGATCCGGTGGAATGTGCGCCGGTACGACGCGATGCGTGCGTCGGGCGCGACGTCGGCACCGTACACTGCGTAATCGCAACCATTGGCGGCCACGACCATGCGGCCGGCGGCATCCCCGAGCAACGGTCGCGCGCAGCCTTCCGAAATGGCCACGTTGAGGTCAGCGAGCCTGGCGGCGAGCCGCACGCGTTCGAGGTAGCTGGCGTCGATGCCTTCGAAGTCGAAGTAGTTCTCGGTGATGTGATGCACCCGCGCCACGGCCGGCGCCGCGGCAAACGCCTCCAGCATCGTCGCGTTGTAGAGCCAGAGGATGGGATACCGTGCGCCGGTGCCGCGCATATCGGACAGCACGCTCCCTGCCTGCAGCTGCGCCGCCATTCCCCACAGCGGGCCGTGGTTGGCCGGTACCCGCAAAACGCGGCAATTGGGGATTCGTCGCTCGACAGCGACGGCACGATCCAGCAGCCCCTTCTCCGGCACCACGAACGTCACGGGGAGGTGGCGCGCCCAGCGGGTTCCCATATGCCAGCGGTTCGCGCGCGCCTCGGTGGACCAGCCCGGATGGAGCAGCATGTAAACAGAATCGGCGCTGGTCCGATTGATCAGTTCTTCGACGCTTTGGGGATACGGCATAGCAGAATCGAACGCGAGGCGCCGAAAATACCGGGAATTCCTCACCAATGGCGGTTGCCCTGAATCTACTCGCTGGCAGACCGCCCGGCATGCTAAGCCTAGATTTTTTCACGACTTGGCGCGTCCAAGGGCGCCGATCAGATTGCATCTGGCAACATGGCCGACTCATCCCTCGCCCTACCGAACGCTGCCGCACGCCGGGTCGTGATGCTGTGCGCCAACGACTGGCGGCACGATACGCGAGTCACGCGCGAAGCTGAGGCCGTCGCCGCCGCCGGCCATGACGTGTGCGTCCTCTACCGCGCGAATGCCGCCGAGCCGGACTGCGTGCGGAACGGCGTTCGGTACCGATGTGTTCCACGCGGTGGAATGGCCCACTCGGAGCTGGCCGCCCTGCTGGCGGTGCACGCGCGGGTGCTGCTTCGAGACGCGTCCCGAGTGCTTCGAGGCAGGCTGAGCGGAGCGGAGTCACTGCTCCAGGTGCTGTTGCTGGTCGTGCTGGCCGTGCCTGCGGTGCCCCTGTTGCTGGCGCTGGTCTTCCTGTCCCGGCGATTCGAGCGGGCGCGGGTCATGCTCGCGTCTCTCATCGAACCCCTGGCGTATCTCAACGAATTCGCGGTCCGCTGCGAGGCGGCCGTCGTTGACGAGCGCCCGGACGTGATTCACGCGCACGACCTGATCACGCTGTCGTGCGGCGAACGCGGCGCCAGGAGGTCAGGCGCCGCCCTGATCTACGACGCGCACGAGCTGGAGACCGGCACCAACTACTGGTCGCTCAACGCGCTCACGCACTACCACGTTCGCGTCTACGAGCGTGCGCTGATCAGCGCAGCCTCCGGCGTCATCACCGTGAGCGGGGGAATCGCCGACTGGCTCGCGCGGCACTATCGCATCGATCGCCCAACGGTGGTGCAGAACGTCCCCGTGACCCTTGGCGAGCACGGGTCGACGCCGGGTCCCGGCCGGCTTCGCGCGACGATCGGTCTCCCGGCCGCCACTCCGCTCGCTGTCTACGTCGGCGCCGTGACGGTGGACCGCGGGCTGGAGCCGTGCGCGCACGCCCTGGAGCACTATCCGGAGCTCCATTTCGCGATGGTAGGTGTGCGGTATGCCGAGACCGAGGGCGCGTTGCGTCGCATTGGCGCGGAGCGCGGCACGGCGGATCGCATGCACTTCGTGGATCCCGTGCCGAGCTCCGAGGTGACATCCGTCGTCGCGGATGCCGATTGTGCGCTCGTCCCGGGGGAGAACGTGTGCCTGTCCTATTACCTCTCCCTGCCGAACAAGCTGTTCGAGAGCATCGAGGCCGGACTGCCCATCGTCGCCTCGGAGCTGCCGGAGATCCGGAACGTGGTGCACGAGTACGGGATCGGCGTGGTCATGGACGTCGAGAATCCGCGGGACATCGCGCGCGCGACACGCGAGGTCATCGAACACCGGGACCGGTACGTGCCCACCGGCGACAAGCGGTCGGCCGTCGCGCGCGCGCATGGCTGGCCGGTGCAGCGTGCCCGCCTGCTTCAGCTCTACGAACGGGTGTCGCGCGAACGCCCGAGGACGCGTCGCACCTGATCCACCCGCCCCGGGGCGAGGGTGAAGTGAGGGCGCAGGCGGTCCGCCATGCGCAGTGCCCGTGCCTTCGTCGCGAGCGCGGCGTCCACGAGCCACGCGGGGCGGGACATCCGCCATCCATGGGAAGCGCGCTCCGAGTGCCTGTACGCATCGAACGCCTCGGCCATGATCCCGGCGAGCGCTTCGGGCCAGTACGCCCTGTTCCGCGCGATCTCGTCGTAGGCCGCGCGGATGATGGGATCGCGCAGCGCCGGCGTGCGGAGCACGTGCGCGACATCGTCGAAGTTGGAATGATCCTTCTTCAGGGCCACGAAGTGCCTGCCCGCCGTGAACACGCCGGCGTACTCTCCTTCGTACAGGATCATCAACGTGCGCAGCGCGGCCGCCTCGAACATGCGCGGGGAGATCGTCGCGATGACCACCTTGCCGTCCATCCCCGGAAAGCACGCGGCCTCGACCTCCTCGTACGTGTCGCCCGGTTCTCGGGCGAGGTGGGCATCCACACACAGGCGAATCTCGTCCGTGAAGTCGCACACGCTCGCGCCGCTCTCCGAGCCGAGCACCGCCTTGCAGCTCTCGAGGAACGTCGGCCACGCATCGCCATAGATCCGGGACTTCTCGTCGTACGACAGGTCTACCGCAAGACCATGGCGGCTGGCGTCGCGCAGGGTGCGATCCACGATCCACGTCTTCTCCTGGCCCAGCGACCCGAGCCAGAAGGGAACCGGTCGACCGCGATACCCGATATCCAGGGGGCGGGCGTCCGTGGGCGGGGCCGCGCGGGCGACGTAGTCGGGATTCACGTAGCCGGTGTATGTCTCGCGCTTGATGACCGTGGCGACGCGCGGGTCGCGATACACCTTCAGGATGTCACCCTGCGGCACGACGGTGAACAGGATGTCGATCCCGAGCTCGACCATCGCGTCGACCGTCGCGTTGATCCAGCGGTACTCGTCCTGGATGAACAGCGCCTTGGGACCGCGGAAGCGCGCGATACGCTCTCGCGACTGCGGGTTCAGTGTGTATCCCTTCCTGATGGTGACGCCATAGTGGATGATGACCGCATCGAAGATCCACAGCGGGATGCGGTGCATGTCATTCACGTCAATGCGCCAGACACGGCCCGGCGCATGACGAATCACCCCGGCGATGTGCTCCTCGATGACGGACGCCTCACCGGGGTAGCGATTGGTGATGAGCGCGATGTTCATGCGCGACGTGGTCAGGCGCGTTCCGTCACCCACGGGAGTCGCGGCCGGAGATAGCCGCCGAACCCGGCGAGGAAATCACCCTTCAGCACGCCATCATCCTGTGCCTCGAACGACAGCAGCCCCTCGGCGGCAAAGTTGGCGCCGTATGGCATGAAGCTGCTCACCATGACGCTGTACATGCCATGGTTGAGAAAGTCGCCGGGAATCGTGATGTAGGAGCGATAGCGGCCCGGCTCCTGATCGCGGCCGTAGAAGTTCGGCTCGTGGTTGTTGAGCGACGCGAACACCTCGGCGCCGTCGTTGGCCAGGAGGTTGAGAGCGAGGTTCACCTTGCCACGCGACTTCACCGTATAGCCCAGCTCGATGACGTGCGGTTGCGAGATCCACACGTTGTCGACCTCGCGCCGGTCCGCGCCGAGCACGCGCACCGAATCGAGGCGCACGAACTCGTTGCCGTGGTTGATGTGGTCCGGGAACTCCACGGCGTGCGTTCGCGCCTGATCCTGGCCCAGGTACTTCCGGAGGATCTCCTCGGTGGTGCCCTCCGCCACGAGCTGGCCCTTCTCCAGCATGATCGCCCGCTTGCACGTCTGGCGGATGGCCTGCTGGCTGTGGCTCACGAACAGGATGGTGCGGCCGGCATCCCGGGAATCGGCGCTCAGCTTTCCGAGGCACTTCTTCTGGAACTCCGCGTCGCCCACGGCCAGGACCTCGTCCACGATGAGGATGTCGCTGTCGAAGTGCGCGGCCACCGCGAACGCGAGCCGCACGTACATGCCGGACGAGTACCGCTTCACCGGCGTGTCGATGTACCGCTCCACGCCGGAGAACTCCACGATCTCGTCGAAGCGCTGCGCGATCTGGTGCCTGCGCATGCCGAGGATGGTGCCGTTGAGGAACACGTTCTCCCGTCCGGTGAGCTCCGGGTGGAATCCCGTGCCCACCTCGAGCAGGCTGGCGACCTTGCCGCGCATCAAGACTTCGCCGGAGGTGGGCGATGTGATGCGCGACAGGATCTTGAGCATGGTGCTCTTGCCGGCACCATTGGCGCCCACGACGCCCACGGACGTGCCCTGAGCGATGTCGAGGCTCACGTCCTTGAGGCTCCAGATCACGTCGCTGGTGCCGCGGCGCGTGCGATCGTTCACCTCACCCGTCGCGAGGAGCGGATCTTCCCGTCCGCGCAGCAGCGCCAGGCGGCGCCGCACGTCCTGCCCGAAGGTGCGCGCGGAGTAGCGGCCGATGCGATAGGCCTTGGACAGGTCCCGGATGCGGATGACCGTGGACATCAGAGGGTATCCACGAAATCGCGCTCGACGCGATTGAACGCGATGAGGCCGGCCACCAGGAGCACCGCCGTGACCGCGACGCTGTACCCGAGGCTGGACACCGTGACGCTTCCAGTGCCATACAGCGCGCGTCGCATCCCCTCGACCAGCGGCGCCATGGGATTGAGCGACACCGCCCACGCGAATGCCGGAGGCACCGCTGACAGCGGATAGATCACCGGCGTGGCGTACATGAGCAACTGGAGCGCCGAGCCGAGGAGCACCGACAGATCGCGGTACCGAACGCTGAGCGACGATATGATGAGGCCGGCGCCAAGCCCCATGAGCGCGATGATCGCGATGAGCACGGGAATCAGCGCCACCCATGGCGTGAGGAAGAACTCCGTGCCGCGCGCGGCATACACGATCATGACAAGCACGAGCAGGACGGCCTGCGCGGCGAAGCGCGCGAGGTTGGAGATCACCATGCTCAGGGGAAGCAGCAGGCGTGGGAAGTAGATCTTCCCGAACAGGTGCACGTTCTCCCGGAACGCGCTCGACGTGCGCGTGACGCAGTCGCTGAAGTACGACCAGCACAGGAGGCCCGCGAGATAGAAGAGCGGCGCCGGGACGCCTTCGGTGGGGATGTTCGCGATGGTGCCGAAGATCACGGTGTACACCGCGACGGTGACGATCGGCTGCACGAAGTAGAGCAGCGGGCCGAGCAGCGTCTGGATGTGCGCGGTGACGAAGTCGCGGCGCACGAACAGCGGGACGATGTCGCGGTAGCGCCACAGCTCGCGAAAATCGGTGCCGGTGAGCGCCGAGCGCGGCCTGATGACCACATCCCAGGGTGCCTCATCGGCGTGCGCCGGCGCGCCGGGAATCATTCCCGGGGGACCTGGAGGCGCTGTCACTTCGGGGGCGGCCATCACCGGAAGATCACACGATGCCCGCCGCTCACGCTACCGCGGCGAGATACCGGTCCACCGCGTCGGTCCAGTGGGGCATGGGCCGGCCGAGCGCGGCCTCCACCTTGTCCACGCACAGCTGCGAGCTGGAAGGCCGCTTCGCGACGACGGCGATGTCTGCACTGGTCACCGGAGTCACGAGCTGGCCTGCCTCGGCAGCCTCGTAGACCCGCCTGGCGACGTCGCAGCGGCTCACCCGACCGCGATTGGCCACATGGAAGGTTCCCTCCAGCCGGCCCAGCGCGCTCCATGCAACGGCCGAGAGATCGGCGACGTAGGTGCAGCAGCCGTACTCGTCCTCCACCACCCGGATGGGCTGCCGGCTGGCCGCGCGCTGCTTCACGGTGCTGAGGAACGACTTTCCACCGGACCCGAAAAGCCATTGGGTGCGGATGATCACGTGGCGGCCGGCGCGGTCCCGCACCAGGCGCTCGCCGGCCTCCTTGCTCGCGCCGTAGGCGTTCACCGGCGCCACCGCGTCGTCCTCGCGATAGCAATCCATCTTGTCGCCGGCGAAGACGTAATCGGTGCTGAAGTGCATGAGGCCGGCGCCGAGCGCCTTGCAGAACGAGGCAAGCTCGCCGACGGCATCGGCGTTCACCGCGAAGGCGAGATCACGGTCCCGCTCCGCGCCGTCCACATCGGTGTAGGCGGTGGCGTTGAGAACCCAGTCGGGGCGCACCTCGCGGAGCGTGCGCGCCAGCGCCGCGCTGTCGCGGATGTCCGCCTCCGCGCGCGTGAGCGGAGTCACCTGGTGGGCGGCGGGGACGGACGCGACCAGCGACCGGCCAAGCAGGCCGCCGGCGCCGAGCACCATGACTCTCATTGTGGCTGGAAGCGCGGCAGCTGCGCGTCAGCCAGGAGGGGCAGGGCGCGATCCTTGTCGGACAGGATCGGCTCGCGCACCGGCCAGCGGATGGCAAGCTCGGGGTCGTCCCAGGCGATGCCGCGGTCGTCGGTCGCGTCGAAGAAGTCGGTGCACTTGTACTGCAGCTCCGCCTCCGCGCCGAGCACGCAGAACCCGTGGGCGAATCCCGGGGGGATCCAGAAGAGCTGGCGGCGCGACTCGCTCAGCTCCACTCCCACCCACTTCCGGAAGGTGGGCGAACCTGCGCGAACGTCCACCGCCACGTCCCACGCCGAGCCGCGCGTGCACTGCACGAGCTTCCCCTGGGGCCGGTTCAGCTGATAGTGCAGTCCGCGCAGTACGTTCGCGCGGGAATACGACTGGTTGTCCTGCACGAACCTCGTCGGCATCCCGAGCTCGGCGAACTTGCGCTCGTTGAAGCGCTCGAAGAACTGTCCGCGCAGATCCTCGAAGACGTCGAGCTCGACGATCTTCACGTCCGGGATCGCGGTGGGAACGACCCTCATGCGTTCTCGCGCTTTGGGAGATCCGCGAGGTAGCGGCCGTAATCGCTCTTTCCGCACGATGCTGCCACGCGGGCGAGCTGCTCGGTGGTGATGAAGCCAAGGCGCCAGGCAATCTCCTCGGGGCAGGCCACCTTCAGCCCCTGGCGCTTCTCGATGGTCTGGATGAAGCTCGAGGCGTCGTGCAGGGAATCCGGGGTGCCCGTGTCGAGCCAGGCGGTGCCGCGGCTGAGCAGCTCCATGTAAAGCTTTTTGCGACGAAGGTATTCGACGTTGACGTCGGTGATCTCGTACTCGCCCCGCTTCGACGGCTTGAGGTCGCGCGCGATGGCAACGACGTCCGTGTCGTAGAAGTAGAGTCCCGTCACGGCCCAGCTGGACTTCGGCTGCGCGGGCTTCTCGACGATCCCCACGACCTTCTTCGCCGCGTCGAGCTCCGCAACACCGTAGCGCTGCGGGTCGCTCACGTGGTACCCGAAGATCGTGGCGCCGTCTCGGCGGGCGTCCGCAGCGCGCAGCTGCTCGATCAGCCCACTTCCATAGAAGATGTTGTCGCCGAGCACGAGCGCCGACGGGCTTTTGCCAATGAAATCCGCCCCGATGACGAACGCCTGGGCAAGCCCATTCGGCTGCGGCTGCTCCGCGTACCGGATGGAGAGGCCCCACTGGCCGCCGTCGCGCAGCAACTCGCGGAAGCGCGGCAGGTCGGTGGGAGTGGAGATGATGAGGATGTCGCGGATCCCCGCGAGCATCAGCGTCGTGAGCGGGTAGTAGATGAGTGGCTTGTCGTACACCGGGAGCAGCTGCTTGCTCACCACGGTGGTCATGGGGCGGAGGCGCGTGCCCGCTCCCCCGGCGAGGATGATCCCCTTTCGGCCCGTCACGCGCGCGCTCCCGCGCTGGCGGCTTCGAGGCCGAGGCGCTCTCCGCGGTAAGCGCCCGACTGCACGCGCTCGCACCACGTCTGGTTCGCGAGGTACCACTGCACGGTCTTCCGCAGGCCGGACTCGAAGGTCTCGGTCTGCTTCCAGCCGAGCTCGCGCTCGACCTTCGCGCTGTCGATGGCGTATCGGAGGTCGTGTCCGGGCCGGTCCTTGACGAACTCGATGAGCGCAGTGCGATCCTTCACGGTCGCGAGCGGCGCGAGCTCGTCGAGCAGGGCGCAGATGGCCCGCACGACATCGATGTTGCGCCGCTCGCTGCGTCCGCCGATCGCGTACGTCTCGCCCGGTACCCCCGCCTCGAGCACCCGCAGCAGGGCGCGCGCATGGTCGTCGACGTACAGCCAGTCACGCACGTTCTCGCCCTTTCCATATACCGGGAGCGGCTTGCCCGCGAGCCCGCGCTGGATGATGAGCGGGATGAGCTTTTCCGGGAACTGGTACGGGCCGTAGTTGTTGGAGCAGTTCGTGATGATCGTCGGGAGGCCGTAGGTATGGTGCCAGGCGCGGACGAGGTGATCGGAGCCGGCCTTGCTGGCCGAGTAGGGTGAGTTCGGCGTGTACGGCGTGGTCTCCGTGAAGGCGCCGGTGTCGCCGAGGGAGCCGAACACCTCGTCGGTGGAGACGTGGACGAAGCGGAATGCGTCGCGCTGTCCCTGCGGCAGCGACTGCCAGTAGCGACGTGCTTCCTGGAGCAGGGTGAAGGTGCCAACGACGTTGGTCTGGACGAACTCACCCGGTCCGTCAATCGAGCGGTCCACATGCGATTCGGCGGCGAGGTGCAGCACGGCGGCCGGGCGGTACGCGCCGAAGAGCCGCTGCATCGCCGCGGCGTCGCAGATGTCGGCGCGCTCGAAATGATAGCCAGCGGCGTTCTCGATGTCCGCGAGCGACTCGAGGTTGCCGGCATACGTGAGCTTGTCCACGTTGACCACGGCGTGGCCGCCGCTGCGGACGAGCATGCGCACGATCGCCGAGCCGATGAAGCCGGCACCGCCGGTCACGAACACGGGTTGAACGGTTTCGCTCATGAGACACCATGGGCGCGGGAGACGCGCCTCGTACGGATCCACTCGACCACCGCCGCGCGCTCGGACGACGTGAGCAGGCGGCGACTGGTGGTGAAGAGAAAGAGGATTCCAACGCCAGCAACATAGAGCGCGCGACTCAGGGTGCCGGGAAGCACCATCGCGATCGCGAGCACCGAGAGGAGGCCTACCACGAGGCGCGCATGGACTGCGCCCCCCGGAAGATCGAGTGTCAACCGTCGGCGTCGCAACCACAGGAGCGCCACGGTATCGACGGCAGATCGAAATGTCCACGCCATGGCGACGCCGACGATGCCGAAACGCTGCAGGAGAAGCCAGAGCGCCACCACGTAGAGTGGGAGCTCGGCCAGATGCACTTTGGCGACGAGATCGGGTCGGCCTGCGCCCTGCAGGGCGCTGTAGGGTGCATGCGCCATCGCGTTGACAAAGACGCCGATGCCCAGCCACTGCAGCACCACCGCGCTTTCCGGGGGCAGCACACCCCCCATCCACAGCTGCAACCCTTCGCGGGCCAGCGCGACCATGGGCAGCACCAGGGGAAAGACGATGAGCAGAACCATGCGCTGCGACCGGTCGTACAAGGTCGCCATGCGGGACGGGTTGCTCTCGAACGTCGCGGCGAACGCCGGAAACATCGCCGTCAGCACCGCCCCCGGGACGATCATGAGTTTCGTGACGACTTCATACGGTGTGACGTAGTAGGTCACCGCCACCACGCTCAACACCGCTCCGATCACGAACCGGTCCATGTAGACGAGCAGCGGTCCGACGACGTTCGTCACGGTGGCCCAGCCGCCGAAGCGCAGCAGCGGCAGGACTTCGCGCGCCCGCATCGCGGCGTGCTGGCGCAGCCATGGATACCGCCGCAGGCACGCGATGACGTGCACCACCCACCCCACGATGCGAGCGGCCACGAGCGTCGCAACCGCCGGGACAAGACTCCTGCTGAACGGCAGCACCAGCAGCGGTCCGACGAACGTTGCCGCGGCCATCGGGATCCGAATGGCGTTGACGATGCCGAAATCGTGATGCGCCTCCAGCAGACCACGCAGCCCTCCGGTGCTGAGCACCAGCGGCAGCGTGGCCGCGAGCATGAAGAACGTGATTCGCGCCTCGCCGCTCAGCGCGGGCGCCAGCGACAGTCGCGCCACCACGAAGGGGGTGAGGCCAATGACGAGGATCGCCGCGACGATGCCCAACGCAACGAGAACGAGCATCGTGGTCCACGCGACCGAGGCGATGTCCGCCGCCGACGCCGTCCCCGATCGCCGCGCCACGGACTGCGTGAGCGCGCGGCCGAGCCCCGCGTCGAAAAGGCTGAAATACCCGATCGCTGCCCATGCCAGCGTCAGGATACCGAACCGCTCGGCGCCGAACCCCCGCACCAGCGGCGGGATGACCGCGACCGCCAGCAACAGGGGGATGACGAGGCCCGCGACGTTGAACGCGGCGTTGCGGGCGAGCGAGCGGCCGTCGGTCATGCCGCCAACCTGTCGTCAGGGACGGTGGAGACCGGGACGGGCGCAGGGCCGGCGCGCAGGGCCCCGCGCAGGAAGTCGCCGTATCCCCGGCTGGCAGCGCGAAGGCGAGCCCACTGGCCGCGGGCGAGCTTCGGCAGGATTCCGCGCCAGGCCCAGTAGGGAAGTGCTGCCGGCAACGCCCACGGGAAGTGTTTCTGCACGAGCATCAGCGCGCCGCGCACCATGTAGTAGTCGTGCGTCGGGCTGCGATGGCCGACCGACGCACCGCCCTTGTGGCGGACTTCCGCCGCCGGACAATACGCGATCTCCATTCCGGCATGGCGCATCCGCAACCCCCAGTCGACATCCTCGCTGTAGAGAAAGAAGCGCTCGTCCATGAGTCCCACGCGCGCGACCGCGTCGGCACGGGTGAGCAGGCAACAGCCGGACACGTAGTCGAGATGCACCGCCGTCGGACGCGGGGCGCTGCTCGGCTCCCCACCCCGCACCGTCTTCACCATCCCGAACACATTGACCGTCGCGCCGCCGAGCATCTCCAGCACGGTCGGGTTGTCGTCACGCACGATCGTTGCGCCAAGTGCGCCAAGAGCGGGCCGCGCGTCCGCGTCGCGCACCATCAGGGTGAGCGCATCGGGGGCGATGGTCGCATCGCTGTTGAGCAGGAGGATGTACGCGGAGGGATGGCGGCGCATCGCCTCGATCAAGCCGACGTTGCACCCACCGGCGAATCCGCGATTCCGGTCGGCCGGGACCACGACGACGCGGGCGCCGTCGATGTCGGCATGGGCGAGCGTCGTCTCGGGAACCACCAGATGGCCGAGTGCGCCAGCCCAGTCCCGCAGGTGCTGCAGCGAGCCATCGGTCGAGCCGTTGTCGATGACCCAGACACGAACGTCGCGGTACTCGCTGCGCAGCAGGCTGTCGACGCAGGCCACGGTATCGCGCCAGCCGTTGTAGTTCACGACGATCGCGATGACGCTCACGGGGCGACGTCGATGAAGTAGATCCCCGCGTTGCGGCGGAACTCGGGAGTCGCCGTGATGCGAACGTCATGGATCACGACATTGTTGAAGCCGATGTGCAGGTCGCCGACCACAGCCCCTGCGTCCGCGGGCCGAACGATGCGATCGAAGAGCGGGAAGACACCGCCGCCACCGGTCACGGTGCGGAAGACCTCCCCCGAGCTGATGGCGATGCCGCCGGTGCGTCGGAACTCGATGTCGATCCCCTCCAGCTCCCCGGGAGGAACTCCCGGATGCACGAGCATGCCCAGATCCGGAAAGGTCGGGCGCGTCGACCAGACGGGAAAGACGTTCGCATCGCCGACGTCCGGAAACACGCGCAGCGTCTGGTCGAGGATGCGGTAGCCGAAGGGCAGCGCGGCGTCGGGCGCACTGCGCACGACGATCTCACCGGTGATGAGGCCAGTCCCGTGTCCGGCAATCCGCAGCGTGAACACTCCCTCGGCGCTCGTGAACGTGCGCGCCGAGTCGGCATCGAGGACGATGCCCCCCGTACGGATGAAATCCACGCTCGCGCCAACGGCGGGAAGCTGATTCTCCTCCTGCAGGATGCGGCCGGTGATCGTGAACTGGCCGTTCCCGGTACATCCGGTGACCGAGACGCAGGGATCGCACGCGGTTGTCAGCAGCATCACGACGAGCATCCCCGGCCACGCAGCCCTCACCAGACGAACCGGGCCCCGAGCCCGGCCCTGAGGTTGAACGCGTCCGCCGAGAAGTGACGGTTCATCTCGTACACGCCGGCAAGTTCGTACGTCAGAGCGCTGCGGCCCCGAAAAAGAATGCCGTCGACGCCGAGCGCGTGGAAGACGTCGGCCTGGGACACCTGCGGGACGCCCTGCACCACGTACTGCGCGCGCATGAGCCGCGAGTATGTGACGCTGCGACGGCCGCCGCGGGTGTAGCGATCATACCCAAGGGTCGTGGCACCGCCGCCGAAGCCGCCAGCCGCGCCCAGTACCAGGCCGCGATGCGTATGCCCCTGCCGCAGGGCGTTGTGCTCGTAGAGCGGGACCTCGTGCGGAAGCAACCGCACCGATGTCATGCGCGTGTTCAGGACCTCGGCCCGAACGACATTGCGCTCCCCAGCCCGATCGGCGGACCATGCGCGCTGCAGCCCGAGCACGTAGCCCGCGTCGTGGTCGGGCTCCAGGGCGAGGTTGCGAAACGTCAGCGCACCGTCCTCGAGCACGAACTCGCCGTACGCTTCGACACCGCTTTCGGGAAATACCCAACGGCCGAAAATCGAGGCAAGCTGGTTCTCCGGATTCTGGATGCCATACTCGTCAACGATGCCGTCGCCGAAGGTGCGGCCAAAGGGGCGGAAGAGATTCTCGACCGTGAATACGCCAGGCGCCCACTTCAGCTGCGCGAAGCGGCTGACGCCGAGTTCGAGGCCAGGCACCGCGACGGGCGAGATGTGACCGATGACGCCGGAGGCGAGTCGGTGTGGCGCGACGAGCTCCATGCTCGTGTAGGGCGACTGCGACAGCCGACCCCAGATCAGCTTCCCGTGCACGCGGATCGGGCCGAACCGAACCGGCGCGCTCGATCCGGCGAAAATGTGGGGGAATCCTCCGGCATTGGATCCAAGCACCGTCGTGTGATCGCGGGCTGGCCCCCAGTGTTGTGCCGCGGTCGAGAAGCCCAGCGCAACGACGCCGGCGTCGACGCGCACGAACGAATTTCCGGCATCGAACCGGCCGTATGCCTTGTCCCCGAATCGCTGGGGCAGGTCGATACGATCGGAGAAGGGAAAGCCAAAGGCCAGCGGACCGCTCGCCCCAATCGGGTGCATTTCGAAGGCCGCATTCTGCGCGCGGAACAGCACCGGGGCGAACGAAGCCGAAAGTGGGCCGGCCTCGAGCCACGCCCCGCCGCGGACGATGGTCGTGACGCCGCGCCCCGCCCATACGGGCCCTTCATTGAAGCCGTATGGAAAGGAGCTGTTCGCGACGAGCCGCGCGTCGAGCGGTACGGCGCCCGCCCGGATAAACGCAGCCGACCAGGCGCTCGAGCGCTCGCGGTCGTGCCACGGATGTGGATGCCGCGGCTCCATGCGGCGAAGCTCGCGTGGCCCGAAGGCGCGAATGCTCCACTGGTTCGCCGGCACCGTACCGTTCAGCTGGAGCACGCGCCAGTAGCGCTCCCACTCCCCGTTCACGTTGGACAGCACGCCGAGCGACGCGCCGCGCGAGCTATCGACTTCCTGGGCGCGGAGCGTGGCCGCACACGACACGGCCGCGAGAGCAATGAGAGCTCTGCTGGACAACATGAGGGCTCTGGAGGTATCCTGGAACGGTGGACCGTCGAATCGGCTTTCCGTCGGTGAAACGTACGCCCTGGCCGTGTAAATCTCTATTCCGCCGATGCTTGCGACGCTTCGCAGAGTCCTGATCACTCCGTTCGAGGAGCCGCTTCCACGGCTTCTCGAACGGGAGGTCATGGGCAGCTGCTCCACCCTGCTGGACATCGGCTGTGGCCAGGAATCTCCGGTACGACGGTTCTCCGCGCGCCTCGGACGATCGACAGGAATAGACCTGTTCGGTCCGTATCTCGAGCGGAGTCGCGATGCCGGCATCCACACGGAATACCATCAGGTGAACGCGCTCGAGATTGAATCGCGGTTCGGTCCGCGAAGCTTCGATTGTGTGTTGGCGCTCGACCTCATCGAGCACCTGGAGAAAGAGGACGGCCTTCGATTGCTGGCGGCCATGGAGCGCGTGGCGCGACGCAAGGTGATCGTGTTCACCCCGAACGGCTTCGTGCCGCAGGGCGCGTATGACGACAACCCGTACCAGGCGCATCGGTCGGGCTGGGATCCGGACGAGATGCGTTCGCGCGGCTATCGTCTGTGGGGTGTCAACGGATGGAAGGTCCTGCGGGGGGAGCGCGCGCTGCCACGGTGGCGGCCACGCCGAGTCTGGGCAACGCTGGCCCTGTGGTCGCAACCACTCGTCGAGCGCCGCCCGGATCATGCCTTTCACCTGCTGTGCGTGAAGGAGCTTCCCGGCCTGGCTTCCGATCGCGAAACCAGGTCGCAGGTCGCGTAGTGCGTATCGTCCTCGCCATCGCGATGCTGGTGTCCGGCGCATCGTCACTGGCCGCCCAAGATCCTCCGCGGCTGGCGGCCTTCATCGCACCGCTGCCGATGATTGGAAGCCCGGCCGAAGAGCGGTGGCGCCTCGAACAGCTGCGCGGATCCGCTCCCAGCCACGGGTGGCTCATCCGCACACCCTCCTCGATGGCCGACTCCATCGCGGGATGGGCCGTCCCGCTGCCGCGGATGTGCGCGGCCCGTGTCGCGGCCGTACCGGTATCCGTTACGACCACCTGGAACTCGGAGATCCCCTTCGAGCGCAACGACGCGGGTGTCTGGGCTGGGCGCGGCACCACCGTCGCGGCTTCAGGCGGAGCGAGTGTGCGGTGCGGCCGCCTGACCGTCCATGCGGTCCCAGTCATCTGGCGTGCGGCCAACGCCGACTTTCACGTGCTCCCGTCGGGATACTGGCGGCGCAGCGATTTCGCGTCGCCGTTTCATTCGATCGACCAGTCTTCTGCCGACCTGCCGCTGCGCTTCGGTACCCGGCCGGTAAACGAGATCCACCTCGGGCAGAGCAGCCTCACGCTGGATGTCGGTCGCGTGGCCGTGGGATTTGCGTCGGAATCGGAGTGGTGGGGGCCGGGCATCCGGAACGCGCTGGTGATGAGCAACAACGCCGCGGGCATCCCGCGGTGGTTCGCCGGGACGGCGCATCCCATCCGCACACGGGCGGGATCGCTGTCGGCGCGCCTCATCGCCGGAATCCTTACCGAGTCGCGCTATTTCGACAGGCTGGAGGTCGGCACCCGGCGTCCGCTGAGCGGACTGGTGGCGACGCTCGCCGTGGCTGCCGACACGAACCTCACGGTGGGCGCTGCGCGCGTGGTCTACCGACGACGCGCGTCAGCCATGGTATTGCCGCTGCACGCGTTCGACGTCCTTACGGTCTGGACGACGCGCACGCCGGGAGACAGCGCGGAGCAGCTCACGACGCTGTTCGGGCGGTGGCTCTTCCCATCGAGCGGGCTCGAGGTGTACGGGGAGTGGAGCCGCGTCGTGTTGCCCAACTCGCTGCGTTCGTTCCTGGTGGCCCCGCAGCACAGCCAGGGGTACACCGTCGGTATGCAGTGGCTGAGCGCGCGCGACGCGGCCCAACCGGCGTGGCGGTCGCAGCTGGAATTCACCAACCTGGAACAGCTGCGAACGGTGCGTGAAGTTTCACCGCCGAGCTTCTACACCAGCCCGGTCATTCCCCAGGGATACACGCAGCGTGGTCAGGTGATCGGTGCCACGATCGGGCCCGGCTCCTCGAGCCAGTACGTCGCCCTGGACCGCATCGCGCCCCGCTGGAACATCGGGCTCTTCAGCGGCCGAATCCGGTGGCATCACGACGAATTCTACCCTCGCCCTTCCGGGCTGGCATTCTACGCGCACGATGCCAGCTTCTACGCCGGCCTACGCGCGACGCGGCGGGGCGGTCTCCTGGACGTCTCCGCAGAGCTCGTGTCGGAGCGGCGGTTGAATTACCTCTTCCAGCACGTCAACTACGGATTCGGCAACGACGAGACGTTCGACGTCGACAACCTGTCGCTGCGCCTGCAGCTGACCCCCGCGGCTACGCCTCGAAGATCCCCCTGAGTGTGGCCGCGACGCGCGCGCGATCGCCGCGCACCAGGTAGCGCGTGAGGTACACCGCTCGCGTCGGATAGAACCACGCGGCGAAAACCAGGCGGCGGGCCTGCCCATAGGATCGCCGGGCTATGCGCCGTCGGTTACGGTCGCGGTGCCGGATCTCGAACGGCGATGGCTCCGGCGCCGGCGTGTGGCGGTGCTCCATGCGCGCGGCCGGCACGTAGTAGATGCCATAGCCCGCAGCGTCCAGTCGCATGCACAGGTCGACATCCTCGCAGTAGATGAAGAAATCCTCGGCGAAGCCGCCGACGCGCCTCGCGACGGACGCCGGCATCATGAAGCCGCACCCGCTCGCGAACGTGACCCGCTCGATCCGGTCCTCTCCGGGCCTGTCGGGTTCCAGGAAGTGCCGGTGCACCGCGATCGCCCGCGCGCGCGACAGGTCACCTCCGGCGTACCAGAGCAATGGGGGATTCCCGTACAGGATCTTGGGCGCCACGATGCCGGCGTCGGGCAGCGCCTTGCGCGCGCGCAGGAGCGTGCTCACGCACGTGGGCTCGAGCACCGTGTCGTTGTTGAGGAACAACACGTCATCCGCGCCGTGCTCGAGCGCATGCGCCAGGCCGCGGTTCATCCCGCCGGTGAACCCCACGTTGCCTCCGGTGTCGAGATACCGAATCTGCGGGAAGCGGGCACGCAGCCTCGCACCACCGCCATCGGAGGCGTCGTTGTCGATCAGCAGAATCGTGAGCTCGGCGTGATCCTGGCGGGTCAGCGACGCGATGCAGTCGGCCGTGACGTCTTCGTGACCGTACATCAGGACCAGGGCCCAGACGTGGTTGGCGCTCACGAGACGGCGCGCAGCAGCTGGGCGCGCATGCCGTCGCGGAATTGCTCGGGCGCAAATCGGGCAGCGTTGGTTCGCAGCGCGGCGGCATCCCAGGAGGTGGCCAGGCACTGCGCCACCGCTGCGGCGACCGCGTCCACGGTCTGCGAATGGAAATGGATCCCGGTGACAGCGTCCACGATGGTCTCGGTCGCGCCACCGCGCCCAAACACGACCGCGGGTGCGCCATGCGCGTTGGCCTCGACCGGCGCGATGCCAAAATCCTCCTCGGCGCAGAACACGAACGCCGCGCAGCTCGAGAGCAGGCGGCCGGCATCCACTTCCGACACGGCGCCGAGGAACGTGGTGTGGGGACCCGCGAGGTGCTCCAGACGCTTCCGGTCCGGGCCATCGCCCGCCACCACGAGCGGCACGCCGAGGCGCTCGGCCGCGCCGATCGCGAGATCCACGCGCTTGTACGGCACGAGCCGCCCGAGCGAGAGCAGAAATCCCCCTCGCGGCGCGTCCACGATCGAGCCGCGCATGGCGACCGGTGGATAGACGACTTCACTATTCCGGCCGTACGTGCGCCGCACGCGCGCCGCGACATGCGCGGAGATGCTCACGAACTGATCCACGCGGCGGGCGGCGGCCTGGTCCAGCGCCCGCAATGGCGCCCGGCCGAGCGACAGCGCGAGGCGCTGGACCGGATTGGCCAGCTCGTCGTGTGAATCGCTGAGGTCCCAGAGGTAGCGCGGCGGCGTGAGGCAATAGCACAGATGCTTCGCGCCCTTGCGCGTCGGCCGGATCATCTTCTCCAGCGCGTGCGACACGGAGATCACCAGGTCGTACCCGCGCGTGTCGTGCAACGCAAAGGCGAGTCCCTGCAAGGGCAGGAACCAGCGGTGCTTCGTCCGGGCGCCCGGCAGCCGTCCCACCCACGATTCCCGGGCACGGGCCGCCACGGGGTGTTCGGCGCGCATCTGCGGCGTGATGATGCCCGTCAGGATGTCTGCGTGCGGCAGCAGCACCGCGAGCTCGTCCAGGCAGCGCTCCGCGCCCGCCCATGCATACATCCAATGGTGGACCAGAAGAGTGCGGTGACCGGCAAGCTCCACGATCGCGCCGCTCCCCTCGGCGGAGGGGTGCCGCGCCGGTGTCGACGAGGATACGCTCACGCGATGCAAGCTAGGGCGTCGACCGCCGTCATCGGCAGGAGCGCAGCTCCAGCACACGGAGGCGCGAGCCGTCGGCCATCAGGGTGTCGAGGCGGTCCTGGACCGCGCAGCGCGCGCGGGCCGCGGACACGAACCGATCGTCGCGCGCAGCCATCGCGTTGAAGACACGCGAGTCCGAGCGGTCGAGCACGACGACGTCCATCACCCCGTAGCGGCGCGAGAAGCCGGACAGGGACTCCGGCGGTGTGGCGGGAAGGAGGAGGAGTCGCCGCGTGCTGTACGCGGGGCTCAGGTACTTCAGCGTCGCATCGCTGTTCGTGATCACCGGAGCGTCCGGCCGCGTATTGCGCTGGATCGCGCGCTGCACCGGGAGCGTCGCCTCCTCCTGTCGCGCGGCAAGGGGGTGAACCGCGAACGCGGTCGCGGCGGCGGCGAAACCGGCGGCGTGCACGAACGCGGGCCGCGCACGCCCCAGCCGCAGCCTGCCGCTCCATCGTGGCCAGACCTCGGATGCCATGATGGCGATCAGCGGCACGGCGGGGATCATGAATCGCGACATCAACATCATTCCCTTTGCCGCCCCGTTCAGCGCGATGCCGTCGTAGTCGTACAGGAGGAACAACCCGACGTACGCGCAGACGCCGAGGCCAAGCTCCACCCGACGCTCGCCGCGGTATGCGAACGGCAGGAGAGCCGCACCGGGAAGGAGCACCAGAAGCACAAGCGCGTACACGGGCGCCGTATGCGCGACGCTCCCGAGGGAAAACCCAAATCCGGGGTCCCGGAGATACCACGGAGAGCCGAACAGGGCGGCACTCAATGACAGGCGCAGAGCGATGGCGCTTCCGAGGCCGGCCAGGAGCGCCCAGGAAACCACGCGCCGGCGAAGCATCGCCCCCGCCATGAGCGGAGCAAGGAGCAGGATCACGGGCTCCCGAAACAGCAGGACGCTGCCGGTCACAAGACCGGCGAGGGCGGATAGCGCTGCTCGCTGGCCGTCGGCGCGCCAGAGCAGCCACCCTGCAGCAGCGACCAGCGCGGTCGCCGGCAGGTCGCTCATCGCGATCCGCCCGAAGAATGAGGCGGCGACGAAGCCGGGGAGCAGCAGCGCGAAGGCGGGATGACCGCCGCGTGCACGCAGCCACCGCATGGTGGCAAGCGTTGCGAGGACGAGCGCGAAGGCGGAAACGAGTGGTGCGGCGCGCCAGCCAGCCACGGCGACGAACGGCGCCTGCAGGAGCGAAGTACCTGGCGGGTAGTTGCTGATCGTCGCGTGGCCGACCGCGGGAAACACGATTCCGCTGCCGGGGACGGCCACCGATCCGTGCGCGAACGCCACAGCCTGGCTCACATAGCGCTCCTCGTCGACCACGAGAAACAGCCGGGGCCAGAAGGCGACGAACCCCGCGCCGAACGCCGCGAGCGCCACGTAGACCCAGCGCGTGGGGGTCATCGGCCCGCGAGCGCGGCGTCCAGCTGGGCGACCGTGTCTCGCGCCGCCCGGTCCCAGCTGAAACGGGCCGCGCGCTCGTAGCCCCTGCGCACCAGCGAGGCGCGCAGCGCGTCGTCGCGAGCGATGCGCAGCAACGCATCCGCGACGGATCGTTCGTCGCGAGGGTCGCAGTACAACGCCGCGTCCCCGCACACCTCCGGGAGCGACCCCGCATCCGACACGACGCAGGGACAGCCGGCGGTCATCGCCTCGAGCGGCGGCAGGCCGAACCCCTCGTACATCGACGCCGTGACGAGCGCATCGGCATGGACGACGTACTGCTGCACGATCCGGCGATCGAGCTCCCCGAGATACAGCGCGCGATCGCCGAGGGGCTGGAGTGCGCGAGCCATCTCCGGATCCGCGCGCAGCCCCTCGCGGCGCCCGATGAGCACGATACGGTGACGTGGCAGCTCCGCTGCGACCCGGCCGAAGGCGCGCAGCAGGAGGGGCACATTCTTGTGTCGCTTGACGTTGCCGAGATACAGGAAGTACGGCTCCGGCATCGGCCGCTGGGGCGAGGCATCGCGTGCCGTCAGCCAGTCCTCGCTCACGCCGAGATGCACGACCGTGCCCCGCTCACCCACGCCACCCAGGAGCCGCTCCGTCTCACGCCGGGTAAACTCCGAATCGAACAGCACGCGGCGCGCGCGCCGCGTGGCGGACGTGAGCAGCAGGCGTGCGTACGTGCGCCGGACGACTCCGCCGAGAAGCTCCGGCAACGCCAGGTGGTTCACGTCATGGATGGTCACCACCATCGGCCGTCGCGTGAGAAGGCCGACGTTGTAGTACGGCGACCAGTACAGGTCCGTGGTGGCCCCAATGTCCGACGGGAGGCTGAGCTGCTCGCGCAGGCTGAAGATCGGCGACCGCTGCCGGACGATCTGCAGGTTGGGGTGGGCATGCCAGCCAAGGGCGTGGAGCGCGTGCGGCTCGCCGAGCGCGGTGATGCGCCAGGCGGGCCGCAGCACCGCGATGCGCGGAACGAGGTTCTGGAGATATGTCCCGATGCCCCCGTCATGCGCCATGCGCGCGTCGATCACCAGATGACGCCGTGCCGTATCGTTGCTCACCGCGCTATAGAGTAACAGCCCGGAACGGACGACGTAGCTTCCGGCGCCTCCCCGACATGCGACTCCAGACCCTGGTTCTGGCCATTCTCTGCGCGCTCGCGGCGCTCGAGCTCATCGCGCGCGGTCCCGCGCGCGCGCTGCGGCATCAGGGCGCCGGAGACTTCGCGGCGCCGTACGCCGCCGCCCGCGCGTGGGCGAGCGGCGAAGATCCGTACAACCAGCGAGCCCTCGCGGTCATCCTGCGCGACCAGGGCCGCGAACGTGACGCAGAGGGGCGCGTGCTCTTCACGGCGTCGGTGTACCCGCCCATGACGTTCCCTATCGTGTCCCCATTCGCGTGGCCGCCGTGGAAGGCTGCCCGCGCGCTGTGGACCACCCTGCTGGTGCTTGCCGCTGCCGGACTCGCGTGGGGCGCAGCAAGGCTTGCCGGGCTGCAGGACGATGCGCGCCTGGCCGTCATCGCCGCCGTTCTCGCACTCGCGCCGCTTCACACCGGGATCTCCCGCGGTCAGCCGGGGATTGTGGCCATTGCGCTGATCGCATGGGCGCTGGTGTCCCTCGACAGCGATACAGGCATGCGAAGCGGGGTGATGCTCGGACTTGCCGCCGCGCTGAAGCCGCAGCTGGCGGCACCCTTCATCCTGTACCTCCTGCTCACCGGACGCCGAAACGCCTTTACCTGGTGCGGACTGGTGGCAGGCAGCGCGCTCGTTGCGGGAATCGGCTGGCTGGCGATGCACGACGTGCCATGGTGGGATGGATGGCTGCGGAATATCCGGCTCGAGAATCACGGCGGCGAGATGGATCCTGCCGGCGCTCTCTCCTCACAGATGATTGACGTGCGTCCGCTGCTGCACGCGCTCCGGATTCCGGATCCCCTGTCCGGCAGCATCGTGCTCGCGGTGATGCTCGGCGCCATCGCCATCGTCCTCGCCCGAGGTGCCACCGACGTGCTGCTCGTGACATCGACAGTGGCGGTGTGGACGCTCCTCGTCGGCTACCACCGGTTCTACGACGGTGCATTGCTCGCCTTGCCGGTGGCATGGGCCATTCGCGAGCTCGCTCGCGGAGCCGCGCGCGCAGTCCCATGGGGGGTGCTGGCCCTGACCGCGCCCTTCCTGATACCGGGAGCGTGGATGCTCCAGCTCGCCGCCGAGCGGGGCGTTGTCCCCGGGTGGCTGGCAACATCATGGTTCTTCGACGTGGTCGCGCTACGGCACCAGATCTGGGCGCTGTTCGCGATGCACGCGGTCCTGCTCATCGCGCTCGCCGGGCGCCGTAGCGGGCACGCCCGCCCACGCTGAGATTCCGGTGATGGGTGCGACGGCCACACGCGAGGATGTCAGCACGCCCCGGGCGCAGCGCGACCTTGGCCGCGAACGATTTCGCGTGTCCACGGTGGCGGCGCTCCGCGTGGCGCTGCTGTTGCTCGTGGTGACGAACGTCGGACGGATCCCGCTGGACCTTGGCGCCCGCGAGGCGCCCTTCATGGTGAACGACATTGCGGCGCTGATGGTGCTCGCCGTCGGCGGACTCGCCATGCTGCAGGCGCGGTCGATGCTCCTCACCGACACTGCCCTCGCGGCGATCCTGTTCGCCACCCTCGGCGCGCTCTCGGCGTTTGCCGCCATCCCGCGGTTCGGCCTCACGACGCCGGAACTGATTGCCAGCCTGGCCTACCTCGCGCGGTGGGTGGTGTACTTCCTGATGTACATCGTCGTCGTGAACTGCCTGCGCGCGCGCGATGCCATGAGTGTGTGGCGGGCGCTCGAGACGGCCATGCTCATCTTTGCGGCCTTCGGCGTGTTCCAGGCGATGTTCTTGCCGAACTTCGGGCTGATGGTCTATCCCGAGGCGCGGCCGTACCTGGACATCGACCCCCAGGGGCAGCGACTCGTCTCCACAGTGCTCGAGCCGAACATCGCCGCGGCCATGATCTGCCTCACGCTGCTGGTGCAGGTGGCCCTGTTGTCGAGTGGGGTGGCGATGCCGACCTGGAAGCCGGCGCTGATGTTCTTCGCGCTCCTGCTCACGATTTCGCGCAGCGGAGCGTTCGCCTTCGTCATCGGCCTCTTCGTCATCCTCGCCACGCGCGGCCTGCGGAAGAAGGTGCTCAAGCTCGCGACGCTCGCCGCGGTCATCGTGCTGGCCACGGTGCCCCTCGTCTGGGATTTCGTGCAGACGCACGGGCGCCTCGGCATCAGCGACAACTCCGCGTACGGCCGCGTGATCATGTGGGGACGCGCCGTCGCGACGTTCCTCGAGCATCCCTGGTTCGGGATCGGCTTCAATACCTACGGCTTCGTGCAGGAGCGTCGCGGCTTCGAGCGCGTGGGCGGCGCGTCGTATTCCGTGGAAGGCGGCCTGCTGTTCGTGGCCGTGATGACGGGGATCGTGGGGCTCGCGGTCTTCTCGTACATGATGTGGTGCGCGATCCGACGATGCCCCGCGATCTGGCGGCACCCGGCGGCGACGCCGGAGCAGCGCGGGCTCGCCGTGGGCACGGCCGCGGCAACCGTAGCCATCTGCGTGCACAGCGTCTTCGTGAACAGCCTCATGGTGCCGTTCGTGATGGAGCCCCTGTGGGTCCTGTGGGGTCTATGCTTCCTGATCGCGATGTCGCTGCGCGCGCAGGCCCGCGGCTCCTAGAGCAGGGAGCGGACGCGACCCGGGCTGTCGCTGATCACGACGCCGGCGCACGGCACCTGCAGCCGCCGCAGCGTGTCCACGGCCTGGGCCAGCAGCGTGCGGTCCACGGGGCCGGGGGGCGCGACGAGGATCACCGGGCGAGTGTCGCGCAGCGCCGACATGGTCACGTCGCTGGTCAGCTGCGGAAGCTGAACGATCTGCACGCCCGATCCCTGCCCGATCTGCTCGAGGGCGGTTCCGTTGCCGTTCCCCGCGTGCGCCGGCGACGTCAGGTCCACGATGGACGCCGGGATGGCGCGTTGTCTCGCCGTGCGCGCCAGGCGATCCGCGACGATGCCGACGGCGCCATGGGCGCGCGCGTCGAGCGGCACGACGAGCACGCTGCCGCTGTTTGCCGCGCCGCCCAGCAGCAACGGTGAGTTCGCCTCGAATCGCATCGCGCTGACGCCCACCGCGCGCTCGATCTCGGCCGGGTCACGCAGCCAGCGCCCGAACCAGCCGAGCAGCAACGCCGCGATCAGTCCGAGCATCAGCCCGCCTGCGCCACCGATGCCGAACGTCAGCAGCGGCTGCGGGAACGCGGCCTGCCGCGGCGGAAACGCGACGTCCACCTGACGCACGTCGCCCCCTTCTCCAATGGAGCCAAGCCGCGCCTCGATCAGCTGCGCTTCCAGCGCCACGTAGATCTTCGTGAGCCGCTCCACGTCGCGCATGAGACGTCCCCCGCGCTCCGCCGCCGCAGGCAGCGTCGCCATGGAGCGCTCCACCGAATCGAGGCGCGCCTGCAACTGTTCGCGCTGGCGCGTGACGCCCCCGACGTACGAGCGCGCCATGTTGAGGATGTTCGTCTCGAGCAGCTTCATCGTCTGGTCGACGGCCAGCACCTCGGGGTCCCGCTCCGTGCGTCGCTCGAGCAGGCGGATGCGCTGTATCTCGAGGTCGCTGAGCTGCTGGGCGAGCGGGCTCACCGCGGAGCCGCGGATGAAACCCGGGTACGCCGCCAGCTCCCGGGAGCCGATGCGACCCGCGTCCGCCTGCGCCAGCAGCTGGCGAACGGCGCCCTCCTCCACCTGCACGTCCGTGAGCGCGCGGCGCAGGTTCACGGACGACTGCAGCTGGAACTCGCCAGCCACCTGCGGATCGAGAATCCCGCTGCGCTCCTGATAGTCACGCAAATCGCGCTCGGTGCGCGCGAGCTCGCGACCCGTGGAATCCAGCTGCGCCGAGACGTACTCGACGCGGCGCAGGTTCACGCCGCGGTCCAGCGTCGTGCGCTGGTCGAGATAGAACTTCACCAACGCATTGGCGGCCGCCGCAGCCGTGGCGGAGTCGTCCCCGCGGAACACGACCTTCGCGACCTCACCACCCGCTTTCGTGATGGTGAACTTGCTGCTCGCCCGGTCCACGGCCTCCTGACGATCCATGACGGTCAGCACGATGCGCTCCGGAAGCGCGGCGAGCCGGGCGATGGTCAGCGTGCCAATGTCGAGACGGCCGGACTCGCCGGGGGTGATGAGCACGGTCGAGTCGCCGACAGTCACCTCGTAGCGTCCGGCGGCGTTCCTGTTCAGCTCCAAGCTGCGGCGCGCGAAGGACGGCACGAAGTCGTACTCCGACACGAGCTCGGCGGGCGGAATGCGTGGCTCGCGCACACGCACCTGCAGCCGAAGGGAATCGACGACGCGCTCCGTGAGTGCACGGCTCTTGAGCATCTGCAGCTCGGTCTCCATGCCGCCGGCGAGCCCCATGCCGCCGATGCTGCCGAGGAGATCCCCGACGCCGGTGCCCATGCGCCCGGCGATCGAGCCGCCGCCCGCACCGCCTGCGCGGGCCAGGACGCTGGCCTTTCCGTCGAACTTCTCAGGTACGAACAGGACGACGGCCGCAGCGCCGAGCAGGCCGAGTCCTACCCCGGCGGCGACGGCGCGCCACTGCCGCCTGACGGTGCGCGCCACATCGGCGACGTCCACGGCATCGGTGGCGCCGTTCGAAACCGGACCCGCGGGAAGTTGCGGATACATCCTAGAAAACCGCCAGCGCCTTGGCGAGGCTGATGAGGGTGACGGTGGTGCTGATCACCGGCAGCGCGTTCAGCACCAGCCACGCCTTCCGCCCGACGAGCACCTGATCGCCCGATTGGAGATCGAACGTTGCGCCGTCGCGCCGGTCCCAGTCCCGCACCCGGATGCGCTCGCCGTCGCGAACGAGAAATACCTTGTTCCGGTTGGCCGTCTCGAGGGTGCCACCGGCGCGGGCGATGGCGTCTCGCACGGAGGACGTGATGTCCACCCAATACACGTTGGGCAGCTTCACCTCGCCGTTCACCGTCACACGCCGCAGAACGCCGACTTCGAGCTCGGGGTAGCGCAGGTAAGTGGCATACGCCCGCAAAAGGGAATCCTGCAGCTGCGCGATGGTCAGGTCGGAGACCCGGATCGCGCCAAGCTTCGGGAACATCGCCTCGCCGCGGTCGCTTACGCCGATGGTGCCGCTGAGCTCGCGGTCGCGACGAAACTGCAGCTCGATGCGATCACCCGGGCGCAGTCGCGCCTGCGCGGCACGCCTCGCGGTCTCTTCCACCGAACCCGCGGACGAATCCACCGCCGCCTGCGCGAAAGCCGCCGCGGGCGCAGCGGCAAGCAGGAGGGTGGCGCCGTACAGGCGCCAGATGTTTCTCACGGTCATCGGAGGCACTTCCATGGACGCTCAGCCGAGCAGGCGGGATACAACAAACACTTGTATCCCAGCGACTTAAGCTAATAGGCGCCCTTGCCGCTGAGAACCACGAAGAAGGTCCGCAGGATGATCTCGAGATCCGACTTCAGCGACCAGGTCTCGATGTACTCCCGCTCGAGACGCACCACTTCCTCGAAGTCGGTGATGAGGTTGCGTCCGTTCACCTGCCAGGGCCCGGTGAGCCCCGGAACCACGCTCAGCCGGATGAGGTGCCTCGGCTCGTAGGACTGCACCTCGGACGGGAGCGGCGGACGCGGGCCCACGAGCGACATGTCCCCGCCAAGGATGTTGAAGATCTGCGGCAGCTCGTCGAGGCTGAAGCGGCGCAGCACGCGCCCCACCCGCGTGACGCGCGGGTCGCGTGCGAGCTTGAACAGCCGGCCGTCCGAGTACGGATTGAGGTGCGCGATCTCCTCGCGCCGCAGCTCCGCGTCGTGCCGCATCGTGCGGAACTTCCACATCATGAAGTGCCGGCCGCCGAGGCCCGTGCGACGCTGGCGGAAGAACACCGGCCCGCGCGACTCGAGCTTGATGCACACGGCGATCAGCGCCATGAGCGGGAGCGCGAGCACGAGCCCCATGCTGGCGAGGAGCAGGTCGGTGCCGCGCTTCACCACCAGCGACGGCATCTCGAGCCGCCGCGGGTGCAGCTGGTACGCCGGCACCATGCCCACGCGCGTCGGCTCGGACCAGAGGGTGCGCGACGACGCCGCCGTGGGGAGCACGAGGATCCGCACGCCACGGGCGAAGCATGCTTCGGCCGCCTCGTGCAGGCTCTCGGCACGCAAGTCGGTGGCGACGATGAGCTCGCTCAGGTCGTGCCGGTCGAGCACCGCGTCGAGATCGAGCAGGGTGCCGATCGCGTCGGTGTCGCGGCCGATCTCCGGGGTCACGAACCCGAGGATGACCTGGTCCTCCGCGGGGCGTCCCACCTGGTGCGGCGTGAGCCCCGTGATCACCGCACGGTACTCGTCGCCGCGGCAGACGATCACCGCGCGGCGCAAGCCGATGCCGCGCAGGTAGGCGGCATGGACGATGGCGTCCACGACCCGCCGCTCGATGATGAGCGCGGCGACGGCGGCGAGGCCAAAGATGCCGAGGAAAAGGTGCGACAGCGGCGTCGCGGTGTTGATGGTCGTCGGCAGGAAGGCGAGCACGAGGCCGATGATCACGCCGGTGACGAGCCGCTGCACGTCGCGGCGCGCGTCGCCCGCGCGATAGCTGCCACGCACGTTCAGCCCCACGAGCACGAACGCCACGAGAGAGGGCAGCGCCTGGCGGACGGCGGAATCCGTGAGCGCGCCCGCAAGGATCGCTGCGGCGACGACGGACGCCGCGTCGAGGGCGTGCAGCACCACGAGGCGCAGCGTCTGACGGGCAACCGACAGCACGAAGCGCCGGTGCGCGAGCTCGCGCGTGACGCGGATGTCGTACTGTGGAAGCGGAGTGCCGCGCGCCGGGGTCGGGCGACGCGGGACTCGTCTCAGTCGTTCGCCCGCGCGCGCGTCATGCGCGGTCGATTCCTTTCGAATGGCCAATCAGGTGTCCGTGTAGTGCCCGTCGGTGCCCGGCGGTGGGCCTAAGCATGAGGGGCAAGTGCTGTTCTGACAAGGTCGTGCGCCACTTAGATTCACCGCCCACGTGAAGCGGTCGCTGCGGGATCGGGAAGACTTCGAATTTCTGCTGGCTACGGCCCGGGCCGGTCGTCAGCAGGGACTGGACCATTTCATTCATCTCGACCAGCCAGTGGGGATCCTGAACTACATCCGGATCGCCAACGAGATCGCGGAGCGGGTGCCCCGCGGTCGCCTGCTGGACTGGGGGTGCGGTCTCGGACAGATGACCTGGCTGCTTCATCGCCGCGGGTTCGACGTCGTCCCGTTCGACATCGCGCAGACGGCCGCCACCATTCCCGACCTCCCGCTGACGCGGGAAGTGAAGGTGGTCCAGGGGACGCATCCGACGAACCTTCCGTTTGACGACACATCCTTCGATGCCGTGCTGAGCTGTGGCGTGCTGGAGCATGTGGACGAGTTCACCGCGCCGGGAAACGAGCGCGAGTCACTGCGCGAGATCCGCCGCGTGCTGAAGCCCGGCGGATGGTTCCCGATCTACCAGCTCCCGCAGCAGCTCACCTGGCAGGAGGCGATCACGCGCACGTTCGGTATCGGCTATTCGCACCCGCGTCGCTTCACCGAACGGGAGATCCGCGGCATGCTGGGCGACGCGGGCTTCACGGTGACGCGACTGCAGCGATACAACATGCTGCCGAAGAACCTGACCGGGGTTCCCGGAGCGCTCCGCGACCTCTACAGCCGGGCCGGCAGCGCGATCCATGCCGTGGACCGCGTGCTCTCCGGGATCCCGGGGCTCAACCGCGTGGCCGGCGTGCTCGAGGTGCTCGCGCGGAAGAGCTGACCCGCACCCTCAGGGCGCGCGGCGCGTGATCCGCGCCCGCTCCCCGGTGTCGAGAACCCTGTACCACACGAAGGCGGCCCAGAGCGGAATGGCCACTCCCACCACCGCGGCGCGGGCCGCCGTGCCCGGAACGGTCATGGTGGCGGCGAGCCCCGCGATCGCCGCGAGACACCAGGCCACCGACCGCAGCGCCGCGGCGCGCAGTCCCGGCATGAGCGTTGGCGCGGTGAGCAGCAGGAGAAAGGCGTCGCCAATGGCCCGGATCGCCCACGCGATCGCGACGCCGACGATCCCGTATCTCGGCAGGAGCACCCAGAGCAGCGCCGCGTACACCGGCAGCTCCGCCAGGTGGAACTTGCCCGTGAGGTCCGGCCTGCCGAGCGCCTGGATGAGGTTGAGCGCCCCCTGGCCGATAGTGTTCACGAACACGGCGATCGCGAGCACCTGGAGCACGCGCGCGCTGTCGCCCGCGAACGCGGGTCCCAGCCAGAGGGTGAGGATCTCCGGCGCGAGCGCCACGAGCACGAGCGCCGGAAGAACGAGGGCCGCGAATGTGACGCGCAGCATCAGGTGAGAGAGCGCGGCCGATCGCTCGGGGTCGCGGCGCCCGGTGGTGGCAAGAGCGGCGAAGAACACCGGGTACACGGCGGCGGTGAACAGCCAGAGCTTCGTCACCAGCTCGAAGGGTCCCGCATAGAAGGTGACCAGCCCCACGCCGAGCACCGCGCCGATCACGAACTGGTCGAAGGTGTTCATGAGGGGGCTGATGACATTCGACACCGTCATCCAGCCGCCGTACGAGAGCAGCTCACGCACGCTGCGACGGGTGACCCCTGCGCGCCCCCCCGCGACACCGGCGTGCGTCCCGAGCGCTGCCAGTGCAAGCGCGACCACGAGGAGGACGCGCACGATCACGAGGATCGCGATCGCCGGCACGATGCTGCGCGAGAAGGGAAGGGCCATCGCCGGGCCGGCGAACAGCAGCACCCCATAGGGAACACGAATGGCATTCACGAGCCGGAAACGCTGGCGCGCTTCGAGTGAGCCGCGCAACACCGCCGCGGCACCCACAAAGGGCACCGCGATCGCCAGCAGACGGTACGCCGCGATCCCCTCCGCGCGCAGGCTCCCCGGGACGTTCAGGAAGCCAGTCATCAGCCATGGCGCCAGCAGGTAGAGCAGCAGCGCGCCGGCCGCTCCCACGGGCACGAGCACGGCGAGCGCCGTCCAGATCACCGCGGGCACTTCCGCGTGCCGGCCGTCGCCGATCCGGGCGCCGATGGCCTGGGTCACCGCGCGGCCGAGGCCGAGGTCGAAGAGGCCGAAGTACCCGAGGGTGGTCCAGGCCAGGGCGAGCAACCCGAACCGCTCCACGCCGAGCCCGCGCACCAGGAGGGGAACGGCGATGACCGCGGCGAGCGCGGGCAGCGCCCAGCCGAACACGTTCCAGCCGACGTTGCGCGCGAGCAGCGAGTCGCGCGTCAGCGGCGCATCCGGCGCACCGGTGCCTGGCGGGGCCGTCACGCGCGTGCCACGGGTGTGAACGCCTCACGCGCCACGGCCGCGAACTTCGCCGCTCCCACGGTAGCGGAGTACTCGCGCTCCACGGTGGCGCGTCCCGCCTCGGCAAGTCGCGCGCGAAGCGCCGGATCGCGCGCCAGGCGCTCGAGCTGCGCCACCCATTCGTCGTCAGTCGAGGCCCAGAGCCCGTTCTCGCCGTCGCGAATGATGTCGCGATTGACGCCCACCGGCGACACGACGCTGGCGCGCGCCACGGACATGTATTGAAGCGCCTTCAGGCCGCACTTGCCGCGCGCGAAGGGGATGTCCGGCACGGGCATGATGCCCACATCACACCCGGCGATCGCCGTGGTCTCGACTTCCGGCGACCAGGGCGTGTACTGCACGCGGAGCCCCCGGTGCTCGCGCGAAGGCCCGTTGTAGACGACGTGAAGATGCAGGGGGATGCGCGCGGCGAGCTGCCGAAGCGCCGGAAGGACAGTGTCGAGGTGCGACAGCGTTGCCGCCGATCCCATCCAGAGGATCCGGAGCTCGTCGGACGGCGGTCGCTGCGGCGCGGCCTCGTAACGCGCGAGGTCTATCGTCGTGGGCACGATCGTGACGCGGCGATTGAACCGGCGCGCATATTCCGCGAGGTAGGAGTTGCCGGGCGTCGCGGCCGCGGCGCGGCGAATGCTCTCGGGGACGCGGAGGTGCGCGCGCCACACGTGTCGCGTCCACCCCGGCGGGGGCTCCCAGATCGCGTCGTCGAAGTCAAAGACGTACGGAACGCCGAGCGCGTTCAGGTGGCGCTCGTACCAGGCGCCGCCGAGCAGGGACGCCGAGCGCAGGATCACGACACCGTCGTGCGCGCGGACGTCGTGCCGATGACGCCAGCGCCGCGCGGTGGCCGCCACGGCGCGCGCGAGCTTCTCGGCGCGGTGTCCCGGCCGGTCCATGAGATCGGCGAGCGCCGGTGACTCGAACGGGGTGAAGGCGAGGTGGATGTCGTGGTCGCGCGCGAGGTACGGCGCCCACTGCTCGTGCCGGAACCGCTGGTGGGGCGCGCGATCGAGCGGCTTCTCCGTGACAACCAGCAACCGCAGCGGTCTGCCTGAATGGAGCAAGTGATGGCGCCAGTTGACGTTACGCTGAAGTATATTGCGTGACTTCGCACCACGCTTCCTCGTCGGATTCCTGCCGCCATGTCCACCCCAGCCAGTGCCTTCAAGGGAAAGCGCCTGCTCATCACGGGCGGCACGGGCACGTTCGGCAACGCCGTGCTCCGCCGCGCGGTGGACCTCGGCATGGATGACATCGTCATCTTCAGCCGCGACGAGAAGAAGCAGGACGACATGCGCCGCGCGTACAACAGCCGCGGCCTCACGTGGGTGATCGGTGACGTGCGCGACGTGGATGCGCTGTCGGATGCGATGACCGACGTGGACTACGTGTTTCACGCGGCGGCGCTCAAGCAGGTGCCCTCGTGCGAGTTCTACCCGATGGAAGCGGTGCGCACGAACGTGATCGGCACCGAGAACGTCTTCTCGGCGGCGATCGCCAATGGCGTGGAGCGGGTGGTGCTCCTCAGCACCGACAAGGCCGCGTATCCCATCAACGCGATGGGGATGTCGAAGGCGATGGCGGAGAAGGTGATGGCCGCCAAGGCACGCGTCGCCGCGGACCGGGGCACGGTGCTGTGCTGCACGCGCTACGGCAACGTGCTCGCGTCGCGCGGCTCCGTCGTTCCCTTGTTCGTGGAGCAGATCCAGGCCGGCAAGGCGCTCACCGTCACCGACCCGGAGATGACGCGCTTCATGATGTCCATCGAGGAAGCGGTGGACCTGGTGCTGTACGCGTTCGAGTCGGCAGAGCCGGGCGACCTGTTCGTGCGCAAGGCGCCGGCGGCGACGATCGGCACACTGGCCGAGGCGATCCAGGATGTGTTCGACCGCCGGGTGGGCACCACCGTTCTCGGCACGCGGCACGGCGAGAAGCTGTTCGAGACGCTGCTCACCCGCGAGGAGATGGTGCACGCGCGGGACAAGGGCGACTACTACTGCGTGCCGGCCGACACCCGCGACCTGAACTACGGCCTGTTCTACACGCAGGGCGAGAAGCAGATCTCGCGCACCGACGACTACCACTCGCACAACACGCGACGGCTGGACCGCGCGGAGACGGCAACGCTTCTGGAGAAGCTGCCGGAGGTGCGCGAGGCGCTGGCAGGGATGGCGGCGATCGGATGAACGTGGTCGTGACGGGCGCCGGGGGCTTCATCGGGCGCCGCGTCGTCACTGCCGCGGTCGGCGCCGGCCACCAGGTGCGTTCCGTTACCCGGAGCACGCCGATGCCGGAGACCCGCGCGGCTCTGAAGGAGGCGGACGCGGTGATCCACCTGGCGGGGGTGAACCGGCCGGAGGATCCCGCCGAGTTCCAGGCGGTGAACGCCGATTACACCGCGGCGCTCTGCGACTCGATCGACGCCAGCCGCGCGCCGATCATCGTCTTCTCGTCGTCCACGCAGTCCGGCAACGACACGGAGTACGGCCGCACGAAGCGCAGCGCCGAGGAATGCCTCGAGCGGCTCGGCGCGAAGGGCGCCCGCGTGGCCATCTTCCGCCTCCCGAACGTGTATGGGCCGGGAGCGCGGCCGAACTACAATTCCGCCGTCGCCACCTTCGCCTTCAACGCGGCCACCGGAAAGCCGCTGGAGGTGCACGACGCCGCGCGCGAGCTGTCGCTGGTGTACGTGCACGACGTGGCCGGCGCGATGGTGGACACGCTCGCGAATCCTCCGGCACCCGGCGCGACAGTGCGGTCGGCGGAACCGGTGCACTGCGCCACGGTGGGTCGTCTCGCGGAGCTCTTCCGCGGCTTTGCCGCGTCGCGCTCCACCCAGCGGGTGCCCGACGTGTCCAGCGACCTCGCGAAGCGGTTGTACGCGACGTACCTCTCGCACCTGCCCGAGGGCGCCTTCGCCTACCACCTTCCGGCGAAGGAGGACAACCGCGGCGCGCTCGCCGAATTCCTCAAGAGCGAGGGCGCCGGACAGATCTTCGTGTCGCGAACGCTGCCGGGCGTCACGCGCGGGAACCACTTCCACCACACCAAGACGGAAAAGTTCCTCGTGCTTGAGGGGGACGCCGTCATCCGCTTCCGGCGGGTGGACGGCGCCGGCACGGTGCTGGAATATCCGGTCTCGGGGCGCCAGTTTCGCGTCGTGGACATCCCGCCGGACTACACCCACTCCATCGAGAACGTCGGCGCCGGCGAGCTCGTCGTCCTGTTCTGGGCGTGCGAGATCTTCGACCCCGCCGCGCCCGACACCACGCCCCTCAATGTCCGCTGACACGCTGCGCGTGATGACCATCGTGGGCACGCGGCCGGAGATCATCCGGCTGTCCCGCGTCATGGCCGCGCTGGACGACGCCACGGCGCACACCATCGTGCACACCGGGCAGAACTACGACTACGAGCTGAACGGGATCTTCTTCGAGGACCTCGGCATCCGGAAGCCGGACCGGTTCCTCGAAGCCGCCGGCGCGACCGCGGCGGAGACGATCGGCGCGGTGATCGCGAAGGCGGACGCCGTCATGCGCGAGCTGACGCCGGACGCGGTGCTGATCCTCGGCGACACCAACAGCGCGCTGTCGGCCATTCCCGCCAAGCGGCTCCGGATCCCGGTGTTCCACATGGAGGCGGGGAACCGCTGCTTCGACGAGCGCGTGCCGGAGGAGATCAACCGCCGGATGGTGGATCACATTGCGGACGTGAACCTCCCGTACAGCGACATCGCGCGGGGGTATCTGCTGCGCGAGGGTCTGCCTCCCGACCGGGTGATCAAGACCGGCAGCCCGATGTTCGAGGTGCTCGCCCACTACCGTCCGCGCATCGACGCGTCGAAGGTGCTCGGCACGCTGAAGCTGAAGAAGGGCGAATACTTCGTCGTGAGCGCGCACCGCGAGGAAAACGTGGATTCGCCGCGCCAGTTCGAGAAGCTGCTCGCCATCCTCGATCGCGTGGCCGACACGTACGGGCAGCGCGTGATCGTCTCGACGCACCCGCGCACACGGAAGCAGCTCGAGAAGGCCGGACACGCGTCGCACAAGCTCGTGGAATTCCTGAAGCCCCTTGGCTTCAGCGACTACGTGCGGCTCCAGATGGACGCGCGCGCGGTGCTGTCCGACAGCGGGACGATCTATGAGGAGTCGTCCATTCTCAACTTCCCCGCGGTGAACCTGCGGGAAGCGCACGAGCGCCCCGAAGGGATGGAAGAGGCGAGCCTCGTCATGGCGGGACTCGACCCCGACCGCGTGCTCCAGGCGCTGGCCGTGGTAGAGCGCCAGCGGCGCGGGAACGACCGCGACTTCCGCCTGGTGGCCGACTACGCCGTGCCGAACGTCTCGCAGAAGGTCGTGCGCCTCATCCTCAGCTACACGTCGTACGTGCGACGGACGGTCTGGCGCGAGACGTGAGCGCAACGCCGGCCCGGCGCGCGGAGCACGTACTGGTGCTCACGCTGATCTTCCCGCCTGAGGCCGTGTCCACGTCGCAACTGCTCGGCGAGCTGGTGGAAGACCTCGTGCGGCAGGGCCGGCGCGTGACCATCGTGACGACCAAGCCCCATTTTCATCCGGCGAATGCGGGGGCGCAGCGCGCCGCGCTTCGTTCGCGCTGGGGGCCGATTCTCGCGCGCAGCGAATTCGCGGGCGCCGAGGTCCTCCACACCGCGATGCCGCTGAAGGCCGGCGGCCTCTGGCGCCGCGCCGCCGGGTGGACCGGCTTTCACGTGGTGAGCGTGCTCGCGGCCGTCTTCGCGGTGGGGCGCGTGCAGGTGGTGTTCGCGCCATCGCCGCCGCTCACCATTGGCGTTGCCGCGTGGCTCATCGCGCGCCTCAAGGGGGCGCGCTACGTGTACAACGTGCAGGAGCTGTATCCCGATACCGCCGTGGCGCTCGGGGCGCTGCGCCCTGGAATGCTGCTCAACGCGCTGTACGCCGTGGAGCGGTTCGTGTATCGCCACGCCTTCGCGGTGGCGGTGATCGGGAACGGCATGCGCGCGCGCATCATCGCGAAGGGAATCGCGTCGGACAAGGTCCGGCTCATCCCGAACTTCGTGGACACCTCGACGATCGCCGAGCGGCCGAAGGACAATCCGTTCGCCCGCGAGCACGGTTTCGCGAACCGCTTCGTCGTGATGTACGCCGGGAACATCGGCCACGCGCAGGGGCTGGAGGTGCTGCTGGAGTCCGCGGCACTGACCCGTGACCGCGAGGACATCGTCTATGCGATCGTGGGCGAGGGAGCCCTCCGCGACGAGCTCATGGCGCAGGCGCGGGCGCAGGCGCTGGCCAATGTGACGTTCGTGGCGCAGCAGCCATTCTCGCGCGTGCCGGACATCTACGGCGCGTCGGACGTGAACGTCGTGCCCCTCGTCGGGGCGCTGGTGGACGACGCGGTGCCGTCGAAGGTGTATCGCATCATGGCCGCGGGCAGGCCGGTGCTGGCCATCGTGGACGCGCGGTCGGACGTGGCGCGCATCGTGACCGACGCGCGCGCGGGGTGGGTGGTTCCCCCCGCGGATGCGAGCGCGCTGGCGGCCGTCGTGCGGCACGCGGCCGACGCGGGCACGGGCGACATGGGTCAGCACGGCCGGCGCTACGCCCAGGCCCACGTCGAGCGGTCGCGGGTCACCGCCGCGTACGGCGCGCTCCTGGACGAGGCCGCGGGCTGACGATGCCCCGGGTGCTCGTCACGGGCGCCGCCGGTTTCATCGGGCGGGCAACGACCGCCGCGTTTGCGGCTGCCGGATGGGATGTGCGCGCGCTGGTGCGCGCGCCCGGCGGCGCTCCCACCTCGACCGATGAGCGCGTGGTTGGAGACCTCACCTCCGCGGCGCTCACCCCGCACATGGCCGGCGTGGACTGCGTGGTGCATCTCGCGGCGCGAGCGCACCGCATGAGCGATCGCGGCGGAGCCCGCACCGAGGCGCTGTATCGCGCGGCGAACGTGGACGCGACGCTGGCGGTGGCACGGGCGGCAATCGAGGGCCGGGTGCGTCGCTTCGTGTTCGTCAGCACCGCGAAGGTGTTCGGGGAGGGGCGCGATCGTCCCTACACGGAGCGCGACGTGCCGGAGCCCGCCGACGCCTACGCGCGCACCAAGCTCGAGGCGGAGCTCCAGCTGAAGGCGGTGGCCGGAAGGAACATGGAGGTGGTCGTGGTGCGCCCTCCGATGGTGTACGGACCGGGGGGCAAGGGGAATGTACCGCGCCTGGTGCAGCTCGCGCGGATCTCGGGCCGCATTCCGCTGCCGTTCGCCGGGGTGCAGAACCGCCGCAGTCTCCTGTTCGTCGCCAACCTCGCGAGCGCGCTGGTGCATTGCGCGACGGCCCGCGGCGTGACCGAGCGGCCGTGTCTCGTGAGCGACGGCACCGACGTCTCCATCGAAGAGCTGCTGCGAAAGCTCGCGGCGCATGCCGGGGTGCGGGCGCGTCTGTTTGCCGTGCCTCCCCTGCTCCTGCGGCTGGCAGGCAGCGACGAGCGCGTGCGCCGCCTCACGGGCTCGTTCACGCTGGACGCCGGGCGCTTCCTGGAAACCGGGTGGGCGCCGCCCTTCACGCTCGATGAGGGACTGCGCGCCACCGTGAACGCAGAGGCAGCGCTGCCCACCCGAGCAGCGCAACGGGGATCGCCCACTTCAGGAAGTAGGTGAGCCGCTCCAGCCAGTAGACGGCGCCGATGGTGGACAGCGGCTCGCTGATGCTGCCGAGGATGCGCGGGGGGCGGCTGGTGAACGAAGCCTGCATCGCAGCGGGGAGCGAGTCCGCGATGCCCCTGGTGCCCAGTCCGACCAGCGGTACGTATGGAGCGCGCACCGACTCGGGGTTCGCGGCGATCGCGGCCAGCGACAGCGGCGCGGAGACGCCGTAGTCAGGGTCCAGCATCCAGTGGCGGCCATCCGCGTCCACCGCCTGCACCACCACATGGTCCGCGAGGCTCACGAGCGAAGCGCGGATCCCGCTCCGCGTGAGGAAATCGAGGGTGGCCAGGGCGAACTGCGAGCACGCGCCGTAGCCGCGCTCGATGGCGCGCTCCGCCACGCGGTACTCGTACTGACGGTAGGTGGATGGCCGGAGCCAGGCGAAGCTCCACAGCAGGTAGTTCTCCGTGGCGGGCACGCGAAAGCGGAATGCCGGGCTGCGCCTCAGGTCCGGGTAGAAGGAGATCATGCTGCGGTGCACGAGCCCTGTGAGGCGTCGGACGTAGGTGCTGTCGGGCTCACCCGCGCGCCGCGACGCCTGCGACAGCGCGACGTCCGGAGGGAGCAGCTCGCCGGGTCGCTCGGACAGCGCCGGCGACAGCGCCTCGCTCCGCTCGGAGCGCCCGATGCCTGCCAGGTTGAGGGCGAGCAACGCGGCTCCCGCGGCGGCCGCCATCGCGCGTCGGATACTCATCGGTATGATGATGCACGGAAGGCCTCGCGCACACCACGGGAGGGGGATGCCTTCTTGCGGGCCCACGCCGCATCTTCCTCCCATGATCCCGCTGGCAGTCGCCGCACTGGTTGCCACCTTCGTCGCGTGGGCGGCCACACGGAGCTACATCCGGTACGCCGTCTCCCGCGGCGTGCTCGACGTTCCCAACGAGCGCAGCTCCCACCAGATCCCCACGCCGCGTGGCGGCGGGATCGTGATCGCGGCCGCGTTCCTGCTCGGCATTGGCGTGCTCGCGGCCGCGGGACTGGTGCCGCTGCGGCAGCTCGTCGCGCTCGCGGGCGGCGGAGCGATCGTCGCGGCGGTTGGCTATGCCGATGACCACAGGCCGGTGCCGCCCTGGTGGCGACTGGTCATCCACACGGCCGCGGCGGCGTGGCTCGTGTGGTGGCTGGGTCCGGGCACGGTACCCGCCACGGACAGCGTCCTCGGCCTCGGCCTCTTCGGCGACGTCCTCGCGCTACTCTACGTCATCTGGCTGATCAACCTCACGAACTTCATGGACGGCATCGACGGACTCGCGAGTGGCGAGGCCATCAGCGTCGCCCTGGGGGGAACGGTGCTCTTCGTGGCGTCCACGGCCCCGGTTCGCGAATCGGGACCGGTGCTGGTCCTGGCAGGGGCGTGCCTCGGGTTTCTTGCCTGGAACTGGCCACCTGCAAGAATCTTCATGGGCGACGTCGGCAGCGGCTTCGTCGGATTCAGCCTGGCGGCGGTAACACTGCATGCCGGCGAGCGATCGCTGCCCGTGTTCTGGGGGCTGGTGATCCTCATGGGCGTGTTCATCGTGGATGCCACCTGGACGCTGCTGCGCCGCCTGTTGCGCGGCGAGCGGGTCTATCAGGCGCACCGGAGCCATGGCTACCAGATCGCCGCGGCGCGTGCCGGCTCACATCGCCACGTCACGCTGGCCGTGCTCGCGATCAACCTGTTCTGGCTGCTCCCGATGGCCGTGCTCGTCACCGTGCGGTGGGTGGCGCCGCTGCCCGCCATCGTCATCGCGTTCATGCCGCTGGTGGCGGCGGCGCTGGTGCTCGGAGCGGGCGGCGCCGGCGTCCCGCCCACGACGGAATCCGCGGCCGCCCGTCCGCCGCATTAGAGAACCCGAGATGGCGCCGTGTTTGCACGATGCCACACGCCGGTCCGCGTGTGCCGCCGCGCTTGCTGCGTCCTGGTCCATGCCCGCCTGGCCAAGGCACGCGAAAGCAGGCAATGGACGCCGAAGCTCGTGCTTTCAGGGACATCTCGGCACTGGCTAACTCACGGTATTTCCATAGATTAGGTGTCCCTATGCCATGCCGGATGCCGGTTCGTCCGGTCGTCTATTTCTCGCGCTGATGCGACGCTTCAGAAACAGGTACCTGTTCTTTACCGACGTGCTGCTGCTGGCAGCGCTCCCGTACCTCGTTTACGCGCTCCGGTTCGAGTCCTGGTCGTTCTCGGCGTTCGACGCGCGCACCGCGTTCGTGTTCACCGCCGTCATGGTGCCGGTCGAGCTGCTGATCCTGCAGTCGTTCCGGCTGTACAGCGTGCTCTGGCGCTTCGCGAGCATCTCGGAGCTCAAGCTCATCTTCGCCGCGGGGCTCATCGGCTCGGCGGCATCGGTCCTGGTGGGTGGAGTGCTGCTGTCGTGGCTCGGCCTGGCGCCGTCGCGCGTGCCGCTCTCCGTGCTGACGATGCACTCCCTGTTCAGCATCGCGGTCGTTGCGACGCCGAGGCTGCTGCTGCGCGTGATGGGCGCGAGCCAGTCGCCGCGCCGCGCGTTCGGCGGGGAGATGCAGCGGGTGCTCATCGCGGGCGCGGGCGCCGCGGGCGGAATGGTGGTGCGCGAGATCCTCGCGAACCCGCAGCTCGGCCTGATCCCCGTGGGCTTCGTGGACGACGACCCACTCAAGCTCGGGCTGCGGCTCGGCTCCATGCCGATCCTCGGGAAGCTCGACCAGCTGCAGGAGATCGCGATGCGCGAGGGCGCGCAGGAGCTCGTGATCGCCATGCCGCGCGCCTCCGGCATGGTGGTACGCAAGGTCGTGCGTGCCGCCTACGACGCGGGGCTGCGCACCCGCACCGTGCCGGGCATCTTCGAGATCCTCGATGGCCGGGTGAGCGTGGCCGCCCTGCGCGAGGTACAGATCGAAGACCTCCTGCGGCGCGATCCGGTGCAAACGGACCTCGAGGCCGTGCAGCGCCTCGCGGAAGGGAAGACCGTGCTCGTGACCGGTGCCGGCGGCTCCATCGGCAGTGAGCTCTGCCGCCAGCTCGTGGCGCTGAACCCGAGTGAGCTCGTGCTGCTCGGCCACGGCGAGAATCCGATCTTCGAGATCATGCACGAGCTGCTCGCCGACAAGCCCTCGTGCAAGATCACCCCGGTCATCGCGGACATCCGCGACCGGAAGCGGATGAAGAAGGTCTTCGAGAAGCACCGGCCGCACGCGGTGTTCCACGCCGCCGCGCACAAGCACGTGCCGCTGATGGAAGACAACGTGCTCGAGGCGGTGACCAACAACGTGCTGGGCACGCGCAACGTGGTGGACGCCGCGGTGGGCAGCGGCACCCAGCACTTCGTGCTCATCTCCACCGACAAGGCCGTGCGCCCCACGAACGTCATGGGCGCCACGAAGCGGGTGGCGGAGTACATCGTGCAGAACGCGGCGTACGCGCACCGCCGGCATTTCGTGTCGGTGCGCTTCGGCAACGTGCTCGGCAGCCGCGGCAGCGTCGTGCCCACCTTCCTGCGCCAGATCCAGGACGGCGGGCCGGTGACGGTGACGCACCCCGACATGCGCCGCTACTTCATGACGATCCCCGAATCGGTGCAGCTCGTGCTGCAGGCCGGGGCGCAGGGTCGCGGCGGCGAGCTGTTCATGCTCGACATGGGCGAGCCCGTGCGCATCGTGGACCTCGCGCGCGACATGATCCGGCTGTCCGGCCTCGAGGAAGGGGTGGACATCGAGATCCAGTTCAGCGGCATCCGGCCGGGCGAGAAGCTGTACGAGGAGATGTTCTTCACGCACGAGATCGCGGAGCCCACGGAGCACCCCAAGGTGCTGCGGGCGCGCAACGGCGTGAGCCCGTCCGGCACCGACCTCTCCATTGGCGAGCTGATCGATGCCGCGCTCTCGGAGGCGTCGGACGACTGGCTGCGCGGCACGCTCAAGATGCTGGTGCCCGACTTCGTGGACCGCCTGGCACCCGAGCCCGAGGCGTCGGATCCGGCGCCGCCCAAGCGTCGCCCCGGTCGTCCTTCGGGCGAGATGTCCCGCCTGAACATCTAGCGCTTCTTTGCGGCCACCCTCGGGTTGGCCGCGACGAAGTCGCGGATGTAGTCCATGACGTCCACCGTTGGCTTCCAGCCCAGCTCACGGCGCGCCTTGGCCGGATTGCGCGCCGCCTCGCGCCCCGCGTAGCCCGCCACGTACCGGATCGGGCCGCCGAACGCCTTCGCGATCTGGGTGATGGTGTACGACTTCGTCTGGCCGAGCGCGTACCGGTCACCCTTGCCGCGCTTTGCCGTCAGGATGATCCCGCGCGCGAGGTCCGTCACGTAGGTGAAGGAACGCTTCTGGGTGCCCGGCTTCACGACGGTGAGCGGCTTGCCGGCGAGGTACAGCTGCTCGAAGCGCGCGATGACGGTGGCATACTTGCCGTCACCCCGTTCACGCGGCCCGAACGCGTTGTAGAAGTAGCAGATGGCGTAGGGAAGCCTGTACCATCGTCCGTAGTCGTTGATGAGGTCCACGTTGGACGCCTTCGTGAACGAGTACGGGTTCTGGTGCCGCCCGTCGCCCTCGATCGCGAACCGGGTGCTCGAGGCGGCATAGACGAGCTTCTTCACCCGGCGGAGCCGGCAGAACTCCGCCACGGCGAACGTGCCGACCATGTTCATGTCGAACACCTGCTGCACGTCATCGAAGGACGTCGCGATGCGCGCGTACTCGCCGAGGTGATAGACGACGTCGGGCGTCTCGGGCACGAGGCGATCGATGTCCTTCGTGTGCCCCTCGCGATACTCGGCGCCCGCGATGTGGTTGTCCGGGGTGCCGTTGAAGTAGTTGTCCAGCGAGACGATGCGGTTCCGCTCGTCCCGGACGAGCTCCTCGATGACGTGCGAACCGACATGGCCGGCCCCGCCGGTGACGAGGATCGTTCGCTTCTTCATGGCTGGGACAATATTAGGGCACGCAGGGCATCGAAGGACTCCACTTCGCCCGAGGCCTGCGTCACGACCGATTCGCGGCGCGCGAACCCGGTGAAGGCGACGAAGCGATCCACAGCGCCGGCCATGAACACGTCCGTCGCGCCATCCCCCACCGCCAGTGAGGGCTGAGCGAGCGACAACGACCGCAGGACGTCGGCCTTTCCGTCCTGCCGCACCAGCGGCGATCGCTCGTCGAAGGATGCGTACTCGCCAGCCGGGCCGAAGGTCACATCGACAGCGTGCAGCTCGACGCCGAGATCTGCTGCCAGCAGCTGGATGGCCTGCCGAATACCGCCACTCACCAGCACGACTCGCACACCGGCTGTCTGGAGCTCCGCGATGACCTTGCCCGCGTCCGGCGCGAGCGACGCCCGGTACGCCACCGCCAGCCCGGCGACGTCCGCGCTCGTTGGCCGAATGGTCTCGAGACGCCGGCCGTAGACCGATTCCAGGGCGAGCTTCCCGGTCATTGCCTGCTCGGTCAGCTCGCGGACGGCACGCTCGACATCGGGCCCGCGGCGCGCGGCCAGCCAGTCGATTCCCTCGATTCCGCAGAGAGTGGAATCCACGTCGAGCACGACCGAGCGGTAACGGGGCTTCAGGGGAGATGCAGATCCCTCGTCGCTTCGCTCCTCGGAATGACCCCTCACAGGATGTTCCCGGGCGCGAGCAGACCGAGCGGGTCGAGCTCGTGCTTCACAGCGCGCATGACGCCGATCTGCATGGGAGTGAGCTGTAACGGGAGCCAGCGCTTCTTGATCTTCCCGATCCCGTGTTCGGCGCTCACGGTGCCGTCCATGGAGAGCACGTCCTTCAAGGTGCGCTCCACTACCAGCTCGATGCGCGCGAGCTCGTCCGCATCGCTCGCGATGAAGTTCTGGTGCGGATGGCCGTTCCCCGCATGGCCGTAGATGACGGGCTGCTCCAGCCCGTTGTCGGCGACCACCTGTCGGGCATGCGCAATCGCGCCGGCGAGGCGCCTGTACGGCACCGCCCAATCGGTGCTCACCTTGCGGCCACCCTGCGCCCGGCGTCCCGATCCCCGCTCGTTCATCGTCGCGGGGATGGCATGGCGGAACTTCCGCGCCTCGCGCAGGGCTGCGTCTCCCTCGAAGACCTGGATGTCGTCGGCGACCGCCCCATCCTGCTCGAGGACTGCGAGCCATTCGTCGAGTCCCGATTCTCCGTTTCGCTCTACATACAGCAGTGGCCGATCGCCCTGGCCGGCGATCGCAGCGGCCAGCGCGTCGAAGTACTCGACGCAACGAACGGCTCTCGGCTCTCGGCCCTCGGGAGCCCCCTCGCGAATCGCGACTACGCATCGCAGGGCAGCCTCCTCGTCTGGAAACGGGATGGCCAGACCAATCACGCTCGTCGGCAAGGGCACCAGTGAAAGTTCCGCGCGCGTGATCACGCCCAGCGTCCCCTCACTGCCGACGAACCAGTCCACAGGCTCCTGCGCCATCGCGTAGCCGACGGTGTTCTTCTCGAGTCCCGAGCGTCGCACCTCGATCGACTCGCCGCTCGCGAGCGCCACCGTCAATCCGCGCACGTGCGGCCGAGTGGCGCCGTAGAGCAGCGAGCGCGCGCCGGATGCGTTGCACGCGATCGCCCCTCCCACGGTCACGTCGTCCAGGCTCGTGGGGTCGGGAGCGAACATCAGTCCGTGCGGAGCGAGCTCCCGGTTCAGATCGCCGAGGAGCACGCCGGGCTCCACGACCGCGACGCCTGCGGCGACGTCAACATCGACGATGCGGGTCATTGCCCGCATGGATAGCAGCATGCCAGCGTCCGTGATCGACGCGCCCGTGGTACTGGTCTGGCCGCCGGCCGGTGTGACGGGCGTGCGATCGGCGCTCGCCTGGCGCAGCAGCTCACGCACTTCCTCCGCCGCGCCAGGACGAGCCACGGCGTCTGGAACCAGCACGAGCCCGGATACGTCTGCGCTGTACGCCTTCCGGACGTCGGCGTCGGTGGTCGTCAACACGTGCAGATCCCTCGCTGCGCTCGGAATGACATCACTGCTTCGCTCGGAATGACGCTAGCCCTCGAAGCTCACGACCGTCGCGGACAGGACATCGGGCAGCTTGAGCAGCTGCTCGCACACCGCGGGCGGGACGGGATCGTCCACCGCGATCGCGGCGAGTGCCTCGCCCCCCTCTGCGAGCCGAGACTGGTGGTATGACGCGATGTTGATCCGCGCCTGTCCCAGCATCGTGCCCACGCTCCCGATGACGCCGGGCACGTCGCGATTCGTGAGGATGAGGAGCGTCCGCCGCGGCGCGACATCCACGTGAAAGCCGCCGATGCGCGTGATGCGCGGCGTCGAGCCCGCGGCGCCCACCCCCTGAACGACCATCCGCTCGAGTCCCGCGGACAGCTCGACCTCCACCGCCGACGGATGCTCGAGTGATGCGGCCTCCTTCACGCTCAGCTCCAGTCCGCGCATATCGGCCATGGTGCGCGCGCTCACCAGGTTCAGCCGGTCACTCTCGATGACGCCACGCAGGACTCCGACCACGGCGGCCGCAAGCAGCAGATCGCTTCCCGCGATCACGTCCGGTCCACAGCGCAGGGCCAGGCGGCGCACCTCGCGCTCGCCGCGATTCGCCAGCAACGCTCGCGCGAGCTGCGCGGCGCGCTCGACGACGAGCATCGCAGGCCGGAGCTGCAGCCACGTGTCGCGCGGTACTGCGGCGACGTTGAGCGAACGCGAGAACTCGCCGCCCTGCAGCGCATCGCGCACGGCTTCGGCGACGTCCACCGCGACGTTGTGCTGCGCCTCATGCGTGGACGCGCCCATGTGCGGCATGAGCAGGACGTTCGGCGCGCGCCGCAGCGGATGATCCTGTGGCAGCGGCTCGCCGTCGTAGACGTCGAGCACGGCGCCGCGCAGGTGGCCGGACTCCAGCGACGCGAGCAGCGCGCGGTCGTCCACGATGCCCCCGCGAGCCATGTTCACCAGCGTCGAGCCCGGCCTCATCAGCGCCAGCTGCCCGGCGCCGACCATGCCACGCGTCTCCTCATTCAGCGGCGTGTGCACCGTCACGATGTCCGCGGCCGCCAGCAGGTCGTCGAGTCGGGTCATGCGAGGGACACGCAGCGCGGTGAAACGCTCGTTGGTGATGTAGGGGTCGAACGCCACGATGTTCATGCCGAAGGCGTGCGCGCGCCGCGCGATCTTCCTGCCGATGCGGCCGAGACCGATGATCCCCAGTGAGCGACCCTTCAACTCATGCCCCAGGAGGGCGGAGCGGTCCCAGCGTCCTTCCACCATGGATTGGGCGGCGCGCGGGATCTGCCGGAACAACCCGATGAGCGCTCCGAAGAACAGCTCTGCCACCGCGTTGGTGTTCCCCGCGGGGGCGTTGATGACCGCAATGCCGAGCTCCGTGGCCGTGTCCACGGCGACGTTGTCCACGCCGACGCCGGCGCGACCCACGACCTTGAGCCGCCGCGCGGCGCGCAGCAGATCGGCGGAGATGCGCGTGGCGCTGCGGCCGACGATGGCGTCGTAGTCGCCGATGCGCTCCAGCAGCTCCTTCACCGGAAGGGTGGGCACGACGTCCACCTCGAATTCCGGAACCGCGGTGAGGATCGCGACGCCTTCGGGGTCGATCTCGTCGGTGACGAGGATCCTGTAGGAGGTCATCGCCAGCTCTCCACCTGCAGGCCGGGGACGCGCCCGAACTCGCGCAAATTGGATGAGACGAGAGTTCTCTCCGATGCGAGCGCGCAAGCCGCGATGATCAAATCATGCTGGCCAATCGCCTGGGAACGCATCGCAAAACGCAACTCCGCATGAATCCCGGCGCATTGCGCGTCAAACGGGAGGGTTTCGATTCTCACCAGAAATCGATCAAGCTCATTCAGGTTGCGGCGGACATCAGTGCTGTTCAGCGCGCCAAAGCGCAGCTCCGCGAGGGTCATTGCGGCAATCGCCACTTCTCTGGGAGCAATCTGAGAGAGCCGCTGGCCGACATTGCCGGAATAGTGCAACAGGTCGATGACTGTATCAGTATCGAGCAGGTACACGGGCTAGTCGAGCGGCTCGTCGAACAACCGGGCGAGACGCGCCTCGTATTCAGGATCCGGTCCCGGCCGGGGCGGGGCTTCAAAATCATCCGTGACGTTGAAGCTCTCGAAGAATCCTGGCGGCCACTTGGACTTCTCGGCCGGTTCGACGATCACCCGGCTGCCTTCACGCCGAACCCTCACCTTCTTGCCGAGGAGCCCGAAGGATTTCGGCAGGCGTACAGCGTCGCTGTTGCCGGAGCGGAATACCGTCGTTTCCACCTCGGTCTCAGCCTCGCGGCCGGCGAGCTTCAGGGCTGGCTCTCCGACCTTCTTCGGCTTTCGGGACGGACGCTTTTTTCCGTAAGGGCCTTTTGGCATCGATGGCTCCTGCCGTATATACCGTATATACGCACACGCCATGCCCGGATGCAAGGTTCTCGGCTACACGCGGACCAGCTTTCCTGCCGCCGCAACGATCTTTTCGACGGTGAGGCCGAGTTCCTCGTAAATCCGCTCGTACGGCGCGCTGGCACCGAACCGCTCGAGCCCGATCACCGCGCCGTTGTCCCCTACCCAGCGATACCAGCTCATCGGATGCCCTGCCTCGATCGCCAGCCGCGGCACGCCCGGCGGAAGCACAGTGTCGCGATAGCGCTGGTCCTGCTTCGCGAACAGCTCGTGGCTCGGCATGCTGACGACGCTGGCCTTGATTCCCTCGGCCGCGAGCTTTTCGGCGGCTGCGAGAATCAGGGCGACTTCCGAGCCTGAGGACATGAGGACGATGCTCTCGGCTCCTGGCTTTCGGCTCCTGGCTCTCGGCTCCTGGCTCTCGGCTCCTGGCGACAGCACGTAGGCGCCCCGCGAGAGGCCGGCGGCGGCGCCGTGCTTCTCGCGATCAATGAAGCCGAGCTTCTGCCTCGTGAACACGAGCGCGGTGGGCCCGGTGGTGTTCGCGATCGCGACCTTCCACGCCTCCGCGGTCTCACTGGCGTCCGCCGGACGGATCAGGGTGAGATTCGGAATGGCACGCAGCGTCGAAAGCTGCTCGATCGGCTGGTGCGTGGGCCCGTCCTCACCCAGCCCGATGGAGTCGTGCGTGTAGACGAAGATCGCCGGCTGATGCATGAGCGCGGCCAGGCGCACCGCCGGACGCATGTAGTCGCTGAAGATCAGGAAGGTGCCGCCAAAAGGACGAATGCCTCCATGCAGCGATAATCCGTTCATGATCGCGCCCATCCCATGCTCGCGGATGCCGAAATGAACGTACCTTCCCGCGTGATGGTCGCGAGCGAACGGCTTCTCGTTCTTCAGCGCGGTGCCATTGGACGGCGTCAGGTCTGCCGAGCCGCCCACCAGCTCCGGAAGGATGGGCGCGAGCGCGTTGAGCACGGTGTTGGAGGCGGCGCGACTCGCCACGGCGCCGTTCTCCTTCGTGAAACTCGGGATCTTCTTCTCCCAGCCATCAGGGAGGCGCCTCTCGATGCGGCGCTCGAGCTCGAAGCGATCGGGATGACTTGCCAATGATTTCAACCACTGCGCGCGGCGCTCTCGGCTCCCGGCTCTCGGCTCTCGGCAATGCTCGACGACCTCGGGGGGCACACGGAACGTCTCTTCAGGCCAGGGCCAGCCAAGGTTCTTCTTCGTCGCCAGGACCTCGTCCTTGCCGAGGGGCTCGCCGTGTGCCTTGGCGGTGTCCTGCCGGTTCGGGCTGCCGAAGCCGATGTGGGTGCGGGTGATGACGAGCGTCGGTCGGGCTGTGTCCGACTTGGCCGCCGCGATCACGTTGTCGATGGCCGCCAGGTCGTTCACGTCCGGGAGATCCAGCACCTGCCAGCCGTATCCCTCGAAGCGCCTGCGGGCGTCGTCGCTGTACGAGAGATCGGTGGAGCCGTCGATCGTGATCCGGTTGTCGTCGTAGAACCCGATCAGCTTGCCCAGCCCGAAGTGACCGGCGAACGATGCCGCCTCGTGCGACACCCCTTCCATCAGGTCGCCGTCACTCGCGATGAACCAGGTGAAGTGGTCCACGATTTCGGAGCCCGGCTTGTTGAAGACCGCCGCGAGATGCGCCTCGGCCATCGCCATCCCGACCGCGTTGGAAATGCCCTGGCCCAGGGGACCCGTCGTCGTCTCGACGCCGGGCGTGTAACCGAACTCCGGGTGGCCCGGCGTCTTGCTCTCCCACTGCCGGAACTGCCTGAGGTCGTCGAGCGACACCTCGTATCCGGTGAGGTGCAGCGCCGAGTACAGCAGCATGGACGCATGGCCGCAGGACAGCACGAAGCGGTCGCGATCGAACCACTCGGGGTCGGCCGGATCGTGCTTCATGTGCTCGACGAACAGCTTGTACGCGAGCGGCGCGAGCGCCATGGGCGTGCCGGGGTGGCCGGACTCGGCTTGCTGCACGGCGTCCATGGACAGCGTGCGGATGGTGTCGATCGAAAGTCGTGCGATGTCCATTGCGGTCTGGAAGGCGATTGGCGGCGCGAGCGCGGCGAAAGCTACGATGAAGCGTTGCGGCCAGCGAACACTACCGGCCGATCGCGCGGAGTACGCGCTGTTTTGCCGGCGTATAGTTGCGGTGCAGGGCCTGGGTGGCCTCGTGCATCGCGATCCCGGCCGGATCCGCGAGGGTGCCCATCTGAAGCCGGGATGACATTGCCGAGAGCCCCGGCGGCCGCGACAGCATCCCCCAGAACAGCAGCAGGCTTCCCGCGAGCGTCATGGTCAGGCGTCCGCGGCGAGTCCGGCTCCGCCAGAGCAGCGCGAACCCGTACGCAAACAGCACCCCGGCCCCCGTGACGCCGATACCGGCCTTGTAGTGAAGCAACGGCTCGCTGAGGTACGGCCGGTACTTGATGAGGAGATGTGTCGCGGAGCCGAGGAGCACGAGCAGGCCAAGCGCCGCGCCGGCGAGGGCGGCCGGCGACGAGTCCCGGATTGCCCGCCGCAACGTCCAGGCGGTGAAGCCCACGAGGGCCGTGGTCAGCACGCCTGCGAAGAGGTACCAGTAGAACACATGGTGGTAGCCCACGAGGTGAGCCATCTGCGGATGGTAGCCTCGCTGCGCGCCGACGATCGCGTCGAGCGGTATCCGAGCGAGCGACTGCCCCGGCATGAGGCCCGCCGGCAGGAAGTTCGTGAGCGCGAGGTAGGTGTACGTGAAGAAGTTGGACACCATGTCCTCGATGGCGAGCACAGCCCCGTTCGCGACGCCGAGCCCGTCGCGCGTCAGGTAGCCGAACACGAGCTCCGACTCCTTCCCCGGAGTTCCGTGCTCCGTGGCCGTGGCGAGCTTCACCGCGATGTACACCACGCCGAGGACTGCCATGACGACCATGGCCCAGCGGACGTCCGCGCGGCGCACGCGTTCGAAGCGAGGCGACAGCGCGAGCAGCAGCGCACCCATGCACATGGCGAACAGCCAGTAGTCCAGCCACTGCTCCCACGAGAGCGCCAGCGCCAGCAGGGAGACGACGAACTCGACGCGAGGCCGCCGTCCCGCGCCGCGCAGCCCCTCCCAGGCGATCCAGGCGAACGCCGCCAGCTGCCATAGCAGGAAGGCGGAGGTGAGGTACAGCGGCAGGACGCCCGCGTTGATGAAGCTCCAGTGGTATTGCGTCGTGGCGGCCATGCAGGCGGCCAGGGCGTACGCGAAGGGCCGGGACCCGGACGCGCGCCACGCCAGCCCGAACGCGGCCACGATCAACGCGACGTTGAGCACGAGAAACACCGCGGATGCCGACATGATCAACTGCAGCAACCCGACGATGACGAGACCGGTGGCGGACCACCGGCTATATCCATCGCCGATGTCCAGCGGGAGCAGCATCCTCCAGGGGGCGCGCAGCAGCTCGTCGGACAGCGTGAAATACGGGACGATCGGGCGCTCGCTCAGCTCCAGGAGCCGCACCGCGAGGCAGACCGCGACCATGCCGCCCACCGCGAGGGCGTCGCGCAGGGTGAGGCGCGCGGCGGCTCCGCCCAGGGCCGTTTCGTTCACGGCGCGGCCCGTTCCGCCACGAGGATTGCCTGCACCCAGAAATCACGCGGGCCGAACTCATAGCGAGTCAGGCGCAAGCCGGCGCGTGTCAGCATCTCTTCCGCAAACCGCCGCGAGCGGAGGCGTGTCACCTCCGCGGGATGCAGCGTGGCCTGGCTGCCCGCCACTCGAAGCACCCGGTGCGCCGAATCGAGCACGAACGCACTGGTGGCGCGGCGGTGCGGCCAGAACACCACGAGTCGTCCGCCAGGTGCGAGCACCCGGCGCATCTCGCGGAAGATGGTATCGAGCTGCTCGCCCTCGAAGTGCTCCACCACGCCCAGGTTGTACACGCCGTCGAACGACCCGTCGGGGAAGGGCAGCTCGAGGATGCTGCCATGGCGGATCTCGCGCACGCCGGGGTTGTTCCGCGCGTAGAGCTCCAGCGCGCGGGGGGAAATGTCCAGCGCGGTGAGCCGCATGACACGCTGCAGGTACGCGTCCACCTGGCCTCCGCCGCATCCCGCGTGGAGCAACCGGGATCCGGGGCGAAACTCGCGCAGGATCACGCGCTCGAGGTTGCGCTTGATGACCATGCGCCGGTACACCTCGGCCACGGCGCCGTACACGGCATTGGTCACCCGCTGCGATCGGCTCCAGTACTCGTCCCACCCCTGCGGATCGCGGAGCTCCTCCCTGATGGTGGGCACCGGGCGCGCGACGGCGAATCGCTGCGGGTCGCGCACGCTCTGCCCGAAGACGCCCACGAGGGTGCGCAAGCTCCGGAAGGCGTCGCGCCAGCTCATCTTCGAGTGGCCGTACGTCCGCGCCGGGAGCACGATGGGAATCTCGGCGATGCGGAAACCGTTGCGGCTCAGCAAGTAGAGGCTCTCGAAGAAGAAGGCGTAGCTCGGCGACTGCACCCGCTGGAACACCTCGCGGGGGATCCGGTCCAGGCGGTAGAGGCGCAGCGCGCCGCTCGCGTCCTCGGGCATCTCGAGCAGGGTCTTCGTCATGAAGTGCCCGAACACCGTGAGCGACCGGCGGAGCAGGTTCCACCCGGGCAGGCTTCCCGGCACCAGGTAGCGCGATCCGACGACGACGTCGCAGTCCTCGCGCGTCGCGGCCTCCATCAACCGCGGAATGTCGGAGGGCGAGTGCGTGAAGTCGCAGTCCATCGTGACGAGCGTGCGGTATCCCCCCTCGAAGGCCGCCGCGATTCCAGCCTGGTGCGCGCTGCCGATCCCCGACTTCCCGGCGCGGTGCATGACACGCACGGCCGGTCGCGTCGCGGCGAGCTCGTCGAGCACCCGCCCGGTGCCATCCGGCGAGCCGTCGTCGATGAAAAGCAGGTCCGCGCCGATGTCCAGACCGAGGAGCTCGGCGCACATGCGTGCGACGTTCTCGCGCTCGTTATAGGTCGGGATGACGATGAGGACGCGGCCGAGTTCCGTACCGGGCGGGGTCATTCCTTGTGGTTGAGGCCTGACGGTCAGGGAAACTACGCGAGGCGCAGGCAGCCCTGCCATCGCTATTATATGGCGGCCATGCATCTCACCTACCGGAAGACCTGCCGGGTATGCGGATCCACCGCGCTCACCCCCGTGATCAGCCTCGGCGAGCAGCACCTCCAGGGCTCGTTCTACAAGGAGGGCGAGGCGGCGCCGCCGCTGCGGAAGATCGACTGCTCGCTGGTGCGCTGTAACCCGACGCAGGACGAGGCCGCGTGCGGCATGCTGCAGATGGCCAAGTCGGTGCCGCCGTCCGTCCTCTACGCCGCCTACTGGTACCGCTCGGGCACCAACCAGACGATGCGCTCGCACCTCGCCGGCATCGCCGAGACCGCCACCGCCATGGCGGGGAAGGGAGCCAAGAGCGCGCTCACCGTGCTCGACATCGGCTGCAACGACGGCACCCTGCTCAAGGCCTATCCGGCGAAGTACAAGCGGTTCGGCGTGGACCCGAGCGACATTGCCCGCGAGATCGACGCCAGGGCCATCACCGTCGTGAACGACCTCTTCCCCAGCGCCGAGCTCGACAAGGTGACGAAGGGGAAGAAGTTCGACGTCATCACGAGCATCGCGATGTTCTACGACCTGGAGGACCCGGTGGGGTTCGCGCGCAACATCGAGCGCTACCTCACCGACGACGGGCTCTGGATCGTCGAGATGTCGTACATGCCGCGCATGCTCGAGATGAACTCGTACGACACGATCTGCCACGAGCACCTGGAGTACTACTCGCTCGCCGTGCTCGAGCAGATCATGCGGCGCGCGAACCTGAAGGTGGTGCGCGTCGAGGAGAACGACATCAACGGCGGCTCGATCCGCTGTTACGTGGCCAAGGCGGACAGCATCCGGTACCGGAACGCGGAGTGGCAGTCGCAGATCGCCACGATGCGGCAGCTGGAGTTCGACCTCGAGCTCGACACCGACAAGCCCTACAAGGACTTCCAGGACCGCATCAACGTGCACCGGCAGAAGCTCGTGCAGATGCTCACGGACCTGAAGAAGAAGGGCGCGCGCATCCACATCTACGGCGCGAGCACCAAGGGAAACACCATCCTGCAGTGGTGCGGCATCGACAACCGGCTGATCGAGTGCGCCGCGGAGCGGAACCCGGACAAGTACGGGGCGCGCACGCTCGGGACGGATATCCCGATCGTCAGCGAGGCGGAGTCACGCGCGATGAAGCCCGACTACTACCTCGTGCTGCCGTGGCACTTCGCGGCGGAGTTCCTCAAGCGCGAAGAAGCCACGCTCGCGTCGGGAATCGGGATGATCTTTCCGCTGCCGGAGATCAGCGTCGTCAAGCGGTAAGTTGTCATCCCGAGCGAAGCGAGGGATCTGCACTTCAAAGCGGTCAAGTGCAGATTCCTCGTCACTTCGCGACTCGGAATGACATTGTGCAGAGGTTCCTTACCGCTGACGCCGCGCGGCCTGGAGCTCCTCCACCGACGGGTTGCGCGCCAGGGTGCGCCGTGGCTGCTCCGCGCCGACGTACAGCAGCCAGGACAGCGGCGCCAGCGTCTCCTTCACGACGTTCATCGTCGCCGAGCCGCGCAGCGCGCGCAGCACGTCGTCCGCTCGCGCCGCGGGATGCTGCTCGAGGAACAGCGCCGCCGCCCCGCTGACGTAGCCAGCGCTCATGGACGTCCCGTTCCAGAGCTGCACGCTCGGCGTCTGCGCCTGGTCGAAGCTTGGCAGCAGCACCGAATCGCCCGGCGCGTAGATGTCCACGCACGGCCCGTAGGCGGTGTTCGGCGAGCGCACGTCCACCACCCCGCCCTCCGCGGTCTTCGCCACCGACGACGCGCCGACGACGATCGCGCCCTCCGCGTTGCCCGGGGCCACGCGGCAGGCATTGATCTCGAGGTTGCCGGCGGACACGACCACCGCGATCCCCGCGGCGCGGAGGTTGGCGATCGCGCTGTCGAGCGCCGGGATGTTCGCGGTGGTGTCGGCGATGAAGGACCAGTTCGCGACGGCCGGCCGCCCATGGCGCCGCGCGTCCTCGATGGTCCACTTCGCGCCATCCACGATCGCCTTGATGGTCCCGCGCAGCTTGCCGCACTCCACCATCTTCACGTCCACGACGTCGGCGCCCGGGGCCACGCCCAGGGTGCTCCCGGCGATCGCCCCGGCGACGGCCGTTCCGTGCGCATTGCAGACCCGGGGATCACTCGGGAAGGCGTCGTATCCCTTCCGCACACGGCCGGCGAGCTCCGGATGCGTGTGCAGCACCCCACCGTCGAAGACGTAGACCACCACCCCGCGACCGGTTCCGGCCCGTCGGTAGGTCTTGTCCAGCGGCAGGTCGCGCTGGTCGATGCGGTCCAGCGCAAACGACACGGTCTCGGTCTCGAACAGCGAGAGAGTGCGGTTGCCGATGGCGTTGAGGAGCGCCGAGCCGCGCGAGACGCGGGAGCTCTCCTGCGTGGGCGCCACACCGGAGTTCGGCGTGGCCTGCATGCAACCGAGCAGCGTCGTCGTGAGCACCATGGTGCCGATCGTTCGTGCGCTGACTCGGGGATCGATTGCGTACCGCATACTGCCCTGCTTGTTCGGGTGTGAGTCCGATGCCTCCGCCTGCGCAGGATGTAAAGACAAGGCGCGTGCCACTCGGACGCGCGCGAGGGGTGATTCGTGGTGGTACGACGCGTGCCTTGCAGGCAGGGCTGTGGCGGCGCTGGCGAGGTGAGGCTCGTCACAAGTAGCTTTGACGCATGACCAACCCACCGTTCTCCCTGGCCACCGCCGAGGATCGCCTCAAGAAGATGCAGCGCGCGATCTACTACCTGATCTGGCGCCGAACCGGGTTCGGCGAGCAGTGCATCCACTGCGGCCACTCGTATCCCGGCCACGAGATGAAATGCAAGGGCGCGGAGATCGAGGAGCTGATCCGGTAGCGTGCCCCGCCTTGGGCGGGTGAGCGCGCTTTCAGCGCGGTGAGTTCTCGGCAGGCCTTCGGCCCGGTGAGACACGGAGTTAGCTCACCCGCGTGAAACGCGGGGCTTACCGCCGCCGAGCGGCGCCGAGAACCCACCGCCGAAGGCGGGCCTATTCCTTCCGACCTCCCCCGCCGTACGAGCTCCGATGCTGCTCGCTTTCGGGCAATGGCTCGCTGCCGGCCTCGGCCGGATCGCCGTCCCCCTGGCGATCCTCGATCGATGTCTTGTCCTCCGGCTTCCGCGCTTCGTCCCGCCCGCGCGGTGATCCGTGAATGCCTTCCGCGGCTTCGGCACCGGCGCCGGTGGGCTTCTGTGCCCGCCGTGTGCCCTGGTCGTCGTTGAACGGCGCCGCGTTATCGAGCTTGTCTCCCATCGTGTCCTCGTGTGTAGGTCGGTTACGAACACGTAAGCAGCTATCAGGCCCATCCGGGCGTACTATAGAGGGCGGCTGATTGTCCCCTGACAGCACGCCGCCGTTCTGTCCGCTACAAGCCCGCCGTGACCAGTTCCCCTCCTCCCCGCAACAGCATCGCGATCCGCTCGCCTGTCGACACCGACGGAGACGAGGGCCCCGGGCTGTTCGAGAGCAAGGCGGCGCTTTCCCGCGAGCTCTCGGATTTTCTCATCGAGTTCTCGATCGCGATGCAGAAGCACGCGATCTATCCCCCCGGCCATCCGCTGCTCACCGCCGCCATCGACGGTGTCATGCGCAAGCTCGCGCTGCTGCTCGTGGACCGGTCGTCGCTCTCGATCGGCGTCGCCCGCCGCCAGCTCATCATCGAGGGGGTGGCCACCGATCCGAACCATGCGCTCCTCAAGGAGCTCGCGGGCCGCCTCCACAAGCACAGCATCGGCGCGCTGAAGTTCTCCGAGGGACTGGCGCGCGAGGAGCTTGGCGACGCCCTCTCGACCATCGCCATCGACCCCATCCGCCTCGACCGCCCGCTGGGTGACGACGCCGACGAGCTCTCCGAGAAGTGGGCCAACGTCCGTCTCTTTCCCCTCAACTACGAGCGGCTGCAGCTGCTGTACGAGGGGCGGGAAATGGAGGGCGAGGAGCGGGTCGACAGAAAAGTGCGCGACACGAAGGCGGCGCAGCTGTGGGTGGGGATGGCCCGGGCCGCCATGCTGCTGGACGCCAACGACGAGCTCGACGATGAGTCCTCCAGCCCCCTCGTCGTTGCCGAGCACATCGACAAGCGGAACAAGGACAAGGCGTACGACCAGGTCATCGTGGGCTACCTGCTCCAGATCGCCGAGGAGCTGAAGAAGCAGGGCGGCACCCCGGAAGCCATCGAGCTCCAGAAGCGGATCTCCGAGCTGGTGAAGCAGCTGAGCCCCGAAACCCTACGCCACCTGCTGAGCATGGGTGGCGACATCCACCAGCGGCGCCAGTTCCTGCTGAATGCGTCGCAGGGCATGACGGTGGAGGCGGTGGTGGACCTCGTGCAGGCGGCGGCCGCGCAAGGGACGCAGACCATCTCGCACTCGATGATGCGCCTGTTCTCGAAGCTCTCGAAGTACGCGGAGGAGGACAGCGATCCGGTGCGGCGCGCCAACGCGGAAGCGCAGACGCGCGAGCACATGCAGAAGCTCATCGCGGAGTGGAACCTCGAGGATCCCAACCCCACCGCGTACGGCCGCGTGCTCCAGACCATGGCGCGGAGCTCGCGGGCACAGGGCAACGCGGAATACACGGAATGCGAGCCCGAGCGCCTCGTGCAGATGGGGCTGGAGCTCGGGGTCAGCGGGCCCCGATTCGAGAACGCGCTCGACGGCATGCTCAATTCGGCGCGACTGGAGCTGCTGCTCGACCTCCTGGACAAGTGCCCGGACCAGGAGTTCGCGGCGTCCGTGTGGCTCTACCTCGAGAGCCGCGACATCATCTGGGCGGCGCTGGCGGAAGCCCGCATCGATTTCGCGGTGCTCGAGCGGCTGGTGCGCCGGAAACGGCTCTCGGCGGTGGAGCCTCTGCTCGACGCCGCCGAGCGCGCGCGGGATCAGCGCATCCGGGAGCGGCTGCTGGATACGCTGGTCGAGCTGGGCGACGAGATCGGCCCGGCCATCGTCCGCCGCCTCGAGGCGGCGCGCCCGGACCTTCGGCGCGATCTCTTCCTCCTGCTCGGCAAGCTCAAGCAGCTGCCGCAGGATTTCGAGATCCAGCGCTTCCTGCTGCACGGCGACGCGTCGGTGCGCCGCGAGGCGGTGCGGCTGCTGCTCAAGTACGTCGAGACGCGCGAGCAGGCGATCATCGCCGGCGTCACGGACACCGACGAGCGCGCGGTGTACTACGCGCTCCAGTCCGCGCAGGACGGCGGCTGCCCGCCGCGCGCCGCCACCGTCGTCCGGCAGCGGCTCGAGGCTGGCGAGCTCGATTCGGCGCTGAGCACGCTGGCGATTCGCGTGCTGGCGGCCACCGACAGCGGCGCCGGTCCCGTGCTTCACGGGAAGGGACGCACCTCCCAGATGATGCGCGCCGTCACCGCCGACGAGAACCCTTCCGAGACGGCGGCCAAGAACAAGAAGACCATGGAATGGCTGATGGGCCGCGTGGCGCGAAAATCCCGTTTCCGACGGAAGTGGGAGCTGCTGCCCAAGAGCCCGGAGATGCTCGCGGCGCTCGGCGCGCTGGCCGCGTACTGGCAGCAGGATTCGGACGTGCAGGACATCATCAATCTCGCGGTGCGCTCGAGCGACCCCGACCTGAAGAAGGCGCTGGGATCCCAGCGCGTGACCGGGCGGTTCAAGGCTATCACCGACTGAGATGGAACCGACGAAATTTCTCCACGCGCTCGCGCAGACGCTGAGCACGATGTCCCTCTACACGCCGGGACATCCGGCGCGCGAGCGCGTCATCGACAGGGCCTTCTCGCTGCTCCAGGAGCTCCTCGAGACGGAGAAGATGCCGGAGTTCTCCTTTCTCGGCGAAGAGGTCGTGTACGGCAAGGTGAGCCTGCGCGAGCTGCGCGACTGGGACTGGAGCCGGCGCTTCGCGGCCATGGGCATCCAGCGCCTCGAGATCGACGCGGACGTCTCACGCGACGAGTTCATCGAGTTCCTCGAAGAAGTGTTCGGCCGGGTGGCCAACCCAACCCAGCAGGTGGACTCCACCGAGGCGCGCCAGACGCGCAAGCGCTCGATCCGCTTCGGCTCGCTGGGCATCCGGGCCGACACGGAAGAAGGGCGCAAGGTGCTGGAGAAGCAGATCGCCACCGCGACGATCACCTACCAGCTCGGCGAGGAGATCGACGCCATCAAGTACATGCACGACCAGGTCATGCAGAACGGCGGACTTCCCCTCCTGGAGGCGGAGGCGGTGGTCCGCTCGCTGTCGGTGGCCATGCACGGCGAGAGCGAGATGATGCTCCCGCTCCTGATGCTCAAGGAATTCGACCAGTACACCACCACGCACTGCCTCAACGTCTCCGTGCTGACGATGGCGCTGGCGGAGCACCTGGGGCTCAACGCGCGCGACGTGCGCACCTTCGGCGTCGCCGGGCTCCTGCACGACCTGGGGAAGGTCAAGATCCCGATGGAGATCCTCAACAAGCCCGGCAAGCTCACCGACGACGAGCGCACGGTGATGCAGAACCATACGACGGAGGGCGCGAAGCTCATCCTCACCAGCGACCGCGAGCTGGACATGGCGGCCGCCGTGGCGTACGAGCACCACATCATGATCAATGGGGGTGGGTACCCCAGGCGCCACTATGCCCGCGATGTCCACAAGGCCAGCAGCCTCGTGCACGTCTGCGACGTCTATGACGCGCTCCGCACGAACCGGCCATACCGGGCGGCATGGGAGGCGGAAAAGGTCCTCAAGTACATCGAGGAGAAGGCGGGGTCGGAATTCGAGCCGGACATCGCCCACGCCTTTCTGACGATGATGCGCCAGCTCGAAGGCCGGGTTGCGGAGGTCGAGATCCCGGAAGGGACGGCTCCGATCGTGACCACGGGATAGCACGTAATCGGTACTCGGCGGCGGCCGAGGGCCGAGCCATGTGCAACTCCTCCCCGGACTGGCGTCTCCCATGTGTCATCAGCCCAACACACATGCGAGCTCTCCTTCCCGTACTGCTCATCCTCCCTGCCGCCCTTGGCGCCCAGGGGCTCATCATCCCGCGCTGCCCGAGACCGATGCCCGGCAGCGAGCTCGAGTGCCGGCCTGGCGGCCAGCAGATCGCGCGCACCCGCAGCGACGTCAAGGTGGAGCTGCGCGACCGCGTGCTCCGCTACGAGGTGGAGGAGCGCTTCGTCAACCGCGGGGGCATGGTCGGTGAAGCCGATTACGTCTTTCCGCTACCGAAGAACGCGGCCTTTCGCGACCTCAAGCTCTCCATCGATGGCGAGCTGGTGGCCGGCGAGACGATGAACGCCACCGACGCGCGGCGCATCTACGAGGACATCGTCCGCAGCCAGCGCGACCCCGCGCTGGTGGAATGGATGGGGCATGGCATGCTTCGCACGCGAATCTTTCCCATCCAGCCCGGCGAGGAGCGTCGCATCGTGGTGCGCTACGAGAGCGTGGCCGACCGGGAAGGCGATGCCGTGCGCGTGGACTACTTCAGAGGTACTGGGCTCTCGGCTGTTGGCTCTCGGCAAACAACGCTGGACGGGACGAGCCGAGAGCCGAGAGCAGAGAGCCGCGTGAACTTCGCACTCACCTATCGCGCGGGTGGCGAGCTTGGCGAAGCGTACTCGCCCACCCACGAGCTGGATATCGAACGCGCTGGGGTGCGCCGCGACGTCCACATCCGCAGTGGCGGACCGGACATCACCGTTCTGGTGACGATGCGCCGCACGCGCGCTGCGTCCATCGCGATGCTGCCACACTCGCAGCGCGGCGATCCGGGCTATGCGCTGATCACCGTGACGCCGCCGGCAGACGTTGCCGCCAATCGGCTTCCACGCGACGTCACCTTCGTGATCGACGTCTCGGGCTCCATGTCGGGCAAGAAGCTGGAGCAGGCCAGGGCCGCGGGGCACCAGCTGCTCGGCACGCTCTCGTCGCAGGACCGTTTCCGCGTCATCGATTTCGCCACCGACGTGCGCTCCTTCCGCGACGAGTTCGTCTTCGCCACCGACGCGAACGTGCGCGCCGCGCGTCGCTATATCGACGACCTGGACGCCACGGGCTCGACCAACATCTCGGGCGCGCTGGAAGAAGCCCTCAGGGCCGAGCGGGACAACTGCAGATCCCTCGCTGACGCTCGGGATGACTGCGTCAACCGGATTCCCATCGTGCTCTTCATGACCGACGGCGCACCGACCGTGGGCGACCGCGATCCGGCGTCCATCGCCGCGCGCGCGGCCCGCATGCGTCGAGGCGCCCGTGTCTTCACCTTCGGCGTGGGCGCGGACCTCAACGTCGGCCTCATCGAGCAGCTCGCGCTCGAGGGCCGCGGCACCGCCCACTTCGTGCGACCGGACGAGAGCGTCGAGCGCGCGGTGGAGCTCGTGGCCAGCCGGCTGCGGCAGCCGCTGCTCACCGACGTGCGCGTCGAGGTGCAGGGCGGGGACGTTCGCCTCACGCAGCTCTACCCCTCGGGTGCACAGGACATCTTCGCCGGCCAGGACCTCGTGCTGCTCGCCCGGTACAGCGGGAACGGCTCGGCGAACGTGACCGTGCGTGGCATGGCCGGCGGTCGCGAGGTGCAGTGGTCGGCGCTGCGGAACTTCCCGCGCGAGGAGCGCGAGAACGCCTTCGTTCCACGCCTCTGGGCCACCCAGCGCGTCGGCTGGCTCTCGGCGGAAAAGCGGAAGAACGGCGGCTCCCGCGAGATCGACGACGAGATCCGCCGGCTGGGCGAGCGGTTCGGGATCCCGACCGAGTTCACGTCGTACCTGGTGCTGGAGCCGGGGATGGTGGCGACCGCGCCCCAGCGGGGCCGGTTGCAGGACATGCGGGGGGCGGGCGCGACGGGTGCGGTGCAGGGCAGCGCCGGCGCGATGGCGCCAGGATCGCCACCTCCGGCAGCCGTGCAGTTCGAGCGGGCCCGTGAAGCGTCACAGCAGCGCGCGGCGAAGTCGCTCGCGGCTGCCGACGCCGCCGTGGCAGAGAGCGGGGACGTCGCCCGCCGCGCCGGCAACCGCATGTTCACCCGCGACGGGGAGCGGTGGATCGACTCCCGACTCAAGCCCGAATTGCGGGTGTACAAGGTGAAGGCATATTCGGCGGCGTACTTCACGCTCCTGGAGAAGCTGCCGGACCTGCGCGAGTCGCTCGCGATCGGCGACAGGGTCGTGGTGGCTGGCCGCGCCGCGGCGGTCGAGATCGTGGAGGATGCGCCGGAGCTGACCGCATCCGAGATCGATACCATCGCGCGAGCCTGGCAGTAGCCGCCGGGTGCGAGAACTGCAGATCCCTCGCTGCGCTCGGGATGACAATGACGAGAGCCGAGAGCCGAGAGTGAACAACGTCGAGTCGCTGTTCCGTGAATACCACCAGCCGCTGGTCCGCTACCTGACGCGGCGGCTGGGGGATCGCGACTGGGCGGAAGAGATCGCGCAGGAAACGTTCGTGCGCGCGTTGCGCCAGGAGGACCTGCAGAACGAGCGCGCCTGGCTGTTCGCGGTGGCCACGAACCTCATCCGGGACGAAGCGCGGAAGGACAGTCGCCGGCGGCGTCACCTGGAGCTGCTCGCCGCGGAAGCGCGCGCCGAGGAAGTCGAGGCGCCCGTGGACCCGCTCGAGCGCGCGGAGGAGCGGGCGCTGGCACGCAAGGCGATCGACGCGCTCGGCGAGCGCGATCGCGAAGCGCTGCTCATGAAGGAAGAAGGACTGAACTACGAGGAGATCGCCATGGCACTGGAGCTCTCGGTCGCGTCGGTTGGCACGACCCTTTCCCGCGCCCGACGCCGTCTCGTCGAAGCGTATGAAGCACTGCAGGCAGAAGGGCTGAAGGCCGAGAGCCGAACGCCGAGGACCGGACGATGAATCATCTCGACGAAGGAACGATCCACGCCTGGCTCGATGGAGCGCTCGACGCGGAGCAGGCCAGCGCCGCGGAGGCGCACATCCACGCATGCCCCCAGTGCGCGGAGGCAGTGGCGGAGGCGCGCGGGCTCATGGCCGCGTCTTCGCGCATCCTTGGCGCGCTGGACGATGTGCCGGCCGGGGTCATTCCCGCCGCGCCGGTGAAGCGCGCGCGACCGATGTGGCGCGCGGCGCCATGGGTCACCGGGATCGCGGCAGTGCTGGTCGGAGCGGTCATCCTGAACACGGACACCGCGCCGCGGCGCGCCGAGCTCGCGTCCACACCGCCCGCCGCGGTCGGCGACACGATGTCGAGCGCGGTGGCGCCGGCGCCGGCCACCGATGCACCGAATCTCACCGCACCGGTGGTCGCGACCCGACCGCAGGTCGCACAAGCACCAGCGAATGCGCCAGCTGCGCCGCGGGCAGCCGCCGCGCGCCGACCTGCTGTCGGGGAAGTCGCGGGAGTGGCCGGTGGAGCGTCCGTCGGCGCGTCGCCGGTGACGCCGGCGCCAACGGAAGTCGCCGCGATGACAGGTTCGGACGTGCCGCGCTTCGCGGAGGAATCCCGCAAGGCACAGGTCGCGGCAGACGCCAGCGTCAGCCGCGAGCGAACCATTGCAGAGGCCGAGCGTGGACGGTCGGCGGAGCGGGCGCAGGCGATGGCGCCGGCTCCGGCACCGCCACCCACCAGCGGGATGGTTCCCCAGCGGAGCATCGTGACCGACCTGCGGGTCCTGCGGCCTGTCGATCCGTTGCGTGACACCATTGCTCCCCACGCGAGAATCGCGGGGTGCTATGTGGTCGCGATTGGGCCGCGTGGCAACTTCGTCCAGGAACTGTCGCGGCGCGGGGCGGCCGCCGACGCCCGCCGGCAGGCACCGGTCGCGGCGGCCGCGCCAACGGCGGAGGGAACTGCCAATCGCGTGACCGTTCGCCTGGACTCGACCCTGGAGCGGCAGGGGTATCGCGTCCGCGACGCGCGCGCCGACACGGCCATCGGCTGGTGGAGCCCGGTGCATGCGGATTCGGCGAGCGTGGAGATCCAGATGCTTGGCGTAGCGGTGGTCCTGGCAGGACAGGACAGAATCGCCTGTCCCCAACCCTGAGGAGGGAACATGTCACGTGGAACACTGATCGTGCTCATGGCAGCGCAATCGCTGGCGCTCCGGGCGGCACCAGCGCAGGACACAACGGGCTTTCGATGGAGCCTCTCGACCGGACCAACGATGGTGACGTCGGGGCGGGGGTTGGTCTGTGGCAGCGGCAATGCCTTCGGCTGCTCCGCCACGGAGTTCATCACCGGCGCGCAGCACGGGCGACATCACCTCGGCGTCGGCGTCAGCAAGCCGATCGCGGGGACTGCGCTCACTCTCCGCGCGGACGCGCTGTACAGCCGTTCGACGAGCTCGCCGAACTCATGGTCGGGTGCGCGAGCTCCGGTGATCGCGCGGAGCGCGCTGCGTGACGACTGGTACTCGCTGGGCCTCGGCCTGCAGTGGGACGCGCGTCCCGGGGCGGCATGGTCTCCCTACATGCTGACGTCGGCGGGACTGGCGTTCAATCGCGTCGGCTGGAACGACGCCGACGTGATGTCGTCCGAGATCAACCGCTGGGCGGACGATTTCGGTTTGTTCGGAGCACTCGGCGCGGGGATGCGGGTGCGCGTCTCCCGCGTGGAGCTGTTCAGCGAGGTGCGGCGCCACTACGCGCCCAGCCTCCTGGGCTCACGACCCGTGCCTTTCTCGTTCGGGATTCGCTTCTAGGGAACCTCTGAACAATGTCATTCCGAGTCGCGAAGCGACGAGGAATCTGCACCTGACCCTTTGAAATGCAGATCCCTCGCTTCGCTCGGGATGACAGCCCGATCAATTCACGACAGCCGCCGAGAACCGATTACCGCATGCCTGCCGCCGCCCTCGGCCGCTCCGGCGTGCCGAGCACCGGGTCGGTGCGCCGCTGGCGCGGCCAGGTCTCGTCCAGCGTGCCGCCGTCGTAAAGCCGCCCGTTCTTCATCACCATCCGCACCGTGTTCGTGTTGCGGATGTTCTCCAGCGGGTTCATGTCGAGCACCAGGAGGTCGGCGAGCTTCCCCGCCTCGATCGTCCCGAGGTCCTCGTGGAGCCCGATGGCTTCGGCGCCGAAGATCGTGGCCGCGCGCAACGCGTTCGTGTTGGAGAGGCCGTTGCTCGCCATGGCCCAGAGCTCCCAGTGGTACCCGAGGCCCTGGAGCTGCCCGTGGCTGCCAACGCCGACGCGCCCGCCGGCGCTCACGATGTCGGCCACGCCCTTCGCGTGTTTCTCGAAGACATGCTCGTCGCGCGCATACCAGCCCCCGTCATTCCCGCCGCCGAACTGTCCGCGCACACGCCGCCGCGCCGAGCCGGCGAGCACCTCGTACGGCGTGAACCGGCGCAGCTTCGGGTCGTCGTACGCGTTCTCCGTGGCGTAGAACCAGTTCTCGCCGAACGGCCCGTTGTATGACACGAGCAGGGTGGGCGTATACGCGATGCCGCTCTGCGCGAACAGCGCGGTGACGTCCTTGTAGAACGGGAACACGGGAATGGAGTGTTCCTGCCCCGGGTAGCCGTCAATGGCCATCGTCATGTCGTACCGGGTGTCGAGCGCGCCTTCGGTGGTGGCCATGATGTTCTGCTCGCGGGCGGCCATGAGAATCCACTGCCGCTGCTGCCGGTTGCCGCCCACGTACATCTTGAGCGTCTTCGTGTCGTAGTACTGGCTGTAGCGGCGCATGACGCGGCGCGCGTGCTCGAGGTCGCGAAGGTCCTCGCCGGCGCCGGGGATGTACACCTGCGAGAACAACCCGGGCCCGGTGGAGTAGATGCGCGGGCCGACCGCGATCCCGGCCATCACCGCGTCTTCATAGGACAGCACGTCGGTGGTGCCCGTCTGCGGATCGCGCGTCGTGGTGACGCCGTACGCGAGGTTCGCGAGGTACGACCAGGGCTGGGTGTGGATGCCGGAGCGGAGCCGCAGGTGCGCGTGCGTGTCCACGAATCCCGGGACGATGGTCTTGCCCGCGACGTCGAACACCTGCGCGCCCGCGGGCGTCGGCACCTGCGCCGACGGCCCCACGGCGACGATGCGGTTGTTGCGCACCACCACCGCGCCGTTCTCGATCACTTCGTCGCCCTTCATGGTGATGACGCGCGCGTTGCGGAAGACCGCGGTGCCCTGCGGGATGTCGCGCGTCGCGCGCACCGTGATCTTCGTCTCGGCCGGCTGGTAGCGGCGCGGCTGCGCCGCGGGTCCGGCGGCGCGGCGGGCCGTGTCCGCGGCCGCGGCGGCCGCGGGTGCAGCCGAGTCCGTGCGGGCACGGGCGGAGTCCGCGCGCGCGCGGGCCGCGGCGTCGATCGAATCATCCACCTGACGCGCCCGCTCCAGGTCGTACACGAAGTGGGAGTTGCCGATGGACCAGTGGACGTGCCGTCCGTCGTTCCGCCAGGCCGGGAACTGCGCGCCGACGTCCGTGAGACGCCGCACGGGCAGCTGCGAGGTCTCCGGGTTGGAGAGGGCGATCGTCGGCGTGGTGCCGGTCTCGATCAGGGGAAAGACGTAGAGGTCGTTCGCGACCTGCACCAGGACGCGGTCGCCGGCCGGCGAGAGTCGCGCGCCCGCGGCGTTCGTCGGCTGCGCGCCATCCGCGCCGCCGGTCGCACCGGTGATGCGCAGGTGGGTGCGCTCGTCGGTGCCGTCCCACCGGATGGAGACGAGCCCCGTGCCGCCGTACAGGTAGATGCGGCTGGTGTCGGCCCGCGAGAAGTGCGCGCTGTTGCGGCCCTGCGAGCCCGCGATGAAGGTCGCGCGGCCGCCGTTCGCGGGCACCCACACCCAGTCGCCCGCGCCCGTGAATCCGCCGTTCTCGCGCACCGACTGCGCGGGGCTGCGCTGCAGCACCAGGCGGCTGCCGTCGGGGGAAAACACCGGCTGCGTATAGAAGGCGGTTGCCTGCGTGAGCTGCACCGGGCGCGCGCTGCCGGTGGCGCGCACCTTGTACGCGTGGCCGCCCTCGCGCGTCCACGTCACGTACGCCACCCACTGCCCGTCCGGCGACCACACCGGCTGCGCCTCGTTCCCCTCCAGGGTGCTCAGCCGCCTCGGCGTGCCGGAGGGGAAGTCCATGACGTACAGGTCCTCCATCGCGACGAAGGCGAGCTGGCGTCCGTCGGGCGATGGAACGGCATCCCGGATCTGGCGCACGGTGAACCCGGTGGAGTCGCTCACGCGGTAGCTGAAGGCGAGCTTCGGCCCGAGGTCGATCGTGGCCTGGACGCGGAAGGGGATCGGCGTTGCCGCGCTGCCATCCACCGGGACGCGCCAGATCTTCCCGCCGTAGGTGGTGATCACCGCGCGCGAATCGGGCGTGAAGGAGTACCCCGGAAGGACGTCGAGCGACGCCACCGACTCCTGCTCGTCGCGCTGCACGGGATACGCGAGCCAGCGCTCCTCGCCGGACTCGATGTCGCGGATGCGGAGCCCGGTCTGCGACTCGTAGCGCGAGCCATACACGAGCCAGCGCCCGTCGGGAGAGAGGGCGGGGCGGAACGCGCCGCCGAGGACATTGGCGCGGGTCTCACGCCGGCCCGTCTGGCGATCGAAGGTGACGAGCTGCCACTGCGGGAAGCCGGCGTTGTATTCCCACGCACCGCTGCGCTGGCCGAACCAGATGTAGCGGGAATCGTTGCCGAAGGCCGCGCCCATCATGTTGATGGGGAAGGCGCCGGCCAGCGGCTGCGGATCGCGCACGAGCTGGATGCCGCTGCCGCCGTCCTTGTGGAACATCCACGGCTTGGAGGGTCCGATGGGCGACCCGGAGCGCGAGACCACGATGTAGTCGCCATCCGGCACGTACTCGGGAGACCGATAGCGGAACTGCCGGCCGCGCGTGACCTGCTTCGTCTGCTTCGTGGCGAGCTCCATCGTCCAGACGTTGTCGGCGCCGTCCCGATCGCTCGTGAAGACGATGGAGCGGCCGTCGGGTGAGAAGCGCGGCTGCGCGTCGTACATCATGCCGCGCGTGATCTGCGTGGCGGCGCCGCCCGCGATCGGCAGGGTGTAGAGATCGCCGAGGAGGTCGAAGACGATCGTCTGCCCGTCGGGACTGACGTCGAGGGAGATCCAGGTGCCCTCGTCGGTGTCCAGGGCGATGGTGCGCGCGGGCTGCATGGGCAGCTCCAGTCGCGCGGTCTGCGCTGGTGTCTGCTGGGCCGTGAGTGACGGAGCGACGGAGAAGAGAAGGACGGCGAGAGCGTGGAGGCGCATGAATGAGTGTTGTTGGTCATCCCGGGCGAAGCCAGCGATCTGCAGACTGCAGATTCCTCGTCACTTCGTTCCTCGGAATGACAGCGGGTGGCGGCTGGGAGTCTGGGGTCTCGCCGTCGGCGACGCCAGTGCGCGCGATAGCTTTGTTCGCATGCGCGAGCGCTACGGATCCGGGATCCGCGTTCCCCCTCCGGCGATCTTCATCGTCCTGTTCCTGGTGGGGCTGTGGCTCGAGGGCGCGATCTACCGCGCGCGGATCGTTGCGGGCGATGACACCCCACGCCCGCTCATCATCGCAGGAGCGGCGCTCGTCATCAGCGGAGTCCTGCTGGCCCTCTGGGGGGTACTGACCTTTCGGCGCCACCACACCGCGGTGCTTCCGTTCCACCCGGCGCGGGCGCTGGTGGATTCGGGCCCGTACCGGTTCACCCGCAACCCGATGTACGTGGGGATGACGGTCGCGCATCTCGGTGGGGCACTGGCGCTCAATGCGCTGTGGCCCGTGGTATTGCTGCCGGTGGCGCTCGTGTTCCTGTTCGTGACGGTGATCCGGCAGGAGGAGGCGCACCTCGCAACCGCGTTTTCGGAGGACTACACGCGGTACCGGTCCCGCGTGCGTCGCTGGCTCTGAATGCCCGAACTGCCCGACATTCTCGCGTACATCGAGGCGCTGGAGCCCCGCATCGTCGGGCGCACGCTGCAGGCCGCGCACATCAGCTCCCCTTTCCTCCTCCGGACGTTCGATCCCGGGCTTCCCGAAGTTGCGGGGAGACGCGTCGCCGGCCTTCGCCGGATGGGGAAGCGCATCGTCGTCCACCTCGAGGATGACCTGCACCTCGTGCTCCACCTGATGATCGCAGGCCGGCTGCACTGGATCGAGGCGGGGAAGCGGGTGCCGCGCACCGTGCTCGCATCGTTCGAGTTCCCCAACGGCACCCTCACGCTCACGGAGGCAGGCTCGAAGAAGCGGGCGTCGCTTCACATCGTGCGCGGCACGGCCTCGCTGGCGCCATTCGAGCGCGGCGGTCTCGAGCCGCTCGAGTGCACACGCGACGAATTCTCGGATCGCCTGCGCCGCGAGAATCACACAGTGAAGCGGTCACTCACCGACCCGCGGCTCTTCAGCGGCATCGGGAACGCCTACTCCGACGAGATCCTGCACCGCGCGCGCCTGTCGCCGGTGAAGCTGACGTCTCGGCTGGACGATGAGGAGATCGCCCGACTGTTCGACGCGACGCGCGCCGTGCTCACGGAGTGGGTGGACCGGATGCGCGCGCAGGCGGCGGGAGCCTTTCCGGAGAAGGTCACCGCGTTCCGGCCGGAGATGGCGGTGCACGGGAAGTTCGGCCAGCCCTGTCCGGACTGCGGCACCGCCGTGCAGCGCATCCGCTACGCGGACAACGAGACCAACTACTGCCCACGCTGCCAGACGGACGGGAAGCTGCTGGCCGACCGCGCGCTCTCGCGCTTGCTCAAGGGCGACTGGCCCAGGACGATAGAAGAACTGGAGTGACTGCCGCGGCTGCGCCGCGGAGAACTGCCGGGGCTCAGCCCCGGACAAGTGCCGCAGCTTCGCTGCAGACAACTGGAACTGCTGGTGCTTTCAGTTGTCCGGCCAGAGGCCGGCACTTGTCCGCGACGAAGCCGCGGCGTACTCCGGCGCGAAGCGCCGGCAGTCTAGGGCGTCATGGCCGGCACCGGCTTCCCCTCGATATCCAGGATCACGATCGGCGCGATGCCGGTCCTGCGCAGCGGCTCCTCGATCACCGCGCGGTCACCGACCACGGTGATCGCCAGGCGGTTCATGTCGATGTACTGCTTCGCCACCCGCACCAGGTCGTCCGACGTTACCGCGTTGACCTTCGCCGCGAATTCCTGGTAGTACGTCTCCGGGAGGCCCAGCGTGTAGATCTGCGAGATGGCGGTGTTCGCCGCGTTCACCGCGGCGAAGCGCGCGGGAAGGCTCTGGACGAGC
>Ga0307505_10000195_pt1 | contig 74320 bp, 63 predicted proteins | sample 23_S_MG_FD_202183 | JGI IMG/M metagenome (GOLD analysis project Ga0307505, IMG submission 202183) | Soil microbial communities from Populus trichocarpa stands in riparian zone in the Pacific Northwest, United States - 23_S | ecosystem: Environmental > Terrestrial > Soil > Riparian zone > Trees... | reverse complement strand
ATCGATACCCGCCACACCAAGCATTCATCGTTTAGGGCCAGGACTACCGGGGTATCTAATCCCGTTTGCTCCCCTGGCTTTCGCGCCTCAGCGTCAATACCGGTCCAGGATGCCGCCTTCGCCACCGGTGTTCCTCCAGATATCTACGCATTTCACCGCTACACCTGGAATTCCACATCCCTCTCCCGGATTCAAGCCTGCCAGTATCGGACGCAGTTCCCGGGTTGAGCCCGGGGATTTCACGTTCGACTTAACAGGCCGCCTACGCGCCCTTTACGCCCAGTAATTCCGAACAACGCTTGCCCCCTCTGTATTACCGCGGCTGCTGGCACAGAGTTAGCCGGGGCTTCCTCACCAGGTACCGTCAGACTCCGACGTATTAGGTCGGAGCTTTTCGTCCCTGGCAACAGGAGTTTACAATCCGAAGACCTTCATCCTCCACGCGGCGTTGCGTCATCAGGCTTGCGCCCATTGTGAACAATTCCCCACTGCTGCCTCCCGTAGGAGTCTGGGCCGTGTCTCAGTCCCAGTGTGTCCGTCCGCCCTCTCAGGCCGGATACCGATCGTCGCCTTGGTGGGCCGTTACCTCACCAACTAGCTAATCGGACGCGGGCCCCTCTTCAAGCGCCAGGTCTTGCGATCCCCGGCTTTGATCACCACCCGTTCAAGGGCAGGATGTTATGCGGTATTAGCGTCCCTTTCGGGACGTTATCCCCCACTCAGAGGTAGGTCACCCACGCGTTACTCACCCGTTCGCCACTCTACTCATGGATTGCTCCACTTTCGCGTTCGACTTGCATGTGTTAGGCACGCCGCCAGCGTTGATTCTGAGCCAGGATCAAACTCTCATGTTAAGTTCGCTGTCCCCACCTTCACTCGCTTGCGCGAGCTCCAGCAGAGCTCAACTTGTTAACGCTGATCGCCTGTTGACTTGGCTCTTGCGTTGTTTCGTACTTTTTTGAGTTCAGCGACCCCAACTTGGCCCCTTGCAGGGTTTCGCCAGGACCACTGTCCACCTTCACGTCTTTCGACGCTCCAGCGGACTAGCTGACACTCGACGGGCAGTCTTGGCTCGGCCTTACTTCCTTGCGGAAGCTCGACCTTTCCAAAACTACGTGTGCTTGCACGCTCTATCTAGTTTTCAAAGAACCGGATTTCGGAAAGACCCGACGGCTACGCGACCTCGCTGCCGCCACCGGCTCTCACCGAGGTTCCCACCGGACCGTTGCCGGTCGTATTTAGGGGAACCTTCCAATCGTATTTCCCGAAACCACCGCTGTCAAGCCTTTTTTCCGCACGACGAACTCTTGTTGCAGAGCCGAAGGGGAGCTGATTGGCCTACCCGTGGAAGGGGCCCGCGTCTTACCGAGCTACCCAGCGTCCAGCAGGACTCAGGCAACCCTCGCGAGTCTTCAAAGTGTATGCGGAGAGCCGGGCCGTGTCAACGGCGTGCACCACCTGGCCACCTCTAAGGAGGTCTACGGGCGAACGAGACGGACGAGGAAATTGTCCTTTTTTCCCTTGCGAATGGCGAAAAACCGGCCCTCGATCGCTTCATCCGGAAGGATTCGCGCCTTCTCGTCGGCGATCCGGCGGCCATTCACGTAGATACCACCGCCCTTCACCAGCCTCGAGGCTTCACCCTTCGACGCGGTCACGCCCGCGGCGACGAGGATCTCCGGAATCGTCCAACCCGCTCCAACTGACGCCAGGTCACATGACGGGACGCTGTGAAAGATCTGCAGGAGTTCGTTGGCCGACATCGTCGAGAGGTCGCCGCCGAAGAGCTTCTCCGCGGCCGCTTCCGCTTCGGTCACCGCAGCTGGGCCGTGTACGAGACGCGTCACTTCGCGAGCCAGCTCGCGCTGCGCTTGGCGGCGCTCCGGCTCGCGTTCGCTGGCGCGTTCGAGTTCTTCCACCATCGCGGCGTCCTTGAACGTGAAGTACCGCAGATAACGCACCGCATCGCGATCGTCGACGTTCAGCCAGAACTGATAGAACTCGTACGGCGACGTCAGCCCCGGGTCCAGCCACACAGCGCCAGCTTCTGTTTTTCCGAACTTGGTGCCCGCGGCTGTGGTCACCAGCGGCAACACCAGCCCGTGCGCGCGGGCCGCGCGCACCTTCCGAATCAGGTCCAGTCCGGCCGTGATGTTGCCCCACTGGTCGCTGCCGCCCATCTGCACGCCGCAGCCATATCGCTCGTTCAAGACCAGGAAATCGTACGCCTGAAGGAGGAGGTAGCTGAACTCCGTGAAGGAAATGCCTTCCTCGCTCTCGACGCGCCGCTTCACGGATTCCTTGGCCAACATGTAGTTCACGGTGAAGAACTTGCCGACGTCTCGAAGAAACTCCAGTGCGCCGATGTCGCCAAGCCACTCGGCGTTGTTGACCAGGCGCGCGGACTGCGGCCCGGGGTCGAAGTCGAGAAAACGCTCGAGCTGCGACCGTATCCCCCGCACGTTGGCTTCGACCTGCTCGGCGCTCTGGAGCGTCCGCTCTGTGGCCTTTCCGCTAGGGTCGCCGATCATGCCCGTGCCGCCGCCGACCAGGGCGATGGGGCTGTGCCCACACCGCTGCAGCCTGGCCAAGGCCATCACCGGAAGCAGCGACCCTACGTGCAGGCTGGCCGCTGTGGGATCGAAGCCGACGTAGGCGGTGACGCTCTCGCCGGCCAGCACTTCCTGCAAGCCGTCGGTGGTGTCGTAGACCATGCCGCGCCAAGCCAGTTCGCTGTAGAGGTCCATCAGCCGGTACTATACAACCCGCGGATCGGCCGATAAATGCTGCCTCCCCGACGTAGATTCCTGACGGCGCTGTTGAACAGCGGAATCGGCCTCGGCGTAGGCGGCTTCACGTATGGCGCCGCGCATGAGCGGCATCGGCTCGAGCTCACTCGAACCGATCTCTCGATCTCCGGCCTCGACCCCGCGCACGATGGCCTCCGCATCGCATTCCTTACCGACCTCCATCACAGCGCGCTGGTGCCGGCCATCGATGTCCAGCGGGCGGTGACTCTGGCACGGTCGCTCTCACCGGACCTGGTCCTGCTAGGGGGCGACTACGTCACATCGGGGGAACGCCGCTTTGCCGGGCCAGTGGCCGAGTTGCTGGCGCCGCTCGACGCGCCGAACGGCGTCTTCGCAGTACTCGGCAACCATGACGACGATCGCGCGGTGCCAGCCGCACTCGAACGACAGGGCGTCGCGATGCTGCTCGACCACTGGACTCGGATCGTCGTGAAAGGTGCACCACTGGACATCGGAGGCATCCGGTTCTGGACGCGACGCGCCGACGAAGTGGCGCGGGCACTGCGCGGCTCGGGGCCAACGATGCTCCTGCTGGCGCATGATCCCAGGCGTCTGCGAGAAGCCGCGGCCCTCAACGTCGGCGGAGTGCTCTCTGGACACACGCATGGAGGGCAGGTAGTGCTGCCGGTAGTAGGCGCTTTGGCGGCACGGAAGTTTCCTGTCGCGGCCGGATTGGCGCGCCAGGACAACACGTCGATGTTCGTCAGTCGAGGAATAGGAACCGTCTATGCCCCGGTGCGGATCGGCTGTCCACCGGAGGTCTGCCTCGTGACGCTACGTAGGAGAGCCACCTTTTGAATCAGCGCTCTTCCAACACCGACCATCCAAACACCATCGTCCACTGACGACCAGTCGCACGGCCTCTGGATAAGCGCGATGCTCTTCCGCCAAGATCCGCGCGCTCAGCGATGCCTCGGTGTCGTCGGCGTGCACCGGCACGGGGCGCTGGACGACGATCGGACCGGCGTCGAGTTCTGCGGTCACCAGATGCACCGTCACGCCAGACACCTTCACGCCGTGCGCGATCGCCTGCCGCTGCGGGTGCAGCCCTGGAAACGACGGCAGGAGGGACGGGTGGATATTCAGGACCGCGTCGGGGAAGGCGTCCAAGAGCGGCCGCCCGAGACGGCGCATGAACCCAGCCAGGCACACCAACCGCACACCGCGCCGGCGCAACTCGTCGACGATCGCCCGGTCGAAATCGTCGCGCGCGCTGTAGCCGCGATGATCGATCACGCTCGTAGCGATGCCGGCCGACCGCGCCCGCTCGAGGGCAAAGGCATCGGGAATGTTGGAAATCACCACGGCGATTGACGCACCCAGGGTGCCGTCCTGCGACGCGTCGATGAGCGCCTGCAAATTGCTGCCCCGCCCCGACACGAGCACACCGAGAAGTGGGCCAGGTGTCATTCGTTACTCGTGGGCATGTCCAAACCCGACCCCAAAGAAGGAGAATTACGAATACGTAACGGAGGGCCGCTCGGCAGGCACGATCTCGCCGACGACCCGCGCGTCCGACACACCTCCGGCCGCCAACGTACCGAGCAGGAGATCGACATCGCCCGGCGCGGTGACGATGATGAGCCCTACTCCCATATTGAACGTCCGCAGCATGTCCTCCTGCGGTACCCGTCCGGCCTCCTGCAGGAAGCGAAAAACAGCCGGCACGTCCCAGCTACCCAAGCTCACCAGCGCACCCGTGCCTTGGGGCAACACCCTCGGCAGGTTCTCGGTGATGCCACCGCCGGTGATGTGGGCCATGCCTTTGACCACCGAACCACCCAAGAGCGGGCGCATCACGGCGAGATAAGAGCGGTGGGGCTCGAGCAAGGCCTCGCCGACAGAACGCCCCAACTCGGCCACCTGCGCATCGACGGACAGGCCAAGATGCTCGAACACGATGCGACGCGCCAACGAGTACCCGTTGGTATGGAGCCCGCTCGACGGCACACCGACCAGGACATCGCCTGTCACAATCCCGGCGCCGGTAATGAGCTCGTCCTTCTCGACCACGCCGACGATGAACCCCGCGATGTCGTACTCGCCATCCGAATAGAAACCGGGCATCTCCGCGGTTTCGCCGCCGAGTAGCGCGCAGCCGCTTGCCCTGCAGGCCGCCGCCATCCCGCCGACGATGGCCTCGGCCACCAGCGGCGACAGCCGTCCCGTGGCCAAGTAGTCCAGGAAGAACAGTGGCTGTGCGCCCTGTACCAGGATGTCGTTGACGCAGTGGTTGACCAAGTCGATCCCCACCGTATCGTGCCGGTTCGCCAAGAACGCAACCTTCAGCTTGGTGCCGACGCCGTCGGCACTCGAGACCAGCACGGGGTCGCGGAAGCGGCCCGGCTCCAGTCGAAAGAGCCCGCCGAAGGACCCGATGTCGGACAACACCGCCGACGTGAAGGTCGATCGGGCCAGGCCTCGGATACGGCGAACGGCCTCGTTCCCCGCGTCGATGTCGACGCCAGACGCCCTGTAATCCATGCTCGGTGTCGCGTCGGTACTAGCGGGCCCGCGCCAAGGCGGCTGCGGCCCCAGCTGTCAGCGCATCGGTCTCGGCTGCGGCCGACGCCGGAGAGGGGTCAGCGGACGCTTCGTCCCGGTTCAGCTTCAGCGCCAGTTGGAGATACCCGTCCTCGTCGCGCGGGAACGCTACGGGATACACACCGGTGTAGCACGACGTGCAATAGCTCGTCTTGCCCCCGCGCACGGCCCCGGTCAGCCCGTCGAGGCTGAGATAGGACACGCTGTCCGCGTCCAGGTAGCGGCGAATTTCGTCCAGTGTGTGTGTTGCGGCGATGAGCTCCGAGCGCCGAGGCGTATCGACGCCGTAGAAGCACGGCGAAATCGTCGGAGGACAACTGATGCGCATGTGCACCTCGCGCGCGCCCGCGCTGCGCACCATCCGGACGATCTTTCGGCTCGTCGTGCCCCTGACGATGGAATCGTCGACCAGCACGACGCGTCGTCCCTCGAGAATGCTCTTCACCGGGTTCAGCTTCACGCGCACGCCGAAATGCCGGATCGACTGCTGCGGCTGGATGAACGTGCGCCCGATGTAGTGGTTGCGAATGAGGCCCATGCGCATCGGCAGACCCGCCGCCTCGGCATAGCCCACGGCCGCGCACACACCGGAGTCCGGAATTGGCACCACGACGTCGGCTGGCACGCCCGTTTCGCGCGCCAGACGACGCCCGAACTCCGTGCGCACTTCGTTGACGCTCTCGCCGAAGACGTAGCTGTCCGGGCGGGCAAAGTACACGTGTTCGAACACGCACTGGGCGTGCCGCGCCGGGGGAAACGGCCGGCTGGAGGTGAGTCCCGTGGCGGTCGCCACCACCATCTCCCCAGGCTCCACGTCGCGGACGTAGGTGGCGCCAATCAGGTCGAGCGCGCAGGTCTCCGAGCACATCACCCAGGCGTCGCCCAGACGACCAAGCGCCAGCGGACGAAACCCGTGGGGATCGCGCACGCCGATCAACCGGTCGGCCGTCATCAGAACGAAGGAGTACGCGCCGCGCACATGCGCGAGGGCGTCCACCACCGCGGCCTCGGCCCCCTGTTCGCGGGAGCGCGCAAACAGGTGCACCACGACCTCGCTGTCGGTGCTGGTCTGAAAGATGGCGCCGTCGCGCACCAACGCGTCCTTCACTTCGCTGGCGTTCACCAGGTTGCCGTTGTGACACAGCGCCAACTGCCCGTGGGCGCTATCGATGACAAGGGGCTGGGCGTTGGCCAAGCGGCTCTCGCCCGCCGTGGAATAGCGCACGTGCCCGACGGCGATGGTGCCCGTGACGTTCGCCAGAGACCCGCTGTCGAAGACGTCATTCACGTGCCCCATGCCTTTGGAGACACGGATGCGCACGCCGTCTGACGCGGCGATGCCCGCGCTTTCCTGGCCGCGGTGCTGCAGAGCGTACAGGCCCAGATAGGCCAGATTGGACGATTCAGGGTGTCCGAAGATCCCGAAGACACCGCACTCTTCCTTGAACTTGTCGAACATGTTTTCGACGCTCGTGGATTAGTTTACGTGCTCGACGCTAGCGCGCGGTCGAAATGTCGCTCGACCGCCGTAGCCCATGCCGTCTCGGCGGTTTCAACCGCCACGTCCACCCCCGCTCGGCCGCCAAGCGACAGCCGAATCCGCGAACCGCCAACTCTCCCAACCACGCTTGCCGGAATGCTTTCCGCGGCGGCCAGTGCTAGCACGTCCTGCGCATGCGCCGGCGTTGTCGACAGCACGACACGCGAGGCGGACTCCCCGAAGAGCGCCTGGATATCGGCCAGGCGTGCCGTGGCACCGGCGACTTCCGGAACGTTCACTTCGACACCGAGGTCCGCGTCGAAACAGCATTCGGCCAGGGTGACCGCGAGGCCACCCTCCGCACAGTCGTGCGCAGAGGACACCAGGCCGGCGCGAGCGGCCGACACCAGCACGCGCTGCAGCGCCGCCTCGCGCGCAAGGTCCAGCCGGGGTGGCACGCCCCGAATCATGCCGTGGGCGACTTGCAGATATTCGCTCCCGCCCAACTCGCCGTGGTTCTCGCCGAGCAGGATCACCACGTCGCCTTCGTCGCGGAATACCCGGCGCACGACCTTCGTGGCATCCTCGATGAGACCGACGATGCCTATTACGGGCGTCGGTAGCACGGCTCGCCCGTCGGTCTCGTTGTATAGGCTGACGTTGCCGCCGGTAATCGGAATGGACAACGCTCGGCAGGCCTCACCCATCCCGGCTACCGCCCGCTCGAACTGCCACATGATCTCGGGCCGTTGCGGGTTTCCGAAGTTCAGGCAGTTGGTGGCACCGATGGGCTCTCCGCCGGCACAGGCCACGTTGCGGGACGCTTCGGCGACGGCCAACTGTGCGCCCAGGTACGGATCCAGGTACACGAAGCGGCCATTGCAGTCGGTGGACAGCGCCAGCGCGCGGTTGGTGCCCTTCACGCGGACGACTCCGGCCCCCATGCCAGGCAACACGAGCGTGTTCGTCCGCACCATGTGGTCGTACTGTCGATACACCCAGCGCTTGCTGGCAACGGTCGGCGATGCCAGCAGCTGCAACAAGACGTCTTCGGTGCCTGCCGGCGCGGCCAGGTCGGTCAGCGAGAGCTCCTGCACCTCGGCGAGATAGTCGGGCTTGGCGAAAGGCCGCCGATAGACGGGCGCCTCGTCGGTAAGCGCCCGATTGGGGATCTCCGCCACGACAGTGCCGCGCTCCTTGACGCGCAAGATACCGTCGGACGTCACCTCGCCGATGCGCACGGCGTGGAGATCCCACTTCTCGAAGATCCGCTCCACCTCGGCCTCGCGGCCCGCCTTGGCCACCAGCAGCATGCGTTCCTGCGACTCCGACAGCATGATCTCGTAGGGCGTCATACCGGTCTCGCGCTGCGGCACCAGCGACACGTCGATCTCGATGCCCGCCCCGCCACGCGATCCCATCTCGGAGGTGGAGCATGTCAACCCGGCGGCGCCCATGTCCTGAATGCCGACCAGCGCGTCGCTCTTCATGACCTCGAGACAGGCTTCGAGGAGGAGCTTCTCCATGAAGGGATCGCCCACTTGGACCGCTGGACGCTTCTCCGCCGATTTGTCGTCGAACTCGGCCGACGCCATGGTGGCCCCGTGGATGCCATCGCGTCCGGTCTTGGACCCGACGTAGTACACGGGGTTGCCGATGCCGGACGCCACGCCCTTGACGATCTCGTCGGCGCGTGCGATGCCCAGGCAGAAGACGTTCACCAACGGGTTCCCGGTGTAGCTCTCGTCGAAGCCGATCTCGCCGCCCACCGTCGGTATCCCGATGCTGTTGCCGTAGCCGGCGATGCCGGCCACGACGCCGGACATCGTGCGGCGCACCAGCGCCTGATCGAGGGGTCCGAACCGCAGCGAGTTCAAAAGCGCGATCGGCCGCGCCCCCATCGTGAAGATGTCCCGGATGATGCCGCCGACGCCTGTGGCGGCTCCCTGGTAGGGCTCGATGAAGGACGGGTGGTTGTGGGACTCGATCTTGAAGACCGCCGCCAGGCCGTCGCCGATGTCCACGGCCCCGGCGTTCTCGCCCGGGCCCTGCAGGACACGGGGACCCGTGGTGGGAAGGGTTCTCAAGTGCACGCGGGAGCTCTTGTAGCTGCAATGCTCCGACCACATCACCGAGAAGATGCCGAGCTCCGTGAGGTTGGGTTCGCGCCCACCCAGCATCTCGACGATGCGGGCGTACTCGTCACGGGTCACGCCGTGGCGTTCGAGCAACGCGTCCGAGACAGTGGCGGAGCTCATACGTGAAGGCTGCTCCCGGCAGGGGACTCACCGCGACGCGGAACACCGCCGCCTGCACCGACCGCCCGCACGACCGATTCGAGGATCACCAGTCCATCGGCGCTGCCGAGCGCCGCCTCGCAGGCCCGTTCAGGATGCGGCATCAGCCCCACCACGTTCCGGCCCTCACTGCAGATCCCAGCGATGTTGTGCGCCGAGCCGTTGGGGTTGGCCTGGGGCGTTACTTCTCCCTGAGCCGTGACGTAGCGGAAGAGCACCTGCCGATTCCGTTCGAGGGCCTCGATGATCGCCGGGGCGGCGAAGTAGTTGCCTTCCCCGTGGGCGATCGGCAACCGCAGTACCTGACCCAGGCGGCCGGCGGCCGTGAACGGCGTGTCCAGATGCTCGATGCGCACGTGGACATGCTCGCAGCGAAAGCGCAGCGTGTCGTTTCTCAACATGGCGCCCGGCAGGAGGCCCGCCTCGAGCAGCACCTGGAAGCCGTTGCAGATGCCGATGACCGGCCCACCGTCGGCGGCAAACGCCTTGACCGCGGCCATCACCGGCGAGAAGCGCGCGATCGCGCCCGTGCGCAGGTAGTCACCGTGCGCGAAGCCACCGGGAAGGATCACGGCGTCGGCGTTGCCGAGCGACGTGTCCTTGTGCCACACGAACTCCGCGTCCTGCCCGAGCACGTGTTTGGCGGCGTGGTAGGCGTCGTGGTCGCAGTTGGAGCCCGGAAACACGACGACCGCGAACTTCACGACACCGCCCCCGCCCCGTCCACTTCGATGCGGTAGCTCTCGATGACCGGATTGGCCAACAACTGGTCCGCGGCGCCCGTGGCCACGGACCGGGCCTGCTCGACCGACGACGCATCGACGTCCAGCTCGAAGTACTTCCCTTGCCGAACGCCGCTGACCGCGCCGTACCCCAGCGTGTGAAGCGCTTCGGCGACGGTGGTGCCCTGAGGATCGAACACCGACGGCTTGAGCGTGACGAAAACTCGAACTCGCATGGGCTGGCTGTCTCCTCTACCGCAGGTGCGGCGCGGCTGTCAGGCCGCCGCTCCCGCGAACACCCGTTCGAAGATGTGGTCCACGTGTCGCAGTTGCTCGTTCAGGTCGAACGCGCGCTCGATCTCGGCAGCCGGCAGGACACGCGTAACGTCCGCGTCGGCCAGCAGCAACGCCTTGAACGGCGTCGCTTGCTCGAACGACCGCATGGCGTTGCGCTGTACCCACTCGTAGGCCTGCTCTCGAGACACGCCGCGCCGCGCCAACTCGAGGAGAACGGTCCCGGAAAACACCACGCCGCGCGACCGTTCCAGGTTCTCGCGCATGCGCTCCGGGTACACCACCATCCCCGCAACGATGCGGGTGAGGCGGCGCAGCATGTGGTCGAGCACGATGAAGCTGTCCGGCAGGATGACGCGTTCGACCGACGAATGCGAGATGTCGCGCTCGTGCCACAGCGCGTTGTTCTCCATCGCTGCCACGACGTGACCGCGCAGGAGCCTGGCCAGGCCCACGATCTGCTCGCAGCCGATCGGATTGCGCTTGTGAGGCATCGCCGAGGAGCCCTTCTGGCCCTTGGCGAACGGTTCCTCGACTTCGCCGATCTCCGTCTTCTGCAGTCCGCGAATCTCGAGCGCGCACTTCTCGAGCGTCGACCCCGTGATGGCCAGGGCGGATACCAGCTCGGCGTGACGGTCTCGCTGCACGACTTGCGAGGCCACCGGGGCCGGCACGAGCCCCAAGGCCTCGCACACGTCGCGCTCGACCTCTGGGGGCAGGTGGGCGAAGGTCCCCACCGCTCCCGACAGCTTGCCTACTGCAACCCCCGCGCGGGCACGCTGGATGCGCGTTACGTCGCGCGCCAGCTCGGCATGCCACAACGCCAATTTCAGCCCCAGCGTCATCGGTTCTGCGTGCACGCCGTGCGTGCGGCCGATCATCGGCGTGCGCCGATGCTCCTCGGCCCTGGCGTGCACGGCGCGCATCAGGCCGGCCAGTCCCTGCAGGATCAAGTCGCAGGCCTCGCGCATCTGCAGCGCCTGCGCGGTGTCGATGACGTCGGACGACGTCATCCCGAAGTGCATCCAGCGCGCGGACGGCCCGACGTGCTCGGCAACGGCGGTCGTGAACGCGATGACATCGTGCTGGGTCACGGCCTCGATGGCTTCGATGCGGGCGATCTCGAATCCTCCCCGCGCGCGGATATCCCGCGCCGCCTCCTCGGGCACGATGCCGGCACGCGCCATGGCCTCGGCCGCACAGGTTTCCACCTGCAGCCAGGTTTGGTATCGACTTTGGTCGCTCCAGATGCGACCCATCTCGGGGTTGGTGTAGCGCGGAATCATCGCGGGGGCACGCGCCGCATTCTCACGCCAGAGCGTCGACCGGCGGCGGCTTCGACGTCGTTGCGGCAACAGGAGCGCCGCCCTTCGAGGATATCAGTGCAGCGCCACACGATCAGGCGAGATCTCCAGTCCGTCAACGGCTCCGAGAACCGTGGCCGACAATTCGCGATTCGAGAAGAGTTCGTTCGTCACCCGCTCCAGTACCTCGTGCGTCACGGCCTCGACGCCGCGGAGCGTATCGTCCAGATCGTAGGGACGGTCGAAGTACATCTCCTGCCGCGCCAGGTTCGACATGCGGCTCGACGTGCTCTCCAGACCGAGCATGAGGTTGCCCTTCAGGTGGTCCTTGGCTCGCTGGAGCTCCGCGTCCGTGAGCGGGTCCTGCTTCAAGCGCCGAAGCTCGCCCATCACCACGTCGACCAGTTCGCCCACGGCTTCGTTCGCACAGCCCGCGTAGATCGTCATGGCGCCCGTATCCCGATACGCGCTCAAGCCGCTGAACACGGCGTACGCCAGCCCGCGCCGCTCCCGTACGTTCTGAAACAGGCGCGAGCTCATCGATCCGCCGAGCACGGTGTTCAGGACGTAGCTTGCGTACCTGTCGGCGTGGTCCTGGCGATACGCGCCCGTGCCCAGGCAGACGTGACTCTGCTCCAACTCCTTGTTGCGAATCACGACCCTCGAAAGCAACTCGGGAGGTGTCTCCGAGACGCCCGAGCCGTCGACGGGGATGCCCTCGAACGCGCGCGAGACCAGGTCCAGCACCCGTGCGTGCTCGATGTTGCCCACCGCCGCCACGATGAGGTTGGGAGCGGCATACGTGCCCGTGAAATAGCGCCGGAGAGTGTCGCTGTTCAGTGCGCCCACCGTTTCGGGGGTGCCGAGGATCGGCCGGCCCAGTGGGTGCCCGTGCCACAGCGTTTCGGTGAAGATCTCGTGGACCAGATCGTCGGGGGTGTCCTCGACCATCTTGATTTCTTCGAGAATCACCTTCTTTTCGCGGGCGATGTCGTCGGGCGCGAACGCCGGGTGCGTGACGATGTCCGACAGCACGTCGACAGCAAGGGGCAGGTGCTCGTCGAGCACCTTCAGGTAGTAGCCCGCGTACTCCTTGGAGGTGAACGCGTCCATCTGGCCACCGATCGAATCGATCGTCTGCGCGATGTCCTCGGCGCTACGCGTGGCGGTGCCCTTGAAGAGCATGTGCTCCACGAAGTGCGCGATGCCGCCAAGGTCGGCCGACTCGTGCCGCGAGCCTCGAACCAGCCACACGCCGACGCTCACGGAGCGCACATGGGGCATGCGCTCGCTGAGGACCCGAAGGCCACCAGGCAGAACGCTACGACCGATGGGGGATGAAGTCTGCAACTTGTTGAAGGAGCAGGAATTAGGAGACAAGTGGGATCATAGCACGCGCGGGCCGACGCGGGCAAATCGAAAACCCCGCACCGTCGTTGGGCATTCGGCATTGAGCATTGGGCATTGGGCATTCATAGTAGTGGCATGCCCCGCCTCGACTTGGCCGAGCTGGAACTGGGCGAGCTCGAGCAGGCCCTCGCCGATCGGGGCTATCCCCGCTATCACGCCGGCCAGATCTACCGCTGGATCTACCGGCGAGCCGAAACGGACGTGGCACGGATGACGGACCTCGGCAAGGCGATGCGGGCTGCGCTCGAGGACGAATTCACGGTGTCGACGCCGGCGATCATCGGCGACGAGCTCTCCACCGACGGCACCCGCAAGCTGCTGCTACAGCTCCACGACGGCTGCCGCATCGAGTCGGTGTTCATCCCAGATACGCCCGCCATGACCTTCTGCGTGTCGACGCAGGTGGGCTGCGCGATGGCGTGCGCGTTCTGCCTCACGGGCAAAATGGGCCTCGTCCGGCACCTCACCGCCGGCGAAATTGCGGGGCAAGTCCGCGTGCTGGCGAAGGCCACTGGGCTGCTCGACAAGCCGTTCAACATCGTCCTGATGGGCATGGGCGAGCCGCTCCACAACTACGACAACACGATGAAGGCGTTGCGGCTCCTGCACGAGGAGCACGGCCTGGCCGTGTCACCCCGACGCGTCACTCTCTCGACCGTGGGACTGGTACCGGCCATCGAGCGGCTCGCGCACGAGCCCTTGATGCCGAATCTGGCGATCTCGCTCCACGCGACCACCGACGCGCAGCGCACCGAACTGGTGCCCCCGAACAAGAAATACTCCTTGGCAGCCCTCATCGACGCGTGCCGCGCGTTTCCGTTGAAGAAGCGGAGCCGCATCACGTTCGAGTACGTGATGCTCGCGGGCGTCAACGACTCGGCCGAGGACGCCCAACGACTGGCACGTTTGCTCGGCGGCATCAAGGCCAAAGTGAACCTGATTCCGCTCAACGCGGCGCCGGGCATTGCCTTCGACCGCCCGTCCGACGACCGCGTGGACCGCTTCGCGCAGATTCTCGCCGACCGTCACCTGACGGTGTCGGTGCGCAAGAGCCGCGGCCGCGACATCCGTGCGGCGTGCGGTCAGCTGATCGTGGAGGGCGGCCCAAAGCGGACGGCGGCCCAACAGGTGGCCTTACTCATGCGGTAGGCCCGACCTGGCCGGCCATCGCTCAGGCCGGCGGTCAATGCACAAGGCCCAATGCTCAAGGCCCAACCGGGGCCATGTGGCTCAGGGCCTTGTCGAGCGCTCGTCCCCTATTCGGCGCCTCGATCCGTACGTCGACCCATTCGTTGCGGGCGCGGGGCTCGTCGAGGGCCAGCTTGAGGTAGTTATCGGTCACCACCGCGGTGCCGTCGTCGACGACGAGCGCGCGGCGGATCCGCCCCACCTGCGACGCTCGAAAGCGTCGGGCGTGCGACTCGCCGATCGCGCGCAGCCTCGAACCACGGGCGCGAATGGCCCCGCCGTCCACTTTCCCGCCCATGCCGCTGGCTTCCGTGCCTGGGCGATCCGAGTACGGGAATACATGCGCGTACGAGAGCGGCAGGCGTTCCAGGCACTCGGCGAGCGCGTTGGCCTGAGCGTCCGTCTCTCCGGGAAATCCAGCGATCACGTCGGTGCCCAGGCAGGCGTCGGGCATCGCGGCCGCGATCTCGCGAAGGAGGGCTTCGTACGCGGCAGCTGCGTAGGGCCGGCGCATCGCCTGCAGCATCGAGTCGTCCGCATGCTGCAGCGGCAAGTGAAAGTGCGGCGCGATGCGCGTGGACGTCACGACAATCTCGAGGAGCTCCGGGGTGAAGTCCATGGGCTCCAGCGAACTGATGCGAAACATCACGTCCGCCGGCCACTGGCCGAGACGCCGAACCAGGTCGGCCAGCGACGGGCCGTCGGCGAGGTCTCGGCCATAGGAACCGAGGTGGACGCCACAGAGCGCGATTTCCTTGTATCCGGCGACCACGGCTTCCTCGATGGCTTGCAGCACCCAGTCGAGTGGCCGCGAACGCCCGACGCCCCGTGTGCTGGGAATGATGCAGTAGCTGCAGTGTTCGTCGCACCCGGTTTGGACGCGCAGGGTGAACGCCGTTCGCCCGGCGACGCCGGGACGCAGCGTGGCACCACACGGCCCCTCGCTCCCTGCGTATCGAGAAGCCGTCGTCGTCGGCCACGGCAAGGCCGACACCAGGTGCTCCTTGCGGTCGTTGGGAACCACGGCCACGACTCCTGGCAGGTCGGCGAGATCACCCGGCCGCCTCGTGGCATAGCACCCCGTGACCACGATCTTCGCCGCGGGATTCTCGCGCGCGATCTTCCTCACGACCTGCCGCGCGCCCTGGTCCGCCGTGGACGTGACCGAGCACGTATTCACGACGACCAGGTCGGCTTGCGCCTGAGGCGCCTGAACGCCGCCGCGCGCGCGCAACGCCCCCTCCATCTCGAGCGAGTCTGCCTGGTTCACCCGGCAGCCGAACGTGACGATGGCGTACTTCATGGCGTCACGACCTCACGACGCCCCTCGGTCTGTCGCGGCAATCGCCTTGCGCCCAATGTCGGACCGGTACTGCATCCCCGCGAACTTCACGTGCGACACCGCTCGATAGGCGGTGTCGATCGCCTGCTGGAACGATGGCCCACGGCCAACGACGGTCAGTATGCGGCCACCGGACGTCACGACGGCGCCGTCGCGCGGCGCCGTCCCCGCGTGAAACACCAGCGCCCCCGGCACCGCGGTGGCGGCATCCAAGCCGGCAATCACGTCGCCCGAGCGCGGTTGGTCGGGATAGCCCTCCGAAGCCACGACGACGCCGACGTGCGGCTCGTCCCGGAGGCGCGCCCGGCGGCCCGACAAGGTGCCGGTGGCCGCGGCCATCAGCAGGTCCGGCAAACCGCCGTCGAGCATCGGCAACACGACCTGCGCTTCTGGATCGCCGAACCGGACGTTGAACTCGATCACCTTCGGGCCAACCTCCGTCAGCATCAAGCCGACGTAGAGGAACCCCTGATAGGGCACACCCTCGGCGCGCATGCCATCGAGCACCGGGTGGACCACCTGGTCGATCACAGCGCGTTCGAGGTCGGCCGTCAGCAATGGGCTTGGCGCGAACGCGCCCATCCCGCCGGTGTTCGGTCCGCGGTCGTCATCGAAGATGCGCTTGTGATCCTGGGCCGACGACATCGTCACGAAGGAGCGGCCGTCCGAGAGGACGAAGAACGACACCTCCGGCCCCACCAGACACTCTTCGAGCACCACCCGGTCGCCGGAAGCGCCGAAGCGGCGAGCCACCATGGCGTCGTCGATGGTGGCCAGCGCCGTGGCTTGGTCCTCCGCGATCACCACGCCCTTGCCGGCCGCCAACCCGTCGGCCTTGACCACCAAGGGGAGGCCCAGCTCGCCGCGCCGGACCACCTCTCGGGCCTCGGCAGCGCCAGTGCACACCCGGTAGCGGGCCGTCGGGACGCGGTGCCGCTCCATGAAGTCTTTGGCGAAGGCTTTGCTGGACTCCAGGGCCGCAGCCGCTCGTGTCGGGCCGACGATGGCGCGCCCCGACGCGGAGAACAGGTCCACGACGCCGAGGCTGAGCGGCAGCTCGGGACCGACGACCGTCAAGTCCACGCTTTCGGCCTCGGCAGCGGCCAGGAGCGTGTCCGGTTTGGAGATGTCGGCGGGGATGCAGCGAGCTACGGAGGCGATGCCCGGATTCCCGGGAGCGCACACCACCCGGACGCCGGATTCCGCGGCCAGGGTATGGGCCAACGCGTGCTCGCGCCCCCCTCCTCCAACGACAAGGATCTTCATCGCAGTTACCGTGCAGTTCGAGGGGCTCAGGGAGCGTCAGCGCGAGGCGGGGGGCTGAAAATTACTAGAAGAGTTAATTACGTTGTTGACGGCAGGGGCGTTTACCCCTAGAATGCGCGCCGGCCTGTGATAGCTTATCATATTCGTCTCATTCGAAGTGACCGCTCCATGCGAGCGGTCCACCCGGAGGGGGGTGTATGTAGGCGTGGCCGAAGTGAAGATCCAGGAGGGCGAGTCGATTGAAAGCGCGCTCCGACGCTTCAAGAGAAAAGTCCAGCAAGAGGACATCATCAAGGACATCAAGAAGCACTCCTTCTATCTGAAGCCGGGCGACAAGGCTCGGGCAAAACAAGCCCTAGCGCGAAAACGCAACCGGAAGAAGCTACGGAGGGAGTTGGAGTAGTCGCGCGACAGTCGAGAGCTCACGAGGTGGCCACCCATGGAGTTCCAAGACAAGTCCTTGACGTGCGTGGATTGCGGCAGCGAGTTCGTGTGGACTGCCGGCGAACAAATGTTCTTCGCCGACAAGCAGTTCAAGAACGAGCCAAAACGCTGTAGGGGCTGCAAAGCCAAGCGTGCCGCCAGAGCGAGCGCAGGGAACTCTGGGCCAGGGGGACGAGTCGAGACTCACGCCACGTGCTCGGCGTGCGGGAAGAATACGACGGTGCCGTTTCGCCCGACGCAAGGGCGACCGGTCTTTTGCAAGGATTGCTTTCAGCAGCGCAAGGGGGTCGGGGTAGGCGGCTAGCCGGCCGCGGTCCCCACGAAGTTCGACGGCAATCCCACTGCGAAGGAACACCAACCCGACAAGGGCCAGGCCACAAGCCTGGCCCTTGTCGCTTGTGCTAAGATGGCGCTCTTTTTGACCGTAAACGAAGGAATTGTCGCGACGCGAGGGCGATTGCCCTAGGCGAGTGGTCGAGGACGTAATGCAGATCGAGGAACGCGCGGCCGGCGACGTCACCATCTTGGACCTGAAGGGTCGCATGACTCTCGGCGAGGGTGACGAGTTGTTGAAGGACAAGATCAACAGCTTGGTGTTACAGGGGCGCAAGCAGCTCGTCCTCAACTTGGCCGATGTCCCCTACATCGACAGCGCCGGGCTTGGCGAAGTGGTCCGCACCTACACCACCGTGAAGCGGCAGGGCGGCAGCTTGAAGCTGCTCAACCTGACCAAGCGCATCACCGATCTGCTGGCGATCACGAAGCTGCTCACCGTGTTCGAGACCTACGACAGCGAGGCCGATGCCGTGCGAAGCTTCACGACGTCGGCCGGCGCCCACTGACTATCGGCTCGCCGCCGACCCAAGAGTTCCCAGCGCCGTGACCGCGGGCGCCACCAACACGTCACTGCCCTTCCTGGTTTCGCTTCGTCCGGAACAGTGGACGAAGAACACCTTCGTCTTCGCGGGGCTGCTCTTTGGCGGTCGCCTGATGGATGGACCGCGCTACACCGTGGCAGCGGTCGCCACCTTCGCGATCTTCTGCGGGCTGTCGGGGGCGGTGTATCTCCTGAACGACGTGGCCGATCGCTCGGCGGATGCCGGGCACCCGATGAAGCGACTCCGGCCGATTGCCGCGGGACAGCTGGCCGCGTCAACGGCGGTCGTGGGCGCGGTGTTGCTGGCCGTCGGGTGCCTCCTGGGTGCCTTCCTCCTCTCCCCACGGCTTGCACTGGTGGGCGGCGCGTACTTCGCGCTGTTGACCGGCTATTCCTTCTGGCTCAAGCACGTCGTCATCATCGACGTGCTGACCATCGCGGGCGGCTTCGTGCTGCGCGCCGTGGCTGGCGCCGTGGCGGTATCGGTGTCCATCAGCCCGTGGCTGCTCATCTGCGTGACGCTGCTGGCGCTCTTCCTGGGCCTCAGCAAGCGGCGGCATGAACTGACGCTGCTGGGCGGCAGGGCCGGGGGGCACCGCCCCATCCTGCAGGCGTACAGCCCGTACCTGCTGGACCAGATGATTTCGGTGGTCACCTCGTCCACGGTCATCGCCTACACCGTCTACACGACAAGCTCCGACACGGCCGCGCGGGTGGGATCCACCCATCTCACGCTGACCATTCCGTTCGTGCTCTACGGCGTCTTCCGGTATCTGTACCTGGTCCACAAGGAGCAGGGTGGGGGCAGCCCCGCGGCCATGCTGGCAACCGACCTCCCCTTGCTGACCTGCGTCGGGCTCTGGACGCTGGCCGTCGGGGTCATCCTGTATCAGCCGTGGGGATAGCAGTGGATCAAGGCCCAAGGCACAAGGCTCAAGGCCCAACGAGGGGATGGCAGGGGTCAATGCAGAATGCCCAATGCTCAATGCCCAACGAAGCCAAGGCTAGTGCCCAAAAAGCCAGACATCTTCTCTGGCCACTGTCATGACAATAGAAGCAAGTTGCCGCAACCGGCCAGAGAAGATGTCCGCCCCGCGAAACCGGGGCCCCCGCCACGCGTTCCTCAGCGTGGTGGGGTGGTGGAGCGGGGCAAAAAGACACTGGGATTTAGCGAAGCTGAGGCCTGGTGGCATTTCTCGGGGGTTTTGGCCTCAGCTTCGCTAAAATCCCAGGATTAGCATGCCCAACGAACAGCACGCACACGGCGGCCGACGCCCCAACTTCCACCGGGGACGTCGAGGTCCCGACCGGCGCGGGGACCGACGCCCGCAATCGCAGTCCCAGGCCGCCTCCGAGCCGGCCAGAACGGACGGGGTCGACGTCGACCAGATCGTGCGGGAGATCAAGGCGCGCATCGCGCAGCGCCACGGCATCGACCTGTCGAGCAGCCAGATCCAGGAACTGGCGGCGCGCCGGCTCGACGCCATCCTCGATCCGCGGACCATCAAGCCGTCGCTCCTCGAGCAGCTGCGCCGCAGCGCCGGGGCACCAGCCGACATCGCGCCGGTGGAACCACCGGCGGCGTACGAGTTCGAGGACCACACGATCTTCGATACGCACAACGGGTTGTTGCGGTCGATCCGCCGCCTCTTACAGCCGATCCTGAAGCTCTTCTTCAATCCCAATCCCATCGCGCACGCCCTCAACGCGCAAGCGAAGATCAACAAGGACGCGGCCAAGCGGGAGGAAGCGCGGGAGCGCACGCAGGCCGAATGGAACGCCCTGCACTACGCGCTCGTGCAGCGCCTCGTGACCGAGATCGCCCGCACCAGCATCGACACGCAGAACCTCTCGCTCAAGGTCGAGGCGCTCGCGACGCGCGTGGACTTCTACGAGCGTCGCGTCAGGGGGCTCGAGAATACGGCGCCCGCGCCAGCACCTCCTGCGCTCCCGAATCACCACGCGCAATCGACGGCCGCGCGTCCCGCGGGAGGAGACTCCTCTGCCGGTCCGGGCGCCGGTGCCGGGCCCAGCGCAAGCGCCGACGCCTCGGGCGATGGGACTCGCCGGCGCCGCAGACGGCGACGGGGCAGGCGCGGCCCTGGCGGCGTGGATGCGATGGGCGCGCCAATCGGTCCGGCGGCGGATGGCGTACACGAAGAGGACGAAGGCCCAGGCGGCTCCGAGCTCGACGCTCCGGGAGACGATTCGGACGCGACGAGCGAACCTCAACCTGCGTGGACGGCGGCGGCACCAGGTCCCCCCGACAGTGTTGTCCAACCGGCTCAGCCCGCCCCTCCGAACCCCGATTCCCAGAACGCCACGCGAGCCGAGCAGCCGGCGGTGGAGCCCGCGAGTCCTGCCGCGGACGACGGCGGAGGCTCCAATCAGGGATCGTGAAGCTCGCGGTCGTGGTGCAGCGCTACGGCGCCGAGATCGGCGGCGGGTCGGAGTTGCACGCGCGCTACATCGCTGAACAATTGGCCCCGCACGCCGATGTGCGCGTGCTGACGACGTGCGCGCGGGACTACGTGACGTGGCGCAATGAGTACCCGGAGGGGCAGACCGAGATCAACGGCGTGACCGTCGAGCGCTTTCCGGTGGCTCGCGAGCGCGACACGCGGGACTTCGCGCGCCGCTCATCCTTCGTCTTCGAGCACCAGCACTCGGTCGACGACGAGTTGTCGTGGCTGGACTCGCAGGGGCCGGTCAGCCCCGGACTCGCGGCGCGCGTGGGAAACGCCGGAGACGAGTTCGACTACGTGCTCGCGTTCAGCATCCGCTACTACACCGCCTTCCACGCCGCGCGTGCGGCCGTGGGCCGAGCGGTGGTCGTACCGACGATTGAGCGCGACCCGGTACTCGGGCTCGCCATCATCCAGTCGGCCCTCCGGAGTGCACGCGCGATCATGTACAACTCGCCCGAAGAACGCGCGCTCATAGAAGCGGCCGCGGGTACAGCGGGAGTGCCGGGCGTGACCGTGGGGGTGGGCTCGCGGGTCCCCGGCACCACCGACCCCGAACGCGCCCGCCGCGCCTTCGGGTTGCGCAATCCGTTCATCGTCTACGTGGGCCGCATCGACGCCAACAAGGGTTGCGACGAGCTCTTCGACTACTTCGAGCGTTTTTGCGCGCGCCACGAACAGCCCCTCGATCTGGTGCTCATCGGCACGCCGGTCCTGCCCGTTCCCGAACACCCTCGCATCAGGCACCTCGGGTACGTAGGCGACCAGGACAAGTTCGATGTCATCGCGGCGGCAGAAGCCCTGGTGATGCCGTCCCCGCTCGAGAGCCTGTCGATGGTTGCGCTCGAGGCCTGGGCGCTGGGACGCCCGGTCGTGGCCAACGGGCGCTGTGACGTGCTGGTCGGCCAGTGCCTGCGCAGCAACGGGGGCCTCTTTTATCAGAACGGGCGGGAGTTCGAGGCCATGCTCGAGGCCCTCCTCGACGATCCGGCGCTCGCCGCCCGGATGGGCCACAATGGTCGCGCGTACTACGAAGCCGAGTACGCCTGGACCGTCATCGAGCGGAAGTACCTGAGCATGCTTGCCCACCTCAACGCGACCCCTCGCGGTGCGTCGGATCCGGAGCCGACGCCCGGATGGCTGGCGCGCCGGAAGCGGATCGTACCGCCGGCCGCGGCGGTGGTGGGCGCCGTCCCGTCGGGACCCGTTCGGGCGCCGGCCTCTCCATCGAGACACACACCGTGAAACTTGCCTTCGTCACACCGCGTTACGGCGCGGACATCGCATCGGGGCCCGAGCACGTCTGCAGGCTGCTGGCCGAACACATCTCGAAGCGACACGACGTAGACGTCATCACGACGTGCGCGCAGGATGCCCGTGGATCGAGGAACGACTACCCGGAGGGACCCGACCGGGTCAGGGGCGTTCGAATCCGGCGGTTTCCGCTGTCGGCTCGACGATCCCCCACGACGACCCCGCTCGACCGACTGGTCAACGAACCGCACGGCCGCGAGGACGAGCTGGAATGGGTCCGGCAGTCGAGCCCCTGGAGCACCGCGCTCGTCGAACACCTGAAGAACCAGCACCACACCTACGACGCCGTGGTGTTCTTCTCGATGACGGCTGCGACGACGGTGTTCGGCCTGCCGGTGGCCCAGGAGCGAGCCGTCCTGGTGCCCTACGTACAGCTCGACCCCAGCCTCCGGTTCAGCCTGTGGTCCCAGGTGCTGTCCGCGCCGCGCGCGATCGGCCTCGTCTCGGCCACCGAGCGAAGGCTCATCACGGACTACCTCCGGGCCGGGATCGTTCACGACGAGCTCGTGGGCATCGGCATCGAGCGGCCGCCGCAGGCGTCCTACCCGCGCCATCAGCAGGACCCGGACGACACGCTGGCGAACGACGACGACCCAGCGGCCACCGACGAGGACACGGTGCCGGTGTTCGAAGGCCCTGGCATCCCCTTTCGCCGGCGCCATCGGCTCTACGGGTCGTTTGCGCTCTTCGGTGGACGCATGGAGCCCGGCAACGGGTGCCAGGAGATGCTGGACTACTTCGACACGTTCGCCGCATCGATGGAGACGCCCCCGTCGCTGGTGCTCATGGGCATGAAGATGATGCGCGTGCCGGACGCACCCTACCTGCGTCACGCGGGCGTGTTGCCCGACCGGGAACGCATGCTCGCGTTCGAAGCGGCCGACCTGACCATCGCGCCGGCGTCCGAGGATCTACTGGCCGAGTCGGTGTTGGAGAGCTTCGCCGTCGGCACGCCCGTCGTCGCCAGCGCGCGCAACGCCGCGGCGGTCGAACACTGCAGCAAGGCGCATGCGGGGCTGTACTACGAGAACCGCGACGAGTTCGTCGAGTGCGTGCGGCTGCTCGCTACTGACGGCGAGCTGCGCCGGAAGCTGGGCGAGAGTGGGCGCCAGTACATCGACCAGCACTACCGCTGGGATGCGGTAGTGGCCAGACTGGAACACCTCTTGGGACGCATCCGCGGACGATCGGCGGCGTAGAGAAACAGTCGCCGGTCGCCAGTCGCCAGTGAAAGAAAGACTACTCGCGGGTCAACTCGGTAGACGGCGCGGATCGCGTCTTGACCACGCCACCGTCGGCGGAGTCGGCCAGGTGGCCGGGCGAGCGCTTCCGGCGCGTATCGATGTCGTGGCGCTTGATCATCTCGTTGAGCGTCGTCGGCTTGATCCTCAGGAGCTCGGCTGCCTTCTTCTGGACGCCTCCGGCAGCCTCGAGTGTCGACTCGATGAGGCGCCGTTCGACGTTCGTGATGACCTCCTTGAGCGACAAGCCTTCGGGCGGCACGACGAAGTTGGGGATCCGAAAGACCGGCGCCGTCCGAATGTAGTCCGGAATGAGATCGGGCCCGATGCTCGACCCCTGGTTCAGCACCACCGCGCGCTCGATCGTGTTCTCCAGCTCTCGCACGTTGCCCGGCCACCCGTACTCCATCAACAGGTCCAGCGCCTCGGGCGTGATGTCGATCCCGGCCCTGTCGTTCTCCGCGCCGTACTTCTCGAGAAAATGCTGCACGATCGGCGGGATGTCGTCCTTTCGTTCGCGCAACGGCGGCAGATAGATGTTGATGACGTGCAGGCGGTAGTACAGGTCTTCCCGGAACCGGCCATCGTCCACCATGTCCTTGAGGTCGCAGTTGGTCGCGGCCACGATGCGCAGGTCGACTTTGATCGTCTCCATGCCGCCCAGCCGCATGAACTCGCGTTCCTGAATCAAGCGCAGCAGCTTGGCTTGCGTCTCGGGCGCGATGTTTCCGATCTCGTCGAAGAACAGCGTGCCCTTGTCGGCGAGGTCGCATAGCCCGCGCTTGGGACTGATCGCACCGGTGAACGCGCCCTTGACGTGGCCGAAGAGCGTGGACTCGAGCAAGTCGGGCGGGAGGTTGCCCGAATTCACGGTGATGAAAGCCCGGTCGCTGCGCGTCGAGTTGGCGTGAACCGCGCGGGCCACCAGCTCCTTGCCCGTCCCGCTCTCGCCGGTGATGAGGATCGTGGAACGGCTCGGCGCGGCCTGGAGGATGAGGTTGAGCACCTGCTTCATCCTGGCGCTTCGCCCGATGATGCCCGAGAAGCGCTGGGCCTGGGCGTAAAGGCTTTGCCTGAGCGCGACGTTCTCCGACAGCAGTTGCCGGCGTTCGACGGCGTTGCGCACGACCGCCTGTACTTCGTCGTTCTTGAACGGCTTGGTGACGTAGTCGAAGGCGCCGAGCTTCATCGCCGAGATCGCGGTCTCGATCGATGCGAACGCCGTCACCAGGACGATCGGCAAGTCGTCGTCGATCTTCTTGAGCTCCTGCAGCGTCTCGATGCCGTCGATGCCCGGCAGCATCACGTCCACGACGGCCGCATCGAACGACTGCGATCGGGCAAGGGCCAGGCCCTCCTCTCCGGTGGTGGCCGTCGTGACGCGGTGTCCGTCCGCGGCCAACACCGACTCGAGGATCTCGCGCATCACTTCCTCGTCGTCGACGACCAGCACTGAGCTGTGGCGGCGCTGCGTCATGACGGGCCCGTCAATTCCTCGCCGCCGTGGCGCGCAGCGGCACGATGGGGAAGGACAGCACGAAGCGGGTCCCCTGCCCGACCGTGCTGTCGCACTCGATCGCTCCGTCGTGCTCTCGGACGATGCCGTAGGTGATCGAGAGCCCCAGCCCGGTGCCCTGATTCATCGTCTTCGTGGTGAAGAACGGATCGTAGATCCGCGCCAGGTGCTCGCTTGGGATCCCGCCGCCGGTATCGGCCAGCTCCACCATGACCCGTTCGGGCTCGACGGCCGTTCTGACGGACAGCCATCCCCCTTTCGGCATCGCGTCCTTGGCGTTCAGAAACAGGTTCAAGAACACCTGCTGCAGCTTGTGCTCCATCCCCGAGACGAACGCGGGCTCGTCGCACAGCTCCTTGCGCACCTTGACGCGATGGGTGTTGAACTGGTGTTCGAGCAGGCCCAACACGTCGGCCAACACGACGTTCAGGTCCACCACGGCGCGGTCCGCGGATGCCGCCGACGCGGGGCGCGACAGGTTGAGGAGGCCGTTGACGATCTTCGCGGCCCTGAAGGTCTGGCGCTCGATCTTCTCCAGGAGACGCGTTTTGGGGTCGTCGGCGTCGGCGCCCTGAAGCAGCATCTGCGTGAAGCTCGAGATGCCCGTCAGCGGCGTGTTCACTTCGTGCGCCACACCGGCCGCCAGCAGCCCGATCGACGCCATCTTCTCCGAGATCTGGAGCTGTTCCTCGAGCTGCACGCGCGTCGTCACGTCCTGCAGGATGACGACCGTGCCTTCGGTCACCACGTCCCCGCCCTGCGAGGCGCGGAGGGGCACCACGGCTACATTGACCAGTCGAGATGCATCCTCGACCGGGCCCCGCCCGGTGACGGGGACGCGCGACAACGCCGCGCCGTGCGGCGATTCGCGCCGTGCCGCTCGAACCGCCTCGAGGAACGACGGCGCAAACAGCTCGTCCAGACGCTGGCCCACGGCCGTGTGTCGCGAGACGCCGTAGACGCGCTCGAGCGCGCCGTTCCACCGCACCACACGGTCGTCGAGGTCGGCTACGAGCAGGCCATCGTCGAGCGACTCGAGGATGTTCTCGTTGAACGCGCGCAACGAGTCCAGCTCGACGGCCTTGAGCTGCAATTGCCCGTACAGCCGTGCGTTCTCGAGCGCCGTGGCGATTTGGCCGGCCACCGCGGCCAAGAGCGCCATGTCCTCGCTGCTGAGTGGATCGGTTCCGTGGCGCAGGCCCAGTGCCAGCACCGCCGTCATGCCCGCCGTCGAGCAGCACGGCACCACGTAGAACAGCCCTGCCTCGCGCCAGGGGTCGATGTCTTCCTGTGAATGCCGCGCGACGGCAACCGGGTCGTCCAGCGTGACGGAGTGCGCGTCTCCCAACTGCCGAAACAGCCCGGAGGAGCGCGGCAACTGGGGGCACGGTCCCTCGAGCCCATGCGTGTGCATGGCCACGAAGGTCCCATCGCCCGCGCGGTCCATCAGGATCGCCATGCGGTCCACGACGAGGGTCTCCACCACGCGTGACACGAGGCGGCGGGCCAGGCTGACCGGATCGAGGTCGCTGTTGAGGTCGCGAGCGAAATCCACGAGGGCGCGCCGATAGTCGTAGCGGTCGCGATAGAAGGCGCGATCGAGCGTCGTCTGGACGAATTCCTTGATGGGCGGCGCCAGCAGGAGCGCGACCAGCGTGCCCAGCAGCGCGATCACCCATTCCTGTCCGACGACCCGCAACGGAACGAGGCGCTGCGTCACTTCGAGGATGCCGACGAACACGCCGACGACCACCGCGACGATGATCGCGAACACAAGCGCGCGCTTGATGATGACCTCGATGTCCCGGAGCCGATAGCGCACGATGGCCGACGCGTAGGCCAACGGGATCAGGCTCAGCGGAATCGCCGACAGCTGCATGGGCACGGACGGTTCGACGCCGCGCGCGAACGGCAGCGCGTACCCAATCGCAAATGGGCCGGCGCCGAGGGCCGTGCCCCAGGCGATCCACTGGAGCTGGCGCCGCGTCGTCGACGACGTGGCTCGGGCCAACGCGCGCGTCAACACCATCAGTCCGCCGATGAAGCACACGGCGAGATACAGGAACTCCAGGCGGTCCAGCGCATCGCTGACGCGTACGAACTGTGCGGCGTCGGTCGAGCTGCGGCTTACGGCCACTACGCGGGTCAATCCCAACACGACTGCGGGCGCGTAGGTCACGGCCGAGATCGCCCAGCCAGCCAGGTTGCGGCTCCGCCCTCGGCGGCGCTCTGGAAAGACAAGCGTGAAGTCCAGGAACAGCGGGGGCAACGCCAGGATCGCGATGACGTCGGCCCAGTAGAACACCCAGTCCAGCCGATCCAGACGCCCGCTGAACGAGAAGGTGAACACGCCGAAGAACGCCGCCGACAGCCAGAGGAAGTGGAGCGTGGCGGGGTCGCGAGGCCGCCGCAAGCGGACGGCACCGCCGACCAGCAGCGTAAAAGCGGCCACCCCGGCCAGGAGGAAGTAGAGAATTCCCGGCCCGCCAGGGATGGGCGCCACGCGCATGTCCACGACATCACGAGACCCGAGCCGCAGCACCGTGTAGCGCAGGGTCGTGTCGCGACCGGCCGCGTGCAGAGCCGCCACGACGTCGGCCGGGTCCTCGACCGGCTTGTCGTCGATCGCGATGAGCAGGTCGCCGCGCCTGAGTCCCACGGCCGCGGCCGGCGTGCCATCGGCGATCTCGGAGGCCACCACGCCTTCGGCCCGGACCGCCCACAGGACACCGTCTTCCACCTCTTGCCAGGCGGAGCGCGAGGCCACGTTGGCCGCGCCCAGCGCCACGAGCCCGACCACCACCACGACTGGCAGCGATGAGGCCAACCATTGGCGGGGCGTCAGCCTATTGGCGTCACGAATCCAAGTGTCGGTACGTGTCATTCAAAAAACTGGAGCCGTCGGCGAGGTCAAAAAATGGGGAGGGTCACTGCCCCTCCCCGCCTCGTCAAAACTCTCTACTGGGCACGGCTTGCCGCGCCCCGCCCGCACGAAGTGCGGGCCAAAGATACTGGCTTTAGCGAGGCTTCGCCTCGCTAAAACTTGACCGTCACCCCTCCCAGCACACGAGTCGGGGGACGAACCACGAGAATCTCGTCGTACACCGACGGCCCCGCCGCCGTGTCGTAGAACATGTTGCGCACGGCTACCAAGGCCTCCCACCGCGCGTTGGTGAACCCGAGAAACGGCAACGCCTGGTTGACCTGCACCTCGAAGCGCCCGCCGCCGGCGGTCGAGCCCATTTCTGCCCAGTCCATTCCCGCCGCCGTGCTGAGCCGGTACACGACGACGACACGCGTCTCCGTCGGAGCCAGAACGCTCTGGACCGATGCCGTCAGGCTCCTCACGCTGTCGGCGCGTCTGAAGCCGGCGTCCGGAACGGAAACCAGCAGGCTGGCCGGTGCCAGCGCGCGACTCCACGCGGCCGACGCCTGCTGATAGTCCAGCACGGCCACGGTGCGCGCACCGACGTGCGACTCCACAGCCGCTCCCCAGCCCGTGGCCTCGAAATCGCCCACGGCGCCGACGTGGTAGTGCCCCGTGTTGGAGGAGGGCGCTCCGGCGGAGGCGCCGAAGACATTCAGCACCTGATCGGTGGTCTCCTGGCGAAACGCGCGCGCCGAAACGATCACGGGCCCGAGGTCCTGCTCGAAGCCCGCCTCCATGTGGTCCACACGCTGCGGAACCAGCAGATCCGATCCGATTGGAGAGAACGTTCTCTCCGGCGGCAGCCACACGCCGCCCACCGGCGTCACGAACTCCACGGCGCCTGGCGCGGTTTCGGTCCGGCTGGCGCTGGCGCGTACCTTCAGCGAGGACTCGGTGGCAAATGGACGAATCTCGATGTTGGCGCGGGGGCTGAACAGCTTCTGGTCGGCCAGGTAGTCGTAAGAGGCGTAGCGAGCGCCGTAGCCCAGGCGGACCCGCGGCGACACCGTCCACGTGTCGAAGCCGTAAAGCGCCCCCACGTTTCGACTGCCGTCGCGCAACGCGGCAAGCGCTTCGGCGTTTCCTCCCTGGTAGCGCTGCATGGCGTAGGACACGCCGGCCTCGTACGCGTGCGTCGCCTGCGCGCTTCGAACGTAGGACCCGGACAAGATCCACGACGACAGGTCGCCCTGCGTGATCGTGCCGCGCATCCGGTACTCGCCGCCGTCGCTCGGCGCCACGAGCGACAGGAACGCCACGCCGCGCGGCATTTGCCCATCAGCCGAGAACAGCTCCTGCGGGCGGTCGAACGACGTAGAGGTCAAGAGATTCAACTGGCCGTTCAGCTCGAGGTCCGGCACGAGCGCCGACGCCAGCCGGGCGGAGTTGCCAACAGCACGACCGAATCCAGCCAGCACGGTTTCCGGTCCCGCGGGCCGATCGCCCAGGTCCACGAGCTCCGTCGCCTCCTTCAGCACGCTGCGCTTCGAGTGCCGCAGGCGCCACGCCACTTCCTCGTGGTCGTGAGTGGCCTCGTCGTCGCGTGCCTGTTCAGGGGCAGCCATCGTCCCCACGCCGGCTGCCAATACGGCGGGCGGTTCGTCCACGGTACCGCGCTTCTGCAGGGTGATGGTCATGGGACCGCGCGGTGTCGTTCCAACCTGTACCACGCGGCCTCGCGCGGGGACGTAGCCCTGCAGGTGGGCTCTGACCAGGTAGGGGCCAGGATTCAGGCCGCGCAGCAGAAAGCGGCCGTCGCGATCGGACACCGCGTAGACCGACGAAGGACCAAGGGCCGAGACCACGGCGCCGGCCAGGGGCTGCCCACCGGGGTCGGCGACGACGCCGCCGACCTCGTTGGGTACGCTGGCCGCGATGTGACCAACCAGCCGCGAGGATGGCAGGGGACCGGACGCGACGGGTAGGACCTGTCCGGACGCAGTCTCCAAGGACGCTGCGGCGACAAGGAACGCCCCAACCACCGAGGCGCCCCATCTTGAATACATCATGGCCGTGCCCCTACTTTCATGCCCCCGCACGGACCCGCGCAGCGGCCGTCTTGGCCCGCGCGCAGACGAGATCTGCCTGGCTAGGCCGGCAGTACCGTGAACGCCACGTTCTGTACGACGGTCTTGCCCGAGGTCTTGTCCGTGACCTTGATCTCCAGCCGGTAATCGCCCGACGGGAAGCTGGCCAGCGGCACGGTCAAGGTGCCTGGCAGCTGGTGCCCCGCGGCGACGTCGAACTCCGGCGGCAGGCTCTGCGCGTTCAGCACTTGCGGCTGGGTGCGATTGAAGTACTTTTCGCCCTCCGCCAGCTTCTGATGGAACGCGTAGTCGATCTGCACATCGGGCTTGCCACCCGAGGCCGCGCCAGCGCCGTAGATCCAGAACACCAGGTTCAGCTCGCCGCCCTTGGCGAACTTGCCGTCGGCCGAGAGCCCGATCTTCATCGGACCGAATGTATAGGGATTGTTTTCCTGTTGAGCCGGCCCAAGGGGAGCAGCCAGCACTTCGATAGCGCTCGCCACCAGCACACTGCTCGTCGCCAGTTCAGCCACCGTGAAGTCGGGAATCGTCAACTCCTGGCGCAGGAGACCCATCTTCGAGGGCGGGGCGTTCTTCTGATCGGTGCCCTTCTCCTTGATCGCGATGAACGCCTCGTACTGGCCGGCCTTGAGCGCGATGGCCCGCGACAGCTTGCCGTCGGCCGGGATCTCGAGGAACGTCAGGTTGGCCCAGGGATACACGGGCGGCGGAGGCGGCGGGGTCTTAGCGTCCCTGTTGTTACTGTCGGGCTTGGCGGTGGGTGCCGCCGCCGGCGCCGCGTCCGCCGCCGACTTGTCCACGAGCCGGATGTAGAGCGCCACATCGCCCTTGGGCAGCTTGGACCGATCAATGGTCAGGTTGAAGGGCAGATAGGTAATGCCGTCCTGGCCCTTCACGAAATGGTGACTCTCCCAGGTAATCGGGATGTCGGTCGGCGCCGGCTGCACTCCGCCGCCCACGCCATCGACCATCCGCACCAGGGCTTCTACGTCGGCCTGCTCAGTCTTGCTGCGCTGAGGCGGCTTGCGGGTGTCGTTGTTTCGCTGTGCCAGCAGGGGGGACGACGTGACCACGAAGGCCACTACAGCGACGAGGGCCAGGACCCGGCGAATCTTCATCTCTCCTCTATCCTTTCAGTCGAACACCGACCCCATCGACGTCCGCGGCAAGCTGGACGGGTTCCCGGCTCAAACCGGGGGATTTTCCGGGGGTAGGGCGCCTGGGCGCCCGGCGGCTGAGTGGACTGATCATAGGCATCAGGAGGGGGCAAGTCAATCGCCCGAAGTGCCCCTAAGTCCAGGCCAAAATTGGGGTTTCCTGCGCCCCTGACGCCAGGAGGACGCTATCATCGTTGGGCGGGACACACGACGCAGCCGATAAGCCACTTGCAACCACCGTTCGATGATTCTCGACGACGTACTCGTGATCCTGCTCGCCGGCGGCGCCGGCGAACGGCTGCACCCCCTGACCGCCGAGCGCGCCAAGCCGGCGGTGTACTTCGGGGGCCCTTATCGGATCGTCGATTTCACCCTCAGCAACTGCATCAACTCGGGCCTCCGGCGCATCTTCATCGCCACGCAGTACAAGTCCCTCTCTCTGAGCCGGCATATCCGCATGGCGTGGAACGTCGTGTCCGAGGAGCTCGGCGAGTTCATCGAGTTGCTGCCGCCCCAGAAGCGCGTGGGCGAACATTGGTACCTGGGCACGGCTGACGCCGTGTTTCAGAACCTGTATTCCATCGTCCGGGAATCGCCGAGCCACGTCGTGGTCCTGTCGGGCGACCACGTCTACAAGATGGACTACTCCAAGATGCTGCGGTTCCACATCGACAAGGGAGCCGATGCCACCATTGCCGCCTTGGAGGTGCCCGTCGGCGAGGGCCGGAGGTTCGGCATCGTCGGGGTCGACGAGCACGACCGCGTGCGCGCCTTTCAAGAGAAGCCGGCCGTGCCCGCGTCGGTTCCCGGCTCGCCGGATCTGGCGCTGGCGTCGATGGGCATCTACATCTTCAGAGCCGAAGTGCTGGTCAAGGCGCTCGAGGACGATGCGGGCAACATGGACAGCCAGCACGACTTCGGGAAGAACATCATCCCGTCGCTCATCGCGGGTCGGCCGGTGTACTCCTATCGCTTCCACGACGAGAACAAGAAGGGCGCGAAGTACTGGCGCGACATCGGCACGCTGGACGCGTACTACGAGGCCAGCATGGACCTGTGCCAGGTGAGCCCAGAGTTCAACCTGTACGATCCCGAATGGCCCTTGCGCACCTACCAGCCGCAGGCGCCGCCCGCCAAGTTCGTTTTCGGCACTGATGGCGAGCGGTGCGGCCACGCCTTGGACTCGGTGGTATCCAGCGGGTGCATCGTCTCGGGGGGACTCGTGACCGGCAGCATCCTGTGCCCCAATGTTCGCGTGCACAGCTACAGCACGATCGAGAACTCGATCCTGATGCCCGGAGTGCGTGTAGGACGACACGCGCGCATTCGAAAGGCGATCATCGACAGGGACGTCGTGATCCCTCGTGGCGCGATCATCGGCTTCGATCCCGTGGAGGACCGCCGGAGGCACACCGTCTCCGAAGGCGGCGTGGTAGTGGTCACCGCCAACGACGAGACCTTCGTGGGACCGATCGACGTCGACACCCTCAAGTTGGAGGGAAAGGCCGATCGAGGGCCATCGATCGAGAGCTAGTACACCCCATGAACATCACACGCATACACGGCCGAGAAATTCTGGATTCACGAGGCAATCCCACCGTCGAAGTGGACGTATGGGCCGGCGACGTCATGGGACGCGCCGCGGTGCCTTCGGGCGCCTCGACCGGCGAGCGCGAGGCGCTCGAGCTGCGAGACGGCGACAAGACACGATACCTGGGCAGAGGCGTCCGCAAGGCAGTGGCGCACGTCAACGGCGAGATTGCGCAAGCGCTCGTCGGACAGCCCCTCGATCAGCGCGCCCTCGACGCGCGCATGATCGCGCTCGACGGCACGCCCGCCAAGAGCCGCCTCGGAGCCAACGCGCTCCTCGGCGTGTCGATGGCCGCGGCTCGGGCGTCGGCCCTGGTGAGCCGCCGACCTCTGTACGTCCACCTCGCGGAGTTGGCGGGCGTGGGGCGGTCAGACGCACCCTACCTGCTTCCAGTCCCGATGATGAACATCTTGAACGGCGGCGCGCACGCCGACAGCAGCGTGGACCTGCAAGAGTTCATGGTGATGCCGGTGGGCCTGCCAACCTTCGCGGATGCGGTCCGGGCGGGCGCCGAGATCTTTCACGCGCTGCGCGCCATCCTGAAGAAGGCCGGCCATTCCACCGGCGTGGGCGACGAAGGCGGGTTTGCGCCCAGCCTGCGGTCCAACCAGGAAGCGCTGGACGTGGTACTGGAAGCCGTCGGCAAGGCCGGCTTTACGGCCGGCGGGGATGTGTTCCTCGCGCTCGACGTCGCCTCGAGCGAGCTGTGGGACGAGGGCCGCTACGTGTTCAAAAAGTCCGGAGAGGCGACAAGAACCGCCGACGCCATGGTGCAGATGTACACGAACTGGGTGCGGCAGTATCCCATCGCGTCCATCGAGGACGGCCTGGCCGAGGGCGACTGGGCAGGATGGAAGACGTTGACCACGGCGCTCGGCGACCGCGTGCAAATTGTCGGCGACGACGTCTTCGTCACCAATCCGGAGATCCTGCGGCGCGGCATCGACGAGGGCGTCGGCAACTCGATCCTGGTGAAGCTCAATCAGATCGGCACCGTCACCGAGACGCTGGACGCCATCGCCATGGCGCGCGCGGCCGGCTACACGACCGTCATCTCCCATCGGTCGGGCGAGACCGAGGACAGCACGATCGCGGACCTGGCCGTGGGCACGTCCGCCGGGCAGATCAAGACCGGGTCGGCCAGCCGCAGCGACCGCGTCGCCAAATACAACCAACTGATTCGGATCGAGGAAGAGCTGGGCGCGGGAGCGCGCTACGCGGGGCGGCAGGCCTTGCGTCAGCTCGCGACTCGGGCCTGAGGCTTGCCGGGTATGAAACGGCTCGTACTGCTGCGCCACGGCGAAAGCACGTGGAACAAGGAGAATCGGTTCACGGGCTGGACCGACGTGGACTTGACCGACAAAGGCCGCGAGGAAGCGCGTGAAGCGGGCCGCCTGCTGAAGGCCGGGGGCTTCGAGTTCGACGCGGCCTATACGTCGGTTCTGACTCGCGCGATCCGAACACTGTGGTTGGCCCTCGACGAACTGGGGACGATGTGGATTCCTGTCCGCTCGTCGTGGCGCCTGAACGAGCGCCACTACGGGGCGCTGCAGGGGCTGAACAAGGCGGAAACAGCCGCTCAGCACGGCGAGGCCCAGGTGAAGGTCTGGCGGCGCAGCTACAGCATCCCGCCGCCGCCGCTGACGGCCGACGACCCGCGTCACCCGTCGCGGGACCGGCGTTATGTGGGTCTTTCCGCCAGCGAGATACCGTTGACCGAGTCGCTGCAAGACACCGTGACCAGGTTCCTGCCGCACTGGCACAACGTGATCGCGCCCTACATCCGTGACGGCAAGCGCGTCATCATCGCCGCCCACGGCAACAGCCTGCGTGCGCTGGTCAAGTACCTGGAGGATGTGTCCGAAGAGGACATCGTCGAGTTGAACATCCCGACGGGCGTCCCGCTCGTGTACGAACTGGACGATTCGCTGAAGCCGCTCCGGAAGTACTACCTGGGGGATCAAGAGGCGGCCGCGCGCAAGGCCCAGGCGATGGTGAATCAGGGCAAGGCGTCGAGGGACTGACGTCGCCTTCATGGCTGGCTCGCCGTCGTTCAGAACACCCTCCGACATCGCGGACCTCGACCCCCGCACCGACATCGGACGTCCCGGCGAGTTCCCGTTTACTCGCGGCATCCACCCGACGATGTACCAGGGACGACCCTGGACGATGCGGCAGTACGCCGGGTTCGGCTCGGCGCAGCAGTCCAACGCGCGCTACCGGTATCTGCTGTCGCAGGGCAGCACCGGGCTGAGCGTGGCCTTCGACCTTCCCACGCAGATCGGGTACGACTCGGACCATCCGCTGGCGGCTGGCGAAGTGGGCCGGGTGGGCGTGGCGATCGATTCCATCGAGGACATGGCGCTGCTCTTCGACGGGATTCGCCTGGACGGGGTGTCCACCTCGATGACCATCAACGCGACGGCCATCATCCTGCTGGCGCTCTACGTCGCGGTGGCCGCCAGGCAGGGGACCGACCTGCGGTCCCTGGCCGGGACGCTACAGAACGACATCCTGAAGGAGTACGTCGCCCGCGGCACCTACATCTACCCGCCTCGGCCATCGATGCGGCTCGTAGCGGACGTCGTGGCATTCTGCGAGCGGGAGCTGCCGCGGTGGCACCCGGTGTCGGTCAGCGGGTACCACATCCGCGAAGCGGGGGCCACGGCCACCCAAGAGGTCGCCTTCACGCTGGCCCACGGGTGCGCGTATGTGGAAGCGTGCGTGGCAGCAGGTCTCGACGTGAACGCCGTGGGCAGCCGGCTGTCGTTCTTCTTCAACGCGCACAGCAACTTCCTGGAAGAGATCGCCAAGTTTCGCGCTGCCCGCCGCCTGTGGGCACGCCTGATGCGCGACCGCTTCGGCGCCACCGAGCCCCGCGCCCAGCAGCTTCGGTTTCACGCGCAAACGGCCGGAAGCACCTTGACGGCCCGGCAGCCAGACACCAACATCGTGCGCGTGACGCTGCAGGCGCTTGCCGCCGTTCTCGGTGGAGCCCAGTCCATCCACACCAACGGCCGCGACGAAGCGCTGGCGCTCCCCACCGAGGAGAGCGCGACGCTCGCGCTTCGCACGCAGCAGATCCTGCTGCACGAAAGCGGCGTCGCCCGGACGGTCGATCCCGCCGGCGGGTCTTACGCCGTCGAGGATCTGACCAACCGTATCGAGCGCGACGCGCGTCAGATCATCGAACGCCTCGACGCCCAGGGCGGCGTGCTGGCCGCGATCGAGCGGGGCACCATCCAGCGCGAGATCCAAGAGTCGGCCTATCGCACGCAGCAGGCCATCGATGCGGGCCAGCAGGTGGTGGTCGGCGTGAACCGGTTCACCGACGACTCGGAGGCCGGCATCGACGTGTTCCGATTGGATCCTGACGTCGAGCACGAGCAGATCGAACGCCTGCGCGCGCTGCGCGCGTCCCGCAGCGAGGACGCCGCGCGCACAGCGCTGACCGCGGTGGAGCAGGCGGCTCGAGGCAGCGACAACCTGGTGCCGCCGATCATCGACGCCGTTCAGCGGTCGGTGACGCTGGGAGAGATCGCCGACACCCTGCGCGGCGTCTTTGGCGAGCATCGCGAGGCCGCCGGTGTCTGACGATACCAAGACGCCTCCCCTGCTGGATGTCCGGCATCTGACCGTGCAGTTCGGCCAGGCCGCTCCGGCGGTGGACGACATCAGCTTTCAGGTAGCGCCCGGCGAAACGCTGGGGTTGGTGGGCGAATCCGGCAGCGGCAAGTCAATCACCGCGTTTTCCATCCTTCGGCTCCTGCCCCCTGGCGGGCGGATCGCGTCTGGCGAGGTGTTCTTCGAGGGCCGCAACCTCTTGGCGCTGAGCGAGCGGGAGATTCGTGACGTGCGCGGCGCGCGCGTCTCGTTGATCTTTCAGGAACCGATGACGGCGCTCAACCCCGTGATGCGTGTCGGCGATCAGATAGCCGAAGCGCTCTACGTGCACGGCCACCCCCGGGCCGCGGCGACGCGCCAGGCCGTCGAGCTCCTCGAAGCGGTGCACATTACCGACGCCGCGCGTCGGGCGCGCGACTACCCCCACCAGTTGTCGGGCGGCATGCGCCAGCGGGTGATGATTGCAATCGCGCTGGCCTGCAAGCCGCCGCTGGTCATCGCCGACGAGCCGACCACCGCGCTGGACGTTACCATCCAGGCACAGATTCTGGATCTGCTGCGCGAGCTGCGGTCGCGGTTCAACCTGGCCTTCCTCCTCATCACGCACGACTTCGGCGTAATCGCCGAGATGGCCGACCGGGTCGCGGTGATGCACCGCGGCCGGATCGTGGAGCAGGGCCCGGTGCGCCAGATCCTGCGGGCGCCCACGCACGCCTACACGCAGCGCCTGTTGGCCGCGGTTCCGGGGCTCTCGCCCGCCTCGAGCCAGGGCCCGACGCACCATACCGCCCCATGACGCCGCTATTGGAAGTACGAGGCCTCACCAAACACTTCGCGTCCAAGGGTGGGCTGTGGCGCTCGCCCACGCTGGTCAAGGCCGTGGACGGCGTGGACTTCTCGATCGAGGCAGGCGAGATGTTCGGCCTGGTCGGCGAATCGGGCTGCGGCAAGAGCACCACGGGGCGGTGCGTGCTGCGGCTGGTCGAGCCCACGGCCGGGGACGTCCGGTTTCGCGGCGAGAGCATCCTGGCGTATTCGCGCGAGCGCATGCGACAGGCGCGGCGCGACATGCAGATCGTGTTTCAGGATCCCTATTCGTCGCTCAACCCGCGGATGCGCGTCCGCGACATCGTGGAGGAGCCGCTCATCATCCACAAGCTGGGCGCGCGCGACGAGCGGCGGGCCCGCGTCGAGGAGCTGTTCGAACTGGTCGGCCTGGAGCGGGAGCACCTGGAACGATACCCCCACGAGTTCAGCGGGGGCCAGCGCCAGCGGATCGGCATCGCCCGCGCGCTGGCGCTGAAGCCCGCGCTCATCGTCGCCGACGAAGCCGTCTCGGCGCTCGACGTCTCCATTCAAGCCCAGGTGGTGAAGCTGCTGCTCGACCTGCAGGCCCAGCTGAACTTGACCTATCTATTCATCGCCCACGACCTGCGGCTGGTGGAGCACATCTGCCAGCGCGCGGCGGTGATGTTCCGCGGGCGCATCGTGGAGATGGGCGACACGAAGTCTCTCTTCGCGCAGCCCACCCACCCCTACACCCGCGCGCTGCTGAGCGCCATCCCCGTGCTGGACCCGGACACGCCGCGGCACCGCATCGAACTGGATCCCGCAACCTTCACGCACGGCGCCCCGTTGCGGGAGGTGGCGGCCGGCCACTGGGCGGCTGTCTAGGAAAGGTAAGGCCCAAGGCTCAAACAAGAGTGTGACGTCGAGGATTCTCAGTCTGAGCCCGTCACACCGCCGTCGCTCCTTGATCACCGATGCGTCGTGGTCGTTGGCTACCGTCGATCTCACGTGGCCCTGAGATGCAGCGTCATCGTCTGTGCCCACAACGAGGCGGAGTATCTGGCTGGATGCCTGCACTCGCTCCGGGCGCAGTCGAGGCCGCCCGACGAGATCCTGGTCGTGGACAACGCCAGCACCGACGGGACGCGAGCCGTGGCCGAGGGCGTTTCCGGGGTGCGGGTTGTGGTCGAGCCCCGAAAGGGCCTGACGACCGCGCGCGAGACGGCCCGCCGCCACGCGACGGGAGACGTCCTGGCATATGTGGACGCCGATTGCCGATCGCCCCTCGAGTGGTTGCAGCGCGTGGAGCAGCGTTTCCTGCGCGACCCGCGGCTGGTGGCGGTATCGGGCCCCTATCGGTACTACGACTGGAACTGGAGCGGCCGGTTGCTGATCCGCGCCTACGACCTCACGCTGGCCCCGGCCACCCAGCTGCTCGTGAAGCATCTGCTGCGCGCCGGCACGATCTTCTACGGCGGCAACTTCGCCGTGCGTCGGGAAGCCCTCGAGCGCATCGGGGGCTTCGACACGTCGATCGAGTTTCACGGCGAGGACACCAACCTTGGCCGGCGGCTCCACGCCGTCGGCCGGGTAACGCTCGCACAGTCGTGCTGGGTGTACACCTCCGCGCGGCGGTTCGTGGCGATGGGGACAGGAGCCGTGCTGCGGCTCTACGCACGCAACTTCACGTCCGAGATCCTGTACCACCGCCCAAAGGACACCTCCCACGTGGACGTGAGGCTGTAGTGCCCGGCTACGAACCCTTCCTGCTGTGCGACTTTCACGTGCACACGCGTTGGAGCGACGGGCAACTGTCCCTGCGAGAGGTCGTCGATCTGTACGGATCGACGGGCAAGTTCGACGTCATCGCGATCACCGACCACATCCTGATGAAGAACGACATGTTCGCGAGGCTCGGTCGGATGGCCACGCTCGGCCAGCGACGGTTCGGGCTTTCCGAGGACGCGTTCGAGGACTATCTGGCCGACGTCAGGAGCGAGGCCGCTCGGGCTCTGGAGCTGTACGACATGCTGGTCGTCCCAGGGGCGGAGATCACCCAGAACAACCTGCGGGGGAAGAAGAACTCCCACATCATCGCGCTGGACATCGCGGAGTACATCAGCGCCGACCAAAGCGCCCGGGCCATCCTCAACGAGATCAGGCGCCAGGGCGCGCTGAGCATCGCCTGTCATCCCCACCATCGCACCACTCGACGCGTGGAGGTGAGCACGTGCTACCTGTGGGACAACCGGCAGGAGCTGTCCGACCTGGTCGACGTGTGGGAGGCTGCCAACCGGGACGACCTCTTCTCGGTCACCAGCCTCAAGCACTATCCCTACGTAGCCAACAGCGACTTTCACAAGCCGAAACACCTCTACTCGTGGAAGACACTGGTTCGGGCCGAGAAGAACTGGCCATCGGTCAGGCAGGCCCTGCGCGCCAACGTGGACGTCGCCCTCACGCTCTTCCGGAACGGGTGCTGGCAGGCCCCATCGGCCCCGGCCTGAGCCGAGGGCCGCCGGGCGCGGCCGGACACCTCTTCCCTTATGCTTGAAGAAGAGTGGAAAGCCAACCGTGACTCGCGTGTACGTGGACGGGCAAGAGGGCACGACGGGGCTGCGCATCCGGGACGTGCTGGCGGGCCGGGACGATATCGACGTCCTGAGCATCGACCCGGACAAGCGCAAGGATCCGGCCGAGCGGGCGAGGCTACTGAACGCGGCCGACGTGGCATTCCTGTGCCTGCCCGACGATGCCGCGCGCGAAGCCGTGTCGCTGGTCGAGAACCCGGGAACCTGCATCATCGACGCGTCCACGGCGCACCGGACGGCACCCGGCTGGGTGTTCGGACTGCCCGAGCTGGCGCCAGATCAGCGCGCGCGCTTGCGGGAATCGAAGCGGATCGCCAACCCCGGCTGCCACGCGACGAGCTTCATCCTGCTGGTACGACCGCTCGTCGAGGCGGGTCTGGTGCCCAGGACGTTTCCCCTCACGGCCACGTCCATCACCGGCTATTCGGGCGGCGGCCGGAAGATGATCGAGCAGTACCAGGCCGGCCGCGACTCGCGTCTGACGTCCCCACGGCCCTACGCCCTGGGCCTCTCGCACAAGCACCTGCCGGAGATGCGCGCCCACTCGGGGCTCGCGACGGCGCCGGTGTTCATGCCCGTCGTCAGCAACTTCTACAAGGGGCTGGCGGTCAGCATCCCGCTGCAGCTCGCGCAGCTGCCCAACGGCGCCAGCGCCAGCACGCTACACGGCGCGCTGCAGGCGTACTACGCGGATGAGCCCTTTGTGCGGGTGATGCCGCTCGACGACCCGGCGACGCTCGCCGCGGGGGCCTTCGACGTGCAGGGGTCCAACGACACGAACCGCGTGGACCTCTTCGTCTTCGGGGGCAAGGGGCAGGCCGTGCTCATCGCACGCCTCGACAACCTGGGGAAGGGCGCCAGCGGGGCCGCCGTGCAGGCCATGAACGTCCACCTGGGCGTGGACGAAGCGTTGGGACTCGAAGACCGCCGGGCTGAACCCGTGGAACGCTAGCCGAACCGCGGCGGGCTCAGGCCGCGCGCCGCACGTCCTTTTCCACCTGGCCGTCTCGCACGGAGATCGTGCGGTGTGCGAAGGCGGCCACATCGGCTTCGTGGGTCACCAGCACGATCGTGTTGCCGGCTTCGTGGAGACGCGCGAAGAGCGCCATGATCTCGGCGCCGGTTTTCGAATCCAGGTTTCCCGTGGGCTCGTCGGCCAGCAGGATTGACGGCTTGTTGACGAGCGCGCGCGCGATGGCCACGCGCTGGCGCTGCCCACCGGACAGCTCGTTGGGCTTGTGCGTCATGCGCGAGGACAGTTCCACCTTGTCCAGGGCCTCTTTGGCTCTGACCTGGCGGTCCTTGGAGGACACGCCGGCGTAGACGAGGGGAAGCTCGACGTTCTGGAGCGCCGAAGCGCGGGGCAGCAAGTTGAACGTCTGGAAGACGAAGCCGATTTCCTGGTTCCGAATCCGGGCCAGCTCGTTGTCGTTCATCTCGCCGACCTGCTTATTGTTCAGCAGATAGCTGCCCTTGCTGGGGGTGTCCAGGCACCCGATCAGGTTCATCAGGGTGGACTTGCCGGAGCCCGACGGGCCCATGATGGCCACGTATTCCCCCCGTTCGATCTGAATGGATACGCCCCGCAGGGCGTGAATCTCTTCCTCGCCCATGACATAGGTCTTCCAGAGGTCTCGTGTCTCGATCAGAGCCATGTCCGTTGGATACGTCGTCGGTCGGGTCCTGGTTCCTGGGGTGCCGGGGCGGCCTCAATGCTCGTCTTGGTACTGTTCCTTGAGCCGCGCCACCACCGACGGGTCGGCCAGCGTGGTCGTATCTCCCAGGGCCTTGCCCTCTGCAATATCGCGCAGGAGCCGCCTCATGATTTTGCCCGACCGCGTCTTGGGCAGGTCGGCGGAGAAGATGATGTCGTCGGGGCGGGCGATCGCGCCGATTTTCTTGACCACGTGCTCCTTGAGCTCCGCCACCAGGCTCTCGCTCCCCTTCTGTCCTTCTTTCAAGGTCACGAAGGCGGCCACGGCCTGCCCCTTGATCTCGTGCGGTCGCCCAACGACGGCCGCCTCGGCCACGCTGGGGTGGTCAACGAGCGCGCTCTCCACCTCCGCCGTGCCAAGGCGGTGGCCGGCCACGTTCAACACGTCGTCCACGCGGCCGAGGAGCCAGAAAAACTCGTCGGCGTCGCGCTTGGCGCCGTCGCCGGTGAAGTAGATGTCGGGCGTCCAGCGGCTCCAGTACTGGCTGACGTACCGCGCCGGGTCGCCATAGATACCCCGCAGCATCGAGGGCCACGGACGCGTCAACGCCAACAGGCCACCGCCGGCCCCTTCGATGGTGGTGCCATCGTCGGCCTTGATCTCGGCTCTGATGCCGGGGAAGGGACGCGCCGCCGAGCCGGGCTTGGTGCTGGTGATGCCGGGCAGGGGCGTGATCATGATGGCGCCCGTCTCGGTCTGCCACCACGTATCCACGACCGGGCACCGTTCGCCGCCGATGTACTGGTGGTACCACATCCACGCCTCGGGGTTGATCGGCTCACCCACCGAGCCCAGCAGACGCAGCGTGGACATGTCGCGCTTGGCGGGCCACTCGGTGCCCCACTTCATGAAGGCGCGGATCGCCGTTGGAGCCGTGTAAAAGATCGTGACGCCATAGCGTTCCACGATCTCCCAGAAGCGGTCCTTCTCGGGCCAGTCCGGCGCGCCTTCGTACATGACCACCGTGGCGCCGTTGGCCAACGGGCCGTACACCACGTAACTGTGTCCGGTCACCCAGCCGATGTCGGCGGTGCACCAGTAGACGTCGTCTTCCTTGAGATCGAACACCCACTTGGTGGTGGCGTAGGTGCCCACCAGGTATCCGCCGGTCGTGTGAACGATGCCCTTGGGCTTTCCAGTGGTGCCCGAGGTGTACAGCGTGTACAGCATGTCCTCGGCATCCATGCGCTCGGGCTCGCAGTGGTAGGGCGCGTCCTGCATCAGACGGTGGTACCAGTGGTCGCGGCCTTCCTTCACGTGCACCTGCACGGGTGAGCCCTGCAGGCGCTGCACGATGACGACGTTTGCGATGGAGGGCGTGCCCTCGAGCGCCACATCCGCCATCTGCTTGAGCGGCACCACTTGTCCGCGGCGCCAACCACCGTCAGCAGTAATGAGTAGCGTGGCCTGCGCGTCGTTGATGCGGTCGCGCAGCGCCTCCGAGCTGAAGCCACCGAAGACCACCGAGTGGACGGCCCCAATCCGCGCGCACGCCAACATGGCGATGGCCAACTCGGGAACGAGCGGCAAGTAGAGGGCCACACGGTCGCCGCGCTTGACGCCAAGCGATTTCAGCACGTTGGCGAACTGGCTGACCTGCCTGTATAAGTCGAAGTAGGTCAGCGTCCGGCGGTCGCCGGGCTCCCCCTCCCAAATCAGCGCGGCCTTGTTTCGACGCGGGCCGCGCACGTGCCGGTCCACGCAGTTGACGCTCGCATTCAGCGTGCCGCCGACGAACCACTTGGCGTGAGGCGGCTGCCAGTCGAGCACCTGCGTCCACGGCGTGAACCACTCGAGCTCAGAAGCGAACCCAGCCCAGAAACCCTCGGGGTCGCGGTCGGCGCGCGCATACACGTCCGCGTCCCGGACGTTGGCCTGCGCGCGAAACGCGTCGGACGGCGGAAACTGCCGGTCTTCCTGGAGGAGGTCGGAGATCATGGAACCGTCACCTTACCGCTGTTACATCGCACTTCGCGCAACACTGGGCCTTGAGCATTGGGCATTGGGCATTGACCATCCCAGCCAGTCTACTGGGGCGGCTGGGGAACATACGTACCGCCCAACGCCGGGGGCACGTCCTTGCGGAAGAACATCGCGCCCAGCACGCCGCCGATCGCGCCAAAGAGTCCGCCGGCACAGAACTGCAAGATGAACCCGAAGATGTAGCGGAAGGCCGACGACGGCTGCCCGAGCCCTTCCAGGATCTCCCGCGCCTCCGGCGGCAGGTCGCGGGCGTTGTTCAAGATGGCGCCGACCATTGCCTGCTGGATTGGCGACATCAGGAGGTCCACGACGAGGGCGATCGGAATCCACACGAACGCGCCCACGATGCCGGCCGAGCCACCGATGAGCGCGCCCTCACCCGGAGTCAGCGAAACCGGCCGACCGTGGCCGCCCAGATACGCGGCCAGCACACCGCCGGCGACGACCCACAAACAACAGCAGCAGTTGGCCGCGCCGATGAGGGGCAGCGCCGACAGCACGCCGATGAAGAGTCCGCCAAGCGCCGCCGGTTTGAGCATTGTTCGGGCCGCCAGTCTTCAGTCTCCGGTCAGGCTTCGGTCGTCAGTCTCCGGTCGTTGGTTCCGCCGATCCACCTCGCGCGGCCCGCGTCGCAGAGCGACGCTGGGCCCAGAAGACAGGACTACGACTAGCCCATCGAAGACGCGCTAGTCGTAATACTCGCGCCCGAGATGCGTGATGAGTTCTTCGCCCATCATGTGGCGCAGCGTGTTCTTCAGCTTCATCAGCTGGATGAAGAGGTCGTGCTCCGGGTACACCGACGGCGCGTGCATCGGCGCCTTGAAGTAGAACGAGAGCCACTCCTGGATGCCCGACATTCCCGCCCGCTTGGCCAGGTCCATGAACAGCGCCGTGTCGAGCACGATGGGCGCCGCCAGGATGCTGTCGCGGCACAGGAAGTTGATCTTGAGCTGCATCGGATAGCCCAGCCAGCCGATGATGTCGATGTTGTCCCAGCCTTCCTTGTTGTCGCCGCGGGGCGGGTAGTAGTTGATGCGCACGACGTGCGTGAGGTCGGCGTAGAGGTCGGGATACAGGTGGGGCTGGAAGATGTAGTCGAGCGCCGACTTCTTGCTTTCTTCCTTGGTCTTGAACGATTCCGGATCGTCCAGCACCTCGCCGTCGCGGTTGCCCAGGATGTTCGTCGAATACCAGCCCTTCACGCCCAGCAGCCGCGCCTTCAGCCCGGGCGCGATGATGGTCTTGATCAGGGTCTGGCCGGTCTTCATGTCGTTGCCGGCCAGCGGCGACTTGTTCCGGGCGGCCAGCTCCTGCAACGCCGGGACGTCGGCCGTCAGGTTGGGTGCGGCGTTGACAAACGGTAGGCCCTCGCGGAGCGCGGCGTACGCGTAGACCATGCTGGACGGGATGGCGTCGTCGTTCTGCTCGAGCCCCTTCTCAAAGGACTCGACCGTCTGGTGGACGGCGCCTTCCTTCATGAAGACCTCGGTGCTCCCCACCCACAGCATCACCAGCCGGTCGCAGCCGTTGTTGGCCTTGAACGCACGGATGTCCGCGATCAGCTGTTCGGCCAGGTCCCGCTTGTTCTTGCCCTTCTTGACGTTGGGGCCGTCCAGCCGCTTCACGTAACGCTGGTCGAACACGGCCGGCATGGGCTTGACGGCCTCCAGCTCGCCCTTCACCTGCTCGAGCTGCGCGGGCTCCAGCACGCCCGCCGTTCGGGCCGCCTCGTAACAGTTCGCTTCGAAGATGTCCCAGCCGCCGAACACGATGTCGTCGAGCCCCGCCAGGGGTAGGAACTCGTTGATCTTCGGGGCGCGGGCCTCGGTGCGTTTGCCCAGACGAATCGTGCCCATCTGGGTCAGCGAACCGATGGGCGTCGCCAGGTTCTTGCGAATCGCCATCACTCCGGCGATCGTCGTGGTGCTAACCGCCCCCAGGCCGACGAGGAGGACCCCGAGTTTGCCCTTGGCCGGGGCGATGTCCAGTGATTGAGTCACAATCGGCCACTATATCATGCGGAAATGGGCATCTTCTTGCGTCGCTCCCGTGATACACGCGACCCTCTGGCCGTCGCCATGAGCGGCGTCCGCCTCGGCGAACGCGCCCTGCAAGTGGGCGTGGACGACGAACGCCTGGTGGGGCAGCTTGCGGCCAAGACCGGCCTCAGCGGCACGGCAACCTGCGTGGTCGCCGACGATCAGGCGGCGGCGCGGGCACGCAAGGGAGCCGACAAGGTCGGCGTCCACGTGGATATCGTCGTGGCGGCGCCACCCAGCATCCCACTTCCGGACGGCGCGTTCGACGTGGTGATCATCCACAGCGTCTCCGGACTGCTGTCGTCGCTCGAGCCGGCCGCACGGGCCGGACTCCTGGCGGAGAGCGCTCGGGTGCTCCGGCCGGCCGGGCGGGTTGTGGCCATCGAAACGGGCGAAAAGTCCGGATTGGGCGCCCTGCTGCGCCCGATCCCGGCCTTTCAGATGTCGTACGACCAAAAAGGGGGCACCGTGGTCTCACTGGAGCAGGCGGGGTTCGCCCCGGTTCGCATCCTGGGAGACCGCGAGGGCCTGAAGTTCACGGAAGGGCTGCGGTCCAAGCAGGGGTGATCCAATCGCTCCGACCTCCCGGGAGGACGGAGGATGTGTAGGGGCCAAGTTCTGGCCTCATTCTCGGCATTGCCGGAGGCAAGGCTTTTGCGTTCCAAGTTGAAGCGCATGTTTCCCGCCCGGTATCGGACCGCAATCCTCGTCGGCGCCGTCGCCTGGCTGGGCGTCGCCGCCGCGATCCGCGCGCAGGACCCACAGGGCGCGCAGGACGGGTTTCGCTTCACCAGCGGCGTCGAACTGGTGAACGTCACGGCCACCGTGACCGACGGCCGGGGACACTTCATCGATTCGCTGCACCAGGACGACTTCGTCGTCTTCGAGAACGGCAAGCGCCAAGAGGTCTCGCATTTCACCGCCGGCAAGGTGCCCGTCAGCCTTGGCATCGCCCTCGACGTCAGCGCCAGCATGACACCCGAGAAAATGGCGGCGGCGCGGGCGGCCATCAACCGGTTCGTCTTCGACTTGCTGCACCCGGAGGACGAGCTGTTCTTCATGAAGTTCTCCAGCGAGCCCCAGATTACCCAGGACTGGACCATGGATCGCCGCGCGATCGCCCGGGCCGTGGAGCTGGTGGACACCTCTGGGGGCACGGCCATCTACGATGCCGTGGCCCACGCCCTCCCCGTGGCGGCCGGCGGGCGGCATCGCAAGAAGGCGATCCTCGTCATTTCGGACGGCAACGACACCAACAGCCACGTGGCGCCGCGCGAGCTGCGCAACCTGATTCGGGACACCGACGTGCTGGTCTACGCGCTCGGCGTGGACGGCACCACCCGCGAGAGCCCCGTCACGCGGCGGCCGCCCGACGGGCCGCCGAGCCCGATGCCGCCGTTTCCCTGGCCCGGCGCGGGACGCGGACGCCAGCGTTTCCCGCCGATCGTGATCGGCGGTGGCAGCACGCGATCAGTGGCGCCTGGCGATCGCGTGGACGGGGATGCGCTGCGCCAGATGACCGACGATACGGGTGGGCGCACCGAGATCGTGCGCGGGTTCAGCGGCCTCGAAGACGCCACCAGGCGCCTGGCCGACGAGCTGAGCAAGCAGTACTACTTGGGCTATTCGTCCACCGAGCCACGGGACGGACTGTGGCACCCGATCCGCGTGGAAACCCGGGACCGCAAGCTGCAGGTCCGCGCCAGACGCGGCTTCGTTGCGTCGTAGCCGGGAAAGTGGCTCGAAGGAGCCTGCCCGCCGAAGCCCGAAGGGCGAAGGCGGGTATGATCGCCGTTCGTGTCCACGTTCTTCATCGCCCTCGGGCTGAGCCTGCTCGGCGGGCTGGGGGGCCTCCTCGTGGCCTCCGCCATCCTCCTCGTCCGCAACTCCACCCGGTCCGCGCTGGTCCCGTGGCTGGTCAGCTACGCCGTGGGGGCATTGTTGGGATCCTCGATGCTGGCCATCCTGCCCCAAGCCTTCGAGCAGCTGCCACCGACGCACGTGCTGGTGACGCTGCTGGCCGGGATCCTGCTGTTCTTCGTGCTCGAGAAGCTGGTGCTCTGGCGCCACTGTCATACGCACGACTGCGAAGTGCACGACGGGTCGGTGGTGCCGGTGCTGGTGGGTGACGCGTTCCACAACTTCGTGGACGGGGCCGTGATCGCGGCGGCGGTGATGACGTCCATCCCGCTCGGCATCAGCACGGCCGTTGCGGTAGCCGCCCACGAGATTCCCCAGGAGCTGGGCGACTTCGCCATCCTGTTGCACTCGGGCTACTCGCGCGGCCAGGCGATGCTCCTCAACGTGATGTCGGCAGGCGCAAGCGCCGTGGGCGCCGTCGCGGCGTTCGCGGCGTTCGACTACGTCCCTCGGTTGCTGCCGTACTTTCTCTCACTCGCCGCCGCCAGCTTTCTCTACGTCGCGATGGCGGATCTGATCCCGGGCCTCCACCGGGGACGGACCGACGCCAGCTCCCTTCGCCAGATCGCGCTCATCGGCGCCGGCATCGCCACGATGCTCGTCCTCTAGCTACCAACTACCAACCCCCATCGACAGTCCGTTACCAACCCCCGCCGACAGGCCGCACCAACCTCCATCGACAGTCCGCTTAAGTGTCCACTGGGGAGGACGACCCTAACAGAACCTCGCGAATCCTGAAGATTTCGTCAGGATCTCGTCTGGCAGGCATGGCAAAGACTTTGCCTCCATATAGGTCAACGAGTTCAAGCAACGACGCGGCCCTGCTCGGATGTGGCGGGACCGCAGATGGAGGCAGTAATGATTACGCGACTTCTCACGGCAGCAGCACTGATTGGCGCACTGAGTGCTCCGGCACAGGCAGCCGAAACCGAGAACCTCCAGCTCTTCCGCGACGTGCAGAAGCAGGTGCTGCGCTACGCGTGGTTCAGCATCTTCGACAACGTCGAGACGCAGGTGAACGACGGCGTGGTGACGCTGCACGGCAAGGTCACGATGCCCTACAAGCGCAGCGACCTCGAGCGCCGCGTGGCCAAGGTGGACGGCGTGAGGCAGGTGGTGAACAAGATCGACGTGCTGCCCGTGTCGCAGTTCGACGATCGCCTCCGGATGCAGCTGGCGAGGGCCATCTACAGCAACCCCAACTTCCGGCCGTTTGCATCGATGGTGAATCCTCCGATTCACATCGTCGTCGAGCGCGGACGGGTCACGCTGGAAGGCGTGGTCAACAACAACGTGGACCGCATGATCGCCACGTCGATCGCGAACAGCTTTCTGGCCTTCGATGTGAAGAACGAACTGAAGACCACGCAGGAAGCGAAGGAAGAGCTCGAGAAGCTCTAAGGGCGGACTGTCGGCGGAGGTTGGTAGTTCGTAGTTGGTAGTTCGTAGTTAGTTGCCAGGTCGGGGGGCCGATTCGATGACGTCGGCCCTCCGGCCTCGCCGGACAAGCAGCCAGATCGCGATCCCAAACGCGCATGCCGCTGCCAGGATCGTCGCTCCGAAGAGCAACAGCGTCGAGTAGAGAATCGACTCCGGCTCCATCTGAAACTGCATGTCCAGCGGGACGCCCTCGGCACGTTCGGCCAACGGCTGCGCCCACGTCAGGATGTTCCCTCGCTCCACGCCGCCCGGAGAATTGTGGAACGGGATCTCGCTAGGCACGTGCACGCGAAACCGCACCCTCTCGTCGCCACGCCAATCGGCACGCGTCGCGTCGAGCCCCGCCGCCTTGCCCACCGTGTGGCGAAACTCCATCACGTCCCCCTGACGGTCGAGCCGGTAGGTGGACCACGCAAAGGGCTTCGACGTGGGCAGTTGCCGGATATCGTCCACGTCGATCGTCACGTGCACGAAGCGCCGGCCGTTGCGCCGCGAGACGCTGACGCGCGTCACGCGGCTGCCGGGCACTGAGAAAAAGTCGCGGACCTGCTGGCGGTCGAGGCGCGCCTGCGGATCGAGCGGCAGTTTCGCCCCGCGCAGCGCCACGAGCGACGCCACCGACGCGTTGACGTTCAACGTGGCCGTGCCCTCCACGTCCAGGTAGATCTCTTCTTCGTACTCGAACTGTTGGCGTCCGAGTCGTGTGCCGGCGCAGGCCGGCGCCAGGAGCGCGCACACGAGCACCAGCGCATACGTTGCGCCCCTCCACCCGCCGGTTGGCACGATTCCCAATGATATCCTTGGCCCTGCCGCGCCGGTCCGAACCTGTGCGGCTTCACCCCGCATGTCTCGCCCACAATTCTTCCTGATCGACGGCAGCTCGCAGATGTACCGCGCCTACCACGCGTTCCGCGGAAAGGGTCTGTCGAACCAGGAGGGCCAGAGCACGCACGCCGTCTACGTCTTCGTGACGATGCTGCGCAAGCTCATCGCCGACCACGCACCGACGTCAATCGCCGCATCCTTCGACCTTGCGGGCCCAACCTTCCGCGATGCGCTGGTGGACGACTACAAGGCGAACCGCGTGGCCATGCCCGACGACCTGGTCGAACAGACGGCCTGGGTTCACGAGGCGTGCGAGGCCCTCGGCGTGCCCGTCCTGACCGCGCAGGGGTACGAAGCGGACGACGTGCTGGGCACTCTGGCAAGCCGCGCCGTGGAGGCAGGCTACGACGTGGCTCTCGTGTCCATCGACAAGGATTTCTTCCAGCTTGTCGGGGACCACGTGCGCGTGTACGACCCCCGCGACGACGGGCAGTGGTTCGATGGCGCAGGCGTCAAGGAGAAGTTCGGCGTCGAGCCGGGACAAGTGGTCGACGTGCTGGCGCTCGTCGGGGACACCAGCGACAACGTCGCCGGCGTGCCCGGCATCGGCAAGAAGGGCGCGGTGGACCTCATCTCCGAACACGGGAGCCTGGAGGCGCTGCTGGCGCACACCGACCAGCTGAAGCCGAAGCAACGCGAGGCGCTGACCACGCACCGCGCGGAGGCCCTGCGCAGCCAGACGCTGGTCACGATCCGCACCGACGTCCCGCTCGAGGTAGACCTGGAGACGCTGCGATACCGGGGCGTTTCGCAGGAGCGGTGCTACGACCTGTTCTCCCGGCTGTCTTTCCGGTCGCTGATGAACGAGTTCGCGCCATCAGCCGAAACCACGCCCACCAGCTACGCGCTGGTCACCACGCGTGCCGAGCTCGAGGCGCTGGTGGCCGACCTGCGTGCCGCGAAGGAATTCGCGGTGTACGCGGTGGCCGAATCGGGCAGCGTCGTACGCTCGTCGCTCGTCGGCCTTGCCTTTTCGCACGTCGACCGGCAGGGCACCTATCTGCCTTTGGGACACAAGGGGACGGGGGGCGGGGACCTGCTGAGCGTGGCGACGACCCCGGACCAGGTGGACATGACGACGGCACTGGCCCTCCTGCGCCCGCTCTTCGAAGACGAAGCCGTCGGAAAGCTGGCGCACGACACCAAGCCGCTGACGATCGTGTTGGCCCGGTACGGCATAGCCCTGAAGGGGGTGGCCTTCGATTCGATGTTGGCCAGCTATCTCCTGGACCCCACCCGATCCCAGCACGGCATCGAGGACACCTCGCTCGAGCACCTCGGCTACAGGGCCGTGGACGCAGACGAGGTGCTGGGCAAGGGCGCCAAGGCGGTGCACGCCGCCGACGTGGAGCCGGAGAGGCTGACGCGGTTCGCCGCCGAGCGGGCCGACATGGCGCGCCAGCTCTCGCACCGACTGATGCCCATGCTCGAAGCCGAACGCCTCTCGAAGGTGAACCTCGACTTCGAGCTGCCGCTCGTCGATGTGCTGGCCGATGTCGAACGCGCCGGTGTTCGGGTGGACACGGTGGCCCTGGCCTCGCAGTCGCGCCGGCTCGAATCGGAGCTGGCGAGGTTGACCGCCCGCATCCACGAATTGGCCGGCCAGGAATTCAACGTCAACTCGCCCAAGCAGCTCGGCGAGATCCTGTTCGAGAAGCTGAACCTGCCGGCGTCGAAGAAAACAGGCAAGACGCGATCGGCCTCGACGGCCGTCGAAGTTCTCGAAGACCTGGCCGAATCGCACGAGCTGCCGCGGCTGATCCTGGACTGGCGCGGGCTGCAGAAGCTGAAGGGCACCTACGTGGACGCGCTGCCGTCGCTGGTGAACCCGGAGACCGGGCGCGTGCACACGAGCTTCAACCAGGCCGTGGCCGCGACCGGCCGATTGAGCAGCTCCGACCCGAACCTGCAGAACATCCCCATCCGCACCGAGCTGGGGCGCGAAATCCGCGCCGCATTCATCGCGGAGCCAGGTCACGTCCTGATCTCGGCTGACTACTCGCAGATCGAGCTGCGCGTGCTCGCACACCTGGCGGGCGACGAAACGCTGATCGAGGCATTCAGATCCGGCGAGGACATCCACGACCGCACGGCGCTGAAGGTGTTCGGGCCCGCAAGCGGCCTCGACCCGCACGAGCTGCGGCGGCGGGCGAAGATCGTCAACTACGCGCTGCTCTACGGCAAGACCGCCTTCACGCTGTCACGCGACATCGGCGTCACCAAGGAAGCCGCGCAGGCGTTCATCGATGCGTACTTCGCGGGGTTCCCGCGGGTGCGGCAGTTCATCGACGACACCGTCGAAGGCGCGCGCGCCACGGGCGTGGTGAAGACAATGTTCGGCCGGCGGCGCCTGGTGCCGGACCTGAACAGCCGTAACGGCCAGGTGCGAGCCGGTGCCGAGCGGGCCACCATCAACATGCCCATCCAAGGCACGGCGGCCGACATCCTGAAGCGCGCGATGATCGACGTCCACCGCGCGCTGAAGGGGCACGCGAGCGGCGCCCGCATGATCCTGACCGTGCACGACGAGTTGCTGTTCGAGTGCCCGCGCGCCGACGCCGAGGCCGTATCGGCCGTCGTGCGTGCGCGCATGGAAGGCGCGGCCACGCTCGCCGTGCCGCTGACGGTGGACGTGGGCATCGGCGACAACTGGCGGGATGCCAAAGCTTAGGGGCTCGTCAATGCCCAATGCTCAATGCCCAAAAGGGGATCGGAGCAAGGCCCAAGAAAGATCAGGGACAATACGGAGACATGTCCTCAGCGATCGAGCTTGGCCTGGATACCTTTGGTGACGTAACGGCGGACGGCAACGGGAACCTGCTGCCGATGGCGCAGGTGCTCCGCGACCTGGTGGAGCAGGGCGTGCTGGCCGACCAGATCGGCCTGGCCTTCATCGGCCTTGGCGAACACCACCGCCCGGACTTCTCGGTGTCGGCGCCCGAAGTCGTGCTGGCTGCCATCGCCGCGCGAACCAAGAACATTCATCTCGGCTCGGCGGTCACGGTCCTCAACTCGGACGACCCGATCCGCGTCTTCGAGCGGTTCTCCACGCTGAACGCGATCTCGAACGGGCGGGCGGAAGTGCTGGTGGGTCGCGGGTCCTTCACCGAGTCGTTCCCGCTCTTCGGACTCGACCTGGGTCAGTACGAAGAACTGTTCGAGGAGAAGCTGGAGATCTTCGCGGCGTTGGCGCGACAGTCCACGGTGACCTGGAGCGGCCAGTACCGGCCGCCGCTCACGAACCAGAAGGTGTATCCGCCGATCGAAACCGGCGAACTGCGCACGTGGATCGCCGTCGGCGGCACGCCGCAGTCGGTCGTTCGCGCCGCCTACTACGGCTTTCCGCTGATGCTCGCCATCATCGGCGGCAGCGCGAAGCGGTTCGTGCCGTTCGCCGACCTGTATCAGCGGGCAAGCGAGAAGGCCGAGAAGACGCCCGGGCCGATCGGGTGTCACTCTCCGGGGCACGTGGCAGCCACCGACGAGCAGGCCAAAGAGGACCTGTGGCCGCACTACGAAGGGCTGATGAACCGCATCGGCTCCGAACGGGGGTGGCCGCCGATCGGGCGCGCGCACTTCGAGCGGGAGGCCGGACCAGACGGAGCGCTGTACTGTGGATCGCCTGAAACAGTCGCCAGGAAGATCGCTGCCACCGTGAAAGACCTGGGCCTCTCACGGTTCGACCTGAAGTACGCGAACGGCACCATGCCGCACGCCAAGCTGATGACCAGCATCGAGCTGTACGGCACCAAGGTGGTGCCGCTCGTGCGCGAGATGGTGGGATAAGGAGCGCGCCGGCGGGGGCCCTTACGGCGCGATGACCGACAGCTTCGGAAAATAGTACCGATAACGCCTGGCGTCCCGCGTGAGGAGCGTGTGCCCTGAGACCGCGGCATGGGCGCCAATGTAGAAGTCTGGCAGCGGAGCCGACATCAAGCCTCCCCGCCGCCGGTACTGGACGAACGCACGGCCAGCCAGGAATGCCGCCGCCCACGGCAGCGGTTCGCGGAGGAAGTACGACTCCGGGAGTGCCGCCTCCACGTCGTCGATCGACTCGAAGCCGGCGGAGACCTCAGCGAACACGATCGGGTTGATCACCAGTGGGCCGCGAGAAGCACACTGCGTGAGCATGGCGTCCGACCAATCGCGCCATGCAGAGTCCTCGTCGAACAGATCGATGAGGACGTTGGAATCAACGAGCGTCGATCTCATCGGGCTCGTCTCTCAACAGAGCCAGCAGGTCCTTGCCGCTCATCCGCATCTTGGAGCCGTGGGATTTCAGATGGTCGACGATGCGTTGGGCACGAGTTGTCGTGCCCTGCTTCGGTCGCAGCACGGCCACGCCGCGCTCCACGGCAAACTCCACTTCGGTGTTCGGCAACAACCCGAGGCGCTCCCGGATGTCCTGGGGAATCGTGACCTGGCCTTTGCTCGTGATGCGCATGGTATTACTCTTACCGGTAAGAATACTACCACGACGGCGAAGGCCTACGGCCTGATCGACTGGAAGAACTCCACGGCCGCGCGCGTGAACGTCACGTCGTACTCGTGCCCCCCTCCGTGCGTGCACAGAGACACGGGCGTCGCGGCACACGACTGCGCCTGCACGCAGCCGCGGACGCTGGGCTTGGGTGGCGCGGCGCAGCCGTTGGCGGCGGCAAACGCCTTGGATGCCTCGATCGCCTGCTCGTAGCCGATCGTCCGATCCCCGACGCCGTGGCTCAGGATCACGGGCGTCGCCGCGGACGGCTGACAGCCAAGGCGCCCGGCCGCGATGGCAATGCCGGCCACAGCCGCCCGCCGCTCGCATGCAAGCACGTAGGCCAGGCCCGCGCCGTTCGAGTAGCCCAGCACGAAGACACGCGCACGGTCGATGCAGGCCCGCTCGTCCAGCCACTTCAGCATGGCGTCGAAGAAGGCCAGGTCCCGATCCCCCAGGTCACCGGGCCGGCCTTGCCAGGAAGGCGTCATCGTGCCGTCCCGGCCCATGCCGTCCGGGTAGACGACGATGGCCGAGGGCCACGCGCGACCGATGGGCGCACGCGTCTGCATGTACTGCGCGTTCATGCCGAACGGATGCAGGGCCAACACCACCGGCGCCGAGGACCGCTGGTCGCCTTCTGATGGCGCCCGGACCACGAACGTTCGCCTGGCTCCTCCCACGTCGATGGACTGGCCGCCGGACGCCACGACGCGCCCGTCGCACGCCGCCTGCGCCGCTCCGGCCGGCGTCGACGCCAGCACGCTCAACCCGGCAACGACACCAACGACGACGCGGCACACCAGAACGCGAAGCATGGTCGTCTCGGCTTCAGGACGGGTACGTGAGGTACAGGGTGTAGTTCATGGTGGCGCCGCTGTGGAGCAGGTGGATCGCGCAGCTTTGCCCGGGTTGGATGCGCGGCAGAATTTCGTCGTGATCGTTGCCAACCTGCCCACGACGTTCCACTCGCACGCCGCCGCACCAGAACTCGAAGTCGAAGTCGGCGGCCGTGGAGTTCCAGGCGGCAAACGCCCGAACATCCCCGCCGTGATGGGACTGGATGGGATAGATGTGGCACGCGCGGGTAGTGCCTGGGCACGTCGGGCCGTTGCTTCCCAGCTGCGCGAAGATCTCACGATTGATCATCTGAAAGACCGGCATCAGGTTCACCTGAACCCCGGTGACGTTCGCGCCCGACACCGTGACCGTCTGCGTTCTTGTTTCGTACCCGGCCTTCGCAATCCTGAGCGTGTGGGTGCCGCTGGCCACGTTCGGGATGGTGAAGGTGCCGTCGCTCGCCGACCCGGTGGCGACACCGCCGGACACTTGCACCTCGGCCTCCGGCACGCGGGTCGTCGTCGTGGGTGCCGTTTCTGAGATGGTGCCGCTGACGGTAAATGTCGGTCCCGACGGGGACGGCGTCGGGGTGGGGGTCGGCGTTGGCGTCGCCACAGGGGTCGGTGCGGTCTCGCTATTCGCGCAGGCGCCCAACACAAGGACGGACACCATCACGAACGCGAGCGGTACAACCCGGCGAAACTCGACCATTGTGCCTCCAGGGACGGCGGCTCGCATTACGACCCGCCGGCTAGAAAACTTGACAACTTGAAATCCTAACCGAACAGGTCAGGTTTTCTCCGCCCCGCGGAACGCGGGGCAAAGAGACACTGCCCTAGCGAGGCGGAGCCTGCACGCTCGTTGGTCTGGGGCGCAGCCTCGCTAGTCTATCCAGGTTGGGGATGCAGCGCTTCAGGTAACGATGTTGTGACACGATCGGGCACATGAGCGTGGACCTTGTCGTCCTCCACGAACACCCTGAGTGGCAGAAACCACTCTTCGAGGCGCTGGAACGCCGAGGCGTTCGCTACGCGCCGTTCGACCTGAAGCAGGCGGCGTTCGAGAGCGTCGAGGCGCCGACGGCGAGCCTGTACTTCAACCAGGCCAGCCCGAGCGCGTATGTGCGGGGCCACGCGCGGGCCGTGCCCTTGGCGCTTGCCTACATGCGCACGCTGGAACGGCGCGGCGCCCGGGTGCTGAACGGCGCCGACGTGTTCGCGCTGGAGCTGAGCAAGAGCGCCCAGGCGACCCTGCTGCACACGCTGGACATCGACACGCCGCGGTCGATCACGTTCAACGACGCGCGGGCGCTCCGGCGGCACGAACGCTCCATCACCTGGCCGGCGTTGCTGAAGCCCGATCAGGGCGGCAGCGGGGCGCGCATCCAGGTGGTGAACTCCCTGGAGGAGGTCGAGGCCGTCTTCGCGGCCGACCCGAACGTGTGGCTGCCCGACAACCTGTTCCTGCTGCAGGAGTATCTGCCGCACGATCTGGAGCAGGGCATCATCAGGCTCGAGTTCCTGGGTGGCGAGCTGCTGTACGCCATGCGCGTGAAGACGCACGGGCGATTCAACCTGTGCCCCTCGCCTGTGTGCAACCCCGACGATGGGGACGGGATCTGCGAAGTCCCCGAGGCGGCCGCGGCACCGCCCGTGGAGTTCTACCCGTACCAGGACGTTCCGCGGCAGGCGGTGGAAACGGCCACGGCGATCGTGCGGGCGGCCCGACTGGACGTCGGCGGCATCGAGTACCTGGAGACGCCCGACGGCCGGCGCGTCTTCTACGACATCAACGCCAACTCGAACCTGCGCCCGTCGGTCGCCGCGGCGTTTGGCTTTGACCCCTTCGAGCGGGTAGTGGACTATCTGCAGGATCGGTTGGCCACACCATGACCACGCACATCTCGCGGCGAAACATGCTCCGGGCCACGGCGGCAGCCGCCGTTGCCTCGCGGCTTCGGTCCACTTCGATTTTCGCAGGATCACCTATGCAGAGCCCGCAGGCCACACGGACCGACTTGGCCCCGGTGAAGGCGCTGGTCTTCGACGTGTTCGGCACCGTGGTGGACTGGCGCACGTCGGTCGCTCGCGAGGTCGAAGCCTTGGCCAAGCGAAAGAGTCTGACCGTGGACGGCGCGGCGTTCGCCGACGCCTGGCGTGCGGGCTACGCGCCCAGCATGAACCGCGTGCGTACGGGGGAGCTGCCGTGGACGCCGCTGGATCGGCTGCACCGCATGACGCTGGACAGCCTGCTCGTGACGTTCGGCTTCACGGGGCTCTCGGAGCAGGAGGTCGCCGACCTGAACCGCGCGTGGCATCGGCTGCAGCCGTGGTCCGACACGGTGCCTGGCCTGACGCGGCTCAAGCGAAAGTTCACCATCGCGCCGCTCTCGAACGGCAACATCGCGCTGATGACGAACATGGCGCGGCACGCCAAGCTGCCGTGGGACTGCATCCTGGGCGCGGAACTGGTGCGCCACTACAAGCCGGACCGCGAGGTCTATCAGTCGGCCGCCGACCTGTTGATGCTGGAACCGCGGGAGGTGATGATGGTCGCCGCCCACCTGAACGATTTGCGGGCGGCCAAATCGGTTGGATTACAAACGGCGTTCGTGGCCAGGCCCCTGGAGCTGGGGCCCGCGGGCAAGCCCGACTTGCAGCCGGACGCCTCGGTGGACGTCACGGCCAGGGATTTCGTGGCCCTGGCCGCGCGTCTGGGAACGTAGCGGGACTGGAGACCGGAGACCGGAGACTATCTCTTGTTCATCAAAACGATCTTCACCCAGCCGGAGCCGCTCGAGCCCTGCACGTTGATGAAGCCGTTCTCCTCGCCGCCGATCACCACCAGCTCGTCGGTGCGCGATAGCGTGCCCACGGCCTTCGCCGTGTCGCTGGCCTCGGCCATCATCTTCACATTGGCGATCTTCGGCGCCAGCACGTCGCCCTCGTTGAACACGGCGCCGGCCTTCTTCTGACCACCCGCGGCTTCCTGGGCCAGCGTGCCGACGTTGCGCTGCAGGCTCGGGTCGCCCCGCACGGCGTTCACGATGCCATTCAGGTTGTCCATGAACGCCGCGGCGATGATCTTGCCTTCGTTGGTGTTGCCATAGCCGCCACCCACGGCGCCGAAGCCGCCGCCGAAGAGGCCCGCGCCCAGCCGCAGGTCGGCCTTGCGGGTGCTGCCCTCGGCCGCCGCCACCTGCACCGTGGTGCGCGAGTCGGCCAGCAGCATGCTGGTCTGCGCCTCCTTGAACTTCAGCCCGCCGGCAACCGCGGCCACGCGGCGTCCGAGCAAGCCGCCCACCGCACCACCCACGCCACCAGCGTTGTTCTCCGAAAAGACCACCGCGGGCGTCAGGATGAAGTCCGCCGTCACCATCTGGCCGCCGCCCACGTTCGAGTTCTGGCGCAGCTCGCCGGAATTGGCCAGCGCACGCTCCTGCATGGCGTTCTGCATGCCCACGCCGCGCTCGACCACGATGAAGCAGTTGGACTGCTGGATCATCATGCGGATGAGGCCGACCGGCGACTGCAGGTTGTAGGCGCGCAGGTAGCCAAGGATCTGGTCCTGGGGCTCCACGACGGCCACGGCCCCCATCGGCTTGTCGCACCGCTCGAGCCCCTCGGGCGCGTTGGAGCCACGCGTGCCTGCGTTGCCCTGCACGACGCTGCCGCCCTGCCCCTGCTTGGTGCCGGTGATGCCCTGAGCGAACGCCGCGCTCGACGTGAGCGCGCAGGCGACGGTCAGCGCAGACATGCGAAATGCACGACTCGCGTTGGTCCTCATGAACTGTCTCCTTAACTAATTCGTCTTGAACTCACGTCCCTGCACTTGGCGTCACGGGAGATGGGCCGACTACGCTCGGCCCCAGAGATTTTCGGCTAAAGAGCATCGAGGCGCCAGTGGAAAGTCCGCGGTGAAGGGTCGTCAATGCCCAATGCCCAAGGCTCAATGCCCAACGGGGAGTCGGATCATGCCCAAGGCTCAAGGCCCAAGCGGAGTGCGCGCGGAGAGGATCTCGTCGATCAGGAACAAATCTGTCAACAGCGCCCGCAAGTGGATGGATGCGTTCAAGTTATCGACCAACTGCGAGCTGATGGCAGGCTGCGCGAGGACCAGGCGTATCGCGGCCAGGCTGTCGCGGGCATCGCGATCCAGGACATCGATGAACGCGTCGTAGGTTTCGACCGGCGTAAGGGCCGCCTGGACGACGGCCGCGCGGAACGCCGCGGCCAGGCCGTCCACGGCGCCTTCCGCGCCGCCGAGCAGCGTGCGCAACTGCCCCGCGTTGGCCTGACCCGCCTCCCCCGATACGCCCTGCGCGGCATAGGCCAGCATGAACTCGTAGCACTCTTCGATCGCGTCGCAGCGCGCCCTGACGGACATCGACACAGGTTAGCTGCCGGCGCGCTTGCCGGCAAAGAACGTGGCCGTGGCCACCAGGCGCGTCGTGCCGGTGCGCTTGCCGTCGAAGTTGTCCAGGAACTCGACGCTCCCCTGGCGCGCTTCGAGCACCGTGACGTCGGCGGGGGCGCCAACCACCAGCGTGCCGAGCCCCTTGAACGCCGGGAACACCCGCGCGGAGTTGGCGGTGCCACGGGCCAGCACCTGATCGAGGGGCACCCCCAGCATCAGGAATTTGGACAGCACGTTCGGGAAATCGACGACGTGCGCCGCTCGCCCCGCGTCGGTCCAATCCGAGGAGAACGTGTCGGGCAGGAATCCCTTCTTGATGCCGTCTTCAACCATCTGCCACGTGAAGTGCCCGATGCGCCCGTTGCCGAAGTCGTACCTGATGCCGCGCTTCCTGGCTGCCAGCACCTCGGGGAAGATCTGGCCGCGATCGTCGAAAATGCTGTTGGGCGGCGGCGCGTAGATGTGCGTCACGATGTCGCCGGGCTTCAGGAGCGCAAGTATGGCCGCCAACGGCGATGCGGTCTGGCCCACGTGCAACATGATCGGCAAGCCAAACGGCTCCACGGCCGCGCGCGCCCGCCGCACGGCTTCCAGGTCGTTCTTCCCAACGACGGTCGTCGATAGCCGCGCCTTGACGCCCACGATCACGTCGCGGTGACGCGCGATGGCCTTGCGGGCCGCCTCGACGTCGGCGTTCGCGATGTCCATCAGGTCCCCGCTGTCGACGACACCCACCCTCGACAGATTCAGGAGGACGCGCACCCGATTCGGCGCGGCCTTGGCCACGGCCACGACCTCGTCGATCTGATCGGCGCCCCGCGAGCCAGCGTCGATGAGCGACGTCACGCCCTGCGACAGGCAGATGCCCGGCATCTCCATCGATCGCGCGTGCGCGTGGATGTCGATGAGGCCCGGCACGACCAGCTTGCCGGTGGCGTCCACCGTCTCGACCGCGCCAGCCGCCGCCGCGTTGCCGCCCACCGCGGCGATCCGTCCGTTGGCGATGGCCACGTCGGCCACGCGGTCGAAGCGCCGGGACGGATCGATCACGCGGCCGCCGCGGATCAGCACGTCGTGTGGTGCCGCGAACGCGTCCCGCGCGCTGGCAAACGACATCGCGCCCAGCGCGGTGGTCCTGACGAAGTCGCGTCGCGTCAACATTCCTGGAGTCCTCTTGGGCCTTCTGCCTTGAGCCTTGTCACTCGATCCGATGTCTCAGCGCTCTTTCCGTTCTTACTTGGGCATTGAGCATTGGGCCTTGGGCATTGCCTACCTCGGCACCCATCGCTCCGGGTCGTGATGCTCGAGGTACTGCCGTCGCGTGATCCACCCGAGAAGCATCGACTTGGTCAGCCACAGCTTCTCGGGCCGCAGCGCGAAGTACACGTGCGCGATCACTAGCCCCACCAGGCCCACGCCTGCCAGGCCGTGCGTCACGTAGGTGATGCCCCATGTGGTGTCGCCGAACAGATACGGGTTACGCGTGAAGAGGGGTGTCCGCACACGCGACATCATCACGATGCCGGTCGCCGTCACCGCGAGGCCCGCCAGCACGATCGCGGTGTGATACAGGCGATTGCCCAGCGGGTATTTGCCCGGCTTGGCGCCGGGCACGTCGTGACCCAGCTCCCGCAGCAGCTCGGACTTCAGCTCGGGCAGGTCCTTGGGGCCAACCCAGATGGACCAGAAGTCCATCCACACGGTGGCGTGCACGATGTGAAAGAGGATCGACGTCGTCAGCACCAGGCCAGCCGTCCAGTGCCAGGTGACCCACGCGAACTTCACGCCGGCGATTGGCAAGAACGCCGTGAGCAACAGCACGAACATCGAAGCCGCCATCACCCAGTGAAAGAGGCGGGCCGCCAGGGAGTGGCGCGGGATGCGCTTCGGCAGGTCGGGCCGCGCGGCTTCCAGCGTGTCCGTCTCGGCAGCGGGGCGCACGCGGTGGGGCGACAGCAGCAGATAGCTGGCGTGCGCTACCAAGAACGCCACGCCCGCGAAGAGCGACGCCCAGAGCAGGTCCCACGAGATGTGCGTGAGAATCCATTCGCCCCAGGGGCTACGGCCCCACGTCAGAATGTCCACGGCAGCAACCTCCATCCCACCAGGCCGGTGCGCGACGAGGGCACATTGTAGCCGGAGTCGGGCGGAGGGGAGGATGGCACGTCGACTAGTCGAACACGTCGCGCACGGTGCACCGGAACCCCGACACCAAGCAATGCCATGATGCCAGCCGCATGCCGGGCGGGAACGGAACGAGGCTCGCCGCCAGACCGAGAAGCCACCAGCACGCCAACGGCAGATAGTCCCGCCGCACGAGCGGACCACGCGCTAAACTTCATCTTCGGGAGGCTCGAAATGGTCCGCAGTGCCTTCGGTCTCGTGTTCACGATGACGCTCGCGGCGGTCTTCTTGCTCGTCACGGGGTTTATTGGGTACGAGCCGCCCGCGCACCTCTCGCTGGACGCAGCAACGTGGCGCCGTGGAACCTGGAGCGACCAAATCCTTCTAAAGCAAGTCGGCCTCGGTTTGGTGTTCCTGGTCGTAGCTGGGGCGGTGGCATTCCGAATCAACAGGCGCCACAGCCGAGACGCCAGCTAATCCGCGACCGCGCGGCCGGTGGACCGGCCACACGATTGGCCAAGTGTGTTGTTGCCGCTAGGAGTCCTGGTCGCCGCGAAGCGCGCGTCGGACCAGGTTCCGCAGGAGCGGCACCTTGTACCCGTTGTGCTGCAGCGGCTCCGCGCCCGCGATGGCGGCCTCTCCGGCCTCGGCCAGCGCGGCGTCGTCGGGCCTGCGCCCGCGCAGGACCTGCTCCACCGCGATCAGCCGGCGGGGACGCGCCGACACGCCGTTGGCCGCAATCCGGAGCGCCTGCACCGTGCCGCCCTCGAGGCGCATGGCCGACGCCACGTTCACCAGCGGGAAGTCCCACACGTTCCGGTCCGCCACCTTCTCGAAATAAAAGCGCGCCCCGGCGAACGTGCCGGGAATGCGAATGGCGGTCAACAGCTCGCCGACGGCCAGCGCCGTCATGCGCGTGATGTCGGTGCCAGGCCCGACGAAGTAGTCCTCGGCTTCCACCACGCGCTCGCCGCCCGTGCGACGGATCACCATCTGCGCACCCAGGGCGATGAGAGCCGGCGCGGTGTCGGACGGATTCACTGCCACGCAGCGATCCGCGTCGAAGATCGCGTGCTCCCGGTTGAGGGCCTGCGGTGTGTCCGCGTAGCAGATGTTGCCGCCGGCCCGGTAGCACGGCCAGCCGGCGCGGTAGTACCAGCAGCGGGCGTCCTGGCTGACGTTGCCGCCGATGGTGCCCTGGTTGCGAATCTGCGGCGACGCTGCGGCCTCGGCGGCGTCGAGCAGGATCGAGAATTTCTCCTTGATGAGCGGATGGCGCACCACCTCGGTGAGGGTGGTCATCGCGCCGATCTCCACGCCGTTCCCTTGCGGGCGGACGCCTTTCAGCTCGGCGATGCCGCTCAGATCCACGACGACGGCCGGCCGCTTGATGCGGTCCTTCAGCCAGTCGAAGCTGTCCAGGCCACCGGCCAGCACCCACGCGTCCGTGCCGTGCTGATCGAGCAGCGTCAGCGCGGCATCGACAGAAGCCGGCTGAAAGAGCTCGAAGGCCGGCATCACGTCGCGAATAGTTGCCATCGTTCCTGTTCCCCGTTGGGCCTTGAGCCTCGCGCCTTCGGCCTTGACCTCAAAGGTGCGCTTGAAGTGGCTCGTGCATGCGACGGCCGTGCTCGAGCGACATCAGCACCACGTCCGGCGTCACCGGCGCGCGCCGGAAGACATCCACGCCCACGGCATCCGCGATGGCATTCATCACGGCGCCGTAGCCGGCGCCCACAGGCGGCTCCCCGACTCCTCGTGCGCCAACCGGAGTTTCCGGATCCGCGAGGTCCAGCGCCACGGTGGGCATCGTCGCGGGAATGTCCAGGATCGACAAAGGCTTGGTGTGGTGGAAGCGCCGCGACAGCATCAGCCCGTACTGTGGGTCGATCACGAGCTTCTGGCACAACGCGTGCGCGATGCCCAGGCACACGCCACCGTTCAGCTGCCCGTGAAGGCTCCTCGGGTTCACGACGCTCCCCACGTCGCCCACCGACAAGAAGTCCACGAGCTCCACCTTGCCGGTTTCGACGTCCACCTCCACCTGCGCGAAGCCGATCACGAAGGAATAGGTGTCCCCGTCGCGCGGGTGGTTGTCCTTGGCCACGCCCATCAGCCCCAAGCCGACCAGCGCGGCCGCGGACGTCTTGGTCATGGCGTTCACGTCCTCGGGCACCTCGTGGCCGTCGAACTTGCCGCCCAGGGCGATGGCGCGCTCCGCAGCCTGCGCGTAGGTGAGCCCGCGGCCGGGGCTGCCGGTTCGATACACGCGCTCCCCGCCCAGCTCGTAGTCCTCGGGCGCCCCGCCCAGATCCATCGCCGCCAACTCCTGCAGCTTGCGCTTGGCGTCCATGGCGCCGGCGTAGTTGGCGCGCGTCATCGCGTGCGTGGTTTGGCTGCCGACCGAGAGGCACGTCCACGGGAGGTGCTTGCCGGTGTTGCCCCACACAACCTCAACTTTTTCCCACGGCATCGCCAGGATGTCGGCGGCCACGCGCGCCAGATCGATCACGGAGTGCGTGCCCAGGTTGCCAACGCCCGACTGGACGTAGAGCTTGCCGTCGGGGCGAATCGTCATGATCGCGTCCCAGCCGACGCTGCCCGCGCCGTGCGGTCCGACCGTCACGCCCACGCCGCGCACCTTCGAGCCGCGCCGCACGCCGCTTTCGGCCTTGCGGTCGTCCCAGCGGAACTGTTCCTTGCCACGGTCCAGCGCCTCCTTCACGAACGCGCTGGTGATGTGACGCCGCTGACCGTTCGGCAGGGGCGGTCCGTAGAGGGCCTTGCCCTCGGGGGAGTTGATGCGCCGGATGGCCACCTGATCCAGCCCGAGCTGCTTGGCCGCCTTGGTCAGCACGGGTTCGATGATGCCGTTCGCCTGCATCGGCCCCGGAGACCGCTGCTGCGTGCGCGGGGGCGTGTTCGTCAGCACGTTCACCGCGCGCATCCGCATCGCCGCCGGCTGGTAGATCAGCGACGCAGCGTTGCCGCCCGAGCGAAAGTCCCCCATCGGGCCGTAGGCGCCCGAGTCCTGCACGATGAAGAGGTCCAACGCGGTGATGCGGCCGTCCGTGGCAAAGCCCACCTTCGCGCGCCCGGTCATGTTGGTACGCGCCCGCCCGATGAAGCCTTCCTCCTCCCGGCTGATGCGCATCATCACCGGCGCCCCGGCCTTCTTGGAGAGAAGCGCCGGGATGGCGGACGAGATCGCGCCGGCGCCCTTGCTGCCGAAGCCACCGCCCGTGTACTCGCACACGAGCACAACATCGGACGCCGGAATGCCAACCCAGTTGGCGATCAGCCCGTGCGTGAAGGCCACGCTCTGCGTGGAGCAGTGCAGATACAGCTTGCCGTTCTGCCAGTAGGCCATCGCGCTCCGGGTTTCCATCGGGTGGTGCCCGGTGGACTGCACGACGAACGTCTCGTCGAGCGTCAGCGCCGCCGCGGCAAAGCCCGCCTCCAAGTCTCCGAACGCCCACTGCTCGACGTGCTGGCCCGTGGGAAGCTGGCCGGCTGCGGCCGCCGAGAAGTCCGCGTCGGTCCACTTCAACGTCTCGCGCCTGGCAGGCGTAGGCGGTCCGCCCGGGTTGGGCGGTGCGGGCGCGCTCCACACGTTGCCGTCCAGCCGGGCGCTCGACGTGCCGGGCCGCAGGCTCTCCAGCGGGTCGGTGATGAAGGGCAGCGGCTCGAAATCCACGACGATGCGCTCCACGGCCTCGGCCGCCGTGGCCTCGTCCACCGCCGCCACCGCCAGGACCGGCTCCCCCGCGTAGAACGGCTCGTTGGTCAGCGCCTTCTCGCCGCCGTTCTGGTCCGGCACGTCGTCGGCGGTGAGAATGGCCTTCACGCCCGGCATCGCCAGCGCGGCGCTGGCGTCGATGGAGCGCACGCGCGCGTGCGGCATCGGGCTGAGCAGAAGCTTGGCGAAGAGCATCCCCTCGGCGCGGAAGTCCTCGGCGTACTTCGCGCGGCCCGTGACCTTGGCCACGTGGTCGGGCGGCACGTAGTTGGTGCCGACGAGCTTTTCGCCGGCCACTACGCGCTCCCCCTGAGGTACTCGGCGCCCTTCATCAGAGACGTCAGGATCTTGTCGTAGTCCTGGCAGCGGCACAGGTTGCCGGAGATGCCGTGCGCCAACTGCTCACGGGTGGGGTTGGGGTTGACCTTCAGGAAACCGACGGCCGACATCACGAAGCCGGGCATGCAGAACGCGCACTGGAAGCCCTGCTCTTCCACGACGCCGCGCTGTACAGGATGCAACTCCCCGGACGGGCTGGCCAGCCCTTCGATGGTCTGGACGGCCTTGGTGCGAACCGTGTGCGTGAGGACCGAGCAGGAATAGTGCGGCACGTCGTCGATGAGAACCGTGCAGGCGCCGCATTCCGCGCGGTCGCAGCCGATCTTCGTGCCCGTAAGGCCCAGCTTGTAACGAAGCGTCATGGCCAGGGTTTCCTGCTTCATGACGTCCACGCGCCGCGTCTGCCCGTTCACGCTCAGCGTGATGAGGCGCTCCACCGAGCCAGGCGCGGACGTCTGCCCCAGCAGTGCGCCCGGGCCGCGAAACAGGTACGCGGCCGACGAGGCCGCCGCTCCGGCCGCGATGACGCCTTTGATGAAGGTGCGCCGGGTGACTGGGTCCATGACAACCGCCTTGCGACGGCCCCTTCAGATGGCGAGCAAGGGGTCTCGTGCGCGACTGTAGATCCCGGCGGCGGCGAGTGTCAACGATTCCTCGGGACATAGAGACACAGGGTGTCGCCTTGCTATCTCCGCTGGCCGTTCTGCCGCTCATGGCCCTACTTCAGAACCGCAGCGCAAAGGAGGGCGGCCTTCGTCTTAGCCGAGCGGCCACGCCGGCCGTACCAGATGTCTCGCCAGGTCCGCCGCCCCGACGCCTCCGTCCGGCGGCGGTTTCATCATCACCGGCAACGCATTCGAGAGCACCACGACGCCGGCTCTGTTCGACGCGTCGAGAACGATTGACGCCGCCTGCCCGGCGGTCACGCCGTCCTTGGCGACAAACCCATCGGTTCCGGGAATCACTTCCCAGCCTAGCGCCTGATCTCCTCGAATCGCCGGAGCCGGTCGACGGATGCTGAAGAGCAATTGGGCGGGCACTTCCAGCGGCGAGCGGGACTCGGGCAACACGGCCCTGACAAAAATCAGCAGGTCCTCCACTGTGGAACGAAGTGCTCCGGCCGGAGCAAAAATGCCGATATCGAGCGGCGGAATCGGCGCCAGGTTCGGGTCGTGTCCGGCAGCAACTCGGCGGACTGTTTCGCCCATCGGATTCAGGACCGTGTCCTTCAGTCTCAGCGGACCGACGATGCGACGGTTGAGCAGAGCCTCGTAGGTCGTTCCGGCCTTGGTCGCGAGCGCGAGACCGAGGAGGCCGTAGCCAACGTTGGAGTAGGCCCACTGGGCGCCCGGGTCCTGCGACAAAGTCAGGTCGCCCAGCCACGAGCGCAGATCGGAGGCGGTGTAACGCGCCAGGGCCTCGAAGAAGCTACCCGCCAGAGGAGGGAACATCGGAAGCCCGGACGTGTGGGTGGCCAGATCCGCAAGCGAGATCGCCCGCCCGTTGTGTTGCGGCGTACGCCATCCGGAGGGCAGGTGGCGATCCACGGGATCGTCGAACTGGAGTTCCTTGCGGTGCACCATGTCGGCCAGAAGGAGCGCGGTGAAAATCTTGGTCAACGAACCGATCTCGAACAGCGTGTTCGCGGCAACGGATCGTGCATCGCCCGAGTCCTGCTTGCCGTAAGCAATCACGCGTCGGCGGCCGCGCTCGACAATCCCGACGGCCATGCCCGTCGCGCGTTCATCGACATCAATGCGACGACGGAGAATGTCGCGAATCGCCTCGTCCACAAGCTTGATGGTTTGGGCCTCGACTCGACGGAGTGCCAGGAGACTGGCGCAAGAACTCAGAACGAAGGTTCGTCGATTCATCATTTGCACTCATGCACCTATCTCATTCCTCGCGAAACGCGATCACCGGATCGACCCGCGCCGCCCGCCACGCTGGTGCGGCTGCGGCCAGAGTCGCCGTGGCGGCCAGGACCAACGCCACGCTGACGAATGTCAGCGGGTCGATAGGCTGCACACCGAACAGGAATGCCGAGACCGTCTTCGACAACGCGAGTGCCAGTCCCAGTCCGAGGATCGTTCCGGCCGCGATCATCCTTGCCGCGCCGCGCAACACCAGGCTCAAGACGCTCGACTTGCTGGCGCCCAACGCGATGCGGACGCCGAACTCACGCCGGCGTTGTTGGACGGAGTACGCCAGGACCCCGGATACGCCGACCAGTGCCAGCACCAGCGCCAAGCCGGCGAACGTGCCGACCATCGCCGCCCGGAACCGGTATCCGGCGGTGGACTGCACCGACAGGAACTCCAGCGTCCGGTCGCGGCGAACCGGTGTGTTCGGATCGTGCCTGGCGACGATCCCCCGGATGATGGGCGTCAGTGCCTCCGGCGGCCCGGTCGCGGCCTCGGCCACCAGGTAGACGTCGCCGGTCGGAAACTGCCGCAGCGGCATGTAGACCTGCAGCAGCTCTTGCGGCTGCGCCGGGATTCCACTGGTCGAACGGGCGACGCCCACGATCTCTTTGACCAGCGGCTTGGCCTGCGGCACTCGCTGGAGGGCAATCCGCATCCCGATCGGGTTCCGTCCACCAAGGACCCGCCTGACGAAAGCCTCGTTGACGATGCACACGGATGGGGTCCCACTGGTATCGGCATCGCTGAAGCCACGGCCGGCCACGATTGGAAGGTCCAGCGTCCGGAAGTATCCCTGGTCGGCGACGGCGAAGTCGGCCATCGGACGGTCGGTGGGCGCCACCGCCGGATCGCCAACGACATCGATCGCCCACATTCCCAGCTCCGATGTCGTTCCATACGGAAGGGAGCTGCTCCACCCGACGCTCTTCACTTCCGGCCGCTGGCCGACCTCCCGGGCCACTGTGTCGTAGAACTGCATGAGCGACTCCGGCGTCGGACGCGGCGTGTTCGGACCGAAACTCAGGCTGAAGTCGAGCGTCAACACGCGGCTGGGCTCGACGCGGTACCCGGCGTCGGCGTTGACGAGCACGAGCAGCGTCCGCAGGAAGAGTCCGGCGCCGCACAGCAGCAGGACGGCCGCGGCGACTTCGCCGGACACGATCATGCTGCGGAACCGTCCGGTGCCCGTGGACGATCGGCCCTGGCTGGCAAGCGTCCTGGCCACCGAGGTGCGACTGGCCTGCCATGCCGGGCCAAGGCCGAACAGGACGCCGACGGCCACGGCGGCGGCGAGGCCGAACAGTGCCACGCGGGCGTCGAATCCGATCGTCACCGCAGCCGGCAGGAGCCCCGGAGGAATCAGTGCCGGTGCCATGCGCAGAATCGCCGCACCAATCGCGAGCCCGAACACCGCGCCCACCAGCGAGAGCACGAGGCTCTCGATCAGCAGTTGGGTGACAACGCGACCGCGTGTGGCGCCAAGCGCCGTGCGAACGGCCAATTCCCGGGAACGGCTGTTGGCGCGCGCCAGCAACAGGTTCGCGACGTTGGCGCAGCACATCAGCAGCACGAAGCCGACGACGCCGAGCAGGAGAAGCGACGTGAGCTGGAGATCGGGCCCCATCAGCCAGTTGCGAAACGGCTCGATGACGAGGCCGAATCCCGCAGCGGCGTCAGAGTGCTCCCGTGCGATGCGCGCGCCGATGGCTTCCACGTCGGCGCGGGCCGCGTCGATCGTGACGCCCGGCTTCAATCGGCCAACAACCTCGAAGATCTGGGCGGAGCGCTGGTTCAACGCCGCCGGCAGCTGCGGCATCAGCGTCCACATCCGCGCGGGACGGCTCAGCTGAGCCGCGTCGGGAACTACACCGACCAGCGTGAACGCCGCCCCGTTCAACCGCACGATCTGGCCGATCACGGAGGGGTCTGCCGAGAAGCGCGATCTCCACAGGCTTTCGCTGAAGACGACCGCGGCCGCTGCCGGCCCCTCGTCGCGCGATTCGAAGGTGCGGCCCACCACCGGGACCACGCCCAGCACCTCGAAGAATCCAGTCGTGACGTACTGGCGCTCGACGGTTTCGACCGTGCCGTCCGGCGCCGTCACGAGCGGGCCGCCCCCGGCGCCGCCGGCAATGGCTGCGACCGCTTCGAAGCTCCGATTCTGCTCGCTGAGGTCGCGCAAGGTGGGGGACGACACCCCCGCCCTGGGCACAGAGACCGAGCGCTCCGCCACAGCCACGAGCCGGCCGGAGTCTGGAAGGCGCAGCGGGCGAAGCAGCGTGACGTCGGCCAGGGCGAATATCGCGCTGTTGGCGCCAATGCCGAGCGCCAGCGTCAACGTTGCGACGAACGTAAAGCCTGGGGACGCGCGCAACTGTCGAATCGCAAAGCGGATGTCGGTGCCAACGTCGCCGAGCCATTGTGTGAGCCGCATCTCCCTGTCCCTCTTTCTCGCGATCTCGAGGCACGCTCGGCGCACGCGCGCAATCTCGGCAGCGTCGAGTGGTTTGCCCTCTCGCCGGCGCATCTCGATGTGGAACGCCAGTTCCTCCTCGACCTCCTGGTCGATCGGTACCCGCCACAGCAGCGAACGCAGCGAGCGTCTCATTGCGCGAGCAGAATCTTCGAGACGCCCGCGGTGAACACACGCCAGGCCGCGGTTTCGGCCGCCAGTTGCGCGCGTCCCTGACGCGTGAGCCGATAGAGCTTGGCCCGCCGGCCAAGCTCGGATTCGCCCCATTCCGCTTCCAGCCAGCCGCGCCGCTCCATCCGGTAGAGCGCTGGGTAAAGCGACCCCTCTTCGACGACCACGGTCTCGTCCGAGGTGTCCTCGATGAACCTGGCGATGGCGTACCCGTGGCGCGGACCGCCGGTCAGCGTCTTGAGGATCAGGGCGTCCAGCGTGCCGTGCAGGAGCGCGTTGGGTGTCTTGGCTGGCATGTGCCTCCGTTCAGCCGTTTCGGGCGGCCCCCGATGTTACCAAGACTTTCTTGGTAATGAGGGCTTAGACGGAGGTCGTCTGGGAAAAGTTGCCGCCCCGCATCAGGCCTGTGGTCCAGAACGGACGTCTGTGCGTTAACCTAAGCAGCCTCAATGCCTTGAAGGCTTGATCAGATCAGGCACCGCGATCCGCACCAGGGTCGCGCCTGTTTTGTCGCCTGCCCGCCCTCGCTCTCCGTAGTCCACGACAAACACGCCCTCATCATCCTGGCCGAGGGCCAGATCCGGCAGCGGAATGTCGCTCTTCACGAGTTGACCGGAGGGCGTGTAGACGTTCATGAGCACGACCATGTTGAGTTGCTGGCCGAACACCCAGCCCGGCTCCAACCTCGGCCGCAGGTGGACGACGGCGATGTGTTGCGGGAAGCGAAACACCCGATCGATTGTGCTGTTGGCGGCGTGCCATCGCACCCGGGTCTCGGCGTCCGCATCCGGTACAAGGGTGGCCCCGGTGCGGACGAAACCCGCGGACGTGATGTCGACCAGCTTGGGACGTTCTCCCGCGCGCTCGTAAACCGCGACTCGTGTGCTGGTGGGTTGGGACGCGAGCCAGCCTGACCCACTTGGCGACATGGACACGTCGAGACATGCGCCAGCGCCGATGCATTCGTCCTCGTAGGGCTGCACCACGGGCTCGACTGCGCTCGTGTCCAGCGCAAGACGTACACCGAGATGGGTGTCTCGGAAGAAATCGGTCGCAGCGGCACGACGGAAAAGCGCGGTCGGATCAGCGTGAACCACCCCTGCCACATAGAGCGTCGACGGAGGCACGAACTCGGCGTGGCGCATGAGCATGTGTGGCACTTCATGCTGTCCGACGATGGTGCCCGTGCTTGCATCGATCGCGGCCACGACGGTCCTGGCGGCCCCTCGGCGGCCGGGCGACACAGCGTAGAGAACTCCACGATTGCAATCGGCGGCCAGAGCCATCGGAAGAACATCGACGTCGAGCACGGGGAGGGTTTGCTGATAGAACGGTGCCGATCGGATTGAACGTCGTTCCGTCGAGGCGGACGGCCAGGTGACTCGGCTGGCCAGAGGACTTCGCCCCACTGGCAGCCTGACCGCAGCCCTCTAGCAGCGCCGCGACGCAGGTGAGGACCGTGATCAGGGACACTCTGGGCGAATTGGGCACGGGGTGTTTGACACCGTTTCGACGCGCGGGTTCCGAGTCTCGACTTCCTGCTCGATCGGTACGCGCCACAATCACGAACGCAGCGATCGTCTCGTTGCGACCGCACGGGGATGGGCGCAATGTTGGGGATAATGGCAGCCACCCGCGAGTCACTTGCCGCAGGAGGGGGAAGTCCAGTGAGCCAACTCAAGCGATCGGAGCCATCCTCCGATTCGAGCGAAGGCGGCACAGCAGTCCGCAAGCGCCCACGCCTGACACCTGTGGCGCGGCTCAACCTCGGCGTGCTGGCCTGCGTGCTCTTGATGTGGGCCGGTATGGATGTCCAACCGGCCCAGCCTGGCCCCGCGACACCACTCGAGCCGATCGCGGCCATTCTCGACGCATTTCGCTCACACTCGGTCGTCGCCCTCGGAGAGGGCAGTCACGGCAACGAGCAAGGCCACGCATTCCGACTTCGGCTCATTCGAGACCGCCGATTCGCCGCAGTGGTCAACGACATCGTCGTGGAGTTCGGGAGCGCTCGCTATCAGGAGGTCATGGACCGGTTCACGCGCGGCGAGGCTGTTGCCGACGAGGCGCTGCGCCAGGCATGGCGAAACACAACCGTCGCGAACCCCGGCTGGGACAGGCCGATCTACGAAGAGTTCTTTCGCACGGTGCAGGCGGTGAACGCCGCGCTACCTCGGGCGCGGCGCCTCCGAGTCCTCCTCGGTGACCCGCCGATCGACTGGGAGAGCGTCCACACGGCCCAGGATCTGCTCAAGTGGGGAATCGATCGTGATCGCTTTGCGGCGGACCTGATCAGACGCGAGGTTCTCGCCAGAAACAGGCGCGCGCTGGTGATCTACGGCGACATGCACTTTCAGCGGCGTGACGTCATGGCGAACTTCGAAGAGCTGCCTGGCGATGACCTCCTGTTACCAATTCTCGAACGCGAAGCGCACACGTCTGTGTTCTCCGTGTGGACGAATACGACGGTGGACGTGAGGCCCGTCGACGGCGGAGCCGCCACTTGGCCAGTCCCGACCCTGATACCGCTTCGCGGCTCGACCCTCGGTGCCGCAGACTTCACCTTCTTCTACCCGGCCAAAATTCCACGATTCAGGCTCAAGGCGGGCATTTCCCGGATGACCTCTCCAGCGGATACGACGCTCGTTCCACCGGCGGAGTGGCGCTCGTTCGCAATGGAGCGGAATTTTGATGCGCTGCTTTACCTCGGTCATCCGTCAACGATCACGATCTCTCAACTGTCGCCGACTGTGTGTTCCGATCGCACCTATCTGGACCAACGGCTACACCGCATGGCCCTCGGTGGAAGTTCTCAGGGCGAGATCGACCGCCTGAAAACGCACTGCACCTCCGTGACAACCCGCTAGATCGAGGTCTGCGGCCTGCCTCACGGTGAAGAACGGTCAAGACGCTCCAGATGTGCCGAGCGGCGGTCAAATGCAAAAGGCAAGCTTCGCGCGCCGATGTACGCGCCGCCGGACCACGAGATCCGCAGCCTGAAGCCACGGATGCCTCCCGACGACGCAGGGTCATGAGGGCTCGGCACGCCCAGTGCGGTAACGTCGGGCGCGCGCCGCGCGCGCTGTTCGTCCTGCCGCATCACGTCGAGGGCGTAGCCCACGTCGAACCGTTCGCCGTACCACTGCGGCTGGCTGGTCCGGGGGCCGATCACGAGGCCCCCGGCAGCCAGGCGCGCGGTGACGGGCGCCAGCGGGGAGGGGTCAGGCGCGTCTCCCGCGTCTCGCGCGGCTGGTGATCCGGCTGCGTCTCGCCACCGCGGCGCGGCGGGCGCCGTTTCGAGCCGCCCGCCGTTGGGTCGTGTGAACTGCACGTCGCCGTCCGCGCCCCACGCCACGGTCCAGCCGTCCTCGTGCACCGCACGATGGTGCCGGCGGCACAAGAGCACCAGGTTGTCGAGGCGCGTGGCGCCGCCGTCGGCCCAGTGCGCGAGATGGTGCGCGTCGGGGTGGCGCCCGGTGCAACCGGGGAAGCGGCAGTGGGTGTCGCGCGCGGTGAGCGCCCGGCGGATCGCCGCCGGAATCGTGCGGGTCTTGCGCCCGACGTCCAGGATCGCCCCGTCCGAGGCATGACGCATCACGACCCGTGAGGCGTCGCACGCCAGCCGCCGCGACGTCTCCGCGGAAACGTACGGCCCGCCCTCGAGCACGGCCTGTTCCACATCCGTATCCGCCGCGGGCGCGTCGCCCAGCCGGCGCGCGGGCTCGCGACGGAGCGCCTCGCCTTCCACGTGCAGCACCACCTGATACCGGTCCCCGGCCGTGCCGCGATCGAGGGCGGCCGCCAGGGCGGACTCGGCCAGCAGCCCGAGGGCGTCGGCGCGTCGCTGCGCCGCGGAGGTCTGATCCTCCGCGCGCTGCTCGGCGGGTCGATCGGGCGCGTCGCGGAACAGCCGGTCGGCCGCGGCGTCCAGCGCGCGTTGCACCACCGCGCCCACCTCTGGCGTCAGCCGGCCACGGATGACCAGCATGCCGTCGTCGTCCACCCACGTGTGCAGAGCCCGGCTCTGGTGGCGGCGTTGCGCCTCGTGGGCGGCCACGGTCCGGTCGACCCGCCGCCAGCCTCGTACCAGTTTCTCGACGTGAGCGGCCGTCGCGCACTGGGCGACGTCCAGGAGCTGTCCCTCGTTGGCGGGCGTCGCGATGCGGGTCAGCGCGCGTACCTTCGAATAGGACAGCGCCCCGCGCTGCATGGAGGCCGACAAGCGCGGCAGGTCGGCTAACGCCCGGGCGACTCGCACCTTCTCCCGCGCCGCACCGAGGTCAATGCCGGTGCGCCAGTTCAGCCAATGGGCGCAGGACAGGCAACCGTTGTTCCAGCCCGCGCACGCGTCGAACTGGCGAATGAGGACCAGCAGCTCGTAGGTGGCGGCGTGGATGCGGGAGGCCAGTTCGGCGATGGCGTCGCCGAGACGGTTCGCCTCGGCCTGCGGCGAGACGATCGGCGTGACGGGGACAGACGGCGGTAGGACGGTAGGACCGCGGGCGGCGGAGACGAAATCAAGAGTCGACATGCCGCATCGTAACCCCGGGTTCTTGGACCGCCTGGCGTGATGCAGGCGCAGCGATCG
>Ga0307505_10000194_pt1 | contig 74649 bp, 73 predicted proteins | sample 23_S_MG_FD_202183 | JGI IMG/M metagenome (GOLD analysis project Ga0307505, IMG submission 202183) | Soil microbial communities from Populus trichocarpa stands in riparian zone in the Pacific Northwest, United States - 23_S | ecosystem: Environmental > Terrestrial > Soil > Riparian zone > Trees... | reverse complement strand
CGAATTCAAGGCAGAGATATACGATGCCGAGCGCATAGGCGGCGGCAAACCAGCGTGCCGAACGGTAACCGCTGTAGGCCGCTATCAGGACGAAGCTGGCGCAGAAAAGTCCGGCGACGAAAAGATTTGTGACGAGTATGAAGGCCGCGCCGGACATCGGGTGATCCATTTCGGCTGGATCATGACCGGTGCTTGCGAAAAACCGGTTAACGCAGATTCATTTATGATGAAGACTCGCGTTTGCCTACAGCGGCTGCAGAAGCAATCGTCCCCGTTTTGCAGATGCCTTTCCGCCATGGCCGAGCGAGGTCCGCACGCAGTCGCGGCCGGCCTTTTTGGCTTCGTACAGCGCGTGGTCGGCGCGGACGAAGAGACTCGCGACGCTTTCGCCGTCCATCCATTCGGCGACGCCGAAACTGGCCGTGAAGCGCGTATGGTCCGGCAGGTCCGGCACCGCCGCGGCCGCGAAGACGCTGCGCGCGCCTTCGGCAAACAGCCTCGCTGTGCTCAGATTGGCGCCTTCCAGCAGCACAGCGAACTCCTCGCCGCCGACGCGCCCCGCCAGCTGCCCCGCCCCCAGGCTGTCGCGCAGGCAGGCGGCGAAGGTGACGATGACATTGTCGCCGGCCGCATGGCCGTGGGTGTCGTTGACCGCCTTGAAATGATCGAGGTCGCAGACGACCAGCGAGATCGGCAAGGTGCGCCGCCTGGCCTGGCCCACCACGTCGTCGACTCCTTCCTCGAAACCACGACGGTTGAGCAGGCCGGACAGCGGATCGGTCTGCGATTCGCGCTTCAGCTCGGCGACCAGGTCGAGCGTGATGGCAGTTATCAACGCAAGCGCGAACAGCAGCAGGAATAGCGACGAGGAGACGGTCAGCGTGATCCAATACAGCGAATTGTGGAAATTGTCGTAGCTGACGTAGTTGCCTTCGTACCAGACGACGATGACTGGCCGCACGAAAAACGTCAGGCCCCAGAACGTCACCATGGCGAGCAGGAAACGGTCGATGAGCTTGGGATTGGGCAGGCCACGGAGCTCGGCCGCCATGATCAGCGTGATCGCTCCGAAGGCAAAGTTGATGGCGTAGATGCGCCAGGTGATGTCCGGTTCGACGAACAGATACCAGGAAAACGCGGCCAGGCCGCAGGTGGCAAACACGACGGTCGAAACCAGCGGTGGGGTTCGGCCATATCTGGCGAGGCCGCCGAGCGCCATGCCGACGCCGCCGGCCAGGAAGAACAGGTTGGATGCCAGCTTCGTCAGCGCTACGTCGACGATGACGAAATACTGCAGCAGGAAGCCGCACGCGATGGCGACGAACGCCCAGGCGAGCACGCGTATGTACGCCAGGTGGCTCTGGTGATGCGAAAGCAGGAGAAAGGCTGCCGCGAAGATCAGCGACATGCACGGATTGATCAACGCGATGAAGACCGTCGAGTCCACGCTTCCTCCGCCGCCTGACCCTGGGGCAGGGACCATACGGACGACACCCCAACAAGGGGTTAAGGCAGGCGAACCGCCTGAAACGAAAATGGCGGGCCAGAGCCCGCCATTCGATGCGATGTCGGTCGGCGCTGCCTCAGGACGCGGCGTCCTCGGCCGGCGCTGCGGCGGCCTCCGCAGCGGCAGCGGCGTCGGCCGCGGCCTTGGCGGCAGCGTCTTCCTCGGCCTTCTTTGCGGCGGCGATGCGCTCCTGCGCCTTCTTGCCGGGCTCAGCCTTGGTCGGATTGCTGCGGGCTTCGCGCACCACGAGGCCGGCGTCCGACAGGAAGCGGGCGACGCGGTCGGTAGGCAGCGCGCCATTCGACAGCCAATGCTTGACACGCTCCTCGTTGAGCTTCACGCGCTCCCCGTCCTTGGGCAGCATCGGGTTCCACGAACCGAGCTGCTCGATGAAGCGGCCGTCGCGGGGCGAACGGACGTCGGCGACGACGACGTGGTAATAGGGGCGCTTCTTGGAGCCCGCGCGGGCCAGACGGATTTTCAATGCCATTTCGTTTCTCCTGAATGTATGGCCGAGGGCCAGGTTTTTTTGCGTTCCGTTGATGTCAGGTTCGGGTTTCCGCCTCCGAGGCAATCGCCTCGTGGTGGCGGATGACCTCGTGAATGATGAAGTTGAGAAACTTCTCCGCGAAGTCGGGATCGAGATTGGCCTCGTCGGCAAGCCGGCGCAGCCTTGCGATCTGGGTCTGCTCGCGGCCGGGGTCGGCCGGCGGCAGGCCATGCCTGGCCTTCAGCACTCCCACCGCCTTGGTGCAGCGGAAGCGCTCGGCCAGCATGTGGATGAGCGCGGCGTCGATGTTGTCGATAGAGGCACGATATTCGGCGAGCTGAGCCCTTGCCATGTCGGCGGTGTTGGCTTCGTTCATCTCCCCCTCACTTCTTTCTCGGCATTCCGGGCAGGCCAGGCAGCTTGGCGCCGCCGAGACTAGGCAAGCCCCCGCCCGGAAGCCCCGGCAGCCCGCCGGCAAGCCCCTTTGGCAGGCCGCCGCCGAAGCCGGCCGCCTCGGCTTGCTTCTGCAGTGCCTCGAGCTGCTTGGGGTCCATCTTCGACAGGTCGGGCATTCCACCCATTCCGCCGCCGCCCATGAGGCCGCCGAGTCCCATCTTTTGCGCCATGCCGCCCATGAGGCCGCGCATCATGCCGCCGCCTTTTCCCTTGCCGCCCATGGCCTTCATCATGTCCGCCATCTGGCGGTGCATCTTCAGGAGCTTGTTGATCTGGGCGGCGTCGGTGCCGGAGCCGGCGGCGATGCGCTTCTTGCGCGAATGCTTGAGCAGGTCGGGATTGGCGCGCTCTGCCCTGGTCATCGACTGGATGATGGCGATCTGGCGGCCGAACATCCTGTCGTCGAGGCCGGCGGCGGCCATCTGATCCTTCATCTTGCCCATGCCGGGCATCATGCCCATGATCCCGCCCATACCGCCCATCTTCTGCATCTGCGCGAGTTGGTCGGCGAGGTCGTTCAGGTCGAACTTGCCGGCCTGCATCTTCTTCGCCATCGCCGCGGCCTTTTCCGCGTCGATGGTCTCGGCCGCCTTTTCTACCAGGCTGACGATGTCGCCCATGCCGAGAATGCGGTCGGCGATGCGCTTGGGATGGAACTCCTCCAGGGCGTCCATCTTCTCGCCGGTGCCGATCAGCTTGACCGGCTTGCCGGTAACGGCCCGCATGGAGAGCGCCGCACCACCACGTCCGTCGCCGTCCATGCGCGTCAGCACAAGACCGGTCAGCCCGACGCGCTCGTCAAAGGAGCGGGCAAGGTTGACGGCGTCCTGGCCGGTGAGCGAGTCGGCGACCAGCAGCGTCTCGTGCGGGTCCGAAACCTTGCGGATCTCGGCCATCTCCGCCATCAGCGGCTCGTCGATATGGGTGCGACCGGCGGTATCGAGGATGACGACATCATGGCCGCCGAGCCTTGCCGCCTGCACGGAGCGCTTGGCGATGTCGACTGGCGACTGGCCGGCGACGATCGGCAGGGTCGCCACACCGGTCTGCTCGCCGAGCTGGCGCAGCTGCTCCTGCGCGGCCGGCCTGCGCGTGTCGAGCGAGGCCATCAGGACCTTCTTGCCCTGGCGCTCGGTCAGCCTCTTGGCGATCTTGGCGGAAGTGGTGGTCTTGCCCGATCCTTGCAGGCCGACCATCATGATGACGACTGGGGCGGGCGCGTTGAGGTCGATGGTCTGGCCATCGGCGCCAAGCATCTCGATCAGTTCGTCATGTACGATCTTGACGACCATCTGGCCGGGCTTGATCGATTTCAGCACCTCGGCGCCGACGGCCTTGGCGCGGACACGGTCGACGAAGGAGCGGACGACCTCAAGCGCGACGTCGGCCTCGATCAGCGCGCGACGCACCTCGCGCAGGGCCGTCGAAACGTCGGCTTCTGACAGCGCACCTCGGCCGGTCAGGCCGTTCAGTATCGATCCAAGGCGCTCTTGTAGGCTCTCAAACATCCGCTTTTCCCGTTCCCTGCCGAACTCATGGTCGCCAGAGAGGTAATGCCTTCGCGCCGCTATGCCAAACCGCAAAGCCGAAAAGCACCCGGGGGCGCGTCGCGCTGCCGGATGTTGACCTCCGGGATCGCCTCCTCAATGTGAGGAAATGCCCCGGTCGGCTGCTCGGAGTGGTCACTCGTCGCTGATTTCGGTGCTCTAGACAGGAAAAGCGCGGTGGAGTCAAGGCTGCCGGCCGGGGCCTGGTAGCAAGAAAGCCGCCGGCCGTCATGGCCAGCGGCTTCCTCCAATCGTCCGACAGGCTGAGGGAACTAGCGGACGATGTAGACGATGCGGCGAGAATCGGGCTCGACGAGCACCGGCTGACCGTTCACGTAAACGTAGCGGTACTCGTAGTCGGGGATCTCGTGGACCTCGACCGTGTCGGGCAGGCTGGCGCCGACCACGACCTCGCCCTCAAGATAGACGGGATCATAGCGGTTCTGCTCGATATAGGTGCGCACCGGAGGTGCGGGATCGATGAGCGTGCCTGCCGCTCCACCGGTCGCGGCGCCGGCGATGCCGCCCACGGCCGCGCCAACCGGGCCGCCGATGATCGCACCTGCGACCGCGCCCGTCGCGGCGCCCGCAAGCCCGCCGACCTCGCCGCCGGTGGGCTGGCGTTCATAGGTCACGACAGGTACCGGCATCTCGGCCGGACGCTGGGTGACGACCACGTCCACGCCTGCATTGGCGCCGATCAGATAGTCGGAATAAGCCCAGCCCTGGACGCCGGATGCGCTGACCTGGCACCACTTGCTGGCCTCAAGACAGCCATCCAGCATAGCTTCGCCATCCGCCGCTATGACGCCGATGACCGGGTATTCGGGGCCGGGACCGGCCCTGACGTTGAGATCGGTGGTTGCGTGAACGACCTGCTGCGCCATGGCAGCGCCGGTCAGAGCCATGACCGCTCCGGCGGCCACGGAAACCAAGAGTTTCGCCTTCATGTGTTCTTCTCCTTGTGGCGTTCCCTTCGGCAGCCAGAACGGAGAAGTCGCGCCGAGGTTCCCTCCGGCGCCGGAGGCCGACGCTCAGCCGAGCGCCCGGATCGCCCTGCGCGCCGCATCCTCGCCGGATAATCTGGCGCCGGCGCAGGTCTGGATGAGCGGTCCGGCAAGATGCTCGCCGGCGAAGAAGATGCGCTGGTCAACGGGCATCGCAAGCGTGTTGCGGGCGGACGCCTTGCCCGGTCGGGCGGCGGCGTAGGCGCCACGCACGAAACGCTCGGCGCTCCAGTTGGTCATCATCGCGCGGCCGACATATTTGCGACAATCGTTGCCGAAGATGCCGCAGAGCTGGCGGACGACGTAGTCGACTCCGGCCTCCCCGCCGGCCGCCTCCATCTCCCAGGCGAAATCGCCTCCGACGAAGCCGACCATCAGGTCGATGTCGAATGGAAAGCACAGGAAGAACAGGTCGTGCCGGGCAGGACCCTCGATCAACATGTCGTCGAACGGTTTGAGGCCGAAGCGGCCGCCGCTGATCTCGATCGGTATCTTGGTCAGCATGCCCATCGGCAGGTCGAAGATCGCTTCCATATGGCCAACCGGCAGCCTCGGCAGAAACTCGATCTCCTCGAAGGCGAGCGTGGCCGGCGAAGCCGTCACGATCACCGCCTTTGCCCGGATCGTTCCACGATCGGTGCCGACCGCGACGTTCGGCCCGCCCCAGCGAATGTTGCGGACCGGAGTCGACAACTCGACCGGCACACCCTCCCCGAACCGGGCGACGAGCGCGCCGTATCCTTCCTTGCTGAAGTAGTTGGGGTCGAGGTCGGCGGCAGCCTTGAAATCCTCGATAGAGATCTCGTCGTCGTCCTTGCCGAAATCCATCGGCCCGGCGAAGGTCGATGCGGCACGCAGCGCGTGGCAGTTCGGCAGCAGCGAACCAAGGCTGGCGTCGGGCCCCTCATAGGATTCGATCCGGGCCTGGATCTGCGCATCTGCGGCCTTGGCGGCGGCCAGTTCGGCATCGCTCGCTCGCTGTCTCCCGTAATAGAGATGGTCGAGACCCATGTCGTGGTGGAACAGCGACCAGCCGGCCTGCTTCGCCTCCTCGAAATAGGGGTTGCGGTCTGCTGCATGCAGCCAGGCACAGCCGATGTCGAACGGGACGCCGAAATGCTCGGTCGACGTGAATGCCCGGCCACCGATGCGATCCATCGCCTCCAGCACCTTGAACGACCTGCCCGCCGTTTGCAGCACTCTCCCCGCGGCAAGGCCCGCCGACCCTGCCCCCACGACTACGATGTCGACATCTTGCATGATCGACCCCCGTTGCAAGTAACATACTGGTAACCACGACAGACTATGCAAGTTGTTTGTCGCGCGCCACAGGTGCGAAGCGGGATCAACCTTTCGTCAGACGGGTGACAAGCCCGGTCTTCGAAGGCAAAGTTCCAGCGCTGGGACGAATCGGCAGTCGGGAGACGGGAATGGCGATGATGAGGATGGGCGGGCTGCTGGCGGTTGCCGCGCTCGCCGTCGGGCTGGGCGCATCCGGCGCGCATGCGGCACGCTGCGGCAACAATGCCGGTGGGTTTAACACCTGGAAGGCGGAATTCCGCGCGGAGGCGGCGGCGCGAGGCGTTGGCCAGAAGGCGCTGCGCGCGCTGGACGGCACCAGCTATGCCAGCAAGACCATCGCCGCCGACCGCAACCAGAAGAGCTTCAAGCTGACGCTCGAACAATTCATGCAGCGGCGCGGTGCCGCGGCGATCGTGTCGAAGGGGCGGACGTTGAAGCGTCAGAACGCCGCCCTGCTCGACTCGATCGAGCGGCGCTACGGCGTGCCGCCGGGTGTGCTGCTCGCCATCTGGGGCATGGAGACGGGCTTCGGCTCCTTCCTCGGAAACCAGAACATCCTGTCGGCCGTCGCGACGCTCGCCTATGATTGTCGCCGCACCGAATTCTTCACCCGCCAGCTTTATGGCGCCCTTACGCTGATCGACCGTGGCCAGCTCGCGGTCAATGCCATCGGCGCAGCACATGGCGAGATCGGCCAGACGCAGTTCCTGCCCGAGAACGTCGTCAAGTTCGGCGTGGACGGAGATGGGGACGGCCGTATCGATCTGATCGGCTCGAGGCCGGACGCGCTCGCCTCGACGGCCAACTTCCTGCGCGCCCATGGCTGGCGACCTGGCGCCGGCTACCAGCGCGGCGAGCCGAATTTCAAGGCGATCCAGGGCTGGAACGCTGCCGGCGTCTACCAGCAGGCGATCGCTTTGATCGCGCGCGACATCGACGGCCGCTAGTTTCAGGCTGCAGATCCCGACAGTTGGAAAGGGCCGGTGTTCGACACCGGCCCTTCTTGTCGGTCCTGGGAGGACGGGTCAGACGGCTTGGCGGGTGCGCCAGCTATCGACGTAGCTTTCGCGGGCGTCGCGCGAGTACGGCACCTTGGAAACCTTGACGCGGATTTCTGCCTGGCGGGACGGCTCGACGGTCGTCTTGCCGGTGCCGCCATCGGCCTCGCCCCAGATGAGCGTCAGCACCTCGCCTTCCTTAACGTCCGGCTCGACCATGCCGAGCGACAGCATGCGGCGCTCGTTGTAGCTGTATCCCGAGAACATCGACAGGCCGACCAGATCGCCGCCGCGCTTGACCATGTCGTAGCTCGACGAGGCGTAGTTCGACAGTGGCCAGTCCATGAACTTCACGTTCGGTCCGTCCTCGAACATGGTGGCGAAGGCAGCGATCACATCCTCTGGGTTCCATTCGAAGGTGACCTTCCGGCGATGCGGCTTGTCGGCCATCTTCTCAAGCGCGTCGCGGCCGATGAAGTCGTGGTCGAACTTGACGTAGAAGTCGTAGCCGAGGTCCCACGGGGAGAGGTAGTAGTCCTCGATGTTGCCGGAGACGTAGGAGCCGCCGATGGCGCCGGTCGCCTCGTAGCTCTTGTCCGACAGCCACTCGCGGTAGCCGCGAATCGTTTCGCCGGTGTAGATCGCCGGCAGTGGCGACGGGATCCAGCCAGACTCGAGTGTGTTGGTGGCGTAGGCGCGGCTGCCGACCGCGACCAGTCCGTGATCCTCGCCGGCGGCCAAGATGGTATCGCGGATGAAGTCATAGTCCTCGTAGGGGCCGTAGAGTTCGAGCCCCGGCACGCCGGCCATGCCGTGGCGCAAGGCGCGGACTTTCTTTCCACCGACATTGATCCAGTCCATGTTGAAGAACTTTATCTCCGGCACCGGGGCGCCATTGAGCGCCTCCAGGATCGCCGGGGCGTTGGGGCCCTGCACCTGGAAGCGATAGTGGCGGCGGATCACAGGCTTGCCCTGTGGACGCGATGGCGAACGCGGGTCTTCGGTCAGCTTCACGTCCCACTTGCCGGTGGCGGCATGATACTGCACCCAGCTCACCGTCGGCGCGCGCCCGACCAGGTTGAACTCTGTCTCGCTCTCGCGAAACATGATGACGTCGCCAATGACATAGCCTTCGGGCGTGACTGGTACGAAATGCTTGGCCTTGCCGGGGGTGAAGTTCTTGAAGGAGTTGATGGCGAGATAGCTCAGCATCTTCTCGGCATCCGGGCCCTCGACCTTAAGCTCGGCCATGTGGTGCGACTGGTCAAAGAGGACTGCCGAGTCGCGCCAAGCGCGCTGCTCGTCGCGCCAGTTGTGGAACTCCGGCGCGACCACCGGATAGACATAGGCGCCGATTTTGCAGTTGCGCAGCATGTCGACCGTGTTGCCGGCCGCGTCGAGCTTCTGTTGCAGATTGGCGGACATGGACGTGGGACCTCCCTGTTCGGGTCGTGTTGTCGTTTGATGGAAAATATCAGGCGCCGGCGGCGGCCGAGAACGTCTGCCGCGATATCGCCGCCCCGCGGAAACCTTCGGCGAAGCGGACCGAGCTGCCCGGGTCGCCGAAGGTGAAGAAGTGCACGCCCTCAATGCCCAGCGACGGCTCGGCCGCCGCTGCGACCGCCACATCGCGCAGCAGGTCTTCGGGCGTCTCGCCGGCCATGACGCTCTTGGCAAGTTCGCTGCGCTCCTTGAGCGCGCGTAGTGAAGCGCCGACGCCGCAACGCAGCGCGTATTTGATCAGCTTGGTACGCTCGGCAGGCCCCGCCACGCCGACGCGGAACGGAGCGGCGATGCCACGCGCCCGCAGGTCGCGGGCAAAGGAGACGATCTGCCCGGCATCGAACAGGAACTGGCCGACGAGCAATGGTTGCAGGCCTGCTTCGGTAAGTGCTGCGAGCTTGTCGGCCATCGCGTGCGCCAGAATGCCGTCGGCGATGCGCGGATGGCCTTCCGGATAAGCGGAGATGCAGACGCGACCGATCCCGTGCTTCTCATAGAGCCCGGTGCGGATCAGCTGCAGGCTGGCGTCGTACTCCCCGGCAGGATCGTCGCGGTCGCCAGCCAGCGACAAAACCGTCCGTACACCAGCCTCGCCCGTCAGCCGCCTCAGCATGTCGTCGAGCGCAGCGCGGTCGGCAATGTTGCGGGCGACGATATGCGGCACCGGCTCCAGACCAGCCTGGCGCAACTCGGCGCAAGCCTTGACCAATACGTCGGCGGTTTCCTTGGGCAGGTTGGCGACAAACACTTCCGTGCCGGGGCGAAGCTGGGAGACGACGGCCTTGAGCGAAGCGGTGTCGCGCGAGGTCACCTCGACCGAGTAGGTGTCGAGCAGGTGCGACAGGGCGTCGTCCTTGGTCTGCGGCATGGCTTCCTCCCCAGGATCATCTGTGTTCAGACTGTATACAATCTAGCGACCCGAAGCCATATGTCAATGCTGCATCCCGGCTGCGTGCCCCATTGGGTGGCTGATCACGAGAGTGTTTTCCGATGCGGATGGGGTTCCGGTATACAGGCGAGACCAAACCCGCCCATAGTCAACCGCGATGATGGATGTTCGGGGCGGGACTTTCGGACGCGCCGTCATCCAGAAGAACCCGTTCGGCGGCTCCGTCGAGATCGTCATACTGGCCGCTGCGCAGCGCCCAGAGGAAGCCGAGAAGCGCGCTGCCGCCGAGAAACAGCGCGACCGGTATGAGATAGATGAGCATGCTCATCGTGCCGGCTCCGGCGCGATGAGGGACGTAAGCGCGTCACCTTGCTCTGCTCTGTTGGCAGGCATCAAGCGCAGTGCGTTGGCGATCACCAGGATCGACGAGGCCGACATCGCAATCGCAGCGACCAACGGCGTCACGTAGCCAAGAATGGCGATCGGCACCGCAATGACGTTGTAGGCGATGGCGAGCACCAGATTCTGACGCACCAGCCTTCCGGCGCGCCGCGCCACATCGAGCGCCAGCGGAACCGCAGCAAGGCTGTCGCGCAGGAAGACGAAATCGGCGGCGTTGCGGCCGACATCGGCTGCCGTCGCCGGAGCCATCGAGACATGGGCGGCGGCCAAAGCCGGCGCGTCGTTGAGGCCGTCGCCGACCATCAGCACCTTGCGTCCTTCCGATGCCAGCCGTTCGATGCGCGCCACCTTGTCCTGCGGCATCAGTTCGCCCGTACAGCGTTCGATATTCACCTTCGCGGCGATGTCCCGACAGGCGATTTTCGTGTCACCGGACAGCATCTCTACCGGACCGAGCTTTTTCGCGAGCGCGGCGACGGCGACGGCGGCGCCGGGGCGAACCGTGTCCTCGGAGGCGAAGCGGGCAATGAGGACGCCGTCGCGCGACAAAATGGTTCCCTGCTCGTCCTGTGCACTGGTTGCGGCCCAGCTTGCGCGGCCGAGCCGCCAGATGCTGCCGTCACTCCCACCCTCGATACCGAGACCGGGGTGCTCGACGACAGCGTCGAAGGCGGGGCCTGTGTGGGCGGCACGGGCGGCGATCGTCCGGGCAAGCGGATGGCGCGAATAGGCCGCCAGGGCGGCGGCCACCTGCAGATGCTCGCGGTCGATCTCGGCTTCGTTGACGAGGCGCGGCCTGCCGAGCGTTAGCGTGCCGGTCTTGTCGAAGACGGCATGGTCGGCCTCGGCGAGGCGCTCCATGGCCGAGCCGTCGCGCACCATGATGCCATGCTCGAACAGCCGCCGCGCCGCTACCACCTGGACGATCGGCACGGCGAGGCCCAAGGCGCAGGGGCAGGTGATGATCAATACGGCAATCGCGATGGTGATCGCCCGGTGCCAGTCGCCGTCGACCATCATCCAGCCGAGGAAACTCGCCAGCGCCGTCAGATGGACGACCGGCGAGTAGAGCGCGGAGACGCGGTCGGCGATGCGGCGGTAGCGGGCGCGGCCGCCTTCGGCCGCCTCCATCATCCGCATCATCTCGGCGAGGAACGAGCCGGAGGCCGGCGCCAGCGCGGTAACGGTGAGCGGGCCGGTGAGGTTCAGCGTGCCGGCCTGTATTTCGGCGCCCGGCGCGACGGCGCGCGGCGCGCTCTCGCCGGTGACGATGGCGCAGTCCAGGTCGGAAGCGCCTTCCTCGACGCGTGCGTCGACCGGCACCCGCTCGCCGGCCGCCACGATCACCCGCATGCCGGGCTCGATCTCCTCTAGCGGGCGGTAGGAGCGGGCACCGTCCTCGTCCACGACCACGCCGCCGCGCGGCATCAGCCGGGTGAGGCCAAGCACGGCGGCACGCGCCCTGTCGCGCATCACATGGTCGAGCGTACGGCCGATCAGCAGGAAGAACAGCAGCGTGACGGCGGCGTCGAAATAGGCGTGCGGACCGCTGGTCACCGTCTCGTAGAGGCTGAGCGCGTAGGCCATGGTGATGCCGATGGCGATCGGCACGTCCATGTTCATGCGGCCGTGGCGGAGCGCGCTCCACGCCGAGCGGTAGTAAATGCCGCCGGCAAACGCCAGCGCCGGCAGGGCGATCAGCGCCGAGACCCAGTGGAACAGGTCGCGCGTGGCACCCTCCGCCCCCGACCAGACCGACACCGACAGGAGCATGATGTTGCCGGCGGCGAAGCCGGAGATCGCCACCGCGCGCAGCAGCTCGGACAGGGCGCGGTCGGGACCGGCATCGCTTTCGGAGGCGAGGTTGGGCGGGTAGCCGAGCCGGGCCAGCGTCGGCACCAGCGGCGGCACGGCGTCGCCCTTCCAGCGCACGCTGACGCGCCTGGTCGACAGGTTGACGCGCGCGCCCTCGACGCCGTCCAGCCGGCCCAGCGCCGTCTCGACGGTCCCGATGCAGGCTCCGCAATGGACAGCCGGCACCGACAGGTCGGCCTGCCACCGACCGTCGCCGAGATCGCGGGCCGCAAGCCTGAGATCGTCGTCAGAAGGGAGGGCGAGGTCGGTGGCGGGCAGCTCGGCGCCCGGCGCGCAGCAGCTCATCTCAGCATACCTCCGGCGACACGGACGCGGCGGGTGTCGCGCCAGCGCTCTTCCCCATGGACTTCGGCCCGCACATCGACGATCCAGATGCCGTCTTCGACCGTCGCAGCGGCCCGGGCCGTGCCGGGCGCGACTTGATGGAGATCGACGGTGCGATCCTGCCTGTCGCCCACCGGGCGGCGGAAGGTCACCGTTGCGCCTTCGATCGCCACCGGGCGACCGCCGCTGTCGGTCAGGCTGTAGCGGACCGTGCCGTTTCCGATGGCCAGCATCGCCGTCCATCCGAGCGAGGCCTGACGGCGCGCATCCGCCACCTTGCCGTTGAACTCCTGGCTTGCGATGTAACTGTTGGTCACGACGAGGCCTGACCAGCTCGTTCTGGAAACCATTGCCATCGTCAGGTTGACGGCGATGATGACGGCGAAGAAGGCGAGCATGATCGCCAGCATGTGACGGCCGGTGAAGTGGCCCTTGTCGGAACTGTCCCTGTTCATTCTCTCACTCCGGGGCTTCGAAACCGGCGACGTAGCGATCCGTCTCGAAGCTCGACTTGTCCTCGACGATGAAGGTGAAGCGCTGCGCCCGCCCGGTAGTCTCGGCGCGAGGCTGGCGCACATAGACCTTGAGGGTCCGCAGCCGGTCCGGCTCCAGCCGTACGGCGAAGGAGCGGTCCTCCGGCTGGTCGATGCCGACGACACTCATCGTTCCGCCGCGCAGGCCCTGAATGGTGACCATGACGCTGCGCGGCTCGGGGATCTTGTTCAGCAGCTTGACCGTGTAGCCGTTGCGGATCGAGCCGTCCGACAGCACGACATATTGCGGATTGCGGTCGTGCTGGACATTGACTTCGAGCCTGTCGCGCGTGGCGATGCCGTAGAGGATCAGCAGGCCGACGAGCGCCCAGATGCTGAAATAGAGGAAGGTGCGCGGCTGAAGGAGCTTGCGCAGATGAAAATGGGCCAGCCTGTCGGAAAGCCTGCCCGCTTGATCGCGAACCAGCGCCGGGGCAATCGCATGGGCGCCGCCGCCGGTCGCCAGAGCCATGTTTGAATTGTAGTCGGCGAGCGTGGCGTAGGCGATCAGCCCGCGCTCGCGGTCGAGCTTGTCCATGACGCCGTCACACGCGTCGATGCACAGTGCGCATGTGATGCATTCCATCTGCTGGCCGTCGCGAATGTCGATGCCCATCGGGCAGACCGCGACGCAGGCATTGCAGTCGACGCAGTCGCCGACCGAAAGGCCTTCGGCGGCGGCCTTCTTGGCGTGGCGCGAGCGCGGCTCGCCGCGCCAGTCATTGTAGGTCACGGTCAGTGAATGCTCATCGAGCATCGCCGCCTGGATGCGTGGCCACGGGCACATAAAGGTGCAGACCTGCTCGCGCATCAGCCCGCCGAATGTGTAGGTCGTGGCAGTCAGGATTGCCACCGTGATGTATGCGACGGGCGCTGCCTGCCCCCGCGCCAAATCCATGGCGAGCGTCGGCGCGTCGGCGAAATAGAAGATCCAGGCACCGCCGGTTGCGGCGGCGATCGCCAGCCAGGCTGCGTGCTTGACCATGCGCAGGCCGAGCTTTCGCGCCGTCCACGGTCCCCGGTCCAGCTTGATGCGGGCATTGCGGTCGCCCTCGATCGCGCGCTCGACGACGAGGAAGAGATCGACCCAGACGGTCTGCGGGCAGGCGTAGCCGCACCAGGCGCGGCCGACGGTGGAGGTGACGAGGAAGAGGCCGATGCCGGCCATGACCAGCAGGCCGGCGACGAGGAAAAACTCCTGCGGCCAGATCTCGACGAAGAAGAAGTAGAAGCGTCGGCTGGCCATGTCGACCAGCACCGCCTGGTCGGGCGCGTGTGGGCCGCGGTCCCAGCGCAGCCACGGCGTCAAGTAGTAGATGCCGAGCGTGACGGCCATCACCAGCCACTTGAAGCGGCGGAACGTGCCCGACGCTCGCTTGGGGAATATCTTCCGGCGCGCAGCGTAAAGCGGCTGGCGCGCACTGGCCGAGTTAACGGCTTCCGCGTCGAGGGGTTCGGGAATGTCGATGCCCGACATGGAATTCTCCTGGCGGGCCAACGGACCCGCCCGCAGGCTTCAATGCGCCGGCGGGCGCCAACGGGCCTTGATCCATGTCAAGCCGTTCCGGCTCGCGGGCGTTGCCTTTACGGCTGCTTCCGGCCTATCTGTCCGCATGAGCGCAGATGAAGGGAGGATGGAGATGAAACGGGGAGCGACCGGGTGAAGGGCGACGAATTCTTCCGGCCGCTGTGGATCAGGCTGGCGATCGTGGTGGCCTGCGCGGCCTGGGCCGCCTTCGAATGGCTCAACGGCGAGACCGGCTGGGCGATGATGGCCGGTGCGGTGGCGCTCTATGGCGCATGGAGCTTCCTGATCGCCTACAAGCCGCCGAAATCAGGACCGCCGGAGTAGGCTGCTCTCGCGGGGCCTGTTCGGAAAGGTAGAGGCCCGGCATTGCTGCCGGGCCTGCCCATGTGCCCCGTATCGGCCCAAAGGGGGCTCTATCGGCCGCCGCCGAGCGTATGCACGTATACGGCAAGTTCCTTGACTGTCGTCTCGCCGAGCCGCGCCTGCCAGGCCGGCATCACGCCATGTCGCGGGGTGCGGATTTGGGTCGCGATCTCTTCGACGCTCGACCCGTAAAGCCAGATCGCGTCGGTCAGGTCCGGCGCTCCGAGCGAGGCCTCGCCCCTGCCGCCGTCGCCATGGCACGCCGCACAATTGGCGGCATACGCCTCTGCGCCCGCACCATGAAGGTCGTCGGGATCGCCAAGTTCGGCAAGGGCGGCGACATGCCGGGACACGGCTGCGATCTCGCCGCGGGAAAGGATTTCGCCGAAGGCAGGCATTTCCGAAATGCGGGTGCTGGCGTCCGGCTCGAAGCGGATGCCGTGCGCGATCGAGTAGCGGATGTCCTCGGCCGAACCGCCCCACAGCCACTCGTCGTCGTTGAGATTGGGATAGCCCGGCGAGCCGGCGGCGCCGGATCCGTGGCACTGAACGCAGTTCACCTTGAAGGCGGCTGAACCCGCGGCCGTGGCGAACTGGCGCAGCGCGTCGTCGGCGAGGATTTCCCCCACCGAAGCGGCCTCGACGGCCGCGACGTAGTCGCCCCTGGCAGTCTCGGCCGCGTCGAGTTCGCGGTGGACTTCTGCGCGGCTCGAATAGCCCAGCAGGCCCGTCGTGGCCGAGGAGATCAGCGGCCAGGCGGGATAGGCGATCATATAGCCGATTGACCACACGATGGTTGCGTAAAAGGTCCACAGCCACCAGCGCGGCATCGGATTGTCGAGCTCGCGGATGCCGTCCCATTCGTGCCCGGTGGTGGTAACGCCGGTGACTTGGTCGATATGCTTGTCGCTCATCCTAGTCGTCCTTGTGGGCATCCTGAAGAGGAATGCGTGCGGCGTGCTCGGCCTGGCTGCGGCTGCCGGGGCGGAAGGCGAAGATGACGACCCCGATGAAGAAGAGCGTCATGGCGGCGAGCGCCCAGCTGTCGGCGAACTGGCGCAGGAAGGTGTAGGTCTCCATCGTCGCTCCTCAGCGATAGCCGGCGGTTTCGTCGTAGGTGGAGAAGTCGACGAGCGTGCCGAGCATCTGCAGATAGGCGACGAGCGCATCCATTTCCGTCAGGGCGCGCGGATCGCCGTCGAAATCGCCGGTCCTGGCCTTGGGATAGCGGTCAAGCAGGCCCGAATTGTCGGCGTCCGGATCGGCCTGCGCCTTGAGATCGGCCACCGCGTTGGCGATCATCTCGTCAGTGTAGGGGACGCCGACGCGCCGGTTGGCCACCAGCTGCGTCTCGAAACTGCGGACATCGAGCGGCGTATCCTTGAGGAAGGCATAGCTCGGCATCACCGATTCAGGCACCATCGACTGTGGGTCGACCAGGTGCTGGACGTGCCACTCGTTGGAGTAGCGGTCGCCGACGCGGGCGAGGTCCGGCCCGGTCCGCTTCGATCCCCACTGGAAGGGATGGTCGTACATGGATTCCGCGGCCAGCGAATAATGACCGTAGCGCTCGACCTCGTCGCGGAAGGGTCGGATCATCTGCGAGTGGCAGGTGTAGCAGCCCTCCCGGATGTAGATGTTGCGGCCGGCCAGCTCCAGCGGTGCATAGGGCCGCATGCCTTCCACCTTCTCGATCGTGTTCTCCAGGTAGAACAGCGGCACGATCTCAACGATGCCGCCGATCGTCACCACGACGAGCGAGCCGGCCAGAAGCAGCGTGGCGTTCTTCTCGATGACGCGATGCTTGTCCATCAATGCCATGGGTCTTGCTCCTATTCGGCCGGCTGGAGGGCGGGTTGGCGCGCGGCGATGCGGCCGCCGATCGGCTCCTCCCGGCGTTCGTGGCCGAGGATGGTCATCCAGATGTTGAAGGTCATGATGAGGGCGCCGACGAGGTAGAGAGCGCCGCCGGCTGCACGCATGACGTAGTAGGGGAACATGGCGGCCACGGTCTCGGCGAAGGAGTAGACCAGGAAGCCCTGGCTGTCGTACTCGCGCCACATCAGGCCCTGCATGATGCCCGACACCCACATGACGGCCGCGTAGACTACGATGCCGATCATCGCCAGCCAGAAGTGCCAGACGACTAGCCTGTCGGAGTAGAGGCGCCGCCGTCCCCACAGCCTGGGCACCATGTGATAGACGGCGGCAAACGAGATCAGCCCGACCCAGCCCAGAGCGCCGGAATGGACGTGACCGATGGTCCAGTCGGTGTAGTGGCTGAGCGAGTTGACCGCCTTGATCGACATCACCGGACCTTCGAAGGTCGCCATGCCGTAGAATGCGATCGCGGCGACCATCATGCGGATGATCGGATCGGTGCGGATCTTGTCCCATGCGCCCGACAGCGTCATCAGGCCGTTGATCATGCCGCCCCAGGAAGGCATCCACAGCATGATCGAAAACACCATGCCGAGCGTCTGTGCCCAGTCGGGCAGCGCCGTGTAGTGCAGGTGGTGGGGGCCGGCCCAGATGTAGAGGAAGATCAGCGCCCAGAAGTGGATGATCGACAGCCGGTAGGAGTAGACAGGCCGGCCAGCCTGCTTGGGCACGAAATAATACATCATGCCGAGGAAGCCCGCTGTGAGGAAGAACCCGACCGCATTGTGGCCGTACCACCACTGGGTCAATGCATCCTGCACGCCGGCAAAGGCGGAGTAGCTCTTGCTGCCGACGATTGAGACCGGGATCGCCAGATTGTTGACCACATGCAACATCGCGATTGTGACGATGAAGGCGAGGTAGAACCAGTTGGCGACGTAGATGTGCGGTTCCTTGCGCTTGAGGATGGTGCCGAGGAACACCACGAGGTAGGCGACCCAGACGATGGTCAGCCACAAATCGACATACCATTCCGGCTCGGCATATTCGCGGCTCTGGGTGATGCCCAAGAGGTAGCCGGTGGCCGCCATGACGATGAACAGCTGGTAGCCCCAGAACACGAACCAGGCGAGGTTGCCGCCGAACAGCCGCGCCTTGCTGGTGCGCTGGACGACATAGAAGGAGGTGGCGATCAGCGCGTTGCCGCCGAAGGCGAAGACGACGGCCGAGGTGTGCAGCGGCCGCATGCGGCCGAACGAGAACCAGGGCTCGATGTTGAACTGCGGCCAGGCCAGCTGCAGCGCCACGACGACGCCGACGAGCAGGCCGACGATCGCCCAGAACATCGTGGCGATCGAGCCGTAGCGCACGACATCGTCCATGTAGGCCGACGGGTCGGCGGGCTCGGCCGGCGCGAAGGCGGTGCGCCGCATCAGCACGACCGTCGACCCGGCAAGGACGAAGAACAGCACCCACATGTGCTGGCGGAACGGCGCGTCGACGCCCAGCGCCGCACCCAGAAGGGCGACGAAGGCGAACAGTGCCAGGGCGACGATCTCGGCTCCGAATTTCATCTGCGATCCCCTTCGGCGGCGTGGATGCACCTGCGGCCGATCCCCCGGACCACGCGCAATGTGCTTTCCTGCCAATCCTTCGAGCGGGGGGCGCCCGCATTGATTCAGGTCAAGGTGGCGCCTGCGGCATTGCGTCAGGTGAGGATAAAAAAGCGGAGGGACGCGATGTCCGCCCCCATGCTGTCGCCCGCCGCCGAGACGGCGCCGCGCTATACGAGCTACCCGACCGCACCGCATTTCCATGCCGGCGTGGATGCCGCGACCGTGCAGGGTTGGATGAAGGCGATACCCGGCGAAGACCGCCTGTCGCTCTATGTGCATGTGCCGTTCTGCGACCGGCTGTGCTGGTTCTGCGCCTGCCACACCAAGCAGACGCTGCGCTACGAGCCGGTCGCGGCCTTCCTCGAGAGCCTATACGCGGAGATCAGCACGGTCGGGGGCCTGCTCGGCGGACGCGGCAAGGTGGCGGCGCTGCATTTTGGCGGCGGCTCGCCGACCATGCTGCGCCCTGCCGACACGGCGGTGCTGATGCAGGCGTTGCGCGGCAGCTTCGTCTTCCTGCCCGATGCCTCGATCTCGGTCGAGATCGACCCCAACGACATGGACGAGGGCCGGCTCGACGCGCTGGCCGGGATCGGCATGACGCGCGCCAGCCTCGGCATCCAGGATTTCGACCCACGTGTGCAGAAGGCGATCAACCGCGACCAGAGTTTTGCGGATACGCGCGCCGTGGTCGACGGGCTGCGTGCGCGAGGCGTCGACTCGATCAATCTCGACCTGCTCTACGGCCTGCCGCACCAGAGCGTCGACAGCGTTGCGGCTACCGTCGGACAGGCGTTGTCGCTCAGGCCCGACCGCATCGCGCTGTTCGGCTACGCCCATGTGCCGTGGTTCAAGAAGCACCAGACGATGATCGACGAAGCGGTGCTGCCGGGCGCCGACGAGCGGATGGCGCAGTCGCGCCGCGCGGCGGTGCTGATCGGCGAAGCGGGCTATGTCGTGATCGGCATCGATCATTTCGCGCTGCCGACAGATACGCTGGCGCTGGCCGCCGCGGCCGGCTCGCTCAGGCGCAACTTCCAGGGCTATACGGACGATGCCTGCGAGACGCTGATCGGCCTCGGCCCCTCCTCCGTCAGCCGGTTCCGCGACGGCTATGCGCAGAACGTGCCGGCGACCGGCGAATATGAGCGCCGGGTGCGCGAGGGTGGGCTTGCCACGGTGCGCGGCATCGCGCTTTCCGACGACGACCGGCTGCGCGCCTGGGTGATCGAGCGGCTGATGTGTGACTTCCGCTTTTCGGCACGCGAGGCGACCGCCAAATTCGGCGGGGCGGCACACGCGGTGATGGCGCAGGCAAGCCTGATGGCGCAGGAGCCCGACCCGCTTCTGATCGATGATGGGACCTATTTCGCCGTGCCGCGCGGAAGGCGGCCGCTGGTGCGACTGGCCGCGGCTCGCTTCGATGCCTACCTGACGGCCGGAAGCGCGCGGCATTCGGCAGCGGTCTGATCTCAGCAACCGGGCCTTCGCCTTGACTCCGGCTGGACCCTCCTGTATCGGGGCCGCAAATCCGGCGTGGGGGATTCTCCGCGCCGGTCGTTCTTTGTGCCGTCAACCGGCATGGAAAGCGATCCACATCAACCGACTGACAAGAAGACGGCCCGACCGCTCGCGGTCACCCGAGGCCGGACCGAACAGCGAAAGGCAAAAAGATGTTCGCAGTCATCAAGACCGGCGGTAAGCAGTACCGTGTCGCCGCCGCCGACGTATTGAAGATCGAGAAGGTGGCCGGCGACGTCGGCGAGATCGTCACGCTGGGCGAGGTTCTCGCTTTCGGCGAAGGCGACAATGTGACGATCGGCGCTCCGTTCATCGATGGCGCTTCGGTTGCCGTCGAGGTGGTGGAGCAGGGCAAGGCCGACACGGTCATCGCGTTCAAGAAGCGCCGCCGGCAGAACTCACGCCGCAAGCGTGGCCACCGGCAGATGCTGACCACCGTGCGTATCTCGGAGATCCTGACCGACGGCGCCAAGCCTTCCAAGAAGGCGGCCGCCAAGAAGGAAGCCAAGGACGAGACCGCCGAGAAGAAGCCGGCGAAGAAGGCTGCGCCCAAGAAGGCCGAAGCCGAAGCCGCCGCGGCCGACGCGGAATAAGACAGGAACTGAAGGAGAAAACCCATGGCACACAAAAAAGCTGGCGGTTCCTCGCGTAACGGTCGCGATTCGGAGTCCAAGCGCCTCGGCGTGAAGAAGTTCGGCGGCGAGAAGGTCATCGCCGGCAACATCCTTATCCGTCAACGCGGCACCAAGTGGCATCCCGGCGTCAACGTCGGCATGGGCAAGGACCATACGCTTTTCGCACTCGAGGCAGGCGCCGTGTCCTTTGCAAAGAAAGCCAATGGCCGAACCTACGTATCGGTGAACCCGATGCAGGAAGCCGCGGAATAAGCCGGATCCGCACCACGACACCGGCGCCCATCTCGGGAACCGGTGTCCGGACAGTCCGGAAAAGGATCAGGGGAGATGGGCAGCCATCTCCCCTTTTTCTTTTCATCTGGAGGACTGGACCATGGTTGCCGAGAAGGAAGATATCGAAGACGAAAGTCTGCGCATCGACTGCCCGGTTCTGGTGACGGAGCGGCTGGTTCTGCGTCCGCCGCATGTCGACGACGTTGCCGAACTGGCCGAACTCGCCAACAACCGCCGCGTCGCCGACATGCTCGCCCGCATGCCGCATCCCTATGGCGAGCGCGAGGCCCGCGCATTTGTAGAAGGCGCGCGCAACGGTTCCCGATCGGGCTGCACCTATGCGGTTTCGCTGGCCGGCAATGGCGCCTTCATCGGCTGCGCCGGGATCGACGTTCGCCGCGACGGGCTGGAGCTCGGATACTGGATCGGCGAACCCTACTGGGGGCACGGCTATGCGACCGAGGCGGCGCATGCGCTGGTCGACCTCGCCTTCCGGGCGACCGGCGTCGATCGTCTGCATGTCTCCTGCCGGGTGATGAACTCGGCCTCGCGGCGGGTGATCCACAAATGCGGCTTCCAGTATTCGGGCCAGGGCATGCTGGAATCGCTGGCTGCCGGCCGGGTCCCGGTCGAGCGCTACGCGCTGGACCGGCGGACATGGGTCAGCCTTAGGAGCTGGGGCTCGGTCTGAGCGCCTGTTCGACAATTTGGCTGCGGCGTCGACCGAGATGGTTCTCTGCGCTGCCGGTGCTCATGGACTGAACATCCACTGGGCTCCGGCATGCCACCCCATCGCCGCAATGCCTTCCTGTCCTCACCCGAGCTCCAGCCACACCGGCCGGTGGTCCGAGCCTACGGCCTGCTCGTCGACGCGGCAGGTTTTGATGTTGGTGGCAAGCGAGGCCTGGACGAAGCAATAATCGATGCGCTTGTGGCGTGAGGCGTCGGAGGGGTCGTCCATTTCGACGCAGGTCGTCGCAAGCCCGGCGCCCGATCCGGCGGCGTAGCGGGCGGCATCGACGGCGTAACGCGCGACAATCGGCGTGCCGAAGGCGTGGTCGACGCGGCCGGCCATTTCCTCGTATTCGGGCGAGCCCTCCAGCATGTTGAAGTCGCCCATCGCGACAAAGGCCTCGGGCAAAGGCAATTCCGGAAAGCCCAGCTCCATAGTGCCGGTCAACGAACCGCCTTCGAGCTGGTATCCGATCAGTCGATCCTTCAGGAAGCGGATCTGGGCGAGCCTTTCGTCCGCACCTCGATGGTCGAGATGGGTGGAATAGAACCGCACCGGGCCGAGCGGTGTCTCGATCAGCGCCTCGATGGCGCCCCGCTGCAGGTTGAGCAGGCCGTAGCTGCGGGTGCGCGGCAGAAGCAGGTTGCGCGAAGACAGGATCGGCGTCCTCGACAGGATCATGTTGCCGAACTGGAACCGCACATCGACAGCGCGACCATCCTGAACATAGCTGCCGATGTCGGCCTCCAGGTTCGGACCGTAGACGGCGAAATATTCCGGCAAGAGGTCGCGGATGGCCGCCACCATGTCAACTTGCCCGTTCATGGGACTGTTGCGCGTCACCTCCTGAAGGCCGATCACGTCCGCGCCACGCACCGCATCGATGATGCGCGCGAGGTCGTAGCGCCGGTCCTGGCCAATGCCATACTGGATGTTGTAGCTGACGCATTTCATGGCGGATTCGTCCCCGATCGGCTCTCAACGGTCATTTCGGCACTCGCGCGCAGGCATCGCTTGCGCTAGAGCAAGGCGCTCCAAGATCAGAAACAAAACCAGACTGTCAATCCAATGAAGTTTCTCGACCAGGCCAAGGTCTATATCCGTTCCGGCGATGGCGGCGCGGGCTCGGTCTCGTTCCGGCGCGAGAAGTTCATCGAGTTCGGCGGGCCGGACGGCGGCGATGGCGGACGCGGCGGCGATGTGTGGGCCGAGGCCGTAGACGGGCTCAACACGCTGATCGATTATCGTTACCAGCAGCACTTCAAGGCGAAGACCGGCATCCACGGCATGGGCCGCAACCGGACCGGCGCCAAGGGCACCGACGTGACGCTGAAGGTGCCGGCCGGCACGCAGATCTTCGAGGAAGACAACGAGACGCTGATCTGCGACCTGACCGAGGTCGGCCAGCGCTTCCTGCTGGCCAAGGGCGGCAATGGCGGCTTCGGCAACCAACACTTCAAGACTTCGACCAACCAGGCGCCCCGCCGCGCCAATCCCGGCCTGCCGGGCGACGAACGCACTGTCTGGCTGCGTCTCAAACTCATCGCCGATGCGGGGCTCGTGGGGCTGCCAAACGCCGGTAAGTCGACCTTCCTGGCGGCCGTCACGGCGGCCAAGCCGAAGATCGCCGATTACCCCTTTACGACGCTGCATCCCAATCTCGGTGTCAGCCGCGTCGATGCGCGCGAGTTCGTCATCGCCGACATCCCGGGTCTCATCGAGGGCGCGCATGAAGGCGTCGGCATCGGCGACCGATTTCTCGGCCATGTCGAGCGCACCCGTGTGCTGTTGCATCTCGTCTCTGCTCAGGAGGAGCACCCCGGCAAGGCCTACAAGACCGTCCGCGGGGAGCTTGAGGCCTATGGAAACGGGCTGGCCGACAAGGTGGAGATCGTCGCGCTAAGCCAGGCCGACACGCTCGATGCCGACGGGCGCAAGAAGAAACTCGCGTCCTTGAAACGCGCCGCGGGTCGCCAGCCGGTCGTTCTGTCGGCCGCCACCGGCGAAGGTGTGGAGGAGGCGCTGAGGGCGCTGATGCGGGTTATCGAGGAAGCGCGCGCGCCCGAGACTTCGGCGTCCGACGACCGATGGGTGAAATGACCGCTCGCCCGCTATCCTCCTTCCGTCGTATCACGGTGAAAATCGGCTCGGCCCTGCTGGTCGACCGCCAGATGGGGCTGAAGCGGGCATGGCTCGCCTCGCTTGCCGACGATATCGCCCGTCTTGATGCCGAAGGGGCGGACGTGCTCGTCGTGTCGTCCGGCGCGATCGCGCTGGGGCGCACCGTACTGGGGCTCAAAGGCCGGGCGCTGCGACTGGAGGAAAGCCAGGCCGCCGCTGCCGTCGGTCAGATCGCGCTTGCCGGGGCATGGTCGGAGGAACTCGACCGCCATGGCATCAAGTCGGGGCAGGTGCTCGTCACGCTGGGCGATACCGAGGAGCGGCGCCGCTATCTCAACGCGCGCGCCACCATCTCGACCCTGCTCAAGCTGAACGCCGTTCCGGTCATCAACGAAAACGACACGGTCGCCACCTCGGAGATACGCTACGGCGACAACGACCGGCTGGCGGCGCGCGTCGCCACCATGATGGGCGCCGACCTCCTGGTGTTGCTGTCCGATATAGACGGGCTCTACGACGCCCCCCCGGCAAACAATCCGGACGCTCGGTTCATACCCTTCGTCGATCGCATCACGCCGAAGATCGAGGCGATGGCCGGGGCGGCAGCTTCGGAATTGTCGCGCGGCGGCATGCGCACCAAGATCGATGCGGGGAAGATCGCGACGACAGCCGGCACCACCATGGTCATTACCGCCGGCGACCGGCTCAACCCGCTGGCGGCCATCGACGCGGGCGAGCGCGCCACCTGGTTCAAGGCCAGTGACACGCCGGTGCGCGGCTACAAGACCTGGATCGCCGGCAATCTCGAACCGGCGGGACGCGTCACCGTCGATGCGGGCGCGGTGAGAGCGCTCGCCTCGGGCAAGTCGCTGCTGCCGGCTGGCGTGACGCTTGTTTCGGGCAGCTTCTCGCGTGGCGACACCGTGGCGATCCTCGACCCCTCCGGCCGCGAGATCGGGCGCGGCCTGGTCGCTTACGATGCCGCCGACGCCGTCAGGATCGCGGGGCTGAAGACCGCCCAGATCGAGCAGGTTCTCGGCCACGAGGCGCGTGCCGCCATGGTCCATCGCGACGACATGGTGATGAGCGCGTCCGTCGAAGCCGGCTAGCGTTTGCCGCTTCGGACCTGCCCGGCCGCGATTGAAGCGGGCCAGCCGGCGGTGTAAGTGTCCTTCGCTGCCGAAAGGACATGGACCATGCTCGACAAGTCCGCCGCCAATGAAGATGTCGCTGCGCTGATGGCCGATCTGGGCCGCAGGGCGAGGGCTGCGGCACGGCCTCTGGCGCTGGCGACGGCAGAGCGCAAGCACGCCGCGCTGGTCGGCATGGCGCAGTCCATCGTCAGGCGCGAGCAGGACATTCTCGACGCCAACGCCATCGACATTGCCAACGGCGAAGAGGCGGGGCTGGCGGCCTCCTTCATGGATCGGCTCAGGCTTACCCCGGATCGTATCCGCGCCATCGCCGACGGCATCCGCGCGATTGCGGATCTGAAGGATCCGGTCGGCGATGTGATTGCCGCATGGGACCGTCCCAACGGCCTCCATATCGAGCGCGTGCGCACGCCGCTGGGCGTGATCGGCGTGATCTACGAGAGCCGCCCCAACGTGACTGCCGACGCCGGCGCGCTCTGCCTCAAGGCCGGCAACGCCGTGATCCTGCGTGGCGGGTCGGATTCGGCCAACTCGTCGGGCGCGATCCATGCCTGCCTGGTCGAGGGACTGGAAAAGGCCGGCCTGCCGGGAGACGCGATCCAGCTGGTACCGACCACCGACCGCGCCGCCGTGGGCGAGATGCTGAAGGGCCTCGGCGGCAATCTCGACGTTATCGTGCCACGCGGTGGCCGTTCGCTGGTCGAGCGGGTGCAGACCGAGGCGCGCGTGCCGGTGTTCGCGCATCTCGAGGGCATCTGCCATCTTTACATCGACCGCTCGGCGGATCTCGACATGGCGGTTTCGATCGCCCTCAACGCCAAGATGCGGCGCACCGGCATCTGCGGCGCGGCCGAGACCCTGCTGATCGACCGTGCGGTCGCTGCGACGCATCTGGTGCCGATCCTCACCGCGCTGGGAAAGGCCGGCTGCGAGATACGCGCCACCGACGATGTGCGCGCCGTCTTCCCCGCGGCCTCGCCGGCGACGGAAGAGGATTGGCGCACGGAATATCTCGATGCGATCATTGCGGTGAAGCTGGTCGATGGTGTCGGCGAGGCGATCGAGCATGTCGAGACCTGGTCGTCGCATCATACGGAGGCAATCGTCGCCGAGGACGCGCCAGCCGTTGCGCGCTTCTTCAACGAGATCGATTCCGCGATCCTGTTGCACAACGCCTCGACCCAGTTCGCCGATGGTGGCGAGTTCGGCATGGGGGCGGAGATCGGCATCGCCACCGGGCGCATGCATGCGCGCGGCCCGGTCGGCGTCGAACAGCTCACGTCGTTCAAGTACCGCGTTCACGGCACCGGCCAAGTCCGGCCCTAACCCCGCTTGGAACCGGAGGGCGCCCATGCCGACTACCAAGGTTCATCTGCGAAATATCGAGGGCACGCAGGCTTCTATGGGATGGGCCGGCTCACACACGGTGGTGGTGGACCGCCCGGATGGCCATGCGCAGGGAATGGGGCTCGGGTTCAACGGTGCGCAGCTCCTGGGATTGGCCATAGGTGGCTGCTTCTGCAACGATCTCCGCTATGTCGCGGCGGAACGCGGTGTGACGCTGGGCACGATCCAGATTTCCGTGACGATCGAGCTCGAAGGCGACTCCATCATCGCCACGAAAGCGTTGGTGGACGTGGTCTGCCGCACTGCGGGCGGCGATGAGGCGAACGACATCGTCGACGCAGCCAGGGCAAGGTGCATGATGAGCAATTCGCTGAACCGGGGCGTGCCGGTAGCGTTCGCGTCGGCCTGAAGCTGGTGTCGGCCGAAAATCGTCACCCGGACGGCCCCGCGCCCCGTTATCTGCGCATGCCCTACGCCGAAAAGCGCATGCAGGTTGGTCTGTTCGGCGGCTCGTTCAACCCGCCCCATGCGGGCCACGCGCTGGTGGCCGAGATCGCTCTGCGGGCACTGCGGCTCGATCAGCTTTGGTGGATCGTCACGCCCGGCAATCCGCTCAAGTCGGGCAGGGCGCTGGCGCCGCTTGCCGAGCGCATCGCCATGTCGGAAGCGATCGCCGAGGATCCGCGCATCAAGGTCACTGCCTTCGAGGCCGCCTTCAATGTGCGGTATACCGCCGACATGCTCGCGGCCGTGCTTGCCCTCAACCCCGGCGTTGACTTCGTCTGGGTGATGGGCGCCGACAACCTGGCCCAGTTCCACCGCTGGCAGCGCTGGCGCCAGATCGCGCTGAGCGTGCCGATCGCCGTGATCGACCGGCCGGGCTCTACCCTCTCTTTCGTTTCGTCCGTCATGGCCAAGACGTTCGACTATGCCCGCATCGACGAGCGCGAGGCGGGGCGGCTGGCGCGCATGCGTTCCCCGGCATGGACCTTCATCCACGGGCCGCGCTCGTCGTTGTCGTCGAGTGCGATCCGTAACGCTTCCGGCGCTTGATCCAGTGCGGCCAATGTAGCGGGCCACCGCATCCGTGTCGCTTTTAATGCTGCCCCCAAGAGCTGCGGCGGAGCAGAATTGGCCGATGCAGGCTGAACAGGCACGAGATGCGGCGGTTGAGAACCGGCCGGCGGCGGAGACGACCTCCCTCGCCGCAGTTGCCGGTGTCATCGTTTCCATGGCGTGCGCGGCCGTCGGCAACGGTCTGATGTTCGCCTACATACCGTTCAGCCTCGGCAGTGCCGGCTTCGAGCCCACATGGGCGGGCCTCATCCTCACCGGGCTTTCGGCGGGCGGCATCGCCGGTTGCCTACTGACGGGCCGGCTGGTCGCCCGCGTCGGGCATGCCAGGGCCTTCATGGTGTTCTCGGCGCTGATCGTGCTGTCCAACGCGGCCGTCGGCGCCGGCGTCGACCCGCGTCTCTGGATCGCGGCGCGCGCTCTCTACGGCTTTGCCATCTGCGGCATGTTCATCGTCGCGCAGAGCTGGCTCAACGACGCGGTCTCCAACGCGGTGCGCGGCCGGGTGATGGCGCTGTTCTACGTCGCCTACATCATGGGGCTCGGCGTCGGCTCTTTCCTGATGGGCTTTCTCGACATCTCGGGCGCCGCCGCGCCGCTGATCGGCATCGCCTTCACGGCGCTGTCGATCCTGCCGGTGGGCATGACCAAGCTGCGCCAGCCGCCGCCGCCGGAGGCCGCGACCGTCGCCTTTAGCCGTGCCTGGGCGATCTCGCCCGTGGGCGTTGCCGGCATGCTCGCCGTCGGTGGCCTGTCGATGATGATCGCCGGCTTCGCGCCGATCCATGCCACAGCGAGCGGCTACGGCCAAACGGAAGTGGCGATGCTGATGTTCGCCGTGCCGCTGGGGACCCTTGTCTTCCAGCTGCCGTTCGGCTGGATCTCCGACCGCACCGACAGGCGCTACGTGCTCGTCGCCGCTTCGCTGATCGTCATCCTGGCCGGCATCGCGGCCGGGCTGACCGATGGCGGGCCGCTGCTGGTGATGATCGCCATCTACATGGTGTGGAGCGGCGCGTCGGAATCGATCTATTCGCTCTCGTCGGCACATGCCAACGACCGCGCCGGCAAGGACGATCTTGTCGCATTGTCTTCGACCATGCTGTTTGCCTGGTCCGTCTCGGGCTTCATCGTGCCCGGCATCGGCACAGCGCTGACCGCAGCCTACGGCACGCAGGCCTTCATGGCGGTAGCGGTGGTGATCGCGGCGGCATTCTCCGTTTTCGTCGGCGTGCGCATCCTGCGCAACCCCGCCGTTCCCAGTTCGGAGACCGGCAGTTTCGCCCCGATGACGGCACAAGTGCCGCTGCCGGTGGAACTGGCCTTCTCTCCGGAAAGCGACACGGTGACCGCGCCTGGCCGCCTGGGTTGACGTAGCGGAACTCACGCAGCCTTGAAACTGACCGACGACTCTGCCTAAATATCGGCTGTCAGCGGCGTCCGCCGCCGACGGCTTGTTCTTGTCGGAAAGGGAAGACACTGAGAACAGCACTGCGGAAGAAGGCGGATATCCAGCCTTCGCCGGCCGGGATCAGCGGCAATGCCGACATTTCCCGCGCCCTCGACATCGTCCTTGCCAGTCTGGACGACTCCAAGGCCGAAAACATCGTCCCCATCGACATTCAGGGCAAATCCAGTCTCGGCGACTACATGGTCGTCGCGTCGGGCCGATCGCATCGCCATGTCGCGGCGGTGTGCGAGCACCTGATCAAGGCGCTCAAGGATGCCGGGTTCGGGTTCCCGAGGGTCGAAGGCATGAGCAATGCCGACTGGGTTCTGATCGACACGGGCGATATCATCGTACACGTGTTCCGGCCCGAGGTTCGCGAGTTCTACAACATCGAGAAGATGTGGCAGGCTCCGGATCTGGAGGAAGAGACCGTCCACTAGCCGGCGCTCCGCAAGGGACGCGTCGGCGGGAAGGCAGGCATGCGTATTGCAGTCCACGCCGTGGGCCGGATGAAGGCTGGCCCCGAAAGGGAGCTTGCAGACCGTTATCTGGGACGCTTGGCCAAGGCGGGACCGGCTGTTGGCCTTGAATTCTCGGGTGTGACCGAGATTGCCGAAAGCCGCGCCCGCTCGGTCGACGAGCGGCGGCGCGAGGAGGCCGCGCAGCTTGCCGCCTTCCGGCGCGACGGCGTGCTGATCCTGCTTGACGAACGCGGGAGGAACCCGACCTCGGAAGACCTTGCCCAACGGCTTGGCGCGATGCGAGACCGCGGCGCGAGGCAGGCCGTGCTGGCGATTGGTGGTCCGGACGGTCATGACCCGTCCAGTCGCGACGCGGCCGAACTCGTTCTGTCGTTCGGCGCGCAGACCTGGCCGCACCAACTGGTGCGGGTCATGCTTGCCGAGCAGCTTTACCGCGTTTCGACCATACTTTCCGGGCATCCGTACCATCGCGCCTGAGACGGCCGACGACGTAAGGTTCGTCCCGGCGCCGCGACCTTCGTCGGGCGACGCGTCATGGTTGATGGTTCGTTAACGTTGCCGCCCTAGCCTGTCCGCTTCAACCATGCGCAGCCTGTGACGATGCCAGCGAGACGCCTTCCATTGACCGTTGCGGCCTTTGTGCTGGCGCTGGCCGGCGCTATGCGTCCCGTCTTTGCCGAAGAGACCACGGCTGCCCGACGTGCCGCCAGCGCCATCGAGCTCGAGCGGATCGGGCGCGCCCTGACGCTCTCCGAGGAACGCGCCGCACAGATCGAGGCCGAAATCGCCTCGACCCGCAAGGACAACGCCTCGCTGTCGGCGGCGTTGGTGCAGGCCGCCAAGACCGAGCGCAAGCTCAACCAGGATGTCGCCGACATCGCCTTCCGCCTCGACGAACTCGCCATGCAACGGGAAGCGCTGGTCGCCTCATTGGCGGATCGACGCGGTGTGCTGGCCGAGGTGCTGGGCGCTCTGCAAAGGATCGGGCTCAACCCGCCGCCGGCAATTCTGGTGCGGCCGGAGGACGCGCTGTCATCCGTGCGTTCGTCGATCCTGCTCGCCGCCGTCGTCCCCGAGTTGCGCGGCGAAACCGAGATTCTCGTCGGCGACCTGCGCGAACTCGCCCGGGTCGCCGCCACGATCGACAGCGAGCGCCGGCGGCTGGCGCGCACCGCCGCCAGTCAGGCGGAGGAGCAGCGCCGCCTATCACTTCTTCTTGAGGAAAAGCGGCTGCTTCAGCACAAATCCGAGGAATTGCTGGCTCAGGAACGCGGGCGCGCGGCCGAGCTTGCCGCCGAGGCAACGAGCCTGCGCGAGCTTATCGACGCAATGGAGGCGGAAAGCGAGATTGCTGCGCGGCAATCCCAGACGGATGGGTCGGCCGGCGATTCAAGGCCGTCCGCGCCTTCCGGCGACAGGCAACTGGCCGCCGCGCAACCGTTTGCCGACATGACGGGGCTGGTGGACCTGCCGGTGGCGGGCAGCTTCGGCCGTCGCTTCGGGCAGGAGGATGGAAGCGGCGGCACGCTGCAGGGCGACATGCTTGCGACACATTCTGCCGCAATCGTCACCGCTCCGGTGAATGGTTCGGTACTCTATGCCGGCCCGTTCCGCTCCTACGGACAACTCTTGATCCTCAATGCAGGCGATGGCTATCATATCGTGTTGGCGGGAATGGGCAGAATCAGCGTCGTCCCCGGCCAGTCGGTTCTCGCAGGCGAGCCGGTCGGTCTGATGGGCGAAACGAGACTGGCGAGCGCCGTGGCGCTTGGCGGAGAGGCCGGACCGGAACTCTATGTGGAGTTCCGCAAGGAAGGAAAACCCGTCGATCCCGCACCGTGGTGGGCTGAGCGAATTTCTGGAAGGACGAGAAATGATACGTAAGTTGTCGCTTCTGTTTGCCGGCGCGCTGATGGGCGCTTCCGCGATGAGCCTCGTCTACGGCACCGGCGGGGCGACCGCCAATGCAGCGGCCTCGGAGACCTATCGCCAGCTGGCGATCTTCGGCGACATATTCGAGCGCGTCCGCGCCCAGTACGTGACGCCTCCCGAGGAGAAGAAGCTTGTCGAGAGCGCCATCAACGGCATGCTCACCTCGCTGGACCCGCATTCGTCCTACCTCAATCCGGAAGCCGCCAAAGACATGCGCGTGCAGACGCGCGGCGAATTCGGCGGGCTCGGCATCGAAGTCTCGATGGAGAACGAGCTGGTCAAGGTGATCGCGCCGATCGAGGGCACGCCGGCCGAGCGCGCGGGCGTGCTGGCGGGCGACCTGATCTCTGCGATCGACGGCGAGGAGGTGCGCGGCATGACCCTCGCCGACGCGGTCGACAAGATGCGCGGCGCCGTCAACACGCCGATCGAGCTGACTGTCCTGCGCGAAGGTGCGATCGAGCCGCTCAAGATCACCATCGTGCGTGACATCATCAAGGTGAAGGCGGTTCGCCACCGCGTCGAGGAAGACGTCGGCTACCTGAAGATCAATTCCTTCACCGAGAAGACCTTCGACGACCTGCAGGCGGCCATCGACGATATCAAGAGCAAGGTGCCGGACGACCAGCTCAAGGGCTACGTGCTGGATCTTCGGCTCAACCCGGGCGGCCTGCTTGACCAGGCGGTCAGCGTCACCGACACCTTCCTCGACCGCGGAGAGATCGTTTCGACGCGCGGTCGCGATCCGAAGAACGTGACCAGGTTCGATTCGCGCCCCGGCGACAGGATCGATGGCAAGCCGCTGATCATCCTCGTCAATGGCGGCTCGGCCAGCGCTTCCGAGATCGTCGCCGGCGCGCTGCAGGACCATCGCCGCGCGACGGTCCTGGGCACGCAGTCTTTCGGCAAGGGGTCGGTTCAAACCATCATCCCGCTGGCGGAGAACGGCGCCCTGCGGTTGACGACGGCGCTCTACTATACGCCGGCCGGCACTTCGATCCAGGGGAAGGGCATCACGCCCGACATCAAGGTCGACCAGCCGCTGCCGCCCGAGCTTCTCGGTCGCGACGTGTCGCGCGGCGAATCCGAGTTGCGTGGTCATATCCGTGGCAATGAAGAGGATGAGCAGGGCTCGGGCTCGGTCGCCTACGTTCCGCCGGACCCGAAGGACGACGTGCAGCTCAACTTTGCGCTGGATCTGCTGCGCGGCGAGAAGACGGACCCGTCCTTCCCGCCCAATCCGGATCGAGCCGTGCTCAACCAGTAGGTAGCGTGACCGCCGCGTCGCGGTGGTTCAGTCAGAACAGTCCGCGCCGGCGCTCATGCGAGCGCCGGCGCGGTTTGCCGAATCGACCAGCAGGCGGTTCCATCCGTGAACAGACCCACGCCCGACAGGGAGATCGAACGACCGCTAGGGCTCGACGGCCGGCGGCAGGAGCGTCACGGCCCGCGCTACCAGGTGCGGCGCGGCCGGGTGGCGCTGACGCTGGGCAGCCTGTGCGTGGTTGCCGTCGCCGGCGCCATCGCCCTACGCGAGCAACCGTTCCGCGACCCGCCGCCCGTTGTCGTCTCGACGCCGGAAGCGGCGGCTGTTCCAGCGGAAAACGCGCTCCGGCCGGCGCGCACCGCCACCCAGCCTTATCCTTCGACCGGGGGCGGACCCGCCATCATCAAGGTCGAGCCCCCGGCGCATGAGGCTGGCGGCGGCATCGTCGTGCGCGACCCTTCCGCGCTCGGTCAGAATGCGCGCGTCGCCCATCTGCCGGATCGGGCGCTGATAGAGGAAACCGAAATCGGACTGCTGCCGATCCGCGCCGCCGACGGTCGGCGGCCGTTCGACGTCTATGCAAGACCGTGGTCCGGCGCGCGCGGCGCACGGGTCGCGATTGTCATCGGCGGGCTAGGCGTATCCCAGACAGGCACGCAGGCGGCGATCGCCAAGCTGCCACCAGAGGTGACGCTGGCGTTCGCGAGCGGCGGCAACAGCCTCGACCGATGGATGCAGCAGGCCAGGCAGTCCGGCCACGAAGTCGTCATGCAGGTGCCGCTGGAGCCGTTCGATTATCCGGAGATCGACCCGGGCCGCAACACGCTGACAGTCGATGCCGCCGCGGAGGAAAACCGCGACCGGCTCTACTGGGCCCTTTCGCGCATCACCAACTACACCGGCGTCATGAACTATATGGGCGGGCGCTTCGTCACCGACGAGACCGCGATGGCGCCGTTCTTCGGCGAGCTCGCGCGTCGCGGGCTGATGTATCTCGACGACGGATCATCGGCGCGCAGCCTCGCGCCGGACATGGCCCAACGCAACGGCGTGCCCTACGCGGCCAATGACATAGCCATCGATACCGAGCGCGACCGCGGCGCGATCCTGCGCAAGCTCGACGACCTCGAGCGCACGGCGCGTGCGCGCGGCTTCGCCATAGGCTCAGGCTCTGCCTTCGACGTCACCGTCGACGCGATCGTCACCTGGGTGCAGGAGGCGCGGCGCAGGGGCATCGAGATCGTTCCCGTCTCCGCAATCGCCCAGGACCCCGAAAGAAGCTGATCCGCATGTCGAAGTCCAAGGCGCCGGTAGACCCCGAAACGCTTCCCTATCGCCCCTGCGTGGGCGTCATGGTGCTCAACCGTGAAGGGCTGGTCTGGGCCGGGCGGCGCATCGCGCTCGCCGACAGCGAGATGGCCGGGACCGAACAGCTCTGGCAGATGCCGCAGGGTGGCATCGACAAGGACGAGAACCCGCTGCCGGCCGCCCGGCGCGAGCTCTACGAGGAAACCGGCATCAGGACCGCCACACTGCTGGCGGAGGCGCCGCACTGGATCAACTACGATTTGCCGCCGCATCTCGTCGGCATCGCGCTCAAGGGCAAGTATCGCGGCCAGGCGCAGCGCTGGTTCGCCTTCCGCTTCGAAGGCGACGACAGCGAGATTGCCATCAACCCGCCGCCCGGCGGCAATGAGGCGGAGTTCGACGCCTGGACCTGGAAGCCCATGGAGGAACTGCCTGCGCTGATCGTGCCGTTCAAGCGCAAGGTCTACGAAGAAGTCATCGCCGCCTTCCGGCATCTGGCAGTGTAGCGACACGCTCGCCGCGACAATCCTCTCTCTCCTCGCACATCGAGACGCAGACGGCTCGGACTCCTGCTCGGCGGGTTGGTGAACCAATCATCCGCCGTGTCATGATCATGACCGCCTTGTTTTCGGATTTGGCGGATGCCGGCTCCCCTCATCGCTCCACTTAGGACCGGGCAATCGCCGCCGGCCGAGCGGCCGCACCTTCGTTTCTTGAAGCCATCATCCCGTCGAGCCAAAGGCTCGGGCTGCCGTCGTCGATCCGAACGCGGACGCAAGCGATTTACGCCATTGACATAATGTCATATCGATATTACAACATTACCAATACGAAGGAGAGAAAATGAGCGATCTGCGGACGCCTCGCTATCACCAACTCTATCTGGCTCTGAAAGAGCGGATCGCGGACGGGAGCTTTCCGATGGGCGAGATACTGCCCGGCGAGCATCAGCTTGCGGCGATGTTCAACGTATCGCGGATCACGTCGCGCAGGGCACTTTCGGAGCTGGAGCGCTCCGGTCTCGTGTCGCGCGAGCAGGGTCGGGGGACGCGCGTCATCAGCCGCATCGCCGATGCCGTCGTCGACAGCACCGCCACCAGCCTCGAAAACAGCAACCGGCTCATCGGCTCCAGCCAGGCGGTGATCAAGGACATGGCGCTTGTTCTGCCCCCGCCGGCGGCGCGCCGGGCCCTGGACCTTGGCGGAGACGAGCGCGCCTGGCGTATCGAGCGCCTCCGTTTCACGGAAGGCGTGCCGTTCTGTCACGTGACGGCGTTCGTTCCGGAGCCCATCGGCAACACCTTCAGCAGGCAGGAGCTGGAGCGAAGCATGCTGGTGACGCTGATCGAGCGCGGCGGCTGGCGGCTTGGCGACGCCCGCCAGTCGATCTCGGCCACGATCGCGGATCCGGTGTTGGCTGAATCGCTCGGCATCGATGTCGGAGCGCCGCTGCTCCGGGTCATGCGGACCGTCGTCGACACGAAGGGAAGTCCCATCGAGTACGTCGTCATGCTCTTCAGGCCCGATCTCTACCAGCTGGATCTCATCCTCAAGCGGGAAACCGGGCGGGGCGAGGAGGATTCGCCCATCGCCTCCGGCATGTTCTCGATAAGCGCATGAAGGAACAGACGTTGCGCCACGATCCCATACGCCTCGAACTGATCAAGAACGCACTCGGGTCCGTCGTGGACGAGATGGTGCTGACGGTTGTCCGCATCGCCTATTCCTCGATCATGAAGGACACGATGGACCTGTCGAGTGCCTATTTCGACAGGCACGGCCGGATGATCGCGCAGGGCCTCAGCGTTCCGCTTCACCTGGGCTCCTTCCCCGATGCGGTGGATGCGGTGCGTGAGGCGTTCGGCGGCAATCTGGTACCCGGCGACGTGGTGATCCTCAACGATCCCTATCACGGCGGCATGCACCTTCCTGACATCTTCATGGTCAAGCCGGTTTTCATCGGCGATGTGCATTTCGGATATGCGGTGATCGTCGCCCACCACAACGATGTCGGGGGGCGGGTTCCCGGCTCTAGCGCCGCCGATTCCACCGAGATCTTCCAGGAAGGCCTGCGCATCCCTCCGGCCAAGCTCTACGAAGCCGGCCGCCTGAATGATGCGTTGATCAAGCTCATCCGTCTCAATGTCCGGGTACCGGACACTGTGGCCGGTGATCTCGACGCCCAGCTCGCCGCCTGCCGCATCGCCGAGCGCGGAGTACTGGAACTGGTGCAGCGGTACGGTATCGAGGAGCTGGAGGAGAGCTTCGAGCAGCTGCTCGACTACAGCGAGCGCCTGACGCGCGCGGCCATCAGGGAGCTACCCGACGGCTGCTATCGCTTCCAGGACCACCTCGACGATGACGGCGTCAATCCGGGCACCCCGGTACGCATCGCCCTTGCGCTGACGATCGACGGCGACAGGGTGTCTGCCGACTTCACCGGTTCGTCGCCGCAGGTCGCAGGAGCGATCAACGCGACGTGCTCCTTCACCAAATCGGCGGTCTATTTCGCGATCCGGTCGATCATCAAGGGCGATGTGCCCAACAATTCGGGCTATTTCCGGCCGATCGAGGTAATCGCTCCCGAGGGCACCGTTCTCAATCCGCGAGTGCCCGCCGCATGTGCCGCCCGCGGCGTGACCGGCTTTCGCGTCATCGACACAATGTTCGGTGCTCTCGCTCAGGTCGTTCCGGACCGCGTGCGTGCCGCGGGCGAAGGGGGCACCACCAGCTATAGCCTGGCAAGCCACGACGCGGACGGCCAGTTCAACCTGTTCCGCGAGGCCGTGATGGGCGCCTGGGGTGCCGGTCGCGACTGGGACGGCGTCGATGGCGTTGCCAATGCGGCGGCCAACATCAGCAACGCGCCGGCGGAGCTGGTCGAGCACCAGGCGCCGGTCGTCATAGAGCGCTACGCCCTGGCCCGCGATTCAGGCGGCGCCGGTCGCAAGCGCGGCGGCATGGCCGTGGAAAGGCAGTTCCGTATCCTCTCCGACCGGGCCTCACTGCAACTGCGATCCGACCGACGCGAACACCCGCCTTACGGCATCGACGGCGGCGCCAGCGGCGCGCCGTCGAAGACCTGGATATCAGATGGAGACAACTGGCAGCTCATGCCTACGAAGTTCGTCAAGCCTCTGCGCGCCGGTCAGCGCGTTCGCCACGTCACCGCTGGCGGGGGCGGGTTCGGAAACCCGGCCGAGCGCGATGCCGAGCGCGTCCTGCGCGACGTGCGCGACGGTAAGGTTTCTGTCGAAGCCGCCCGTCAGACCTATTGCGTGGAGATCCTGACCTGCCCGTGGCGCATCGATGAAGCGGCCACGCAAGCGTTGCGCTCGCAGGTGTCGGCATGAACGCGCCCCTCGGCACCGGGCGGCGCCGCCTGCAGGTGGCGGCCGACATCGGCGGAACCTTCACGGACATCGTCTTCCAGTGGAGCGACGGCACGCTTGAGAAGCGCAAGGTTCAGACGACGCCCGAGGATTTCTCGCGGGCGATCGTTGAGGGCGTTACCGCGTTCATGGAGGAAAAGAAACTCGACGGCTCGGTCATCGACGAGATCATGCACGCGACGACCGTTGCCACCAATGCCATTCTTGAGCGGCGGGGAGCCAGGACGGCGCTGATCACGACAGACGGCTTCCGCGACGTTCTCGAGCTGCGCCGCATCCGCATCCCCCTGTCATACGACCAGTCCTGGCACAAACCCGAGCCCATGGTCGAACGCGAGTTCCGCTTCGAAGTGCGCGAGCGCATCCTGGCCGACGGCAGCGTGCTCACCCCTTTCCAACCCGAAAGCCTGGAAGCGGCGATCACACAGATTCGGGAGGGCGCGATCGAGTCGGTTGCGGTTTCCTGTATCCACTCCTATCGCGAGTCGGCCCACGAGCAGGCCATTGCGGACATGTTGCGCGCGGCGCTGCCGGACGTTTCGCTGTCCCTGTCGCACGAAATCCTGCCGGAGGTTCGTGAGTTCGAGCGCACCAGCACGACCGTCGTGAATGCCTATGTCGCGCCGCTGATGCGTCGCTATCTCAAGAACCTGCGCGACAGGTTCGACGAGCGCAACACGACCGCACCGATCCTCGTGATGCAATCCGCGGGCGGGCTGATCAGCGCCGGCGCGGCGGCGCAGAATGCCGTGACGATTATCGAGTCCGGCCCCGCGGCCGGCGTGGTCGCGGCCGCCCGCATCGCCCGTGAGAGCGGCTATGCGAACGTCATCACGCTAGACATGGGCGGCACCACGTCCAAAGCCTCGATCATCGAGGACAACACGATGCTGCGGGCGAGCGAGTACGAAGTCGGCTCGGAGATTTCCGTATCGAGCCGGCTGGTCCGGGGCGGCGGCTATCTCCTCAAGATACCCGTCATCGATATTTCGGAAGTCGGCGCCGGCGGTGGCAGCATAGCGCGCATCGATGAAGCGGGCGCGCTGCTCGTCGGTCCGCGCAGCGCCAGTTCGGTTCCCGGCCCCGCATGCTACGGCAAGGGTAACGACCGGCCGACAGTGACCGATGCCAATCTTGTTCTCGGGTATCTTTCCTCCGGATCGCTGGCCGGCGGAAGCCTGTCTGTCGATGCCGAGCTGGCGCGCAAGGCGGTCGTAACCCATATCGGCAATCCCGCGGGCCTCGATGCGAACGAAGCCGCCTACGGCATCTATCTGATCGCGAATTCCAACATGGTCCGCGCAATCAAGACCGTGTCGGTGGAGCGCGGGCGCGATCCGGCCGACTTCGCCCTGATGGCATTCGGTGGCGCCGGCCCATTGCATGCGGCGACCGTGGCCTACGAACTCGGCATCCGCACGGTCCTGATCCCGCCGTCGCCGGGCGTCTTCAGCGCGTTCGGCCTTCTCGGAGCGCCGGTGGAGCAACACCGGGCATGCTCGGTGCTGTGCAGCGTCGATGCCGGCAATGCGGACCGCATTTCCGCGGCCTATGCCCAGCTCGTGGACGACATCGTCACGAGGCTGATGAAGGAAGGCATCGATCGCGACGCAATCTCCGTCAGCGGCAGCGCAGACATCCGCTACGCCGGGCAGTCTGCCGAGATCACCGTTCCGTTCGACCCCTCGCAGATCGGCGCCGAAACCCTTTCGCGGCTGACTGAAGCCTTCGAAGCCGAGTACGAAAAGACGTTCGGCCATCGCGGGGCGTCGTCGTTCGAGTTCGTCACTGCCAGAATGGTTGGCACCGTCCGCCGCGCCCAGCCGGCACGCACGGAATGGAAGGTGAATTCCAGCGCCGCCACCCCTGCCGTCTCACAGACGCGGCCCGCCTATTTCGGTCCGCAGCACGGTCTCGTCGAAGCGCTCGTCATCGCCCGCGATACCCTGACCTCTGAGCCGAGTTCCGGGCCGCTGCTGATCCTTGAATATGACACCACGATCGTCGTGCCGCCCGGCTTCACCGCCTCGCTCGACGAACGACGCAACATCGTCATCGGCGTGCCGGCGCGGACTTAGCTTCGAAGACGACGATGTGAAAACCCGGCCCGGATAGGGCTCACAGATTCCGCTCGCTTGCAGTCCCGGGATCATGAAAGGCAATTCAGCCTATTGACAAGAATTTTCATAAACACGAACATAAATTCACATGGCAGAAAGTAGGAGGATGCTTCCCGTCATGTGATGGCCCTCGACGTCGCGGCGAAGAGGCTGTTGGGAGGATTGAATGGAACGATACACGGACCCTGCGAAGCACGCCGCCACGCGCTTCCTGACCTATTTGTGCGCGGGGCTGATAGCGCTTGTCGGGATCTTCCTGGGCATTCAGGTGGCGGGCCGGTATCTGATGCACAGTCCGCCCGAATGGACCGAGGAGCTGGCGCGACTGTCCTTCGTCTACGCCACCTTTCTCGGCAGCGCCCTCGCGGTGGCCAGGCGCGCGCATCTGGGCATCGAGATATTCGTTCTGGCGCTGCCGCCGCGTCCGCGAGCAATCTTCCAGATCGTCTGGCGAACCGTTGCCTGCGTCGTTCTGTGTGTGGTCGCATGGAAGGGCTATGAGATAGCCAACCGCATGTGGGGGCAGCCCCTCACTTCCGTGCCGATCTCCAAGGGGGCGATGTTCGCCGCGGTGCCGATCGGAATGGTGCTGATGCTGTTCTACGAGATCGGCAGGATCGTCGCGGAGTGGCGCGTATTCCGCACCGGCGTTGACCCGTACGAGGCCACGATGTCCGGCGCCGACCTCTTTCTTCACAAGCAGGGGGACTGATCGATGATAACGATGCTCATCGTTTTCCTCGTTCTGCTGCTCATCGGTATAGACCTGTTCTATTCCATGCTGATAGCCGGGCTGATCTATCTGCTGCTGTCGGCCTCCACCGCGATGCCGATACCGATGACGCTCGCGCCCCAGCAACTGATGGCCGGCGTGGATTCGTTCACGCTCCTCGCGGTGCCGATGTTCCTTCTGGCCGGCGAGCTCATGTCGCGCGGCGGGGTGACCATCAGGCTCATCCATTTCGCGGCTGCGCTGGTCGGCCACATTCGCGGCGGCCTTGCCCAGGTCGCGGTGGTGGCGAACATTATCATGGCGGGCATGAGCGGGAGCGCCGTGGCCGACCTCGCCGCAACGGGATCGATCATGATCCCGTCCATGGTCAAGAAAGGCTACAAACCCGAATTCGCGGGGGCCGTCCTTGCCGCCGCCGCCACCATCGGGGCGATCATCCCGCCAAGCCTCCCCATGCTCATCATCGGCTCCATGGTCAGCGTGTCCGTGGGCAAGATGTTCCTGGGCGGAGTCGTTCCGGGCCTGCTGATGGGCTTTGCGATGATGATCGTCGTCTATCGGTATGCCAGGAAGAACGGCATTCCGGTGGAGAGGCAAGCGACCGTGCGCGAGGTCGCGTACTCGGCCAAGGAATCCTTCCTCGCACTGCTTCTGCCGGTGATCGTGCTGGGAGCGATCATCGGAGGTTTTGCCACGCCTACCGAGGCGTCGGTGATCGCGGTGGCTTACGCCCTCGTCGTCGGCCTGTTCGTCTATCGCGAGATCAAGTTCTCGGACCTTCCGGATATCTTCGCCAGCGTGGCCGTCATCTCCGCGGCGGTCATGATGACGGTCGCCGCAGCGCAGCTGTTCGGTTGGATCACCGCGGCCGAAGGGCTCGGCACGATGCTGAGCAACTGGCTGATGAGCATCAGCTCCAATCCCTTCGTCATCCTGCTGCTCGTCAACATCGCGCTGCTGCTGCTGGGAACCCTCATGGAGCCGATTCCGATCATGCTGCTGACGGTGCCGGTGTTCTTCCCGATCATGACCAGTCTCGGCATCGATCCCGTCCACTTCGGCGTCGTCATGACCCTCAACCTGATGATCGGCTGCCTGACGCCGCCCGTGGGTCTGCACATCCTGCTGGCGTCGGCGATCAGCAAGGCCGGTGTCGGGAAGGTGACCAACGCATCCTGGCCGTTCATGGGCGTGCTGGTGCTGGTGCTGCTGCTCATCACTTACGTTCCGGCGACCGTGATGTGGCTTCCCAACCTCGTCTACGGACACTGATGCGAACTCTGGCCCCGGCGACCGCCAATCCCTGAAGTCGCCGGGCGCACAGTGACGATCATCCATCACACGAACAATCAGAACATTGGAGGAGAATAAGATGTTCCGCTTTGTTTACGGCAAACTGCTGCGCCCGCTGGCGACGGCGATCGGCTTGGGCGCGGCGCTCGCTCTCGGACTTTCCACGGTACAGGCGCAGGAGCAGGAGCAGCTCAACTTCCGCATGGGCACGGTCCAGGCCGAAGGCATCTTTCTCGAAGGGCAGCGCAAGTTCGCCGAGCTGGTAGCCGAGCGCACCGACGGCAAGGTCAACATCGAGATTTTCTGCTGCTCGCAGCTCGGCGGTGAGCGTCAGCTCGCGGACGGCGTCAGCCTGGGAACGATCGGCATGGGTGTGCTGGGAGCCACCGGCTCGGAAGCGATGGACCTGCTTTTCATGCCCTTCATGTTCCGCGACCGCCAGCATGCGTTGAACGTCGTCAACGGTCCGATCGGCGATAAGTGGGCCTCGGACTATTACGATCAGACCGGAACGCGCCTGATCGGCTACGTGCTCCAGGGGCCGCGTGAGTTCCTCACCAACCGCCGCGCAATCCGAACTCCGGCCGATCTGGCGGGCATGAAGATCCGGGCACCTGAACTGCCCGTCATCGTCGCCTCGCTCCGTGCTCTCGGCGCCAGCGCCGTGGTGGTCTCCTTTCCCGAACTCTACCTGGCGCTCCAGCAGGGCACGGCCGACGGATGGGAAGGTCCCGTCAACGTCATGCACGACGCCAAGCACTGGGAGGTTGGCAAGCACCTCAGCATCGCGTCCTGGAACTACAACTTCAACTACCTGCTGGTGAACGACGGGCTTTGGGACCGGATGACGCCCGACACACAGACGATCGTTCGCGAGGCATGGAAGGAGGCCGCGCAGGAAATCACCGACCGGCTCGCAGAGGCTTCGGAGAAAATCCTGAGCGACTTCGAGGCCAACGGTGTGGAAGTGGTTCGCGTCGATCCCGAGCCGTTCCGCGAGGCCACCAAGGATGTGTGGAAGGACTACGCGCCGCGCATCTGGGGAGAGGGCGTCTACGAGGCGATCCAGGCAACCGAATAGCCATCGGCGGCCGGCGGCGTCCAGTCGCGCCGGCCGCGCACTTCACGGAAGGACAGCGAGTATGTTGACGAGCAAGAAACTGAAGGAACTGCTCCGCGAGCACTTCGACGCCGAGCAGCAACGGGACGTCCAGTGGATTAAGGACACCGTCTCGCATGATTGCGAATACGAGGTCATCGGCCCCTATTATCCGGACGACCCGATCAAGAAGGGCAAGACGGCCGAAGGCCGCGAAGCCGTGGGCGCGCTTTGGGAAAACTACTTCCGCAAGTTCTCCTCATACGAGATCGAGTGTGGTGAAGAGGACATGATCGCCATGCCCGAGGAGGGCCTGGTGTTCGCCAAGGTGAGCATCACGGCGACACCTGCCGAGGACTTCGAGGGCTTCCCTGCGGGAAAGCCGTTCAAGTACCGGACGGGCGCATTGTGCTGGTTCGACGAGAGCGGCGAAATGACGAAGGAGATGGTCTTCGGAAGTCTTGGCCAGGTTCTCATTGACCTGCGTCGCATGCGGGACTTCCTCGCCGAGCCTGCAGCGGCATCGGCCGACGGGTGAACGCGATGACGCCCGAGTTCGCCCCTCAAGCGCGGCGCCTCAACGGTAACGTCGCCCTGATCACCGGCGCCGCGGGTGGGATCGGACGAGCCATCGCGTTGCGGCTTTCAGCGGAGGGCGCCCATGTCGCCCTCTTCGACCTGCGTCCTGACGGGGTCGCGGATACCGCCGCGGCCGTTGCGGATGCCGGGGGCACGGCGTCGACATTCGTCGTCGACGCCACCGATCGCGATGCGCTGTCGGCAGCCATGGACGACATCGTCGCGGCGCATGGGCGACTGGACATCGCGGTCAACAATGCCGGGATCGGAAAGCCTGTCGCCTTCCTCGAAATCGACGATCAGGACTGGGCGAGGATCATCGCCACCAATCTCGGCAGCGTCTTTCTGGTCGGCCAGGAGGCCGCGCGCCGCATGGTCCCGGCGGGGCGCGGCCGTATCGTCAATATCGCCTCGCTTGCCGCACATACCGCCAACGACCGGCAGGCTGCCTATGCGGCCTCGAAAGGCGGCGTGGTCTCGCTGACGCGCGTGATGGCCTTCGAGCTGGCGCCGCATGGCATCGCCGTCAACGCGATCTCGCCCGGCCCGATTGATACGGAACTCGCCGCCGCGATGCTTACGCCCGAGGCGCGCGCGGCGCGCGAACGGCGAATTCCCCAAGGCCGCCTCGGTCTCCCCGACGACGTGGCGGCGGGGGTCGCCTTCCTCGCCTCGCCGGATGCTGCCTACGTCAATGGACAGGTTCTCGTGATCGACGGTGGCCTGCTCGTCGCCGGCATCCGTGAGCGCCAATAGCATACCAACAGATTGGAGAAGACATGACCAGCCAGACCGACGATCCGCGCCTCGACCCGGCAATCGTCCCGAGCCGCACCGCCATCGTGCTGATAGACCTGCAGAACGAGATCATCCGGAACGAGAACGGCCCGTTCTATTCGTCGATCGCCCAGCAGGTGCGTGACAAGAAGGTCGTCGAGAACGTGGTCCGCCTCACCGATGGCGCACGTGCTGCCGGCGCACTGATCTTCTATGTCACCGTGGTTCGACGGAAGGACTATGGCGATGTCGTGAACCAGATCACCGAACTCACCGCAGCCGGAAAGGCGCCTCCTCCCAAGCTGCAGGTATCGCTGATCGAAGGCACGCGGGGCGCGCAGCTTGTCGACGAGCTCAAGCCGCAGCCGGAGGATTACGTGCTGGTCAAGAAGCGCCGCAACGCCTTCCACCAGACCGAACTCGATTTCCATCTTCGCGCCCGTGGCATCACCACATTGGCCATCGGTGGCGTGGCGACCGATCTCGGCGTCGAGAACACCGTGCGCGACGCCTGGGATCGCGACTACAACGTCATCGTCGTCGAAGACATCAGCGTGACCGCTCCGCCGACGTCGCATGACCATGCCATCGCCAATGTCTTCCCGCGGATGGCGCGCATCATGTCCGTCGATGGGTTGCTCGCCGGGCTCGACGCGAACACGGGCAGGTAGCACTGCCAGCGACCGGCGCATGTCGACCCTGATCGACCTTGTTGCAGGCGATCTGCAGCCATGGGAGGTCGCGTTCATCCTGGGCGCGGCTTTCCTGTCGGGTGTATTTCACACCTTCTCCGGCTTCGCCGGTGGCGTGGTGCTGTCCATCGCCATCGCGCCGGTACTCGGCGTTGTGGCGGTTGTCCCGATGCTGTCGGTCGCCCTCATCATCAGCGCATCATCGCGGATCTGGGTTTTCCGCCGGGACATAGACCTTCCCGTCTATGCCAACGTCATGCTGCCGGCCCTGCCGGGGATCGTCATCGGCGCGCTCATCTATACGAGGCTCGATCCGTCGGCGATTTCGATACTGCTCGGCGCTGTTCTCCTGTTCACCGCCCTCATGCGCCGGCACCTCGAACGCGTTGGGCTCTCGATCGGGCGTGTGACGCTGGCGGCCGCAGGCTGCGCCTTCGGCCTGATATCCGGCATGACCATCGGCGGCGGGCTGTTACTTGTGCCTTTTCTGCTGGGTGCGGGGCTTCGGCGCGAGCGCCTGGCGGCCCTTTTCGCAGGCATCGGCTTCGCGCTCAACGTCAGCAAGGCGCTGGTCTTTGCTGCGACGTCTACGCTCGACCTGCACATGCTCCTGCTCGGAATTGTGGTCGGGCTCTGCACGATCCCGGGAACTTATGTCGGTTATGCGCTGCTTCGTGCCACGGGTATCCGAGTCCATACACTCTATATGGAAGCATTCGTCGTGCTGGCCGGTCTCGGATACCTGGCGCACGGCCTGCTCTGAGCTGGCAATCCGACGCCTCAATCTCTTCGGCCCCCCAAATCCTCCCGACCGAAATGCCGAACGGGCCCCCTCATCTCGAATCCAATTTTTTCGCAATTAGGTAATTGATTTCACGTATACGAAATGAGAAGGTGCAATCGAAAGCTGAGATGTGGACCCGCCGGGACTGCCGCTCTTCGAACACGCAGGAAAGACACCGCTCATGACGGACAGAAACGGACCTCGCGTCACGATTGCCGATTTCAAGGCGGCGATGCGCAAGTTCGCCGCCACGGTGACGCTTGTGACGACCAATCATGACGGCAAGTCCCATGGGATGCCTGCGACGGCGATCACATCGCTGTCCGCGGAACCGCCCTCGCTTCTGGTCTGCATCAACCGCTCCGCCAGCATGCACGGGCCGACGTCGAGGAGCCGGCATTTCTGCGTGAACATGCTCACTCAGGAGCAGGCCTGGCTGTGCACGGAATTCGGCACCAGGGCCGGGGGGGATCGTTTCCAGGTCGGCGAATGGCGGATCGGAATGCACGGCCTGCCATACGTGGCAAGCGCGGCCGCCACCCTCTTTTGCACCGTCGAGGATCAGTTGGACTACGGCACCCACACGATCTTCGTCGGAAAGATCGATGCGATAAAGATCGGTTCGCCGGCCGAACCGCTCGTTTACCAGGAGGGCCACATGGGCAGCTTCGTACCGCTTCCATCGCGCGCATCGACAGGCGAAAGAGCCAGGGCATGAGCGGCGGATATCAGGAGCGTCCGTCGCGTTTGCAGCGATCCGAGCTGGCCGTCCCGGCCACCTCGATGCAATTCTTCGAAAAGGCCGCGCGCGGCCCGGCGGATTCGATCTTTCTCGATCTGGAGGACGCCGTCGCCCCGTCGCGGCGCGAGGAGGCGCGGGCCAACGCCGTGGAAGCGTTGGCGGGGGTCGACTGGGGTGCCAAGACCATGTCGGTCCGCGTCAACGGCCTGACCACGCCATGGGCCATCTCCGACATAGTCGCCGTCGCTCGCTGTCCTCGCCTCGACATGATCCTGCTGCCGAAGGTCGAGACGGCCGGAGATGTGGAATTCCTCGACCGCCTGCTCACGGGGCTGGAGCTGGAGGTGCCAAGAAAGGTGCCGGTCGGCATCGAGATCCTGATCGAAACCACCAAGGGCCTTGCGAATGTCGAGGCGATCGCCGCCGCATCGACGCGCCTGGAGGGCATTATCTTCGGCGTCGGAGACTACTCGATCGAGCTGGAGAACTTCGACACGGTGTTCGGAGAACCCAACCCGGATTACGCGGTGATCGGCCGCGACGGATCGGGTGAAACGCGGCACTGGAACGACCAATGGCATTTCGCTCTGGCACGGATCGCCAATGCCTGCCGCGCCTATGGCTTGAGACCGATCGACGGACCCTATGCGAACTACGGCGATGCCGACGGCTATCGTGCCAGTGCCACGCGCGCGCGCGCGCTAGGCTTCGAAGGAAAATGGGCCATCCACCCCTCGCAGGTGGCCATCGCCAACGAAGTATTCTCACCGACCGAAGTCCAGATGCGCTGGGCGAGATCGATCTCCGATCGTATGGAAGCGGAAGCGGCCAAGGGTAGCGGTGCCGTCGGCATGGACGGGGTGCTGATCGACCGAGCGCACGTGAAACTGGCTGAGAAGATCCTCAAGCGCGCCGCCCTTGCGGGAGGAACCGTGGCGTGAGCGGCGCTCTTTCCGACATCAGGGTGCTCGATGTGGCGACATTCATCGCCGCGCCCTTCTGCGGCACGATCCTGAGCGATTTCGGCGCCGAGGTTATCAAGGTCGAGCAGCCGAAGATCGGCGATTCGCTCCGGCGCTTCGGTACCGTTACCGAATGTGGGGACACGCTCGTCTGGCTCAGTGAAGCCCGCAACCGCGAGTCCGTAACGCTGGACCTGCGCAGGGAGGAGGGCGCCGAGCTCTTCCGCCGCCTCGTGGAGAAATGCGACGTCGTGCTGGAAAACTTCCGCCCCGGGACGATGGAAGGTTGGGGCCTCGGCTACGACGTGCTGTCACGCATCAACCCGAAGCTGGTCATGCTCCGTGTCAGCGCTTACGGCCAGACGGGACCGATGCGGCAGGAACCCGGCTTTGCCAGGATAGCCCACGCATTCAGCGGGCTGGCCTATCTCTCAGGCGAACCCGGCAGGACGCCGGTCGTGCCGGGCTCGACGTCTCTCGCGGACTACATGACCGGCATGTTCGGCGCGATCGGCGTTATGGTGGCGCTGCGCCATGCCGAGCGGACCGGAAAGGGCCAGCTCGTCGATATCGGGCTCTACGAAAGCATCTTCCGGGTCCTGGACGAAATCGCTCCGGCCTACGCCAAATATGGCTATCAGCGTGAGCGCATGGGCGCCGACACGGTCAACGTCGTGCCGCATAGCCACTATCGCACTCGCGACGAATCCTGGGTCGCGCTGGCCTGCTCGAACGATCGCATGTGGGAGCGGCTGACCGCGGCCATGGAAATGCCCGAACTGGCGTCGGACGCCAGATACGCCACGGCTCCGGCCCGCAACGAACACCGCTCCGAAGTGAACGCAATTGTCTCGGAGTGGGTCGGCAACCTCGACGTGGAAGCGGTGCTGGCGGCATGCGCCCTGCACGACGCGCCCTGCAGCAAGCTGCTCAGCATCGCGGACATCTTCAGCGACCCCCAATATGCCGCGCGGCAGAACCTGCTGCAGGTCAACGACCCGCGCGTCGGCCCGCTGACCGTGCCGGCTCCCTTGCCCCAGCTCTCCGAAACGCCGCCGGTATTCCGCTCGACGGGCCCCGCGCTGGGCAGCGGGAATTCGGCGGTGCTCGGGCGGTTGCTCGGGCTGGAAGAGGCGGACATCCGCGATCTCGCCGCCCGCAACATCATCTGAGGAACAAGAGATCTCGAGAGGAGATTGAGGGATGAACGATCCGCGCGAAATGGTGCTTGTGGCTTTCCTCCAGGCGCAGAACTGTTCGAATTTCCCGGGGTCATGGAGGCACCCGGACTCCCGATCGGATTTCGGCGATGCCGAGTATTACCGTCGCATCGGGCGGACGCTGGAGGCGGCCAAGTTCCACCTGGCATTCTTCGACGACCGCCTTGCAATCCCGGACATATTCTCGGGCGACTACAAGGTGACGGTCGAGGAGGGCATACGCGCCGTGAAGCTCGATCCGGTACTGTGCGCCCAGGCGCTCGGCATGGCGACGGAGAAGCTCGGCGTCGGCGTCACCTACTCGACTACCTATTACGAGCCCTTTCACGTCGCCCGGATATTCGCGACGCTCGACCACCTTACCAACGGTCGAGCCGCGTGGAACGTGGTGACGTCGCTCAACGCCTCTGAGGCAGCCAATTTCGGCCGCGACATCGTGCTGGAGCATGACCTGCGCTACGACCGCGCCGAGGAATTCCTGGAGGTGGTTCGCGGCCACTGGAGAAGCTGGGACGAGGACGCACTGGTGTTCGACAAGAAGACCGGCATCTTCGCCGATTCCGACAAGGTGCGGCGCCTCGATCACGCGGGCCAATGGTTCAAGTCGCGGGGTCCATTTACAGTGCCCCGTTCGCCTCAGGGCGAGCCGGTGCTTATCCAGGCCGGGCAGAGCGGCCGCGGGCGGCAGTTCGCCGCGAAGTGGGGCGACCTCGTCTTCGTCATCTATCCCAACCTCGCCATGGGGCGACAGGCCTATGGCGACTTCAAGCAGCATCTCGACGACACCGGACGGGGGCGCGATTCGGTCAGGATCACGCCGGCAGTCTACACGGTCGTGGCCGAGACGCAGGCCGAAGCCGAGGACAAGCGAGCCGCCTACGACAAGCTTGCCAAGCCGATCGACGGCCTGGTGTTGCTCTCCGAGGTGCTCAATTTCGACTTTTCCAGCAAGGGGATCGACGACCCCTTCAGCGACGACGAACTGGCCGGGATCTCCGGAATCCAGGCGTTCCGCGACCGCGTCGTCAAGTTGAGCGGCAAGCAGAACCCGACGCCGCGCGACTTCGTCACCTTCACGAACCGCGGAACCCTCGGTGAGTTTCCGGTCTTCACAGGTACTCCGAAGAGCGTGGCGGACCAGATGGAGGAATGGCTGGGGACCGCATGTGACGGGTTCGTCATCGCCGCGGGTCACGTACCGGGGTCTTATGAAGATTTCGCACGTCTGGTCGTGCCGGAGCTTCAGCGCCGCCGGCTCTTCCAGAGCGACTATCGTGGCTCGACGCTGCGGGAAAATCTTGGCATCGCCGTGCCTCAGGCGAGCGAACCCGTCGTGCGAGAGGTTGCATCGTGACGCGAGCCCTTCGGCGCAGCGCCCTTTACCTGCCCGCGTCGAACGCGCGCGCCATCGAGAAGGCGCCTTCGCTTAAATGCGACATGGTGATCCTCGACCTTGAGGACTCGGTTGCTCCGGACATGAAGGTCATTGCGCGGGCTCAGGCGACGCAGGCAATCCGCCGGGGCGGCTTCGACGAGCAGCGGACGCTTATCCGCGTCAACGGCGCGGATACGCCTTGGGGCAAAGACGATCTAGACGCGATCGTGTCGACCGGCTGCGGCGTGCTCCTGCCGAAGATCGGTTCCGCAGCCGAGCTGGACGCCTTTCGCGACAGGCTCGGCCCGAGGCCTGTCTGGGCGATGATCGAGACGGCCCGATCGATACTGCGACTGGAGGAAATTGCCTGCGCTCCGGGCATCGCGGGTCTCGTCTTCGGCGGCAACGATCTGGCGAAGGAACTGGGAAACCGGCCGGGTCCGCATCGGGCGCCGTTTGTGGCGATCCTCACGCAGATGGTCGCGGCGGCCCGCGCCTACGGTCTCTCGGTGCTGGATGGCGTCTACAACGACATCGACGATGTCGAGGGCTTCGAAAACGAAGCGCGGCAGGCGGCGGATCTCGGCTTCGACGGCAAGACGCTGATCCATCCAAAGCAGATAGACGCCTGTCATCGAGCCTTCATGCCAAGCGTGGAGGAGCTGGGATGGGCCTGTTCCGTGCGGGACGCATTCGCTCGATCCGAGAATGACGGCAAGGGCGTGATCCGGCTCGACGGCCGGATGGTCGAACGTCTTCATCTGCATCAGGCACTCGAAATGCTGGCCAGAGCGACCAGCGAGGCAGCGGAAGCCCGTGTGCCGCATCCAATATTCGAACATGAAAAAGATAATTCGCAATGTTGAAATTGTCTGTCGCCCTGTTTAGGCTCGAAAGCGCTCGGGTTGGGAGCGCCCAGGCAGGCGACTGACGGAAATTCGTGGGCGATCGGTCGATCGCCGAAGATCGTGAATCGGATCCGGAATCGGCTCGACAATGCGCGGGCGCCGGCGAAAGGGAGGATTACCCATGCACGAGTTCAAGTCGGAAATGATGCAGCTGAAATCGAGGCGCCGGTCCCTGGCGACCGCGGTTGCGCTGGCGACGGCTCTCGTGTTCGGGCCGATGTCCGCCGCCTTGGCGCAGGAGAAATGGCCGACGCGCAATCTCACAATGGTGGTTCCGTTCAAGGCCGGCGGCAGCATAGACCGTTTGGCACGCTTTCTCGCGACGGCGCTGGGCACAGAACTCGGCGTTGACGTCAGCGTTCAGAACCGCGACGGCGCGGGTGGACAGATCGGCTTCACGCTCGTCCACGCCGGCCCCGCCGACGGATCACAGTTCGTCGTGGCCCCGGAACCCTATCTCTCCAATTCCATTCTGAACACAAACGCGCCCTACAGCATCGACGATTTCGCCGTGTTGGCGGTTCAGGAGAACGATCCGGTTTCCGTGTCAGTCCTCAAGACGGCGCCTTACGACGATCTCAACGATCTCATCGACGACATTCGCGCCCGGCCGAACACGGTCCGCGCCGGCATTTCCGCTTCCAGCGCCGGCGACTTGCAACTGAAGCTGATAAGGTCGCGTCTGGGCGATCTGCCGTATCGCGAAGTGACCTATAACGGCACCGAGTATCGCAACGCGCTGCTCGGGGGACATGTCGACTTCATGATGAGTTCGGCCTCAGGTGACCTCCCGATGGCGCAGGAGGTCAAGGTGCTCGCCATCGCCGCCGACGAGCCCTTTCCTGGCTGGGACGGCGTCAAGTCGATCAACGAACAGCTTGAGCCCTACGACGCATCGGTGCCTCATATCGGCGTGATCCGCTACCTTGCCTTCCCCGCCGCCTTCAGGGAGCAGCATCCCGAGCGGTGGGCGATCATGGAGAAGGCCTATGTGGCTGCGGTCAACAGCGAAGGGTTCAGGAAGAACCTCTCCGACGCCAGCACGTTGGCTGTGACGCGCGAGGACCCGCTTCTGGACGCGCAGCAGCTGATGAACGACAGCTTCAACGCCATCAAGGAATATCAGGCGCTTGCCCAATGACGGGAAAGCCGTCGTTCGTGCGCCGGCTGGACTGGGTCGGCCTGCTCATCCCGGCGGTGATCGGCGGCTTCGTCATCCTGTTCTATTCGAGCGTCAAGGACGCGCCGGAGATCGATCGCGTTTTCGTCACTCCGCTGGCCATCGCCGGTGCGATGGTGCTGCTTGTCGTTCTGTGGGGTGAACTGCGTGCGGCATGGCAGCCCGCGAGTGCGACACCGGACGACGAGCCCGAGGCGCCGTCGGAGGCTTCGAATCCCTGGCGCGTGGTGGGTTTCATCGCGTTGATGGTGCTTTACCTTCTCGGCATGGCCCATGTGGGCTTCTTCGTTTCGTCGTTTCTGATGATCGTTGCCGGGATGCTTTGCCTCGGCGTGCGCGATATCCGGCAGCTGATCGTCATCTCGACGGCATTGATCGGCACGGAGTACGTGCTCTTCGCCCAGATCCTTGACATACCGTTCCCGGCGTCCGCGCTGGGCCTGTTCTGATTGGGTTCCCATGTTTGACGTCGATGCATTCCTTCAGGCTACACAGCTCGTCATAGACTGGTGGATGGTTCCGCTGGTCGTGTTCGGCGTGTTCTGGGGGATCGTGTTCAGCGCGATCCCGGGCCTTTCCGGCAGCACCGGCATGGCAGTTCTGCTGCCTTTCTGCTTCACGCTCGGTCCGCTTTACGGGCTGGTCCTGCTGCTGGGAGTCTATACAGGGGCCATGTGGGGGGGCGCGATACCCGCCATCCTGATCAACACGCCCGGTTCGGCGCCCGCGATCTTCACCGGTCTGGACGGATACCCGATGGCCCGACAGGGCAAGGCGTCCGAGGCGCTGGGCATGAGCATCATGGCATCGGTCGCGGGTGGTCTTGTCGGCTCGCTGGCGTTGATGGTGATCATCTTTCCGCTCGCCTCAGTTACGCTCCGCTTCGGGCCACCGGAAATGTTCATGGTCGCAATCTTCGGCCTGACGATCGTGTCGGCACTTGCCGGAAAGGCCTTTTCCAAGGCGCTTCTTGCCGGAATGTTCGGCATGTTCCTGGGCATGGTCGGCCTCAGCCACACCGGCACGATGCGGGCGACGTTCGGCTCGGTCGATCTGCTTGACGGCATACCGTTGATGCCCGTGCTGATCGGCATGGTGGCGATGCCGGAACTGTTCAACCTGATGGCGCGCAGCTCGACCAAGCTCAGCGTGGACGGTCAACTGCCATCGTTGCGCCGCGTGTGGCAAGGTTGCGTCCAGACGCTTCAGCGGCCGAAGATACTGCTTCAGTCCTCATTCGTCGGCCTCTTCGTCGGTGCTCTTCCCGGTACTGGCGGCGATGTCGCCAGCATCGTGGCCTACAACGAATCCCGCAGGCTGTCCGACCGACCCGACCTCTACGGCAAGGGCAATCCGGACGGCCTGATCGCGGCGGAGGCCGCCAACAACTCGCAGGAAGGCGGCGCGATCGCCACGATGCTCGCCCTGGGTTTCCCGGGATCGTCGGGAACGGCGGTTCTGCTTGGTGCCCTGATCATGCAGGGATGGGTGCCGGGTCCGAGGCTGTTCACCGAGAACGCGCCGATCGTCTATGCGGCGATCCTGTCCACTTTCTTCAGCCTGTTCGCGCTCCTGGCGCTGGGCATCCTGATGTGCGGCGTCGGGGCGAGGATATCGCGCGCGCCGGCGAAGATCGTCGTGCCGTGCATCGTGGTGCTGACGTTCATCGGCGCCTACGTCATCCGCTCGTCGCTGTTCGACGTGATGATCCTGTTCGTCTTTGGACTGCTCGGCTGGGCGATGCGCAGGCGCGGCTATCCGCCGGCTGCGGTCATCCTCGGCCTTGTGCTGGGTCCGATGGCCGATGCGGAACTCGTCCGCATCTACCAGAGCTTCCCCGAAGGAATCTGGGCGATCTTCACCAGGCCGATCAGCGGGCTGATGGCGGCGGTGGTCGCGTTCTTCCTGCTGCGGTCGCTGTTCAAGACCTTGACGGTGCGCCGGGCGCCGACGGGTTGAGCAGGTTCGACGGCCCGACAATATCCTCGCGCCCGAGCGTCGCTTGCTGTCGGCGTCAGTCGGGGGCGCGGGTCGGGCGAAGACGCCTGATTCCGTCAATCAGGACTCCTGGACGGCGATTTCCTGCGGGAGAAGCTGGGGACCGGAACTGCGGGTGGTCGTCCGAGGTAGACGCGTCTCGTATAGTTGCCGATAAGGTGGAGACCTGCAAATCGGATGATCCCGCCATGGATGCGAAAATCGATATCAAGACTGCCGGACGCACGCTGGATGTGTTCGAAGCATTCGAGGCGATCAAGAAGCCGACGACGTTGTCGGAATTGGCAGCATATATCGGGGCGCCCGTCAGTTCCTGCCATGGCCTTGTCAGGACGTTGCGCAATCGCGGATACCTCTATTCGGTCGGCGGGCGATCCTCTCTCTACCCCACCAAAAGGCTGCTCGAGGTAGCCACGACGATCGCCGCCAACGATCCGATCCTGGAGCAGGTCGGGCCCATGCTGGCCGCGCTCCGCGACGAGACCCAGGAAACCGTCATCCTGGGGAAGCGGCAGGACAGCGAAGTCGTCTATCTCGAGGTGGTGGAGGGGCTGCACACCATCCGATACGCCGCGAACCCCGGCAAGCTGGTGCCGCTCTATTCGAGCGCGATCGGCAAGTCGATCCTCGGACAGATGAACCCGACCGAGCTTGGCAGGGTTTTCGACGGGCTTGAGCTGTCATCGATCACCGACAAAACGCTGACCTCGACAGATGCGCTCCTGGCCGACGTGAATGCGGGCCGCGAGCGCGGATATTTCGTCACGCGTGGCGAGAACGTCACCGACGTGATGGCGGTGGCGCGAACGGTGCGCCTCGGCTCGAACCTTATCGGCATCGCGATTGCAGGTCCGCTGCACCGCATGTCGGCCAATGTCGATGCCTATGCCGCGAGCCTGACGGAAACCTGCAGGCAGATCGAGGATTCCGTCGGCATGCCGGATCGGTAAGTTGCCCGCACCTCGACGTCCGTCCGGGCGGTCCTTGAACATGGGTGGTGCAACGAAAGGCGCGCTCGGCAGGTCGTCGCGCCGCCCCTCAGAACGCCGCCAGTCCTGGCACCGGGCTGTCGACCCGTAGCTGCGTCGGCGAGATCCCGAACTGCTTGCGGAAACAGGTGGCGAAATACTGGCTCGAAGAGAAGCCGCAATCGAACGCGACCTGCGTGATGGATTTCTTGCCGTTGGACGACAGCATCCGGCGCGCCGCCTCCAGCCGGATCATCTGCAGGTAGCGCGACGGCGTCATGTTGGTCAGCGACATGCAATGCTTGGAGAACTGGGTCCGCGACAGGTTGCACTCCGCCGCCATGTTCTCCAGCGTCCAGTCGTCGTCGAGCGCGTGCCAGAGCCGGCGCAGGAAAATGTCGACGGTGCGCCTCGATGCCGCCAGCGAGTGGTCGAGCGCGGGCTGCTGTGCCTCGAGCTGGTTCTTGAACTGAAGCAGCATCATGGAGATGAGCAGGCGCAGCCTCGTTTCGCCATCGGCGATGTTGTCGGTCGCCACGACCTCGGCGATGTCCATGAAGGAGCGCGCGACGTCCCGTGAGGCAGTGTACCAGGGCTGTTCGTTCTTGGAGAGCAACGCGGTCAGACGCGTCTGGTCGCGCTCCGGCCAGGCGATCCAGTCGGGCCACAGCCAGCCCTCATGCGGCCGCCGCACACCCATATCGAACAGGACCCAGACGATCTGGCTCGGCGCGACGAACGGGTCGCCGAACGCGTGGAGCTGCCACGGCCGGACGACGAACATCTGGCCCTCCTGCAGCTCGTGGCGCTGGCCGTCGAGCGTCAGCGTCAGCGTTCCGCGCGCGAGATAGGCGATCTTGACGCCCTCGTTGCAATGTTCCTTCAGCCCCCAATCCTGCGGCTTCGTCGCATCCCAGCCGCCGACAGAGCACACCTGCGGCAGCGCGTCGCCCAGGTCGCGCCCCGGATAGCCCCGCCGCGTCCAGGCGCTGAGCGTCACCTTGCCTTCAAGCGAGGCGTCAAGCAGGTCCTTGCAGTTGCCGGCGTAGAGCAGCGCGCCCGGCTCCGTGAAGACGGTCGGGCGGGCCACCGCGCGCGCCTTGTCCAGATCCGCCATTGCCACCCTTTCGACGTTCGATTTCTACCACTTGCGGATTTTGAACGCGCGCGCCGCCGACATGGGCGATGGTTGCCTTGCAGGCTTTGGCACTCATTACAGGGTGCTGGCCGAGGAAAGTCAATAAATTCCGCAGGTTCACATCGGAGGAGATTGTGAGCCGCCGGCGTGGTCGGATGAATGATCCGACGTTCTCCGGAACGGAAATTGTACAACGGGTGGCGATGGCGCGGATCGAACGCGATTGCCCGCTCACGCGGCCGGCCACGCCGGCCATCGGGGAGGAGCATGCAGGTCGGGATCAATCTGTTGTGCCTTGCCGGGTTCATCGGCGAACAGCACCTGCCCCAGATCAGGCTGCTGAAGGAACTCGGCTATGACGGCGTCGAGGTTCCGGTCCTCACCGGTGAACCGGCCCACTACGCGTGGCTGGCGAACGAGCTGGACGCGATCGGCCTGCGGCGCACGTCGACTTCGGTGATTCCTTCCCCGGACGCCAATCCGTTGAGCAGCGATCCCGAAGTGCGCCGGCGCGGGCTCGACCATCTCGACTGGATCATGGAATGCTCGCTGGCGCTGGGTTCGGAGAGCGTCGGCGGCCCGTTCCACGCGCCCATCGGCCATTTCACCGGATCCGGCCCGACCGAGGACGAGATCAGCTATGGGGCCGAGGCCCACCACCGCATGGCCGAGGCGGCCAAGGCGAACGGCATCTTCCTCAGCCTCGAGCACCTCAACCGCTTCGAGACCTACTTCCTCAACACGATGGAACAGGCCAGGGCCTATGTTGCGGCCGTCGACCACGACGCATTCTCGATCATGTACGACACGTTCCACGCCAACATAGAGGAACGCAAGCAGCCCGACGCGATCGCAACCATTGCCGGCCATATCGGCGTGCTGCATGTTTCCGAGAACGATCGCGGCATTCCGGGCCGCGGCCACATCGATTTCGGTGAGATATTCAGAGCGGTGCGCGCCATCGGCTTCGATGGATGGGTGACGGTCGAGGCGTTCGGCGCTGGTCTGCCGGAACTCGCGGCCGCGACCCGCGTTTGGCGTCCACTGTTTCCGGATCATCAGACCTTGTTTGCCGAGTCGATCCGTTTCGTGCGCAGCCAATGGGACGCCGCCGGATGAGCGGCGCGCCCGTCATCGAGATGCGCGGCATCGCGAAGCGCTTCCCGGGCGTGGTGGCGCTCGACGATGTCGGCTTTGCCTGCCGCGCGGGCGAAGTCCACGCCCTTGTCGGCGAGAACGGCGCCGGCAAGTCGACCCTGATCAAGATCCTTTCGGGCGTCTACCAGCCGGACGAGGGCGAGGTTCTGGTCGACGGGCAGCCCGTCCATTTCCGCCATCCGGTCGACGCGCTCGCAGCCGGCATCTCGGTCATCTATCAGGAGTTCTCGCTGCTGCCGGAGCGAACCGTGGCGCAGAACATCTTCCTCGGGCGCGAGCTCACGCGCGGCTGGATGCTCGACAATGCCGCGATGAACGCCCAGACGCGCCGCGTGCTCGACATGTTCGCCGCCGGGCGTCGCATCGCCCCCGACACGCTGGTGTCCGAACTGGACGTGGCGTCGCAGCAGATGGTCGAGATCGCCAAGGCCATCGCGCTCGACGCGAAGGTGCTGGTGATGGATGAGCCGACGGCGGCGCTGAACGAGGCCGAGTGCCGCGAGCTGTTCGAAACGGTCGACGAGCTGCGCGGCCATGGCACCGCCGTCATCTACATCACGCATCGCATGCGCGAGGTAACCCGGCTGGCGGACCGGGTTACCGTACTCAAGGACGGGCAGGTCGCCGCCCGTTTCGAGACGTTGCCGGAGCCGGCCGAGATCGTCAGGGCCATGGTCGGCCGCGACATAGCGGATTTCTACGCGCCATTCGCCACGCCGGAAGAGATTGCGGCCGCCGTGCTGTCGGTGCGCGGCGGCGCGAATCGACTATTGCGCAACATCGATTTCGACCTCAAGGCGGGCGAGATACTGGGCTTCGCCGGTATTCAGGGTGCCGGTCGCGTCGCGCTCGCCATGGCGCTCTTCGGCGCGCGCCCGTTCGACGCGGGCACGATGACGCTCGCCGGTCGCGACGTCCGCTTCACCCATCCGCGCGACGCGATCCGCGCCGGCATCGGTCTTTTGCCGGGAGACCGCAAGGGCGAGGCGCTGGTGCTGATGCAGTCGGTGCGCGACAACGCAATGCTGTCGCCTCGCGCCTTCGCAGGTGCGGCCGCGAGCCACAAGCGCAACGGCTTCATCAATCTGGACGGCATGGACACGCTGCTCGACCGAATGGAGGTGAAGGCGGCCTCCTACGACCAGGAGATCAGGTTCCTGTCAGGCGGCAACCAGCAGAAGGCAATCGTGGCGCGCTGGCTGGCGCTGAAGCCGAAGGTGCTGATCTTCATCGAGCCGACGCGCGGCATCGACGTCAACGCCAAGGCCGGCATCTACCATCTGATGCGCGACCTGGCGCGCGAGGGTGCCGGCATCATCATGATCTCGTCCGACCTGCCTGAAGTGATCGGCGCGGCCGACCGCATCCTGGTGATGCGGGAGGGCACCATCGTCGCGGAGCACCAGAAGGGCGCGGAGGAAACGGCCATCATGCTCGATGCCACCGGCGAACAGGAGGTCGCGGCATGAGCGAGGCGACCGCCGGGCAGGCCCCGGCCGCACGGGTAAGGTTCCGCTTCGACCGCTGGGCGCCGGCGCTGCTGCTGCTGGCCGCCGTGTCGATCTATGTCGGCGCCTGCGTCGCCACCGGCCAGACACAGTATCTGAGCTGGAACAACCTGCTCGCCGTGCTGGGGCGGTCCATCGCGCTCGGCATCACCGCCATCGGGCAGACATTCGTCATCTTGGTCGCATCGATCGACCTGTCGGTGGCGAGCCTGATTTCCGCAGTCGCAGTGCTTGCCTCGGTGATCATGAACGGCAGCCCGGCGATGATCGTTCCGGCGATCGCCGCTTCGCTGGTGCTCGGCGCCACCGTGGGTCTGATCAACGGGCTTGTCATCACCCGCCTCGACGTCAACCCGCTCATCGCCACGCTGGGCATGAGCCTGGTGATCCAGGGTTGCCTATCCGCCTTCGTGTCGAACTTCGCCGGAGCGGTTCCGTCCGAGTTCCAGTTCTTCGCCTACGGCAATGTAGCCGGCGTTCCCTTCGCCATATTGTTCTTCTTCGCCCTGGCGCTCGTTGCGTTCCTCGTGCTGCGCTTCACGCGCTTCGGCTCGAACGTCTATGCCGTCGGCGGCAATCAGGACGCGGCCCGGTTCGCGGGCATCGCCACCCGCCGGGTGATCGTGATCGCCCATGTCATCTGCTCGCTATGCGCCACGGTCGCCGGGCTGTATCTGGCCAGCCGGCTTCGGTCGGGAGCGCCTTGGATCGGCGCCAACGGCGTCTACGATCTCGAATCCATCGCCGTGGTGGTGATCGGCGGGACGATCCTCGCCGGCGGTCGCGGCGGCATCTGGGGAACCGTCGCCGGCGTGATGATCTTCTCGCTGATCGATTCCATCTTCAACGTGCTGGGCGTCGATGCCTTCGTGAAGCAGGTACTGCGCGGCGTCATCATCGTGGCGGCGGTCGCCTTCTATGCGGCACGCTCGAAGAGGATCGTCGCATGAGCGAGCAGGTCCTCTCCTCCCAGAGCAAGAAGGCGCGGCCGCGCGGACTGCCGCAGATCAACCCGGTCTATTTCATCCTGGCTGCGCTGATCGTCGCGATCATCCTCAACAATCCGGCCTTCGTCGAGCCGACCGGCTACATGAACTTTCTGAAACGGGCCGCGCCGCTGGCGATCCTCGCCGCCGGGCAGCTCTATGTCATCGTCTCGGGTGGCTTCGACCTGTCCGTCGGCTCGTTGATCACGCTTGTCGTGGTCGGCTCGTCGATGCTGTCCAACAACGATCCTTCGTCGACCTGGTGGGTCATCTCGGTCATGCTCGGCATCGGGCTGGCGGTCGGCCTCATCAACGGCCTCGTCGTCTGTTACCTGAAGGTCCCCTCGCTGATCGCCACGCTGGGCATGATGATCACGCTGAACGGCTTCGCCTTCATGTGGTCCGGCGGCGCGCCGCGCGGCTATCTGCCAGATACCTTTCGCTTCTTCGGCCGGGTCAACATCATGGACGTACCGGTGATCCGCATGCTGCCGGTCGCCGTCATCGTGCTTATCGTCGTCGGCTTCCTGCTCTACTGGCTGATGCACCGCACCAATCTCGGGCGTCTGCTCCACGCGGTCGGCGACAATCCGCGCGCGGCGCTGCTGGCCGGCGTGCCGGTCAACCGCGTCCGCATCACGGCCTTCGTCGTGTCGTCGCTGAGCGCGGTGATTACCGGCATCCTGCTAGGCGGCTTTGCCGGCGTGTCGACTGATGTCGGCACCGGCTATGAGCTGCAGGCAATCACGGCCGCCGTTCTGGGCGGCGCCCAGCTTTTGGGCGGGCGCGGTTCGGTCCCGGCCGCGATTGCCGGCGCGCTGACGCTGACGGCGATCTTCACTCTCCTCAATTTCCTGGGCCTGCCGCAGCCGGTGCGTCAGGTCGTCCAGGGGCTCATCCTTATCGCGGCCGTGGCGCTTGCCATGTATCGCCGCAAACGAACCGGGCAGTAGCCGGATATCCAGCGTTCATCGAAAGGGAGGTAAACCACGATGAGAAAAGTCCTGAAAGTCGCAACCGCCATGAGCATGGTGCTCGCCGTGGCCGGAACGGCCGCAGCGCAGAACTTCAACGACCCGGAGGAGTTTGCCCGTCAGAAGGAACAGCTTTCCATGACGCCGCAGGGTCCGGAAGGCCAGCCCTGGGCCCAGTATCTCGTCGACGCGATGGCCGACACCGCCCAGTACAAGAAGGACGGCCCCTACACCGTCTGCTTCTCCAACGCCGGCGTCAACAACCCCTGGCGCGTCGTCGGCTACACCAACATGACCGAAGAGGTGAAGCTGCATCCCGAGATCGGCAACTTCGTACACGTCGACGCTGAAGGGTCCGACGACAAGCAGATCGCCGACATTCAGGACCTGCTGGCCGGCGGCAATTGCGACATCCTGATCGTGTCGCCCAACACCACCGCGGCGCTCACTCCCGCGGTCGAGGCGGCCTGCCAGCGGCTGCCGGTCATCGTCTTCGATCGCGGCGTCGAGACAGATTGCCCCGTGACCTTCATCCATCCGGTGGGCGGCTATGGCTTCGGCATCCAGGGTGCGCAGTTCGTCGCCGACAATGTCGAGGCGGGCGGCAACGTGCTGATGCTGCGCATCCTGCCGGGCGTCGACGTGCTGGAGACCCGCTACTCGGCCGGCCGCCGCATCCTCGAGGAAGCAGGTCTGAACATCGTCGGGGCTGAATTCACCGACGGCGACAACGCCAAGACCAAGTCGATCGTGGAGGATTACCTGCAGCGCGGCAGCATCGATGCCGTGTGGATGGACGCGGGCGCCACGGCGGTCGCAGCGATCGAGGCTTTCGAGGATGGCGGCTTCGATGTCCCGGTCTTCGTCGGTGAGGACCAGCAGGATTTCCTGCAGAAGTGGCGCGCTCTCGACCTGACCGCGATTGCGCCCACCTACCCGACCTACCAGTGGCGGACCCCGATCATCGCCGCCGTCTCGATCCTCAAGGGCGAGTCGGTGCCGGGTCCCGAATGGGTTCTGCCGCAGCCGGCGATCACGGCGGAAAATCTCGACGAGTTCATCAACGACAAGATGCCGCCGCTGCACTACGCCATGTGCGGCTGCGAGGATATGCCGGATTATCCGAAGGCATGGGGCGGCAGCGAGTAAGCTACGCTCGGCTCAAGACAAAAATGAAAATGGGCGCCCTCGTGGCGCCCATTGTTCGTCCGGATTACCGAAGCGCTTTGCTTTCGGCGATGCCGGTTGCCGCCCGGAAACGGGTCCCGGGCGAAGCGGATCAATTGCGGCGGCGCGCGGCGAGCGTGCGCAGGCGCAGCGCGTTGAGGCGGATGAAGCCCTCCGCATCCTTCTGGTCGTAGGCGCCACGGTCGTCCTCGAAAGTGACCAGCGCATCCGAATAGAGCGACTTCGGCGAGCGGCGGCCGGTGACGATGACGTTGCCCTTGTAGAGTTTCAGCCGAACCTCGCCCTCGACATCCTCCTGGCTCTTGTCGATCAGAGCCTGCAGCATCTCGCGCTCGGGCGAGAACCAGAAGCCGTTATAGATCAGCTCCGCATAGCGCGGCATCAGCTCGTCCTTGAGGTGGGCTGCGCCACGGTCCAGCGTGATCGACTCTATGGCCCGGTGGGCGGCAAGCAGGATCGTGCCGCCGGGGGTTTCGTACACGCCGCGCGATTTCATGCCGACGAAGCGGTTCTCGACGAGATCGAGGCGACCGATGCCGTTGTCGCGGCCGAGGTCGTTGAGCGCGGCAAGCAGGGTCGCCGGCGACAGCGCCTTGCCGTCGATGGCGACCGGGTCGCCGTTCCTGAAGCTGATGGTGATCTCGGTGGCCTGGTCGGGGGCCTCCATCGGCGAGATGGTGCGCTGGTGGACGTATTCCGGCGGCTCCTGCCAGGGGTCTTCCAGAACCTTGCCCTCGGAGGAGGAGTGCAGCAGGTTGGCGTCGACCGAGAAGGGCGCTTCGTTGCGCTTGTCCTTGGCGATCGGGATCTGGTGCTTCTCGGCGAAGTCGATCAGGTCGGTGCGCGACTTGAACGACCAGTCGCGCCACGGCGCGATCACCTTGATGTCGGGATTGAGCGCGTAGGCAGACAGTTCGAAGCGTACCTGGTCGTTGCCCTTGCCGGTGGCGCCATGGGCGACGGCGTCGGCGCCGGTCTCGGCGGCGATCTCGACAAGGCGCTTGGAAATCAGCGGCCGGGCGATCGACGTGCCGAGCAGATAGAGACCCTCGTACTGGGCGTTGGCGCGGAACATCGGGAAGACGAAGTCGGAGACGAACTCCTCGCGAACGTCCTCGACGAAGATTTCCTTCGCGCCGAGCATCTCCGCCTTGCGGCGCGCCGGCTCGAGATCGTCCACGCCCTGGCCGAGATCGGCGGTGAAGGTGACCACCTCCGCGCCGAGCTCCGTTTGCAGCCACTTCAGGATGATCGAGGTGTCGAGCCCGCCCGAATAGGCTAGCACCACCTTCTTGACGTCTTTCCACTTGGACATGTCGACCCCGAATTGTCATCGCGCGGCCGAAAGCCGCCTTGGAAAATCGCGGGCACTATTAGCAGGAATGCCGGGCCGGGCAAGGGCGGGGACCTGCTGGCCCAAGCGTTCGATCATGGCATCGTGAGCGGCCTTGATCTTGCCGCGCGGCTTTCCGTCAATAGACTCGCGAGGTGATTCCGACGGGTCGGGGAGAAGAGCTTGAGCATTGCAGGCACGATGGCGTCGCTGATCGGCAGGGTTGCGATCGCGGCGGGGGTGATGGTTTCGCCGCTGCTGGCGGTCGGCGCGGCCGTCGCGCAGGGGGCGGACCGCTGGCTTGTCGACGGGGCGGGGGCTTTCGCCAGCCTCCCGGCGCCTGGCGCCGAGGCCGGTGTGGAGGCCGCGACGTTCGCCTGCGCGGCGCAGCGCTGGAGCCTGTCGCTTTCCCTCGCCGGCCTGGGCGGCGGCAGGAGCGATACGACGGCGATCCTGCGCGTCGACGGGCGCACCTTCGACACGAGGGCGGTTCTCGACGGGCGCACGATGACGATCGCGACACCGCGCGATGCAATCGCGCCGCTCAAGGCCGGGCTGCGCATGAGCCTCACCGTCGACGGCGTGGTCGGCGAAATGCTGGGCGAACTGACGTTCCCGCTGCGCGGATCGAGGGTCGCGATCGAGGCGGTCGAGGAACGCTGCACGCTGCGCGACATGAGCGGCTACACGCCGCTGACCTTCACGCCCTACTCGTCCTACATGAATCTGGTGCGCGAGCTGCGCCAGAAGGACATCGACGCTTTTGCACTGGCGACCGCGTCGCAGCCGAGGCTGGACGCCGCGATGGCCGAGTTCGGCGAGGGCCGTCGCGTGCTGTTCACGCGCATCTGCGGCTCGTCATGGTATTTCGGCGCGTCGGGCTGCAACGTCACCGGTTTCGCGCCGGAGCCCGTGGAACCCGGGGGCGAGGGGGACGACGATGCGGCGAGACCGGCCTGGAGCGTCGTCTACGATACCGAAAACGTCGTTCTCCACATCGATCCGAAGTCGGCGTCGGAGGGCTGGCCCGATCTGGTCACCCTGCCGGTGCGCTCAGCCGGCCCCGGCCGTGTCTGGCGCTGGACCGACGGCGCCTATCTGTTCGATCGCGACCTGCCCGACGCCGCGGGGGACGAACCCCTGCCGCTGCGCTCCGGCCACGACTGAGCCGCCCGGGTCGGGATAGCTTGCGCCTACTTCTTCGACTTGCGGCCGATCTCCGTCCACAGGTCGTAGACGACCAGCAGGATGGTGATCCCGATCACGATCTGCAGGTCCAGGCGCGGCACGCGCACGGCCACCACGCCGAGATAGGCGACGAGCACCGCGAAGGCGAAGACGGCGAGGAACTTGGTGTAGCGCATCGCCTCCTCCTCAGCGTCCGTACATCAGCTGCGGCAGCCAGTAGACTGTCTGCGGGAAGATGTAGATCAGCACCAGGCACAGGATGACGATGCCCATATACGGCATCATCCCCCAGAAGATGTCGGGTAGCTGAACGTGTTTCGGCGCGATGCCCTTCAGATAGTAGGCCGACATCGCCATGGGCGGCGACAGGAACGCAGTCTGCAAATTGACCGCGACCAGAATGCCGAAGAACAGCGGGTCGATGTCGAAATGCGCCAGCAGCGGCAGGAAGATCGGCACGAAGATGACGATGATCTCCGTCCATTCCAGCGGCCAGCCGAGGATGAAGATGATGATCTGCGCGACGATCAGGAACATCAGCGGCGTCATGTCGAGGCCGGTGACGAAATCGCTGACCAGGCTCTGTCCGCCGAGATAGGCGAAGATCGAGGCGAAGGTGGCCGAGCCGACGAACAGCCAGCAGACCATCGCCGAGGTTCGCGCGGTGAGATAGACGCTCTCCTTCAGACGCTGCCAGGTCAGCGCCCGGTAGACTGCGGCCAGCAGGATGCCGCCGGCCGCTCCGATCGCCGCCGCCTCCGACGGCGTGGCAAGACCGAACAGGATCGCGCCGAGCACGGAGAGGATGAGGAAGGCGAGCGGCACGAAGGAGGTGATCAGCATCCACAGGATCTGGAGTGTCGAGTGGTCGCCGATATCCTCGTCCTTCGGCTTCGGCGCGATATGCGGCCGTGCCATGGCAAGGCCGATGACGTAGATCAGGTAGAGGCCGGCGAGCATCAGGCCGGGAATGAGGGCGGCCGCGTACATGCGCACCACCGACACACCCGAGGTGGCGGCGTAGACGATGAGCATGATCGACGGCGGGATGAGGATGCCCAGCGTGCCGCCGGCGCAGATGACACCGGTGGCGTAGCGGACGTTGTAGTTCGCCTTCAGCATCGCCGGCAGGGCGAGCAGGCCCATAAGCGTCACCACCGCGCCGACGATGCCGGTCGCCGTCGCGAACAGCGTGCAGGTGATCAGCGCCGCCACCGCCATGGCGCCCGGCAGGCGCCGCGTCGCGATGTAGAGCGTTGAGAACAGGCGGTCGACGATGTTGGCGCGCTCGACGATGTAGCCCATGAACAGGAACAGCGGGATGGCGGTGAGCACGTCATTGGCCATCACCGAATAGGTCTGGTTGACCAGCAGGTCGAAGATGCGGTTGTTGAAGAAGCCGTTGACCCAGGCTTCCCACTGCATCCAGGTGTCGGCGCCCTGCTCGACCAGGCGGTCATAGGGCCGCCACATGCGCGAGGGGTCGAAATAGGCGTAGTAGCCGAAGGCGACGCCCAGCGCCATCAGCGTGAAGGCGACCGGATAGCCGAGAAAGATCGCGAGGATCAGGATAAGCAGCATCGCCACGGCGATCTGTGGGTCAGTCATTCTTCCGGTCCTCCGGGCTGTCCTTCAGGCCGTAGCCGGACGGGATGTCGATCGGCTCACCGCCATGATGCAGCGCTTCGAGGCTCTGCGACTCCATCAGCACCTTCTCGGTTTCCTCGACGTCCTCGATCGCCGGCATCCACTCGCCCGTGCGCATGCACAGCACGCAGCGGAAGACCTGGGCGACGCCCTGGATGAACAGCAGGATGCCCGCGGCCACGATCACGGTCTTGAAGTGGAAGACCGGGATGTTGGCCGGGCTCATGTTCGAGACTTCGAGGTAGTTCCACGAGCGGCCCGCATAGCGCCAGCCGGAGAAGATCAGCGCGATCACGCCCGGGAAGAAGAACAGGATGTAGAGGATGAACTCCACCCTGGCCTGTGTCTTCGGCTTCCACAGCCGATAGATGAAATCGCCTCGCACATGGCCGTCGCGAGACAGCGTGTAGGCGCCCGCCATCATGAACAGCGTGCCGTACATCATGTAGCTGAAGTCGAAGGACCACGGCGTCGGCGAGTTGAGCGCGTAGCGAACGAAGACCTCGTAGGTGACGCCGATGGTCATGGCCAGCACGCACCAGGCGAAGACCTTGCCGAACCATGCTGATAGCGTGTCGGCGAAGCGGATATAGTGTTGCATCGGGATGTGCCTGCGTCAGCTGCAGCGTGGCGGCCGGAGCGGGGCGGCGAAGCGCCGCCCCTTCCAGTCCGTCGTCAACCGTCGACCGGCCTCAGAGCTTGCCGGGGTAGTAGTGCCGGTAGGCCATGCCGTAGTCGGGCGCGTTCTGCAGGCTGTAATAGACGACCCGCTCGCACCACGCCTTCTGGCTGTCGACCACCTTGGCGAAGTAGGCATCCTCCATCAGCGGCGGCAGGATCTGGTCCCAGGCCTTGAGCTGTGCGTCGAGAACGGAATCCGGCGTCCGCTTGACGTTGACGCCGTGGTCGGTCTGGAGCTTCTCGAGGTCGGCCGAGTACTGGTGCATCGCCAGCGAGAAGTTCGACAGATGCGCAGCCTCGACCGCATATTTGAGGATCGCCTGCAGGTCCGGGTCGAGATCGTCGAACGTCTCCTTGTTGAAGATGTACTCGAACGATTCCGAAGCCTGGTGGTAGGACGACAGCATGTAGTTCTTGGCCACGTCCTGCGAGCCGAAGCGCATGTCGGAGGTCGGGTTGTTGAACTCGAAGCCGTCGATGACGCCGCGCTCCATGGCAGGCACGATCTCGCCGCCGGGAAGCTGCGCCACGGAGCAGCCCATCGCCTGGAACAGATCGGCGGCGAGGCCGACGGTGCGGTATTTCAGGCCGTTGAGCTGGCTGGCGTCGGTGATCTCGCTCTTGAACCAGCCGAGCGGCTGGGCCGGCATGCCGAAGGACAGGAAGCCGACCACGTCGAGGCCGAGAATGTCCTGGGTGAGCTCGCGATAGAGCTCCTGGCCGCCGCCGTGATAGAGCCAGGCGATCATCTGGTTGGCATCGGCGCCGAAGACCGGGCCGGTGCCGAACAGCGAGGCGGCCTTGTTCTTGCCGTACCAGTAGACCGGCACGGTGTGGGCCGCGTCGATGACGCCGTCATGGCAGGCGTCCTGCACGGCGAAGGCGCCGACCACGGCGCCGGCCGGCAGCAGATCGATCCTGAGGCGTCCGCCCGACATGGCGTGGACACGCTCGACATATTCCTTGGCCATGTCCTGGAAGATGTCGGACTCGGGCCAGGACGACTGCATGCGAAGAAGGACAGGGGCCTGAGCCAGCACGGCCGGGGCGGCGAGCGTCGTTGCAGCGGCGGCACCGGCGCCGATGGTCGAATTGCGCAAAAACTTGCGGCGAGAAATCGCAGCTTCAGTCATTCTAGATATCTCCTCCCAAAGAGCCGCGATCACAGGTTGTTTTTTTTATGAACGCAGCCTGCATACATTATGCGATCGAATCACGGACGCAACTGTTTTTGATTCACGGTTTCGCAGCGGTCTCGGCGGGGCCGCTTACGGTCTCTCGCCAATGGCGGGCGCATGCGCTATCGCAGGCCGCCAACCCGAGATCGCACCCCAATGAGCCTGTCGCATTTCGCTCCCGACCTTGCCGTCATCCTCCAGTTCGCCGCCGCCACGCTGGTCATCGCGATAACGCCGGGTCCCGACATGACGCTGTTCGTCGGCCGCACCCTTTCGCATGGTCGGGCGGCCGGGCTGGCCTGCATGGCCGGCGCCATGACCGGCGTCCTCATCCACACGCTGCTCGTGGCGCTCGGGCTGTCGGCGCTGCTCGTCGCCTCGCCGCAGGCCTTCATGGCGCTGAAGATCGTCGGCGCCGTCTATCTGATGTGGCTGGCCTGGCAGGCGATCCGGCACGGATCGGCCTTCGCGCCGCAGGGCGGGCCGGCGCCGAAGCGGTCACTGCTCGGCAACTGGGCGACCGGCGTTGCCATCGACCTGCTCAATCCGAAGGTGGCGCTGTTCTTCATGACCTTCCTGCCGCAGTTCGTCAGCGTGGACGATCCCAACGCGCCGCAGAAGCTGCTCTTCCTCGGGCTGCTGTTCATCCCGATTTCGCTGCCGCTGACGGTGTCGATGGTGCTGGCGGCCGACGGCTTCGCTTCGATGCTCAAGCGTATGCCGCGCTTCATGCGCGTGGTCGACTATCTTTTCGCCGGCGTGTTCTCGGCCTTTGCGATCAGGATCCTGACCGCTCCCGCGCGTTAGCCTCGTCCGGCCCGTGCAGCCAGACGCCTGCCTGGCGGCCCGCCACGAGCCAGTAGGCGAAGCCGCCGACGATGCCGGCGGCGACAAGCACCGCCAGCAGGCCGGCGTCGGCCCGTTCGCCACCATCCTGTCGCCATGCCAGGACCGTGCCCAGTCCGGCAGCGACGGCGCCGCCGAGCGCTTGGGTCAGCCAGTCGCGCCTGCCGAGGAATTCAGTGGCAAGAATGACGAACAGTGCCGGCGTGAAAGCGTGATAGCCGAAATAGGTCGCCAGCAGGAAAACCGTGAAATAGATCGGTCCGGAAGCCATGAACGGCGCGGTCTCGGCCCAGCCGGCGGCGCCCATCGCCAGCAGGTTGAAGAACAGGCTGGCGGCCGATACGCCGACGATGAAACCCACCAGAATGACGGCGAAACGCCAGAGGTAGCCCAGAAAGCGGCTCAAGCCTCGCCGTGCCCGGCGATCATCATCGCCTCGAGCGCCAGGCGATCGACCTTGCGCATGCGCTCCGATTCCGACTTGAGCTGACCGCAGGCGGCGAGGATGTCGCGACCGCGCGGCGTGCGGATCGGCGAGGCGTAGCCGGCATTGTTGATGAAATCGGCGAACTTCTCGATCGTCTCCCAGTCGGAGCACTGATAGTTGGTGCCGGGCCACGGGTTGAAGGGGATCAGGTTGATCTTGGCCGGAATGCCCTTCAGCAGGCGCACCAGTTCCTTGGCGTCGTCGATCGAATCGTTGACGTCCTTGAGCATCACATACTCGAAGGTGATGCGCCGCGCGTTGGAGAGGCCCGGATAATTCCGGCACGCGTCCATCAGGTCCTTGAGCGGATACTTCTTGTTGATCGGCACCAGCAGGTCGCGCAGGTCGTCATTGGTGGCGTGCAGCGAGATCGCCAGCATGACGCCGATCTCCTCGCCGGTGCGGGCGATCTCCGGCGTAACGCCCGAGGTCGACAGCGTGACGCGTCGCTTCGACAGAGACAGGCCGTCGCCATCGGTGGCGATCAGCAGCGCCTTCTTCACGGCTTCGAAATTGTAGAGCGGCTCGCCCATGCCCATCATGACGATGTTGGACACCTTGCGGCCTTCCGTCGGAACGATCGCGCCATCGGGCGTGCTGGCGTCGGGGAAGTCGCCAAGCCGGTCGCGCGCGGTCATGAGCTGGGCGAGGATTTCCTCGGCCGTCAGGTTGCGAACCAGCTTCTGGGTGCCGGTGTGGCAGAACGAGCAGGTGAGCGTGCAGCCGACCTGGCTGGAGATGCACAGCGTGCCGCGCCCTTCCTCGGGGATATAGACCGTCTCGATCTCGACGGGCCTGCCGGCGCCGCGCGGGGGGAAGCGGAACAGCCACTTGCGCGTGCCGTCTTCGGAAATCTGCTCCTCGACCACCTCGGGCCGCGCAATGGTGAAATGGCGCGCGAGCTCGGCGCGCAGATCCTTCGAGATGTTGAGCATCTGCGAAAAGTCGGAGACGCCGCGCACGTAGAGCCAGTGCCAAAGCTGCTGCACGCGCATCCTGCGCTGGCGCTCGGGCACGCCGGCAGCGGCCAGCGCGTCCGCCATCTCGTCACGGGTCAGGCCCACGAGCGAGGGCTTCTCCGCCGCGCGGGCGGAATGGGCGAGCGAGGCCCGCGTCTCGGGCGAAGTCAGGTCGAGGGTCAGCGTCATGGTCGATGAAAGATAGGGGCGTCGGGCGCCGCGCGCAATTTGGCCGCGCTCATAACAGACTTTGACGCGCCCGTCACCAAGGCCTCCAAACGCAAGCGGCCGGGCACGAGCCCGGCCGGAACGCGCGCTGACAGGGCTCTGTCAGGTGCAGCTCTGAATCGAGTTCAGCGCGGCGGTGATGCCGCGCAGCGAGAACACGTAGCTGGTGTCGTTGCCGCGCCCCGACTTCGCCTGCACCCGCATGTCCGCGCCGCCGCGCATCGCTGCGATGAGTTGCGGCTCCTCGGCCGCATTCTCCATCCACGCCGACTTGCCGCGCGTGAACATGGAGAAGGATTGGTTGCCGACCGTGACCGACACCTTCGAGTTCGCCTGGAAATCGTAGGAGGCGATGAATTGCGGCTCGTAGGAGACGTTCTGGCCGGGCTTCTGGCTGACGAAGAAGAAGATGTCGCCATGATTGAGGCTGGGCGGCTGCTTGTCGGTGGGCACAGTCAGCACGTAGCAGACGGTGCCGGCGCTGGCCTTGTAGGAATAGGTGCCCCAGGCATTGTGCTGGCCGATCTTGGTCGCCGACTGGGCCAGCGCCGGTGAGGCGGCCGCGAGCAAGGCGACACAGGCGATCGTCGAGATGGTTGCACGCATCGTATTGCGGTTCCCTGTCCGTGTTCGATTACGGTTGGCGAGGCGGACCCCGTTCTGCGGTCCGTTCGCTTCATTTATGCTTAATCAGGGTTACCAAAGGGTGAACCTCGCTTTCGCGGGCGCCCGCCGCCTCTGCAACCCATTGCCGCACTTTCCGGCCGCATGGCCGGCGAAGGACGGCATCTCGCATCCCTTCGCCTCGTTGAAATGGGCAAAAACGGCAACAGTTTGACCTGAATGCGCCGACGACCTCCGAGCGGTCGCGGTCCTAGTCGAGAATGCCAAGCTGCGTCAGGATGGCGCGCGTCATCGGAATGCGCCGGGCCATCAGCCGGTCGTAGCCGGTGTCGGTCATGTGAAGGGCGAAATGGCGGGCCAGGCCGTCGCGCTCGACGGTGCCTATATACCACAGGCTGACCTTGCCGCCGCCGGGACGGCAGGCCCCGGTCTTGGCCGAAAGCCGCCAGCGCGGCGTTTCCTCGGCGACCATCGCCTCGCGTGTCAGCCGCAAGGTGCGTTCGGAAAGCGCCAGCCGCCCTTCGTGCAGCCGCGCCAGGAAATCGACCTGCTCGTCGGGCGAGATGGCGAGCGTGCCGTCGACCCAGAACGGTTGCCGGCCAATCTGGCCGGCGCGGCCGTTGCCGTAGTCGAGGCGCGACAGAACCGAGGACACCGCGTCGATGCCGGCCTTCTGCGCCATTGTCCGGTAATACCAGAGCGCCGAGACCTTGAAGGCGGAGCGAAGGGTCTGGTCGCGGGCCCAGTCCGGGTTCTTCAGCCCCAGTGCGGGATCGTAGGGCAGGACGTGATCGAGATCGCGTGCCGCGCCGGTCTCCAGAAGGATCGCCGTATTGGGAATCTTGAACGTCGAGCAGGGCGCAAAGCGGGTCGCCGCATGGCCGGGGCCATGCCTGAGCGTTTCGCCGGTGCGGCCATCTCGAAGAACGAAGGCTCCGTCGATGCCGGCAAAATGGCCAGAGATATCCGGGGTCTCGGCGGCGGCCGGCGACATCAGCGCCAGCAGCGCCGCCGTCGCGAGAGCGAGGCGGCGCAGCGAGGGCATGGCGGCCGGCCGTCCCGTCAGCCGATCTTCTGGCCGGTCTTTGCCCAGTCCGCCAGGAAGGCCGCGAGGCCCTTGTCCGTCAGCGGGTGGCTGACCAGCGCCCGGAGCGTCGCAGGCGGGGCGGTGATCACATGCGCTCCGATGAGGGCGGCCTGCTTGACGTGATTGACCGTGCGCACCGACGCGGTGAGGATCTCGGTCTCGAAGGCGTAATTGTCGTAGATCTGCTTGATCTCGGCGATCAGCTCCATGCCGTCGGAGCCGATGTCGTCGATGCGGCCGACGAAGGGCGAGATGAACGTCGCGCCGGCCTTGGCGGCGAGCAGCGCCTGATTTGCCGAGAAGCACAGGGTCACGTTGACCTGACGGCCGAGATCGCGGCGGATCGTACGGCAGGCCTTGAGGCCGTCGAGGGTCAGCGGCACCTTGATGCAGACATTGTCGGCGATCTTCGACAGCACCTCGGCTTCGCGCATCATCTCCCTGAATTCGGTCGCCACCACTTCGGCCGAGACCGGCCCGTCGACGATGCCGCAGATCTCCTTGGTCACGTCGGCGATGTTGCCTCCGGACTTCAGGATCAGCGACGGGTTGGTGGTTACGCCATCGACGAGCCCAAGGTCGTTGAGCTCGCGGATTTCCTTCACGTCGGCGGTGTCGACGAAGAACTTCATGGGAAGCATCTCCTCAATTGGGGTGGCGTCGGCGCGCCCGTTTCGACGGCCGGCTTGAGTCGGCCCTTGCTCTAATCGAAGAAGCGGGCAAGGTCACGTCCGATGAGCAAAGATTCGCAAAGCGTCGTGCCGGTGCTGGTGCCGATGCCGGCGGAGCGGCCCTATTCCTACGCGGTGCCGGAAGGCGTGGCCGTCCGGCCGGGCGCGATCGTGCGCGTGCCGCTGGGGCCGCGCGAGGTGGCGGGCATCGTCTGGGACACGCCGACCGACGCGGTCGACCCGAAGAAGCTGCGGCCGATCTCGGAGGTTTTCGACTGTCCGCCGATCGAGGAGCCGTCGCGGCGGTTCGTGGACTGGGTGGCGTCCTACACGCTGTCGCCGCCGGGCCTGGTCGCGCGCATGTTCCTGCGGGCACCGGCGGCGTTCGACCCCGAGCCACCGCTCGCCGGGCTGCGCTGGGTGGGCCGCGAGCCCGACCGGATGACCGATGCGCGCCGTCGCGTCATGGAACTGGCCCGCGACGGCATGGCGTGGACGCGCTCGGGCCTCGCCCACGCCGCGGGCGTGTCGCTGACCGTGGTCGACGGCCTCAACGCGCAAGCCGTGTTCGAGCCGGTCGCCATACCGCCGCGCCCGATTGTGGCCGCTCCCGATCCGGACTACGCCGCGCCGGACCTGTCGCCGGACCAGCGGCAGGCGGCGCAGGTGCTGACAGAACGGGCGGCTGGCGGGTTCTCGGTGTCGCTGGTCGACGGCGTCACCGGATCGGGCAAGACCGAGGTCTATTTCGAGGCCATTGCCGAAGCACTTCGCGCCGGCCGTCAGGTGCTGGTTCTGGTGCCCGAGATCGCGCTGACGCAGGCCTTCCTCGACCGCTTCCACGACCGGTTCGGCGCGCGGCCGGCCGAATGGCATTCCGACCTCGCGCCGCGGACACGAGAGCGGGTGTGGCGGCAGGTGGCGGAGGGCGGGGTCCGGGTGGTTGCGGGCGCGCGGTCGGCATTGTTCCTGCCGTTCCGCGACCTCGGGCTGATCGTCGTCGACGAGGAGCACGACCCGGCCTACAAGCAGGAGGATCGGGTCTTCTACAACGCGCGCGACATGGCCGTGGTGCGCGGCCGGATCGGCGACTTCCCGGTTGTGCTCGCCTCGGCGACGCCGTCGGTCGAAAGCCGGGTCAACGCGATGCAGGGCCGCTACGGCCGGGTGGTGCTGCCGGCGCGCTTCGCGGAGGCCGCGATGCCCCACCTCTCGGCGATCGACATGCGCAAGTCGCCGCCGGCGCGCGGGGGCTTCCTGTCGCCGGTGCTGATGGACGGCGTCGAGAAGACCGTCGGGCGCGGCGAACAGGCGCTTCTGTTCCTCAATCGGCGCGGCTATGCGCCGCTGACGCTGTGCCGGGTCTGCGGCCATCGCTTCCAGTGCCCGGACTGCTCGAGCTGGCTGGTCGAGCACCGCTTTCGCGGCCAGCTCGTCTGCCACCATTGCGGGCACAACGAGAAGCGGCCGGAAGCCTGCCCGGAATGCGGCGCGCTCGACCATCTGGTGGCCTGCGGCCCGGGCGTCGAGCGCATCGCCGAGGAGGTGGTGGGCCGTTTCCCGGATGCGCGCACCATCGTGCTGTCGTCCGACCTGCTCGGCGGCGTGAAGCGGCTGCGGCTCGAACTCGACGCAATCGCCAATGGGGAGGCCGACATCGTCATCGGCACACAGCTCGTCGCCAAGGGCCACAACTTCCCCAACATGACGCTGGTGGGCATCGTCGACGCCGATCTCGGGCTTGCAAACGGCGACCCGCGCGCCGCCGAGCGCACCTTCCAGCTTCTGTCGCAGGTGACGGGACGCGCGGGGCGGACGGGACGCAAGAGCCACGGTCTGATCCAGACCTACCAGCCCGATCACCCGGTGATGCGGGCGATCGTCTCCGGCGATGCCGATTCCTTCTACGAACGCGAGATCGCCGAGCGCGAGCGCGCCGGCCTGCCGCCCTTCGGCCGGCTGGCCGCGATCATCGTCAGCGCGGGAAGCCGAGCCGAGGCGGAAGCGCATGCGCGGGGCCTGCGTCGCGCCGCGCCGGCGGCACCGGACATCGCGGTGCTCGGGCCGGCCGAGGCGCCGCTGGCGCTGGTGGCGGGGCGTCACCGCTTCCGCCTGCTGGTCCATGGCGAGCGGCGCTCGGATGTGCAGGGTTTCCTGCGGGCGCTGCTGGCGGCGGGACCGAAGACGAAAGGGTCGGTGCGGGTGGCCGTCGACATCGATCCGCAGAGCTTTCTGTAGTTGGTGAGGGGTATTTTCTCGCTCACGGGCCGCACCGCCGCCTGCGGCGGTCGGGATGCTGACGGCACGCCGCTCGTCTCGCGTTGACATCCACCCCCCTCTGGCCTGCCGGCCATCTCCCCCACAAGGAGGGAGATCGGATTTCGTCGCTGCTTTCGCCAATCTTCTACGCCGAAGAACCGGCGGAACG
>Ga0307505_10000193_pt1 | contig 74806 bp, 65 predicted proteins | sample 23_S_MG_FD_202183 | JGI IMG/M metagenome (GOLD analysis project Ga0307505, IMG submission 202183) | Soil microbial communities from Populus trichocarpa stands in riparian zone in the Pacific Northwest, United States - 23_S | ecosystem: Environmental > Terrestrial > Soil > Riparian zone > Trees... | reverse complement strand
TAGCGCCGAGTAGCTACGTTCGGAAGGGAGAAACGCTGAATGCATCTAAGCGTGAAACCCTCCACGAGATGAGATCTCCCAGGTCGCAAGACCTCTAAAGGCTCCTGGTAGACTACCAGGTTGATAGGCCAGGTGTGGAAGCGCAGTGATGCGTGGAGCTTACTGGTACTAATTAGCCGTGCGGCTTGACCATATACTTCTTCTTTAGCTGCGATAGTGGGAGAGGGAGCTACCGTTTGCAGGATATTCAGTTGACCACGCCGTGAGGCGTGGCGGCGAAACACTGCGCCGCGAGGCGCGTGCTGGTCTTTGAGATTGTTCGGGACGATCGGCTTTGCGACGAGATGTGGCTGATAGCTACGTTCCGCAAGGCCGGACCCCGGACAGACAAGTTTCCCGGTGGCTAGAGGAGCAGGGCTCCACCCGTTCCCATTCCGAACACGGAAGTTAAGCCTGCTACCGCCGATGGTACTGCGTGCGTAGGTGCGTGGGAGAGTAGGTCACTGCCGGGGATTTATTCGAGGCCCGCTTCGTCGATGAGACGAGGCGGGCTTTTGTCTTTCTGGTCTGGTCCGTCGGCCGTCAACTCCAGAACAGAACGCGCTCCCGCGACTTGTCGAGAGCGAGAAATCCTCCGAGCGTCAGACGCGCCCGCGGCCCGCGTACCGGCGCCACACGGTGCAGGAGGCGCGCCGATGCGAAGAGGAACAGGTCCCCCGCCCCCGTCTGCACGCGAACGGCACCGAAGCGGGCCTCGACGCCCGCCAGATCCCACATGAACCCGTTCGGCATCTTCGGTGGATTCGGTGTGGTCGGCGAACAGTCATAGACACACAGCTCGCCGCCATCGTCAGGACCCTGGAGGGTGAAGACGTAGCTCACAAGCGTCCTTGTATCCAAGTGCGGCGCAATGTCCTTGAACATTGCCAACGAGGTGTGGAGGTCGTGGTGCAGGCCAATTCCCTTGCCCTCGCCCAAACGCCGCACCGTAAACGGGGCGAACTTGCGGTGGCCCGGCGCTTCCAGCAACTGAACGGGCCGACCGCCCGAGTGTTGCGCCAGCGCCGCGGCCACCGCGGTGCCAGGATCGAACTCCTGACCGAACAGCCGCGTGTGGTCGTACCAGTTCGCGTCCTCGAGGTACTCATCCAGCGTCGGACCGGTTGGCGTCGAGTAGGTTGGCGTGGCGGCGGTCCCAAGCACCTGGATGTCTTCCGGGGGCATCGCCGCGTTGGGCCGGTTCCAGCCGATCGCCGGTTCGCCCGCATCGAGCATCGCTGACACACGGGAGAGCAGCTGAGGAGGCCAGGAGCCACGGACCACGGCCACATCCAGCGCGTTCTCGTACAAGTCTTCGATCGCGTTCGACGACGGCGTGACGGTGCCCGCGGGCTGATCCAAGAGGCGCAGCGCGCCATTCTGTGCAGTCATTGGTGAACCTCGATGAGAGACCCTGTAGAGTAGCGGATCTCCTGGTTCGCGTGCGGTCGGACTACTCGCCTTTTCGCTTATCATGACGAGCGTGCGGTGCGCGACGATGGCAACGGTTCTCGTCCTGGTACTGGCATCGCCGCTCCTGGCTCAGACTCGATCCACGGGCGACGCAGTTCCCGTGGCGCAAATCGGTGACCATACGTTCTCGGCTGAAGAGGTCGAGGAACGATGGAGAGCAGACGCGCCGGTCGAGCAGGCCCGCCTTCTTCAGGCGCTCTACGATGCACGGCGAGCCGCGCTCGATGCGCTCGTGGCCGACTACCTTCTGGACCGCGCGGCCGCGGCGGCGGGCGTGTCGCGTGCGCAGTTTGAAGCCACCGAGATGGCCCGTCGAGCCCGACCCGTGAACGAGGACGAGGTCAGGGCACTCTACCGCGCCAACCCACAGGACAACCAGGGCCGGCCATTCGAGGAAGCAGCTCCGTTGTTGAAAGAGTTCCTGGAAGATCGCAACAGGGAGACGGCGCTCGCCGAGCTTGTCGCTGAACTCCGGCGTGACGCCGATCTGCGCATCATGCTCGACGCGCCGCGCAGGTCGATCGAGATCGCGCCCGATGATCCGAGTCAGGGCCCCGTGGACGCCCCAGTTACGCTGGTTGAATTCGCGGACTTCGAATGCCCCTTCTGCCGGGAGCTGGCACCGACGCTCGGCCGGCTGCGGGCGGCGTACGGCGACCGTGTTCGGATCGTCTGGAAGGACTTTCCGCTCACGAGCATCCATCCGCAGGCGTTTCAATCGGCACTGGCTGCCCTTTGTGCCCACGAGCAGGGTCGATTCTGGGATTACCACGACGTGCTCTTCGCGAACCAGCCGAGGCTGCGTGCGGTGTCACTCAAGCAGTACGCCCGCGCGCTCGGTCTGGAGCCCGCTCGATTCGACGCCTGTTTCGACTCGGGGAAGTTCGCGTCGAAGGTCGGCGATGCGTTCGGAACGGCGGCACGGCTGGGCCTCAGTTCTACACCGTCCGTATTCGTCAACGGGCGGATCGTGACGGGCGCCAAATCGTATGACGTCTACGCGTCGATCATCGACGAAGAGCTTCGCTCGCGTGCGCGGCCCTAAAGGGACGCACATGGAGAACGCCAAATGCGCTTCGCACTCGTGACCCTGCTCGCGTCTCTGGCCGCGATGGGCCTCGACGCGGCTACGCCTCGGTTCACCGACATCACGAAGGCGTCCGGCATCGGCTTCGTTCACAACAACGGCGAATCCGGAAAGCGGTACTACCCTGAAACGATGGGTTCGGGAGTGGTCGTCTTCGACGCCGATGGGGACAACTGGCAGGACCTGTTGTTCGTCAACGGCACGCGGTTTCCTGGAGAGGCGGGGCCCCCCGGTCTCGCCGCTCTGTATCGCAACAGCGGCAACGGAACGTTCACGAACGTCACCCGAGGCTCCGGCCTGGACGTCGAGCTGTACGGAATGGGCGGGGCAGCGGGGGATTTCGACAACGATGGTCGTGTAGACGTGTTCGTGACCTCATGGGGTGGCGGACGACTGTTCCGGAACCTTGGGGGCGGGAAGTTCGCGGACGTCTCCGTCCGCGCGCGCATCACCGATCGCGGCTGGTCGTCGAGCGCCATGTGGTTCGACTACGACCGGGATGGCTTCCTCGACTTGCTGGTTGCTCGCTACCTGGAGTGGGAGCCGCAGTGGAATGTCCAGTGCAGCATCACGGGGGCCGACAAGGGCTTTTGTCCCCCGACCTCCTATCGTGGCCAGGGCCCCGTGCTGTACCACAACAGGCGGGACGGCACGTTTACCGACGTGACGGCCTCGGCGGGATTGGAACGAAGCAACTCGAAGGATCTCGGCGTCGCCGTGATCGACTTCGACGCGGACGGATGGCTCGATGCCTTCATCGCCAGCGACGGAACGCCCAACCGCCTCCATCGCAACAACGGCAACGGGACGTTCACCGACGTGGCCGCCAAGGGCGGCGTGGCGGTGACCCCGAACGGTCGTGCCCGCGCCGGCATGGGGGTGGACGCGGCCGACTATGATGGCTCTGGTCGGCCGGGTCTCATCGTGGGCAACTTCTCCGAGGAGATGATGGCGGTCTACCGCAACGAGGGCGGTGGGTTGTTCGTGGACGAGGCGACGGCATCGTCGATTGGCCGCGACAGCCGCTTGTCGCTGACCTTTGGTCTCTTCTTCTTCGATGCCGACCTCGACGGGCGCCTCGACATCTTCGCGGCCAATGGGCACATCTCCGACACCTTTCCCACGGGGATGACGGGCATCACGCACGCGCAGCGTCCGCACCTGTTCCGGAACCTCGGCAATCGACGATTTGAAGACACAATCGTCAGCGCAGGTCCCGCGCTAGCGCGTCGCATCGTGGGCCGCGGTGCGGCGTACGTCGACTTCGATCTCGATGGCGATCTGGACCTCGTGGTGACCGAGAACCGCGGGCCGGCGCGCCTCTACAGGAACGATCTCGGCGGCGCGAGCCACGCGCTGCGCGTGAAACTGACCGGCGCGACCGCCAACCGGGATGGCATCGGCGCGCGCATCGACCTGACGCGTTTGGACGGCAGCGTCTCCTGGGCGCTCGTCAAGAGCGGCTCCAGCTATCTCTCGCAGAGCGAGTTGCCCGTCACGTTTGGACTTGGCCAGGCCGCTGGCGTCCGCAGCGTGAAGATTACCTGGCCAGGAGGGCGAACTGAATCGCTGGGCGCCGTCGACGGGGATCAGCAGATCACGATTCGCGAGGGCTCCGGGATCGTGGCCCGCGCGCCATTGGCACGCCCGCGGTGAGCCTTAGCGTGGTGTTGTTTCAGCGGGCGCCACACCCGGCGTGAACGGCTGGGGCGCCAGATTCCGGTTCGTGACCGGAGGATAGACGACGCCCTGCGGTGGACCCCCGGCCGGCGTCATCACCCCCGGCCGATCCGTGCCGGCCGCGCCAAACGGGTTGTTGGGCATCATCGGGGTGGGCGGCAGGAGCGGTGTGGGCGGCGGCCCTGCAGCAGTGGACGCGTCGCCGCCAGGCACGCCTGCAGCTGATGGGCGCGGCGTCGCAGCCGGGTCTTGGTCGTCCGGCAGTGCCTCGACGAGGTCGCTTGCGCCCGCGGCCCCAAATGCACCGGCACCATCGTCGCTGAGTGGTGCTTGTGTGTTTGGCGTACGCACCGGCGGCGCATCATCATCATTGGCGGCCGATGAGAACGGCTCGGGCACGGTCAGGGTCGGCGACTCAATTGCGGGTCGGAACCGAGACGCGCGCGCGACCGCCGGTTCCGGTCTCTCCCGCGACAGGGTTGCCTCGCCTGTGGCGGGAACGATCAGGATCCGCTCGAAAGCCGAACTCCCGCTAGCCGCGTTCTGCCTTGCAACGAGCAGATAGCCGCCGACGTCTCTAAGCAGGATGTCGAGTGCTTCGCGCTCAGTCAGGTCTCGCAGCAGCAGCGTAACGGGAGCGGCGGAGAATCCCTCCCCGCGAACCACGATCTCGACGCCTCCGACGCGTGACCACTCGGCCAGGATCTGCTGAAGGGTGGTGCCGCGCGCGATGAGTGTCACTCCGCCGTTGCGGATGTCCAGGGAGACGGTGGTCTGCGCTCGCAGTTCGGCCTTCCACAATGACGCCACGAGCCCAGCCGCCAGCAAGGTGCCTATCGAGCGCGCTCTCATCAGAACGCCAGTATAGAGGATCGACAGGTAGGCTACCAACCGGCTCTATCAACGACTTATTGTCACCCCTGGAGGCGACTTATTCATTGACAGGAGTCGCCAGAGCTAGATAGTTCGAACAATAGCCAGCGCTGAGCATTTTGCACGCATCTTGCATCTTGACTGCCGAGCCGGTGGCACCCGCACATGCGGGGGCGACGGTTTGAGGGTTCTTCGAAGGTTCATTGTCCAGGAGTCATCTATGCAGCTTCTCCGATGGTTGCGGTTTGCCGGCGTGGTCGCGGTCGCGACCGCCATCCTAGCCAGTCCGGCAAACGCTCAGGTTACCAATTTCAGTACCGACGTCACCGCCGCTATTGACGCGGGCATTGCGCGTCTGGTCGCTAATAACGCGTATGGCAACGCCAACCCGGTCGGGGGATGCACCTCGACGGCCGGCGATGCCGCGGGCCTCGTGGCCCTGGCGCTCCTGGAGAAGCGGGCGAGCTCCAATCAGAACGCGGTCAGCCAGGGCTACTCGGGGGCGAGCGCCATCGACCAGGCCAGGCTCGACGAGATCATCTGCTACATCATTACCAACCACACCGCGCAAGGATTTTATGCCTACCGCGACGGTGGCGACCTGATGGCGCTGGCCGTGTACCTCAGGACCGGTGGCGGCTTGACCGGACTGGCCAGCTACCCCACTCAGGCTTCGACTTTGGCCACGCTGAATGCCGTCTTCGACCGGACGATGCTCCAGCAAGGGCGGGCGACTGACCCGGCGCCGAACAACAAGGGCTACTGGTGCTATACCAACCGATTCTGTGACGACGCGTCCACGACGCAGCTGGTCGTGGCCGGTCTCGCGGCCGCAAAGGCGATCTATCTCTCGGGGCCCTTCGCCGACGCGGGTCGATTGGCGTCGCTGAACACCGCCACCGCCCTAGTGCGAACGGCCTATTCGAGCATCCCGGCCCAGTCACCGCTGGCGCCCGGCACCGAACGCGGACACGGCTACAACCGAGGCGACACCAACTCCCTTCAGCAGACGGCGTCGGGCCTGTGGGTGCAACTGGTTGGCGGCGCCGACATCAACGATCCTGGCGTGCAGGCGTACATGGAATGGATTCGCAACCGCTACGATCACAACGACCACAATAACGCCAACGGCGGTTGGAGCGGGTCGGCCTACTACTATCTGTGGACCGCGGCCAAGGCCTTCGAGTTTCTCGAGGGCAGCGGCGTCGCCGCGACGGGCGCCAACCTCGACACCGCCGATCTGGGGACTCTGCCGCCAGCATCGGCCCCTGTATTCGCCGGCCGCATGGTGCACTTGGATCCGGCCACGGTGTCTCGTCCCGCTATTCGAGGCGCCGGCGGCCCGGGCTACTACAACAGCCCACTCGAAACGGCTCGCTGGTACTTCGACTTCGCCTACAACCTGATGTCGCAGCAGGACGCGCAGGGCAACTTCAACAACGGCTCGTGGGAGTACTACTCCAACCAGTCCTACGCGCTTCTCGTCCTCAACCGGTCGGTCGGCGGCGGCTGCCTGGACGGCGATGGCGACGGGGTGTGCGACTCCGACGACAACTGCCCGGCGGTTGCCAATGCCAACCAGGCGGACGCGGACGGCGACGGCATCGGCGACGCGTGCGACGCGGCAGGTGCGCAGATTGACCTGAATCAGTCGGCGTCGCCCGGAACGGCGAAGGCCAACGGCCTGACGGCCGTGACCGGCGGCGGCTGGCCGAACGGAGCGGTCGTCGCGGCGGACGTCACCTTGTATTACGCGCCCCAGTGCATGGCCGCCGGCGCGCCGTCCACTACGGCCACCGCCCTGCAGACCGTGTCCGGATTGACGAAGAAGGCGCTGATGCGGGTGCCCGTGGGGCTCGCACCTGGCACGTATTACGTCTGGCTCAGTGGGTCGACGGCTGGTGGCTTCGCGAGCTTCAATTGCTCCAAGCTGGTCGTGATTCCCTAGTCGACTGAGTTGTCTGGCAGACGCTGCGCTTGGATTCGCAGCGTCTGCCGTTTGGTGAATTTCTGTAAAGTATTGACCGGTTAAGCACTTCCGGGGTTCGAGCGAGAAAAGGCCACGGTTCAGTAGCCTTCTGAGAGGCGCCGAGCACAGGGAATCGAGCGGAATCTCCGAATTCCTGTGGTTTGGACCTCGGTCGAAGTTGGGTGCCGAACTTGCAGTGGCAGTCGCCAAGCTGGCTGTGAACTGGCCAGGCGGATCCTTGGACGGAGAACGAGAGAGAGACTATGCGAAAACTAATCACACGAAGCGTTCTTGCAACCGCGGTCGTCTTGGCAATGGCCTCATCGGCCTCGGCCGCGCTGATCCCCATCGCGCAGCTTCAGTGGCTGGACGGTACGATCAGCATCATCAACCAGACGGGCACGGACTCGACCGACGACTTTCCCGTCACCGACCTGCTGACGTTCAACGCGGTGAACCTCACCGAATTCAGCCTCACGCTCCCAGACTTCGAAGTGAATCTCAACAGCCTGGACAGTTTCAATTGGACTATCTTCGGACCGATCATCGCAGAGCTGTCAGGGAGCGTGGTTCCGACCGGCTTGGTTTCGCTGTTCAGTGGCACGAATGCCGCGTGGAACGGGCAGTGGAACATCATCAGTGGCAACCTGGTCGGTCCCGACGGCCTGAGCCCGATCGCCTTTGCGCTGGACGAGAACAGCTTCTGGGAAACGGCGCTCATCTACGTGGAGGCTGAGGCCGCCGTTCCGGAGCCGATGACCGTTGGCTTGTTCGCCACGGGCATGGCGGGCCTCCTGCTTCGCCGCAGGGCCGCTCGGCGCTAGATCAGCAGTTCAACGTCTCAGTCCAGGATCGGAAGCGGGCAGGATTTCCTGTCCGCTTTCTTTTTTGGTGGCGGTAGCGGCGGAAGGTCTCGACGTCACTTGGAGGGTGTAGTGGCGGCCCGAGGTAGCGCACGCAGGACCATCTGCACCGCGGTGCCGGCTTTCAACTTCAGGTCCGGGTTGATGATCGTATCGCCGTAGGTGCCCACACCGGTCCGGGGGTTCTCGACGATAGGCGAGGCGTTGTGCATGAACCCGACGATAGTGCCTTCGGCCTCGGCCATGTAGCGGTTGCCCTGAGCCACGAATACCGAGCCGGTGTAAACCCAGGGGCCCTCGGCCATCACTGTCTTTGTCTGTCTGTTGTAGAGCAGTTCCTCGGCCCTGACGCGTCGGCGCGTGCCCTCGCTGTCCCACTCGACGAAGAGGTCCACCGGGTCTCCCTGGGGCGACGCCGGATCGAACTGGAAACGTGGGAGGACGGCACGGGAACTGTCGAGCCCAATCAACAGGCACGCAACGTTGAAGTTGACGGCGTTGGTATCGAGTTCGAGTGCGCTTTCATACGCCTTGAACCCCCCCTTGGTGTTGGCCAGGAACTCGAGCGTCTGGACCTCGTTCACGACGCCGTTGACCGTCAACTCCCGCCGGGACATGTCGATTCGGATGTTCCCGACGCGCAACTGGTCCGGCCCTAGCCGCTCCACGGGCGCGGGCGCGGGCGCCGGGCCAAGGAAAGGGCTTCGGGGCGGTGGCGGTGGCGTTTGCTGAGCCAGCAGGAAACCTTCTGCCCAGGGCGACGCCAACCCCGGCGCCGCGGGAATGCCGGCGACAAGTGCCGCCAGCAGACCACCTGCGAACGAGCGGGAGGCACGCATGTATCGGAACATAGCATTCAGACGACCCAAAGGCCAGGGAGGCCGGCCTTGATTTCGGCGATAACATCGACAGGCTTGATGACGGCGTCGTCCTGATGCACGCCATTGCCGAGAGGCGACCACGATGGCGCGTGTTCCTCCTGCTGGCCCGCGTCTCCAACCTGCCGACGGTCTGGTCCAACGTCCTCGCCGGGATGGTCGGGGGGTGGACCGCGACATTCGCACCGGCGTTCGAACCGTGGGCGATTGCACCGCTATTGGTCGCCGCTTCGGCCTTCTACACGGGCGGCATGTTCCTGAACGACGCTTTCGATGCGCCCGTCGATCGGCACCAGCGGCCGGAGCGACCCATCCCACGAGGAGACATCGGCCTGACAGAGGCCTTTGCCATTGGCGGCGCGTTGCTCTTACTAGGCGCGGCGCTGCTCTGGCCCAATCCGCAGGCGCTTCTTCTCGGCGTCGCCCTCGCCATCGCCGTGGTCTTCTACGACTTTCGGCACAAGGGCAATGCGTTCGCTCCGCTTGTCATGGGCGCATGTCGCGGGCTTGTCTATCTGATTGCGGCCGCCACAGCTACAGCGCTCTCGACCGCCGTGGCCGCCGGTGCCGCCGTGATGGTGCTCTACGTCGCCGGGCTGACAGTGGTGGCGAAGCGGGCGGGGGAGAATGCGCGCTGGCTCGTGCCGGCGCTCATCGCGGGCATCTCCCTCGTGGACGCCGTGTTCATCGTAGTCGTCCGGCCCGACGCGTTCCTGCTGGCACTGCTCGCGGCCGTCGGCTTTCCCTTGACCCTGTTCCTCCAGCGCTGGGTGCCGGGGGACTAGTGAAGCTCTGCCTCAAACCGTCCAGAGCTTCACTAGTCCCAGTGTCTCTGGCCCCGCTCCGCGGGGGCCATCTTCTATGGCCAGTCGAAGAACTTGCTTCAATCGCAACGACAGTGGCCATAGAAGATGTCTAGTGAGGGGGCGTCAAGGCCAAAGGCCCAAGGCCCAAAGAGCAGCCCGTCAAAAGTGAGAGAGAAGGGCCCTATAAGGGCCTGACGTGCTCGTCGAAGAGATGCGACAGGATCAGATCGTGAACCGTGGTGGGCTCGATGGGGCCCGCCGCCGCGGCGGCTTCTGAGGAGATCAGCACGGGTCCATCGGCCAACAACGCGGGGATCCGGCCGTGCGATCCGCGCACGAGCGTCGCGTCGAGAGGAATCACTTTCATCAAGTAGCGGAAACCCATCTTCTTGCGCGCCAGCGTGGCCGCTACTCGGACTTGCGGCATCGAGAGCGTCGGGTCGAGGAAGAGTTCCGCGGGGTCGTACCCGGGCTTGCGGTGAATGTCCACGGTTCGGGCGTAGTCCGGCGCCCGGTCGTCATCGGTCCAGTAGTAGTAGGTGAACCACGCGTCGGTGTCGGCTACGGCCACCAGCTCTCCGCTGCGCTCGTGATCGAGACCATAGGCGGCCTGCGCGGCCTTGTCGAGCACTTGCTCGACGCCCGGAGTCCGTTCGAGCAGTGCGCGGACGGCGGGGAGGTTACCTGTATCTTGCACGTACACGTGGGCCACTTGATGGTCTGCCACGGCAAAGGCCTGGCTGGCCCCGGGGTCGAACGCGTCCGAGCCGAGCTCCTCGCGCACGGCCAGCCAACCAGCCTCGCGCAGGACCCGGTTGATGTGCACCGGCTTGCTCACGTCCGACAACCCGTACTCAGAGAGCACGAGGATCCGGCGGCCACGGCTGCGAAGCGTGTCCATCAGCCGCCCCACCACTGCGTCGATCGCCTCTACGTTGACCGCCGTCCGAGGATCGCTTGCACCGTAACGCTGCAGGTCGTAGTCCAGGTGCGGCAGGTAGACCATCAACAGCGTCGGCGCGTGCCAGGTGTCGACGGCAAGCGCCGCCTCCGCGATCCACTCGCTGGATTTGATGCCCGACTTGGGCCCCCAGAAATCGAAGAACGGAAACGCACCGAGCTCGGCGCTCAAGCGCGCGCACAGGTCAGCCGGATGCGAGTAGAGCTCGGGGATCTTCCGGCCGTCAGCGGGGTAGATCGGCCGAGGGGTGACCGACCACTCGACCGCGCTGTACATGTTGAACCACCAGAACAGCTTGGCGCAGGTGAAGGAGGCGTCCCGCCGCCGCGCGGCGTCCCACACCTTCTGACCCTGGACCAAGGCGTCTGGCTGCCGCCAGAACATCGCCTGCGCGAGGTCGCGGAAATACCAGCCGTTGCCCACGACGCCGTGGTCCCGGGCGGTCTTGCCCGTGATGTAGGTAGCCTGTGCCGTGCATGTCACCGCCGGCAGCACCGATCGAACCGGTGCCGCTGACCCCTGACGCCGCAGCGCGTTCAGGTGCGGCGTGTGCGGGCCGAGGAGGGCCTCCGTGAGGCCGACGACGTTGAGAACGGCGGTTGGATGCACGCGAAGGGGAAGGGTACGCCGACCTCAGCGCGTTTGCAGCTGTTCTCCTCGTAGCACGGAGTTGGACTCGTACTTGAGGGAACGGTCGATCACGGGCGGCTCGTTCAGATCCGCGACGTCGAACCGCCCGCTGCGCGCGAAGAACGCCGCCGGGTTGTCCCACACCACCTGGTGAATGGCCTCTTCCGGTATGCCGATGCTGCGCATGGCGTCAGTGGTCTTGGGCACTTTCAACGGATCGCTGATGCCCCAGTCGGCGGCGCTGTTCACGATCATGCGCGACGTCCCGTACTTCTTGACCAGTGCCGCCATGCGCTGCTCGTCCATCTTCGTGTTCGGGTAGATCGAGTGCCCAGCCCAGCAACCGGTGTTGAGCACGAGCGGTAGCGTCTCTTCGTTGTTGTGGTCGATGAGCACCAGCTCCTCTGGGAACTTCGCCGCCTGGATCAGCTCGATCGAACGGATCGTGCCCTGCTTCTTGTCCCGATGGGGCGTGTGCACGAGCACTGGCAGGTTGAACTCCCGCGCCAGGTCGAGCTGCCGCCGGAACACGTCGGCCTCCGCTTCGGTCTGGTCGTCGAAGCCCACCTCGCCGATCGCCACCACGCCGTCCTTCACGAGAAAACGCGGCAGAAGGGCCAGCACGTCGTCGGCCAGCTTCGGATTGTTGGCCTCCTTCGGGTTGAGTCCGATCGTGCAGAAATGACGGACGCCGAACTGGGACGCGCGGAAGCGTTCCCACCCCAGGAGGCTGTTGAAGTAGTCGACGAAGCTGCCCACCGTGGTCCGCGGCTGGCCCAGCCAGAACGCCGGCTCGACCAGCGCGACGATGCCGGCGGCGGCCATCGCGACGTAGTCGTCGGTTGTCCGCGACGTCATGTGGACGTGGGGATCAATCATCTTCATACAGGAGTCCCTTCGTGACGCGTGGCGGAGAGCGCCAGGTCGATGTCCAGTGGCACCGGTCTGCCCGCGGCCCGGCGTTCGGCGGCGAAATCGGTAGCCATACGGGCCAGTTCGGCGTTGAGCCGCGGGCCGAGGCCGACGATGCGCGCCAGGCGAACGCTGTTGAACAACGCCTTCATGACCAGGTGGTTGAGGTTGTGCTCCGGGAAGTAACGTGCCGGGAACGCGTTCTCGCACGCGACCGCCTCGAACAGCGGCACGATGTTCGTGCGGCACGCGTCGACGACCAGCGGCAGGAACCGTTCGGGTTGTGGCAGGAAGCCGACGCCGCGCAGCCAGCTGATCTGCTCACCCGTGTCGCCCTGTTCGAAATGCTGAATAGCGAGGGCGGCGAATGCGGCCGGGTCGGCCGTCGTGGCGCGGGCCAGCAGGAGCGACGTACGGGCCGCGTCGGCAACCGTCCAGTGCGCGAGTGCAGTGGCGTTGACGCCTGGCGCCGCCGTCCGACTCTCGGTGGCGTCCAGGGGGGCTGTCCCGACCTGTCGCGCCGCCGCCGTGTAGAGGGCCAGGAGCTGCTGGTCCGAACCGCGTGCGGCCGTCTGGAGCGCGTCGGCGAACCACCGCGCCGCCGGCTCGGAGCAGCGCGCACGAACGGCACGGTGAAGGGTGTCCTCGAGGGTCATCGGGGCCGTCAGATCCACTCTAACAGATAGATACAGACGCTTTACGTATCGGCACGACCTTGTTGACAGCCCAGAGGACGACGTTCAAGATCGAGGACACCGTGACCCAATTTGTGAAAGAAGGCTCCGCTTCCTCGGCTGGCCCCCTCGGTCAGCTTCCCAGCCCCGCCCACCTGCAGCGCGTAGCGCTCGCGCACCGGTCCTCCATGGTGCTCTTCGCCGCCAGCGAGCTCGACGTGTTCACCGCGATCGACCAGGGACATTCGACGGCCGAAGAGCTTGCTGCGGCGTGCGGCGCGCGTCAGGAGCCCCTGCGGCTGCTGCTCGAATCCTGCGTGGCCGACGGGTTGCTCGAGAAGGCAGATGGCCGCTTCAGGAACACTCCAGCCACGCACGCCTTCCTGGTGCGAGGGCAGCCGGCCTACGCTGCCCATGGTTTGAAGTACGCCCAGGACCTGTATCCGGCGTGGGAGGGGCTGGCCGGCCTGGTGCGGACAGGGCGTCCCTCAATTGTGCCGGAGTCCATCCTCGGCACCGACAAGGAGAAGACGCGGGCTTTCATCTACGCCATGCACGAGCGGGCGCGTGGCATGGGATCGGTCCTGCCGCATGGCGCCGATTTCGCGGGCCGTCGTCGATTGCTCGACGTCGGTGGCGGACCCGGCACGTACTCGATCGCGCTGGTGCAGCAGATTCCTGGTCTGTCGTCCACCGTGCTCGATCTGCCCGGAGTGCTCGAGGTCACGCGCGAGATCGTCGAGAACAATGGGTGCTCCGATCGTGTGTTGCTCCTGCCAGGCGACTACATGACGACGCCCTTCGGCTCCGGGTACGACGCGGTGTTGCTGTCCGGCATGATGCACCGTGAACGTGAGGACGGCTGCCTCACGCTTCTGCGCAAGAGCTTCGAGGCGATGGAGCCAGGCGGTCTCGTCGTCGTTAGCGACGTCTTCTTCGACGACGACAACAAGAACAGCCCTCCGTTTGCCATGTCGTTCGCTCTCAACATGATGCTCACGAGCGACCACGGTTCCGCGCACGCCGTGACCGAGATGGCGCGGTGGATGACGCAGACCGGGTTCTCCAAAGTGGACGTACGACCGCTGCCGCCGCCCAATCCCCACACGCTGATCGTGGGGATGAAGCCGTCCCAGAAAACTTGACCACTTGAATTCCAACTGATGAGTCGAGTTTTCTCCGCCCGCACGGAGTGCGGGCAATCAAACACTGGCCTAGCGAGGCGGAGCCTGCAGGGCTCGTCGGTCCGATGCGAAGCCTCGCTAGGCGTTCGGCCATGAGCACGACCGCCGCCGAGTTCACGCCCGGGGGTCGCGCGTTCGCGACGAGGCCTCCGGGGTGGATGATCGCCGTCACCGCCGTGCTGGCGATCGGCGTCCTGGCCATGGCTGTCGCCGAGACGAACCTGTGGCTTCACTACCTGATTGACGCCGGCGAGCCCATCAGCCTGGCGGGCCTTGGTTTCGTAGCCGTAGCAGGCCTCTTCTTGTACTCTCGCCGTCAGCTCAAGGCGTCGCTTCCCCTCATGGCGCCCTGGCTCCTGTTTCCCGTCATCACGCAGGGCGACCAGATCATCGACAACCTCTCGATCAACTGGATGCGGTTGATCGTGCACCTGCTGCTGGGGCTAATCTTCGGGATCCCAGTCGCGGTTGGCGTGTCGGCCGTCAGGGCAGCCCTGGCCCACGAGCGGGTGAACGCCTTCGTCCGCGGCCGACGCTGGCTTGCGACCGTGCCCGGCGTGTCGCTGATCGCCGGCGGCCGGGTCCGCGAGGGAAGCGCCCTGCTGTCCGTGTTCCTGATGACGGGGCTCATGGGCGTGGCAGTTCAGTTCCTGGGACTCCTGATGGTGGCCACGCTGGCGCTGATGATTTGGGGCGTGCTCGTCTGGGGTTTTCTGCCGGGCTCGGGGGGGGCGGGTACCTGGCACGCCAGCGGGCGGACAGAGGGTCGGGCCCTAGTGCTGCTCGTCGTCGGTATCGTCGCCTCCCTCGGGCTGTACATCGGGTACAAGAACCGGCCGGGCGCCTATCAGGGCAGCCCCGCCTACTACATGGATCCGTCCCAGCGCGACGCGGGCTTTCGGCTGGATCGCGTGGCCGTACCCGCCGGAGCCGTGACCCGGCCCGCCGATCCCGACAGCGTGCGCCGGGCGTTCTCGGCCTACGGGCTGGCGTTCGAACGCCTCCTGGCCGGGTACTACGTGCTGGACCGCAACTACAACTACGACTTTCACAACCGCCTGTTCATGCGGAGCACGCCGCTGCTCGCAGGGTACCGACAGGTGGGCCTTGAACGCGTGCACCAGGCCGCCAGCTTGCGCGCTGAAGCCGATCGAGCGGCCGGCGTCGCGCGGTCAGGGTTGGCTGCTGACGATCCGTTGGGTGCGCTGCTCGACGACGTGCGGGCGTACGCGGCCTTCACCTTCGATCGGGCGCTCGTCCTGGAGGGCCTGAGCGCGGACTTCGAGCGGACCGAAGCCGGACTGCAGCACTCGACCCACTTGTTCGAGGGCGAGGGCAAAGTGGTCGGCGTCCGCCTGGCCGAACTGTTGGTCAAACACCAGCGTGTCCTGGCCGCCCAGCAGGTGGCCGACCTGACCGACCAGTTCCAAGCCAAGAGCCGCGGGGTTCATGACCTCTACGCCAACCGGATCGTCGGCTTCTGAGGTGACGGGCGCCTCGCGTTTCCGCCTCCAGCATCGCATCGTCCTTCCGCTCGTCGCGGCGGCGCTGCTGTCTACCGGTGTGGCGACGTGGGTGGGAGTCCGTGTGACGTCGAGCGCGCTCAGGACACGGCTCGAGTCCCAGCTCCTGATCTCGGCCTCCGCGGTGACGTGGCGCGACTTTGCGCTCAATCCCCTGATTCTCAAGAGCCTGAGCGCGGTGGTTGGTGCCGACGTCATTACGCTCGGGCCCGGCGCGGAACTGCTGGCCACCTCGCTCGACTCTCAGGCGAACAGCGTCGTGGACGCGACGCGGCGGATCGCGCTTTCGCGACCCGCAGTGGACGATCGCGCGCTCGTCGTCGAAGAGGATTGCGGGTTTCCCTGCCTGATCGCGGTGCGCGAGGTGGCGGGCGGTTCGGGCACCATCGTGGCCCTCGTGGCGGACGCGTCGCCCCTGGCGTCGGTCACGCGGGCCGTCGTCCGGACCATGCTCGTCGCCGCCGCCCTCAGCGTCATCGTACTGGTCCTGGTCAGCCAGACTGTCGTTACGCGTGTCACGGCTCCGCTGGATCACCTGGTCGGTTTCGTCCGGACGAGGGGATCCGAGCTAACGTCTGAGCGCGCGCCCGTCGGGCGCGACGAGATTGGCGCGCTGGCGGAGGCGTTCAACGGCATGCTCGATCGGCTCGAGCAGTCGCGGAGTGCGCTCGTTCGATCGGAGAAGCTCGGCCTGGCCGGTCTTTTCGCTGCCAGGGTCGCTCACGACGTCCGCAATCCGTTGTCCTCTATCCGCATGCAGACGCAGTTGCTCCAGTCGAAGCTGGCCCACGACCCGGACGATCGCGAGGCGCTGGCGTCGATGTTGCACGACGTCGATCAAGTGGAGTCGGTGGTGCGCGACCTGATGGAGCTGTCGAATCCTGGTGACCTGCGGCGCTCGTCGACCAACCTCAACGACCTGGTGGGGGAGGCGTTCGACCAGATGGCGCACCAGTTGGCGTACCGCAAGATCGTCGTCCAGCAGAGGCTCGACGGCGCCTTGCCCCCGATCTCCCTGGATCGCGCCCGCCTGAAGCAGGCCCTCCTCAACGTCATCGTCAACGGCTCGGAGGCCATGCACACCGGCGGGCTCATGACGGTGACGACGGGGTTGGGAGATGATTCGTCGCAGTGGGTCCGAGTTTGCGATGATGGAGTCGGAGTGGACCCCGACGTGCTGGACCGTGTCTTCGACCCGTTCGTGTCGACCAAGCCCGATGGCGTCGGGCTCGGCCTCGTCAACGTCAAGGCCGTCGTCGAGGCCCACGGCGGGCGCATCTCTCTTGAACGGCGCGAGCCACACGGCACCTGCGCCGTCATCATCATGCCGGGGACATCTATTGGCTGACATCCTTGTTGTCGACGACGACCAATCCGTGGCCACCGCCTTCGAGCGCTTCCTGCGACACGAAGGTCACCGGCCGTTCCTGGCCAGCAGCGCCGCCGACGCGCTCCGTCAAGTGTCCGAGCACCGGCCGGATCTGGTGTTCATGGACGTCCGCATGCCCGGTGTCGACGGCCTGCAGGCGCTCCAGGCGTTGCGCGCGCAATTTCCCGACGTCTACGTGGTCATCATGACCGCCCACGGTTCGAGCCAGACCTCGATCGACGCCATCCGCGCCGGCGCGTTCGAGTACGTCACCAAGCCTCTCGACCTCGACGCCCTGCGCGGCATCATTACCCAGGCATCGTCGGCTCGACCCAGTCGACCCGCCGACGCCGACGAGCCCGCGACGTCGGCGCTGCCATCGGTGGCCCTTGTCGGGGACTCGCCGTCGATGCGGGACGTCTACAAGATGATCGGGCGCCTGGCGACCAATGACGTCCCGGCGCTCGTCGTTGGAGAGAGAGGCACGGGGAAGGAGCTGGTGGTGGCCACCATCCACCACAACAGCGCGCGTCGGGATCATCCGTTCGTGACGGTCGATGGCACCGCCGTCACGCCTGAAGTGTTCGTGTCGGACGTCGCGTCGGCGCAGGGCGGAACGCTGCACGTGGCGTCGGTCCATGCCCTGCCGCGCGCGGCACAGGCGGTCCTTGCCCGCGCGCTGCGGGAGGAGCCCGCCCGCGCCGCGGCGCGCCCGCCCTCGTCGATTCGTGTCATCGCCTCGACCGAGGAGGATCTCTCTGGCTTCGTCGACGACGGCTCGTTTGGCCACGAGCTGTACGAGGTCTTGAGCGTGATCACCCTTCGCTTGAAGCCGTTGAGAGAGCGTCGCGAGGACGTGCCCGCCCTCGTCGAGCACTTCGTCAGGCGATTCAACGAGCAGCTGGGTCGGGCCATTCGTGGCGTGGACGACGCCGTGATGCGCCGCCTCGTCGAGCACGCGTGGCCAGGCAACGCCGCGGAGCTCGAGAGCACGCTGAAACGGGCGTGCATCGTGACCAAGGGAGAGGTCATCACCAACGCGGACCTGGGCGAGAGCCTGAGCCAGGGCCGCTCGATGGGTCGCCAGGGTGCGGAATCGGCGTTGGCCCGGGCCTCCCGCAGTGCCCTGCAGGAGCGCATCGTCGAGGGCGCGCCGGGGTCGGGCGCGTCCGTGTATCACGACATCGTCGGAATCGTGGAGGCGGCCCTCGTCAACGAGGCGTTGACGATTACAAACGGAAACCAGGTCAAGGCGTCGGAATTGCTCGGCGTCAATCGCGCGACGCTGCGGAAGAAGGCGGACCTGTAACCAGCCCGCCGCACGTGGTCATTGCTGGTTGGCCCGGTACCACAGCCATCCAGCCCCCATCATCGTCGCCAGGATCACGAGCGCCGGAAGAACGTTGCCGACGCTTCGGGACACCGCTCCGGCGTAGGCGTAGACCACGACGATGGGCGCCGTGCCCAAGAGCGACGCGCCCAGAAACCGCCGGCGCGGCATGTCGGACAGCCCGGCGATGATGCTGATGGTTTCCATCACCACGGGCAAGGGGCGGGTCATGATCACGGCCGTCGTGCCGTGCCTGGCGAAGAAGCCCGCCAGGCGATCGATTTCGTCGCCGCCGACCAGCCACGCCGCCATCCCTCTTCCGTGACGCCGGGCCAGCTCGAACCCGAGCCACTCGCCGGCAATCGATCCCACCAGCGCCAACGCCGAACCGGCCACCACTCCGAAGGCGGCGCCGCTGAACACCATCACGAAGCTCGAAGGCACGGGCAGGAGCACGTCGGCCACCAGCAGGCCGACGATGACAAGCGCGCTGCCGACGCCCGCCCGATTCAGCCACGCGTCGGCCAACGGCTCGAGGCCGAGCCCCAGCACGTTCTCGATCAGCATCTTCGAGGCGACGACAAAAGCCGCGACGGCAACGACGAGTACGATCCATCGCTTCACGCCGTCTGCCCCATGGGCGCGGGGCCGAGCCCTCGCCGGGCCAGGGCGACGAGGCGCCCCAATCCGCCGACCAGCGCGTCGATCAGGAAGAGCAGCAGCGCGAGGCCGACGAACCAGCTCCGTCCCTCCCGGTAGCCGGGCCTGCGGCCTTCAAGGCTGGCGGCGTCGGATGTCAGGACGCGTCCGCCCGTGGTGCTGGCGATCGCCGCCAGCAGCGGAGCGTCCACGCCTTCGAAATCGGTCTCCTGGGGCGCGGACCAGTACAAGCCGCGCATCAGCGTGGCGGGGATGCCGTCGGCGGCGGTTGCCGTCAGCCTGGCGATGTACGCCCCAGGCGATCCGAGAGACGTCTGGGCGACGAAGCGCCCCGCACCCACGGCGTCGAACGCCAGCTCGATGTCCTGGCCGCCCGGCGTGCGCACTGTCCCGGATACCTCCAGCGTCCCATCGGCACCAACCGTCTCGACTGTCGCCTCGAGGCCTCTCATCGTTCCCCGGAGCGATGCAAAGACCGAGGGCTCATCGACGCGTCGGGCCACCCACTGCAGCGTGCGCTGGATCAAGTCGTCTGAGCTGGGCCACCGGACGAAGCCGTCCGACCAGGAGGACCTGATGTCTGCGGTGTAGACGGCCACGCGACCAAGCCCCGCGCGTCCCACCGCCAGCAGCGGGTCGTCGAGGTGCGACAGAACCACCACCTCCGCTGTCGGCCGAGCCGCGGTTACCACGTAGCCTCCGAATCGAGGAGCCCCAGAGAGACCTCGTGTCAGCGTGTGGATACCGAGCCGGGCCGTGAACGGACTGGTCACCGTCCGGCCGCCCGCGACGCGCGCAGCCTCGCGCGCCACGACGTTCGGTAGCTGGCGCACATCGTCTGGAAAGTAGGCGCGGCCGCCGCTGCCTGTTGCCACGTCCTCCAGGGCTGCACGATCAGTCCCTGCGCCGAGCGCGACGACCGACAACACGAAGCGGCCGTTCTGAACCAGATCGCGCGCAGCCGACAGATCAGAGGAAGAGGTGCGTCCGTCTGAGATGAGCAAGACGTGCCGCTTCGAGACGCCCCTCAGGGCGGGCGCATCCAACCAGCCCTTCGCTTGAGACAGTGCGGGCGCCATGGCCGTGGCGCCTTCGGGGCGGAGTCGCCGCAGGGCTGCGTCGAGGGCGCCAGGGTCCCGGGTCGTGCTCATCGGGGCCACCGTGGTCGTGGCGCCGTCGAAGGCGATGATCCCGACGGCATCGCCCGCCGGCAACACCTGCAGGACGCTCTTGACCGCCTGCCGTGCGTACTCGATCTTGGCGGTGCCCGACACGCGCTCTTCCATGCTGCCCGATTTGTCGAACGCGACCACGAGCGCCATGGTGGAACCGCGGGCTCCACTCCGCGGTCTGGTGTCGACCGGAAGCATCTCGTCGAAGTCGACGTCGCCCGTTGGGTTCGGGGGCAGGCTCCGCTCGGTGCCCAGCACCAGCAGCCCCCCGCCACGGTCCACGTACTGGGCCAGCGAGGTACGTTGTTCCGGGCGCAACGTCGCCGGGTCGATGTCGTCGAGGATGACGGCGTCGTAAGTCGAGAGCGCCGTTCCCGACGGAAGCTGCGAGGTCTCGACGAGGTCGGTCCTGACCCCAGCCAAGGAGAGCGGCCCTGGTCCGGGGGCTCCCGCGGCCCTCAAAACGCGCATCGGGCCCACGACCGCAACGACGGCACCCGCCTGCACGGAGCCGGGCGGGGGGGGACCGAAATCGAACGAGGTCGCGTCGGGTGTGAAGGTGACCTGATAGGCGCGAACGCCGGGCTGGGTCGCGGGAACCGTGAACGTGACGCCCGTCGAACCTTCCTGGGGAACGGTTACGGAACGCTCCTGCGGCGACCCAGCGCCCAGCAACTGCAGGCGCCCGCTGGCGCCTGCGGGTCCCTCGACGACGACGCTGACGTCGAACCGTTCATCAACCCGGACCACAGCGGGCGCCACCACGCGAGAGACCCGCGCCGTGGTCCATGTGCTGTCTGGCGGCGGCATCACGTCGATTCGGATGCCCTCCGCCGCAGCCAGCGCGGCTTCGCGGCTGGCGTCCCCGGTCGTCTGACGGCCGTCAGTGAAGAGCACCAGTCGACGGTCACTGCTGGCCGGGGGCAACAACCTCCGCGCGGTGCGCAGGGCGTCTTCCAGGTTGGTGGCCGATCCATCGACCTGGCTTTCGGATGAACTCGACGAGGGTGTACCCGGTTGGACCCGCCGCTCCACTGCGGCGGATGCGCCGAAGACCACCAGGCCGGTTTCGTCCGACGGTCCCAATGACCGCGCCAACGTGCTTGCCGCGTCCTCGAAGGCGCGCCGGGCCGGCGCCGTGCTGTCGGAGCGATCGATGACGAACGCGAGTGCAATCGGCGCCGCGCCCGTCCACAGCCTCAGCCCGACCATGGCCGCCAGTACCAGCGTCGCGGCCGCTGCCCGAACCGCGATCCGGACAGCAGTGCGTGGCCAGGGCCAGGCCGCCGAGGCCGCGCGGCTCATCGTGTACCTGATTCGGGATTCGACGAGCAGGAGCACAAACGCCACCGCCAGACACGCTGGCACCAGGTTCACGCCGGGCGCTCTCGCGGCCTGGGCGACGGTGGTTCGGCTGTTGGGCTCGGGCATCGCGGGTGGGTCCGGCCCGGACGACAGGTCGGACTCTTCCCGGCTTGCGGGGTTGACGACGAAGCGGACGGTCTGGTCGCCGACTTCGAGACTGTACGGTCCCGCGGCAGACGTGTCCGCCATCACGAACGTTCCGGTCGTCGAGCGAACCTCGACAGTCTGTCCGCCGGGGGCCGTCGCGATGGCCCGGTCGGTCCCGGTCTGCTCTTGCCGGGGCCGCCACAGGAGCGGATCGCCCGCGCGCGTCTGGGCAGGTGGTACGCGCGCACCACCCAGCCAGCCCACCATGCGGCTCACCAGCAGCGGGAACGCCGGGTTGAGCGCCACGGCGGGATCGGCGGCGTCGATGTTCAACTGCAGTAGACGGCGGCCTTCGGGCTCGGTTGCGACGAGGACAGGTACGCCCCCAGCGCGTGCGATCACCACAGCGCCCTCAGCGGCGGGCGCAACGTCCTGGGGAGCCACGTCGATGCCGTCGAGCGCGACGTCCTCGATAGCGGGATGGTCTGGCCTCACCACTGTGACGGGCACCGCGCGTGCCGGGCTCATCCCTTGTGGCGGGATGACGAGCGCCGGCACAGGGCCAGGCGGCGGGGAGGAGCATGACACGCACAGCACCACGTCATGGGCCTGGTCCACCGAGCCAACGATCCGCACGTCGTCAAGGGCCTCGAGGGCGGCGTCCACGAACCGGTTGCGCCCGATCACCAGGGCGCGTGTCGGCAAGGGCGCCTCCACCGTGGCATACCGGACATTGTCGGCCGCCAGCGCATCCTCCACCGCCAACCGAGCCGTGAGAACGCCTTCGACGGGCGCGCCTGCCAGCGTGGACGCGATCGACACCGTCCGTCCCGCCGCAACCGATACTGCTTGTTGCAGGAGCGTGCCGTTCGCGTGCGACACGGTCAGCGTGGGGGCTACGTCCACGGCGCCATAGTTGCGAATGACCACGGTCACCCGGAGGTCACTCGGCATCTCGGGCTCGCGCCATGCGACCAGGCCCGAGAGGGCCACGTTGTCGAGCGGACGTCCCACCGGAACCCATTCCACGAGCGCGGCGCGAACGGGAATGCGTCGGTCGGAGATGACGTAGACGCGGCGCGGCGCCGCTGCGTCCTGTGCGGCGCCGGTCACAGCCGCTTCCAGATCGACCCACCCGTCGGTCGCCGACACGGCCAGGGCCGCCGGTGGCAAGCCGCTGCCTGCCGGACCGTCGCCGACGCGGCGTGGCACTGTCCCGGCCGCCCACACGACCACGCGCGTGCCACGGGGTAGCGTCTGCACAATTGCCCGCGCCCGGTCTAAACCCTCGGTCAGCCGCGTGCCGTTGCCGTCACGCGCGCCCATGCTCATCGACAGGTCCAGCACCAGCGCAACGGCGTCGCCGGCTGGCGCGACGCGTGGTCCGGCCAACGCCCCGATGAGCGCGACCGCCAGCGCGGTCTGGATCCACACCAGCGGGTGCCGCGCGATCGTCTTCGCCCAGTGAGCGGTGTCTGGCTGCGGCCGAGATGTCCAGAAGTAGGGGGCGGCGACCAGGATCCGACGATGCGGTGTCCGGTGCCGGGTGAGCCACAGGAGCGGCACGAGCCCGAGGAGGCCGAGGGCCCACGGCTGGTCGAAGGTCATCGTCGTCAGTCGCGGCGGCCGAGGAGCCCGATTTCCTCCAGCCCCCGCAGCACGCGTTCAAACGGGCTCGACGAATCGAGGCTGAGAAACGGAATGCCGCGCTCGGCACACGACGTGCGCAGCGTGTCCTGGTGGGCCCGGAGTCGCACCTGATACGCGGCGATGGCCGCTCGATCGACGACGAGGCCGATGGCTCCGGCATTCTCCACATCGAAGAGTTCCGCCAGATCGAAGCTTGGCTCGGTCTCTTCGGGCGCCAGGACCTGAATCACCGCCGGCGCCAGGCCGCGATAGATCAGGAAGTCCAAACCCGACAGGTCCACAACGGGCGTCAGGAAATCCGAGATCACCACGGCAAGGCCTGGACCTCTGGCGCCCGTGCCGTAGCGCGTCAGCGCGGCGGTCAAGTCGGACCTGCCGCTGGTCTGCTGGGAATCGAGCGTTTCCAGGACCTGCAGGAGGTGTTCTCGCCCGGTGGCCGGCGCCAGCCTGGCGCGCACGTCGTGGTCGAAGGTGGCCACGCCCGCTGAGTCGCGGCGTTCGAGGGCGACGTAGCAGAGCGCCGCGGCGACTCGGCGCGCGAACGAGAACTTGTCGGGCGCGCCGAGGCTCATCGACGCGCTGGCGTCGACGAGCGCGTGCAGGGCCAGATGTCCGTCGGCCCGCGCGACGCGCACGACCAGCTGCTGGAGCCGAGCCTCGATCGTCCAGTCGATCGTGCGCGGGTCGTCGCCCGGCTGGTAGTGGCGGTACTCGTGGAACTCCAGGCCGGACCCCTGCAAGCGTGCACGTCGAAGGGCCGCCGACATCGCGCGCGTCGCGGCCGACGTGCCTCCTATCGACAGGTGCGTCAGCAGTCGAACGTCTTGCTGATTCAGCACGGGCCTAACGATCGGAAGCCGCGAGGACGGCCTCCACGATGCCCTCCGTGGTCACGCGCTCCATCTCGCCGTGGAAATTGCGAATGATGCGATGGTTCAGCGCCGGGAGCGCCACGGATCGGACGTCGTCCACCGCGGCGTGATAGCGACCGTCAAGCAGGGCCAGGGCCTTGGCCGCGAGGATCATCGCCTGCGCGGCGCGGACGCTGGCCCCGTGCTTCACGTACTTCTGGACGATCTCCGGCGCTTCGCTGGCGTCGGGGTGCGTGGCGCGCACGAGCCGCAGCACGAGGCGGGTCGCCGGCTCCGAGACCTCCACCTGGCGAATCAGGGCGTGCATGGCCTGCACGGCCGGGGCACCGAAGCGAGGAGACACGCGAACGGTCTGCGCACCGGTCGTACGGGCCAGAATCTCGGCCAGATCCTCGGAGCCCGGCATGCCGACCTTCAGCTTGAAGAAAAAGCGGTCGAGCTGCGCTTCTGGCAGCGGGTAGGTGCCCTCCATCTCCAGTGGGTTCTGCGTGGCGAAGACCGCGAACGGCTCGGCGATGGGGTGGCTGGTGCCGAACACCGTGACCCGGCGCTCCTGCAATGCCTCGAGGAATGCTGCCTGGGTCCGGGGCGTCGCCCTGTTGATCTCGTCGGCCAGCACCACGTTGGCGAAGATGGGTCCGGGCCGGAACGAGAACTCGCGCGCGCCGCTTGCCGTCTCGGCCACGAGGTTGGTGCCCGTCACGTCCGCCGGCATAAGGTCGGGCGTGCACTGGATGCGCGAGAACGTCAGGTCGAGGCCTTCGCCGAGCGTTCGCACCAGGAGGGTCTTGCCGAGCCCCGGCGGGCCCTCGATGAGCGCGTGGCCCTGACAGAAAAAGCAGACCAGCACGTGGTCCACGAGGGCGCGTTGGCCGACGAATACTCGGCCGATCTCGGTCCTGAGATACGAGAAGCACTCGCGGAACGTCGCGGCCTGTGCCTCGATGTGTGCGGTGGTCGTGGTCATGGCTCGCTCGCCGACTGGACAGCGCGAAAGTAGTCCCGCAGGAAGGCACGATACCGTGGGGGCACGTCTTCGTGGGCAATCGCGGTCTCGGCACGCCGCTGGCCCTGGCGAATCGCCGCCGCCGACGGCGGTGGTCCCACGAGCTCTCCGGCGACCGTGGCGCTACCGTCAAGGCCCCGGCCGTACCGAACGCCGCCCGCCGCTCGTCCGTTCGTAGCTGCAGCGGCGACCGTGGCGCCCCTCGCCGCGGCTTCCCGAACGTCCCCAGATCCGCCGGCCGCGGTCGTTCCTCGAGCCGACGACGAGTCCCCCGACGGACCGCCGTCGCGGCTGCCCCGCGATGTCGAGTCGCCGATGCCTGCACCCCGCCCGGTCGCTGTGCGCTCCTCGGGCGCCGTCGGCTTGGGCCCGCCTGTCTGCGTGGCGCCTTCACGTGAGCCCTCGTGCCCCTCGGTGGCCCTGGCCACCGGAATGGCCGGTGGGGTCGGCTCCGGTGCGGGGGAGGTCTGTCCCTGGGCACGGTCGTCTTGGCGAGAAGACGAAGCAAGGCCGCGCGCCGTGGCGGCGCCGGCGCCCGGTGAGGTGCGCACGGTCATGCCCCCGCCGGGGCCAGGATTGGGCGGCCCGCTCTCGGGCGCCGGGCGCTCCACCAGCCACAGGCCCGCGGATACGGCGACAGCGGCGCACGCCACCCACGTCCCGCGGTGAATGCGCAGCGGAAAGGCGCTCTCGATGCCCGCCGGGCTCACGTGGGCCACCGCGTCCTGTTGGATCAACAGGGCTACCGCGTCGGTTCGCGCGCCGACGCGAAGGGCTGTGCCCACGCGGTCGGCCAGGCGCAGTCGCTCATCGAGAAGGGCCGCCAGGCCGCCGGCGTGTGGCGTGCCGAACCACGCCACCAGGCCGGCGGCGACCGTCGCGGCGAGACCTGCGACGGCCATCGACGGCTCGAGGCGCCCCACCATCCACGACAAGGCGATGAACGCTCCCGTTGTCGCAGGCACGCCCAGCGACAACGTTTGGAGTAGCCTCGCGAGTCCGAGCCTCCTGCGAGCATGTCTGAGCAGTGCCGTCAGCCTCGCAACTTCGAGGTGCGTATGGCCTTCGGCCGCGTGTGCCGGGGTGGCGTTCATCGAGCGTGCTCCGCAAGGTACCGCCACCGGCGTTGCGCGTGGTCGGCCACGATAGCCACCGCGCACCCGGCGATCGGCCATAGCATCGTACTGCCGACCAGTCCCACGGGGGTTGCCGCCGCCAGCACGCTGCTCGCCACGATGCCCAGCAACCATCCCCACAGGGGGCTCTCGCTGACGAGGGTGGCAGCCAGCGACACGGGCGCCATGCACGCGCCCAGGCCCGCGATTCGCGCCACGACGCGTGCCACCTCCCACGACGAGCGCTCCGACGTTTGCTGGGCCAGCACGATGACCGGCAGCCCTGTGACAATCACCGTCAGGAGCACGACCGCCAACCCGAGCGTCGCGCCGAACACGACGATGGGGGGACGCTGTGCCGTGAGCACCGCTCGAATCGCCAGGTCGTTCCGCGTGCCGACTCCCCGGCAGCGCGCGGCCACCCACGGAAGGAGCACGACCATGAGGGCCGTGTACGCCGTCGTGAACTGCTCGAAGGGTGCGCGCGCCCCCGCCAGCGGAACACCGTCTCCCCAGACGACGAAGTAGAGGGAGAGCGCCAACACGTGGCCGATAACGGCCACCCAGATCGCAGGCGTCCTGGACGCCGTCGCAACCTGTTGCCACGCCAGCGCGGCCAGCGGCGTCGTCATGGGGCCCCCGATTCGACGACCCGCGCCGGCGGCTGATACGCCGCGACGAGCGTCGTACCCCGCATGTGGACCGGACGCCGCGAGTCGGTCATCGAGACGGCGGACCCGTTCAGGGAGCATGTGACCAGCGGGCCCAGGACATCCGGGGCTTGTCCGGCGACCAGCCCTTCCCAAATGGCCTCGATCGTGCGGCCGGGATCGAGAACATCCACCGTCGCGGGTTGCAGGCCGCTTGCCAGCTGGCATCCTTGCATCGAGTATCGCGATCGATTCGTGATGCGCACGCCGGCCGGGTTGCCCTCGAGCGTGAGCAGTTGCGCGGGCACGACGGCTTCGACGCCGAACGACCGGCGATCGGCCAGCGTAACGGTTCCCGTCAGCGTCGGGAAACCCTCGGCGTCGACGCTGGTCTCGGCCTGCCCTTGTGCCTGCGAGGGTTCAATCACGCCGTCGGCCACGGGCAGGCGAAGCGCCATCACGTCCCGCCCCGGGAACTGCGCGACCGCCCGCATCGACAGGAGGGCGGCCTCGGTGCCCGGCACCTGCTGCAGCACCGATCTGTGGTGCACGATCACGGCGCGCTGCGGTCCCACGTGCCCGAGGGCCACCATCGCCGCGCAGGCAAGAGCCACCGCAGCCGTGACGCCGATCGAGAGTCTCAGACTTCCAAGGCCCCTTCGCGCACACGCCGCGCCCACGAGCCACAAGACGATGCAGTAGATCGACGAGATGAGGAGAAGACCGCGCGCGATCGACGGCGGCAGCCCCCGTTCCACGGTTGGGCGCTGGGCCTGCGGGGTCAGTGAGAGGGATCCGGTGGCGTCGAGGCGTTTCAGCGTCTCCCATTGTGCGAGCGCGACGTCTTGTGCCGGCGCCAGGCCGACACGTCCGACCGGCCACAGAACAGCATCTGCGGCCTCATAGCCTCGGAGTGACACCGGCAGGTCGGCTGGGGCTACGCGCGTCGAGCAGATGCTATCGTCGGGGACTTCCGCCTGCTCCGGGACGACGCAGACCTCGATCCGATCGACGTCCCGCGCGATCTGCACGGGTACCTCGATCGACACCACGACTCCGGACGGCGGCGAGAATCGAACCCGAAGCTGCGGCTCGGCGTCCGGCGTCCTGATGTGGAAGTCGATTCGTCGTGTGCCGGGCGAGTCGAACACCAGACGCCGGCGGATGGTGGCGCTGCCCCACACCACCTCGAGGTCGCCGGTCGTGGCCGCGTCTGTAGCGGCCAACAGGACCCGGACGGGCGTCCACCGGCTCGCCCGTACCATGCCGCCCAGGCCCGCGGTTGCGGTCAACGTCGGGCCCGCGGTGGCAGCGGTGGCCAGCAAGACGCTTGCTGCCACCGCCGTCATCGTGCGCCACATCATGACGTGTTCGTCGTATTGCTGGACGCCAGAGGCGTCCGAGACATGCCTACTTGAGGATGGCCTGGATCGCGCTCATCGTGAACGCCGTGACCAGCACCTTGTTGTCCTGCATCTCGTCCTTGACCTCGTTCACCCAGAAACCCTCGGGGTGCTGCAGGGACAGGAGCTTGCGCCCCAGCTCTTCGCGCCAGTTGTGCGTGCGGCCGCGGGCGTCGGTGATCGTGGGGTCGCTCATGGCCTCCAGGGCCTTCGCGAAGACCATGTAGTAGTAGTAGACCGTTTTCTGCCCCATCCCGGGGTTCTCGTCCACTGTGTAGTTGTCGCGAATCCACTTCGACACGGCCTTCACGCGGTCGTCGTCCTTTTTCACGCGCGCCCAGGAGTAGCTGAGGAGGCCGTTGTAGGTGACGCTGCCGTAGGATTTCGTGCCGCCGTCGACATGGTAAGAGAAACCCGGATAGTAGACGAAGCCGCCGTCGTTGGCCGCCCACTTCTGATCGTTGGTCTCGCTGTTGTTCTGCGTCCGCTGGAGGAACGTCAGGGCCTTCTGCCACGCCGCGTCGTTCTCGGGCACCTCGGCGTCGCGCATCGCGCGCAGCGCGTACTCGAGGCTGACAATGTCGGCCCGTCGCCCGTCGGCTCTGGTGGTGGCGCCGTAGCCCATGCCGCCGTACCAGAACTCGTTCTTGCTCAGGCCTTCGCCTTCGTCAAGCAGGTTCTCGGTGAGGTACTTGCCCGCTCGCAGCAGGACGGGTCGATCCTGGGCCCGCCCACCGGCGGCTAGCGCCGAGGCCGACACGGCCGTGATGTAGTGGGGGATCGTCCGCTCGTAGATGCCACCGTCGGGCTTGGCAAGGCCGACCAGGTAGTCGAGCGACTTCGTGACGACCGCCATCTGCCCCGCCTTCGGCTTGCCCGGCTGCTGGAGAATCGCGGCAATCGCCAGCGCCGTGATCCCGGGGTGCTTCTCCCAGACGCCGTCGCCGGCCTGCTGCTGACGGAGATAGGTCTCCGCCTTGTTCAGGCTCTCGACGAGCTGTTTCTGCGTGTCCGCCGTCAGGCCACGCGAGGTGGCTTGCCTGGACTGCCCGGCAGAGATGAGCGGCATGGCCACCACGGCGGCTAGAACCGTGGCCACGAGAGCGAACTTGCGAGTCATGCGATGTCCTTTCCCAGTAAGCGTTCCAATGGAGCAGGATTGCGATCAGAGGATAGTCGAACGAGGACGACGGCGCAGGCCGCCGCGATCGAGAGGTAGACCGCCAGCACGACGGGCCAGGAGGGAAGTCCTACCTGGACGTGGGCCAGCGACGAGATCTGATAGACCACGTCGGTTCTCAGCACGTCGATGTGACCGGCCGTCGCCACGGCCATCAGCGGGCTCGCCCCGAGCGCCCATTCGACGAGCGTTCGTGGAAGGCGCTCGACGAGCGTTCCCGCGCCCAGCAGTCCGAACGAGCCCAGGCACGTCAGGGCGACGCTCCAGCCGGCCGCATCGAGCGGGTTGCGCAACCAGCAGGCCAGCACGGCGCCGCCAAGCGCGATGGCCAGCGCCGCGGCGCCTTGCACGAGGTGCGCGCTCAGGAGCGGGAGTGAAAAAGCCTCTCCCGCGACCAGACCGAAGGCCCAGGTGGATGCGAAGGCCGCGGCCGCGAAGGCCAGCGCGCCAACGGCCAGGCTGGACACGATCCGGCTGGCGGTCGCCGCCGCGCCGGTTGCCCTGGCCGCGAGCAGCTCCCGCTGCCCCACCGCGACGCCGGCTATCGGAGCGGCAGCGATGAGGAGGCCGGTCGAATAGAGCAACGTCACGGGCGCCAACCCGCTCCATGCGGGGGACGGCGAGAACCAGGCGCGGGGGTCGAGGATTGTCACAACGGCGGCTACTGAGGCGGTGAGGGGCAATACCGCCCCCCACACGGCACACGAGGAGTATCGGCCCCACCGTGGGCCCAATGCAGCCCCACGGCCCCGCGGGGCCGGAGTCCCGCCAATCAGACCAGTCAGAGGCGGAGCCTCACTAAAACCGGTAGCCGACCCTTGCATGGAAACTTCGACCGGGCGCATCCAGGCCGGAGCCATACAGTCGATAGTTCTTGTCGGCGAGGTTCTCGCCGATCACGCTGACATCGACCCCGCCGCCGAGGTTGATGCCGCCCCGAAGGCTGAGCACAGCATAGCCGGGATGGGACGTGAACAGGGAACCCGACGCAGCCGTTCCCAGAACCCGATTCTGCACGGCGGCCAGCGTCTCGCCGGTTTCCACCAGCACCCCGTTGCGCACGAGCCCCATGTCTGTCGCCGTGCCGTTGAAGAACGTCCCGATCGACGCGCGGGTACGGACGGCGCCGATTCGCGCGTCGGACAGGTCCCCGCTGTCGAGGCGCGTCTGCTCCATGGCGACGTTCATCACGCCCTCGGCCCAGACGCGGACGCCCTGCCACCGCACCTTCGCCTGCCCCATCGGAGGCGGCATGCGACGCACGTAGGCGCCGGTCGGGATGATGTGCCCGTTGGCCATCGAGAAAAAGGCCGAAGCCGACCACGCGCGGTTGAACCGCACGTCGCCCACGGCGTCGAAGCCGTTGATGCGTCCGCGATCCACGTTCACGCGCGAGGCGATCGGGCGTACGTCCTGGGCGATGTAGGCCAACCCGAAGGCGTCCTGCCGCACGATCTGGAAGCCTGCGATCGTCGTCCCCACAACGTTCCCGGTGAAGACCAGCGAGCGACGCTGGATGAAGTCGTGCAGCTCGAGGTTGAACACGTTGACGGCCCCGTTGAACTTGCCGGCCTGTCCCTTGATCCCCAGGTCGTACTGATAGACGACCTCAGGACGAAGGGCCTCGAGGCTGCCACCCGTGGACCTCGCGTCGGCGGCGCCGGTCGAGCCCACCAGCGCGCCCATCTCGATGCCCCGGCTGGGCGTGATCTCGAATCCGCCGCCGCCGGTCAAGCCGATGTTGCCCAGGTCGGCCGCGTTGGCCGCGCGGAAGCCGCGTGAGACGTTGGCCGTCACGTTGAGCCCGTCGGTGAGGCGGACGACGGCCGAGCCCTGGAAGGTCACCGCATTGGTCGATACCCGCTCGTCCACCACGCCCAGCACCTGGTCGGCCCGTGTGGCGAAGCGGAAGCTGCTGGCGCGCAGCCCGCCGCGCAGCGTGACCCGGTTGGGCACGATGTCGGCCGAGTGCTGCGCGAACGCTCCGAAGCTCGAATACGTCGTGCCGTCCGGGATGTCCGGCCGAGACGGCGTGGTGCCCGTGACCGGGTCGATCAGCTGGCGTTCGCCGCCGATCGACTCGTCGTAGAACTCGGTGCCCGCGACGAACTGTTGCCGCGACCCCAGCGCCTTGTGCGCCTGGGCCTGATAGCCATAGGCGACAGTCAAGTTCGTTTGGCGGTCGAGGCGAGCGTTCGGCCGTGCCTGCTCGAAGCGACCATCGCCTTGGCGATTGACCGAGAACGCGGCGGAAATCCCGTCAAGCCCGGCGACGTCCGGCACTTCATAACGAAGGACGCCAAAGTCCAACTTCTGAGGCGTGAAGCCGCTGCTGAACAGACCCTCGCCTCCCAGGATGCGGTCGTAGCGGCTGACGTCGTCCTGTGACTCGTGCATGTAGATACCGCGGAGCGTCGCGTTGCGTCCGGGACTCACCGTGCCGACCAGGTACGCGCCGCTCTGTTCGAAGCCGGTCTGGGGAAGCGTGGACCCGACGACGGCCGACGGCAATCCCAGGAACCGCGTCACGGCGGCACGCGAATCGATGCCGCCGCCCGCGCGCAGGTCGCCCACGTCGGTGCGGCTGAGACCGAACCGCAGGGCGGCGCGGCCCATTTGTGCGCCCAGGTCGGCGCGCCCCGTCACCGCTTCGTTGGCCGTTGCGCCGGAGATGGATACCGTTCCGCGCACCGGTGCGCCCCGTCGGCTGGCCAGAGAGGCGCCGCTCAGAAACTGGATGGTGCCGCCCAGCGCATCGCTTCCATACTGCACCGATCCGCCGCCGCGCACGACCTCGATCGATTCAATCGGGCCTGGATCGACCCACGCCGTGTACTGGCTGGGTCCGGACCGCCACGACGACACGTTCAACCGGGCGCCGTCCAGCAGGTAGACGTTGCCCTGACCGGTGAAGCCTCGAATGATGGGGGAGGTCTGTGCGCTGGATGTCTGCTGGACCAGCACGCCTGGCTCCTCCTGCAGTACTTGCGGCAGCAGTTGGAATGGGCGCGAATCGATGTCGCGGCGAGACGTGACCGACACCGACTCGGGGACCAACGACGCCCGCTCCGACGTACCTCGCGCCGGCGTGACGACCACCTCCTGGGCGAAGGGTCGTATGCGCAGCACCAACGTGACCGGCCGCCCCGACGTGCCGACCTCGATGCTCTCGGGCTCGAAGGCGTCGGAACGTGCCGTGACGCGGCACCTGCCATCTGGCAAGCCGCTCTTGGTGAACTCTCCCCTGCCGGACGTCGTGATCGTGTCCAGCGTCGCGCCGCAGGAAACTTCGACCTGCGCGTCGGCGATGACGGCGCCCGCGGGGTCCCGAACCACGCCGCTGATGCGGCCAGTGCCCTGGGCCAAGGCATTAGTGGCGAAAAGTGTGATCAGCAGTGGAATCGACGCGCGTGTGGTGTTTGTCATGATTTTTTGCGGGCCAGTAGTCGCTTCAGGATCCGCAAGGCCGATGCCACGGCTCTACCGCGCGTGACCGGCACGCAGCGCTGTACAGATGGCGTGCAGCGCTGTTTTTCTAGGGGATCCTTGATTTCTGATCCAGCCTGAAACGGCCAATCAGATGGCCCAACTCAGCCGGCAGCCTGGCGCCTGTTCAACAAACGACCTTCTGATGACCTAGCGACCAGATGTGCAATCTGATTCTGGGGAGCTGTCCAGAAGTCTCCCCGTTGACAGCCTGTTTGTCTGCCGTCTTGGCTGATCTGTGTCGCGGCCTCCTCCTAGCACGACTCGCTAACTTCTTGGTGTCCATTACGACACATCCGTGTGTAAGAACTGCCAAGTTTGACATCAGCGACCGATAGAGAGGGGTGAGTGATGACTGTTAAGACGCTATCTTGCACTGATTTACACAGATTGGCGATTGATGGCACTCATAGTGCCTGTGTGGATACGGCTGAGGCCCCCCACAGAAAGTATGCCTGAGTGAAAAAGCGCTATCTCGTTGTGCTCCTTGCCGTTGTCGTTGTCTCCTCGACGCGAGGCGCGGCCCAGTTAGCGGACCAGACAGGTCAGCCTGTCTGGAGAACGATCGATATCGGCCAACCATCGATCAGCGGCAGCGCGGTCATGATGCCGTGCGCTCAGCTCAGCACGTCGTGTCCAGCGATCGCGATCCAAAGCTCGGCTTCACGGACGGCGCCTTCCGAAGAACTAACGTTCCTGTATCAGTCGCTGACGGGTGACAGCGAGGTGATCGCGCGCGTCATGACGATGAGCGGCGGCGGCCTCGAAGGTGCCTCCGGCGTGTCCGTGCGCACGGGCCTTGCCCCAGGTGCGCCGGCAGTCACGCTGTGGCTCACCAGGTCTGGACAGCTCGCCCTCGACAGCCGGCAAAAGGCCGGCGGGGCCACCGCCCGTCGGCTCTTCAAGTCGCCCCAGCAGTCGCCGTGGGTGAAGTTGGAGCGCAGGGGCGATCAGGTCGCGGCATTCCTGTCCACCGACGGCAGCCAGTGGACCGCGCTGGGATCGGCCGTATTGCCGTCTGTTGGCCCGGTCTTCGTCGGGTTGGTTGGTGGCAGCCAGGATCCCACCACCCGCCTGATCGCCATCCTGTCGGATGTTCGGGCGACCCGCCTGTCCACGCTTCCCGACCAGTGGTCGTCGTCGGACATTGGTGGCTCGCTCATTGGCTCGAGCCAGTATGTCAGTGGCATGTTCGTAGCGCTGACGGGAGCCGGGACAGCCAACGGCACCGCCGACAACCTTCGCTTCATCCACACGCGCGTGACCGGCGATCTCGAGCTTATCGCGCGTGTCGTGTCGGGCGGTGCCTCCGGTAAGGCCGAGGCCGGCGTGATGGTGCGCGGGAGCCTCGCGGCTGATGCGGCCACCGTCACGCTGGCGATCTCGAAAACCGGCACGCGGGTAGTCAAGCGGCGTGTCGCTGCGGGCCTTCCACTGCAGGAGGCTTCGGGTGCGCCGCGCGTCGCGCCGTGGTGGCTGAAGATCGTCAAACGGGGAACCCTCATCACCACCTTCGAGTCCGCGAACGGCACGACTTGGACGCCCGTGTCCTCCGACGTCCTCTCGCTGCCATCCTCTTTCTACCTCGGCTTGTCCACGGTAGGTCTCGCCGGCTCCGTGGGCCAGGCCGTCTTCGACCGCGTCGCCATCCGAGCCACCGCTGCGAACCGGCCGCCCGAGGTTGCGTTGACGGCGCCGCTCCAAGGGCTACAGCTGAAGGTGGGAGTCTCGTTGCAGCTGGCCGCTGCCGCGACAGACCCCGACGACCGCGTGGACGCCGTCGAGTTCTACGTGGACGGCCGCCTCGTCGGCGCCGATACGTCCACCCCGTACGGGGCAACATGGTCCTCCGTAACGGCGGGGACTTACGTAGTTTCGGCTGTTGCGGTCGATTCGGACGGGGCGCGGGTGACGTCGGCACCCAAGACCGTCGTGGTCGCCGCCGCCTCGAATGGCGCGTCCACCTCCACGCCCCGCCCGCCCGCCAATTCGGGCGCGTCGCCGACGGGGAACCCGGGGCCCACGCCACCATCGCCGGCGGTGCCGCCAGTAGTGCCACCGGTCGTGGTCGCGCCGGCACCGCCGCTAGCCAAAGTGTCTCCGTGGCGACTGGTCTTCGCGCCGTCGCCCGACCACAATCGCATCGTGGACCGCTATCGATTGGAGGTCTACGCGCTCAGTCCGCGGCGGCTCGTCTACGGCCAGGACCTGGGGAGGCCGGCGGTGGTCGGGGGTGACTGCACCGTCGACGTCAGCAAACCTTTCTCCGCGCTGGTGCCCGGCAGCTATGAAGCGGTCGTCACAGCGGTGGACGACGCGACGTATCTCTCGAGCGTCGGAGCCAAGGTGTCGTTCACTCGCTGATCTCGCCCAGGCGTTCCCGGCTACGCCGCGGTGTCAGGGCTCGTGGTTGTCTCGAAGGGAACGGTCGAGGAGGCCCTTTGCGGCGGTCTGGAGTGGAGCGGAGCCTCGCTAGAATTCGACGCATGCTGTCGACAGGCTGACTGACCCGTGCCAGAACTACCCGACATTCTGCTCTATCTGCACGCCCTCGCCCCGCGCATCGTCGGGCGTCGAGTCGAACGGATCCGGCTGGTGGCCCCGTTCCTCCTTCGGTCCGTCGAGCCGCCCCTGGCCACCGCCGAAGGGCGACGCGTCACCGGCCTTGCGCGCCTCGGCAAACGAGTGGTGTTCGAACTGGAGGAGGAGCTCTACCTGGTCGTTCACCTGATGATCGCCGGCCGTTTCAGATGGAAGCCGCCCGGTGCGAAGATGCCGGGCCGACTGGGACTGCTGGCCCTCGATTTCGAGCACGGCACGCTGCTGCTGACGGAAGCCGGCTCGACCAAGCGCGCGGCGCTACACGTCGTGCAGGGCGCCAGGGCGCTGGCGGCACACGACCCCGGCGGACTCGACGTCCTGACATCCGACGTCGCGACGTTCGCGGGCGCCTTGTGTCGGGAGAACCACACGCTGAAGCGGGCGATGACCGATCCACACGTGCTGAGCGGCATCGGCAACGCGTACTCCGACGAGATCCTCCATGCCGCCCGTTTGTCCCCGTTCAAGCAGACCCGCGCCCTGAGCGATGAGGAGATGCAGCGGTTGTTCGAAGCGACGTGTCGCACGCTCATCGAGTGGACGGATCGACTGCAGGGGGAAGTCGGGGACGGGTTCCCGGAGAAGGTGACGGCGTTTCGAGACGGGATGGCGGTGCACGGACGGTATCGCCAGCCGTGTCCGACCTGCGGTTCCCCGGTGCAACGCATCGTGTATGCCGCCAACGAGGCCAACTACTGCGCGACGTGCCAGACCGGCGGACGACTGCTGGCGGATCGGTCGCTGTCGCGCCTGCTAAAACAGGACTGGCCCCGCAGCTTCGAGGACCTGGAGCGCCGGCGCGAACGCCTGACTCAGTCTTGATAGTAGGTTCCACGGGCCGTGCTTTGCGTATCATCGTCAGCGGTGCCCAAACGACACTGGAAACTGGCCAAGGGCAGCGCCCTTGGCTAGTTCCATGAACGGCCGTCGCAGCGCGGCCCTGATTGCGGCTCTCGTCGTGGGCGGCTTCGACGCGCACGCGCAGGGGCCGGAGCTGCGCTACGGCGGCGACGCCGAGGGCGGCGCCCCGTTCATGGAGGCGGACCTTCGCGATCCGACCCGGGTCGTCGGCTTCGAGGTGGACGTTGCGACGCTCCTGGCTCGTGAGCTCGGCCGGAGCCCGCGCTTCGTGCAGGCCGGATTCATCACCCTCGACGCTTCCGTGGCGCGAGGAGATTTCGACATCGGGCTGAGCGGCATCGAGGACACGTCCGCACGGCGCCGCCGCCTGGCCGTGACGGTACCCTATTACGAGTTTCGCGAGGTACTGACCGTGCGCGAAGCCGACGCCGTGCGCTTCCGCGCGGTCTCCGACCTGGCCGGTCGTCGGGTGGCGACGCTCGGCGCCACGCTGGCGTTCGACATCTTGCAGCGTGCCGAACGGGACCACGGCGTCGTGGTCGTGGCGTACGAGGACGACGTGCATCCCTACTCCGACCTCGCGCTGGGCCGCGTGGACGCCGTGGTGTTGGACGCCGTGCTGGCCCAGCGCGGCGTTCGCCGCAACCCAGGCCTGGTCAATGCCGCGACGCCGGTTGGCGTGGGTCGCTACGTCGGCATCCTGGCCCCGGAATCCGTGGCGTTGCGCGACCGAATCGATGCGGTGCTCAAGCGCGCCATGGCGGACGGACGCCTCGAGGCCATCTTTCGATCGTGGCGCATGTGGACCGACGATCAGCCTGGCCTGTACGCGCAGGTCCTGTCGGGCACCGTCGGGGCCCCGGACGCCGCCGAAGGGCAGGTCCCGGACACCGAGGCCGCGGACGTCGAGTCCGTATGGAACGCAACCAGACGGTATCTGCCGGCGCTTGCCGGCGCGGCCGCCCTTACCGTGGGCCTCTCCACGGTGTCGATGGCCATGGCGGTTGCGCTCGGCATCCTCATCGCGAGCGGACGGGTCTACGGCTCGGGTGCGGTGCGGGTGGCGCTGACGGGCTGGGTCGAGCTTGTGCGCGGCACGCCGCTGCTTTTGCAGCTCTTCGTCTTGTACTTCGGCCTGGCGGTCGTGGTGCAGTTGCCGGCGTTTGTGGCGGCCATGCTCGCGCTGGGCCTCAACTACGCCGCCTACGAAAGCGAGATCTACCGGGGCGCGCTCGAAGGGGTCCCCTCCGGACAGTTGGACGCCGCGCGGGCCCTGGGACTCACGAGCTGGCAGACGCTGCGCCTCGTGCGCGGTCCGCAGGCCTTTCGCGCGGCCTTGGCGCCGATGACCAACGATTTCATCGCCCTGCTCAAGGACAGCTCGCTCGTGTCCGTCATCACCGTCGTCGAGCTCACCAAGCAGACGTCGATCTTCGCCGCCAACATCGGCAGTTGGGTTGTCCCGGGGGCGTTGTGCGCGGCGATGTATCTGGCGATGTCGCTGCCGCTGGCGCGCCTGGCCAGGTGGCTCGAGCGTGGGTGGCGCCGGCCATGAGCGCCGTTCTGGCGCGGTCCGTCTTCGTGTCGCGCGCCAAGTGCACCATCGTGCGTGACGCGTCGTTCGAGGTTTCCGATGGCGAGCTCGTGGCGCTGCTCGGGGCGTCGGGTTCCGGCAAGACGACGATCCTGCGCGCCGTCGCCGGGCTCGAGCCCATCTCCGCCGGCACCATCGACGTGGGCGCGTCGCGCCTCGGGCCTGGCCCGCTGCCGAAAGGCGCCCAACGCCGCGCGTTGCACCGCGAGGTCGGCATCGTCTTTCAGTTCCATAACCTGTTCGCGCACATGACGGCGCTCGAGAACGTGTGCCTTGCCCTCGTCCACGTCGTGGGCGCGGGGCGCGCCGCGGCGGAACGTGACGCTCGCACCCTGCTGGGGTCCCTCGGCGTCGAGCACCGCGCGTTTGCCATGCCGCACGAGCTGTCCGGAGGCGAGGCCCAGCGCGTCGCGATCGCCCGGGCCCTCGCCGTTCGACCGCGCGTGCTGTTGATGGACGAACCCACGGCGTCGCTCGACCCGGATCGGCGCACCGACCTGGCCGCGGTCCTGCGAAGCCTCGTCGCGGGCGGCCAGTCGGTCGTCGTGGCGACGCACGACCAGGACTTCGTGCGGGCCGTGGCCGACCGGCGGATCGTGCTACGGGATGGATCGATTGTGGCCGACCAGGCCACGGGCTGAAAACTTGACTGCTCGAGTTCCAATCCAATGAGTCAAGTTTTCTCCGCGCCGCGAAGCGGCGCAAAAACACACTGTGACTAGCGAGGCGGAGCCGCATGCTCGTTGGTCTGACGCGAAGCCTCGCTAGCTGGGGTATCCTGATTCGCGCGGCCGCCACGGGTGTCCGCCCCCTCGATTGGCGCATGTCCAAGAATTTGTCCAAGACCACCGCTCACACTACGGCGCGTTATGTCGAGCGCGACACCGATCGACGCATTCGCCACACCAACAAGCTCTACTACCGCTTCAACCACTGGCCGATCTGGATCTTCGTGTTCTTCATCGCGCCAGGGCCGCTGACGTTCGATTTGTTCGAGCGGGGCTTCGACGCGCGGACCGTCACCTGGCTGTCGCTGGTCCTCGTGGGCACGGGCGTCGCGGGGTTGCGCGGCCGTCTCCCCGGGTGTGAGCCGGCGCCCTACATCATCCGCTTCACGGAGGACCGCCCCAATCCGCTGTATCGCCGCGTCTGCTACACGACGGCGTGGGGCGAAGTGGTGGCGTTCGCCGTGCTCAACGTCGCCGGGCTGGCGTACGCCGTAGCGACGGGGGAGTGGCGCCTCAAGCAGATGTACGAGGTCGGCTACTTTCCGATCGCTGGCACGGTCTGGGCTCTTGGAGCGATGGGTCTATTGCCGCGCGTGCGCGCGTCCACGGTCAACGAGGGTCACGAGCGCCGGTATTTCTACGGCTCGGTGTGGGCGGTGGCCATCGCTCAGCCCGTCGTCGGGGTGCTGTGGAAGGTGCTTCCGCAGACGCGTGGTGCCGACATCGCGAAGCTGCTCATCTTCGTGGGCATCCTGGCCCTGGCCGGCTACGCGTCGCGGGTGGGTCTGCTGCCGAGGACCCGGCCGATTCTGCCCGGCGAATGGGCGATCGATTGACGTCTTCGATGGCCACGGTCGTGACAAATGGGTTCGGTTCGTCGACAGGCCATGGAAGACGTCTGCCCGGCGCAGCCGGGCCAGAAGACAGGAATCTGGCGAAGCGGAGCGTGCAACCTCAACTTCGCGTTTCGAGGGTTGGCTTCGCTAGATGAACGACACCGTCGATGCCCTCGTCTCGCCCACGCTGAAGCACCTCCGGGAGCACTGGTGGGACGACGAGTTCACCGAGTTCCTGGCCGAGACGCTGCGTCCGCGGTCCGGCAACCGCATTCTCGACGTGGGATGCGGCGAGGGGTTGGCCGAGGTGGCCATCGGGCGCCTGCGGATCTCGCAGGTGCGCTTGTACGGCGTGGATCTGGTCCCCTCGAAGGCGGCCGCGGCCAAGCGCGCCACCGAGTCCCACAACCAGCGGGTGCGGTTCAGCGCCGGGGACGCGGGGCGCCTGCCCTTCTCCGACGGGTCCTTCGATTCGACGTTCTGTGTCGCCGTGCTCCAGCACGTGCCGCAGGTGGCCGAGGCGGTCGGCGAGCTGGCCCGGGTGACCGCTCCCGGTGGGCGCGTCCTGATCGTCGAGCCGGACAACGCCGCACGCTACGCGTACAGTTCGTTGTCGGCCGGCACGCGAGCCTTTGCCGCGTCCGGCCGGTTCTTTGCCGCCCTGTCCGATGCCCGAGGCGAGTCGACCGACCCGTCGGTCGGCCCCAAGGTGGCCGCGCTGCTCGGGCAGGCGGGCGTCGAGCCGTTGGCCGTGCGCCTGTTCCCGGTATCGCACACGCAGTTGGGCGCCGCCGCGCCAGAGGTCTGGACGGCCAGGCGCACCGCGGTCGAGGCCGCGCTGGCCACGTCTCCCACCAGCGACGTCCGGCGTCTCGGGACGGCGTACATCAACGCCCTCGACGAGTATCGGGACGCGTCGCGCGGGGCCGGAGAAGGCTGCGTCGAGATCCAACACACCACGCTCTTTGCCACCGTTGGCCAGAAGTCCAGCGAGGCTCTGCCTCAGACCGTCCAGGCTCCGCCTCGCTAGGGCAGTGTCTTTTTGCCCCGCGTTCCGCGGGGCGGAGAAAACTTGACTCATTTGGTTGGAGTTTTGGTTGTCAAGTTCTCAAGCTGACCGCCGCGCGGCCGTGGCACCAGAGGGCCACGACGGCTGGGACGACTACGCTCCGTTCTACGACTGGGAGAACGCGCGCACGTTGGGCCGCCGCGATCTGCCGTTCTGGCGGAACGTGGCGTTGCAGGTCGGAGGCCCGGTGCTCGAACTCGGATGCGGCACGGGGCGCTTGTCGGTCCCCCTCGGCCGGGCCGGTGTGCCCCTCGTGGGAATCGATCGGTCGGCGCCGATGTTGGCCCGCGCGCGCCGCCGCGTGTCCCGCGCGGGGCTTTCAGCCCGCGTGCAGCTGATACGCGGCGATATCCGGCATCTTCCGTTTTCGCACCGACGGCGTCCCTTTGCCATGGTGCTCGCGCCGTACGGGATGCTGCAGTCCCTTCTTCGGGAGCGCGACCTGGCGGCCACGCTGGCCGCCGTGCACGATGTGCTGGAACGCGGTGGCACCTTCGGTATCGAGCTCGTGGCCGACCTGCCGTCGTGGGCCGAGTATCGCAAGCGGGTGAGCCTGTCGGGGTGGCGCGGCCGGAAGGGTGGTGCTCGCATCTCGCTCGTTGAGAGCGTGCGCCAGGATCGCGCCAAGGGGCTGACGATCTTCGACCAGGAGTTCACCGAGCGACGCGGGCGGACCGCCACCGTCCGGACCTTCTCGCTGGCGTTTCGCACGCTGTCGGTGCCGCAGATCGTCCGGCGCTTGGACAAGGCGGGCTTCGACGTCTCGGCGCTTCTCGGCGACTACAAGGGCAAGGAATGGGACCCTCGCGCCGAGGTCTGGGTCATCCTCGCGAAGAAGCGCCTCAAGGGCTAGCGAGGCTGCGCCTCCGTGTCTTTTGGCGAGGCTGTGCCTCGCTGTCTTTTGGCCCCGCTTCGCGGGGCGGCCGTGGCAGAATCACGCCAATCGGAGGCGCACGCGGTTCGCGCATACGGAGACGCCATGTCGCCCACTCGACGTCATTTTCTCAAAGCCACCGCCGCCACGGCTGCGTCACTGGCGGCGCGCGACGCGCTCGTCTCCCCCTTCGCGCTGTCTGCGCAAACGCTGCCCGCGCCCGACGCCGACCCGCTGGCGCTGGAACTGGCCAACGCCGCACTCGACGCGGCGCGCTCGGCGGGCGCGTCCTACGCCGACGTCCGCGTCGGCCGCTACAGGCGCCAGAACGTTTCGACGCGGGAGCGACAGGTGACCGGCGTCAGCGACAACGAGTCGTACGGCCTGGGTGTGCGCGTGCTGGTGGACGGCAGCTGGGGCTTTGCGGCGACCAGCCAGATGACCAGGCGCGGTGCGCAGCAGGCGGCGTTGTCCGGCGTCGTGTTGTCGAAGGCCGCGCGCGCCGTTCGGCGCCACCGTGTCGAGTTGGCGTCGGTCACGCCTGTGCGCGGCACGTGGATCACGCCGGTACGCAAGGATCCCATCGACGTCTCGATCGAGGAGAAGATCGCCCTGCTGCTCGCGGCGAACGAGGCGGCCCTGAAGGTCAAGGGCGTCCAGTTCGTGAATTCCGGCGTCCAGACGCTTCGCGAGATCAAGACGCTGGTCACGTCCGAGGGCACCAGCGTCACGCAGACGTTCATCCGCGTGGGCCCGTCGTTCTCGGCGACGGCCGTGGGCAACGGGGACTTCCAATCGTTTGCCGAAGCGCTGGCCCCGCGGGGCGAAGGGTGGGACTACATCGAGTCGCTGAACATGCCCGGCAACGCGGAGCGATGGGCGTCGATGGCGGTGGAGAAGCTGGCGGCCAGGAGCGTGGAGGCCGGCGACTACGATCTGATCCTCGAGCCGTCCAACCTGTGGCTGACCATCCACGAGTCGATCGGCCACGCGACGGAGCTCGACCGCGCGATCGGGGAGGAGGCCAACTACGCCGGCACCAGCTTCGTGGCGCCGCCCGAGAAGGTGATCGGCCAACTCAAGTACGGCCCCTCGTTCATGAACATCCAGGCCGACCGCACGCAGCCAGGGTCGCTGTCCCGTGTCGCGTGGGACGACGAAGGGGTGCCGGCCGACCAATGGCTGCTGGTCGAGCGCGGTATCTTCAGGGACTACCAGACCACCCGCGAGCAAGCGGCGCGCATCCAGAAGCTCACCGGGGTGGCGCGCTCGCACGGCTGCTCGTTCGGGGAGTCGTGGAATGCGGTGCAGTTCCAACGCATGCCCAACGTGTCGCTCCTGCCTGGCGAGCAGGACCTGTCGCTTGCCGACATCGTGTCCGCCACCGAGCGCGGCATCCTGATCAAGCACGATGGCTCGTGGTCGATCGACCACCAGCGCTACAACTTCCAGTTCTCGGGGCAGGCGTACTACGAGGTGCGTGGCGGGAAGATCGTGGGCATGCTGCGCGACGTGGCCTATCAGAGCAACTCGCCGTACTTCTGGAACGCGATGGACATGCTGGGCGGCAAGTCGTCGTACTGGGTGGGCGGGGCGTTCAACGACGGCAAGGGCGAGCCCTCGCAGATCAACTCGGTCAGCCATGGGTGCGTCCCGGCCCGCTTCCGGAACGTGCGCATCCTCAACACGGCGAGGACGGCATGAGCGCCCTCGACATGACGCCGCAAGGCGCCAGCGGTCGAGACAGTGTCGCTCAGAGCGGTGCCGGTCAGGGCGGTGCCGGCGGCGTGCCCGAGGGGACGACGCTGTTGTCGCGGCAGCAGGCGCAGGCCATCGCCGATCGCGCGCTGAAGATGAGCGCGGCCGACCAGACGCGCGTCACCATCGTCAGCTCACGCGGCGGCAATACCCGGTTTGCCGACGCCAGCATCAGCACGTCTGGAGCGGTCGAAGACACCGCGGTCACGATCACGGCCACCGTGGGACGCCGGCGCGCGTCGGCCACGACCAATGTGCTGGACGACGCCTCGTTGCGGCGTACCGTGGACATGGCCGCCCGCCTGGCCCGGCTGGCGCCGGAGGATCCCGAACTGATGCCCGAGTTGGGCGCGCAGACCCACGCGAACGTCCCGGCATTCGTCGCCCGCACCGCGGATCTGGACCCGGAGGCGCGTGCCGCCGCCGTGCGGCGTGCCGTGGAATCGGCCAATACCGCGGGCAAAGCCGCCGGGCCGCTCTTCAGCGCGGGGTTTCTCGAGGCCAATGCTCGTGTCGTGGCCGTGGCGACCAGCGCCGGCCTGTTCGCGTACCACCGAACCACCGACGCGGGGTTCTCGATGACGGCACGGACCGCCGACGGTACGGGCAGCGGCTGGGCCGGTTCGGGAGCGCGGGATTGGGCCGCCCTGGATCCGGCATCGGTCGGCCGCATCGCCGCGCAGAAGGCCGTGGCCAGCCGAAGTCCGCAGGCCATCGAGCCTGGGCTTTACACGGCGGTGCTGGAGCCGCAGGCGGTTAACGACCTGGTGCCGCTGCTCGCCGGGGCGCTCAGCGCGCGCACGGCGGACGAAGGGCGCAGCCCCTTTTCCAAGCCCGGCGGCGGCACCCGCGTAGGCGAGAAGGTGATGGACGAGCGCGTGACTCTTTACTCGGATCCAGCCGACCCGCAGCTGCTCGGCCAGCCGTTCGACAACGACGGCCTGCCGCTGAGCCGCGTGGTGTGGATCGAGAAGGGCGTGCTGCGGAACCTCGCGTATTCGCGGTTCTGGGCGCAGAAGCAGGGGAAGCAGCCCACGGGCAACGGCCTCGCAGGCGGCCTGGCGTTGACCGGAGGAACCAAGAGCACCGAGGAGCTCGTGGCCGGCTGCGAGCGTGGGATTCTCGTGACGCACTTCTTCTACATCAGGTCGCTCGAGCCACGCACCGTGCTCCAGACCGGCCTGACCCGCGACGGCACGTTCCTGATCGAGAAGGGCAAGATCACCAGGGCGCTGAAGAACTTTCGTTGGAACGAGAGCCCGCTCCTCATGTTGAACCGGCTCGAGGACATCGGCCGGGCGGAGTTGACGGCCGCCGGGCGCATCATGCCCGCTCTTCGGGTCAGCCGTTTCGACTTCAGCTCGTCGTCGGACGCGGTGTAGCGCCAGAGGTGACCATTGACACCCGTACTCGAACAGACCATAGTGGTCACATGAAGCGCACCGCCAGCGTGGTGGAGCTGAAGGCACGCCTCAGCGAGCATCTGCGGCAGGTGAAATCGGGCCATGAGCTCATCGTCACGGAGCGCGGCGTGCCTGTGGCGCGTCTCCTCCCCCTCGATGATGGGGAGCGCCGCTCGACGCGCCGGTTCCGCCTGACGCGGTCGGGAGTCCTGAAGCCCGGACGTGGCAAGCTGCCGACCATCCTCAAACGCGCTCCCGAAGGCGGCTCGGCGGGCGCGGGCGTGCTTGCGGCGCTTCTCGCCGACCGCGGCGATTCGGGCGATCGCTGACCCTGGCGGACCCGCAAGAATCTTCCATGGCCATCACAGCAACAACCGAGGCAAGTCCTTCGGCTGGCCATGGAAGATGTCCGCCCGGCGGGGCCGGGCAAGAAAACCGGAACACTAGCGACGCGATTCGTAGTCGTTCTTCTCCGTATTCTACGGAGCGTCGTTAGTGTTCTGGGACAGTTCGGCGTTGGTGCCGCTGCTCCTGCCCGAGGCGCGGTCGGATGGCCTGACCCGGCTGCTGGCCTCGGATGAAGAGCCCGTGATCTGGTGGGGCACGCCCCTGGAGTGCCAGTCAGCGCTGCAGCGACGCCATCGGGAGCATCCTCTGTTACAGCCGGAACTGACGGCGGCGGCTGAACGGCTGCGTCTCGTCGTTCAACACGCCGACACCATCGCTCCAAGCGACGATCTGAGGCGGCGTGCGGCTCGCCTTCTGGCCTTTCATCCCCTTCGCGCCGCGGACGCTCTGCAGCTGGCAGCGGCGCTCGTGTGGTGCGAGGAACAGCCCCACGGGGAGGGGTTCGTGTCCCTGGACGACCGGTTGCGTGATGCCGCGCTGCGCGAGGGGTTCACGTTGCATCCGCCGTGATACCATCAACGGTCGCTTAACCGTTGTATCTAGCAAGGTTACGCTCAAAAGTCGTCGAGGCTTCACCTCGCTAGAACAGTGTCTTTTGGCCCGCCCTCCGGGCGGGCGTAGCCGTCTTGAACTGAGCGTCGAAACGTGGCGTGGCCGTTCAAGACGTCTAGTGGAGTTTCGCATGTCAGGTCATTCCAAGTGGCACACCATCAAGCACAAGAAGGGTGCTGCTGACGCCAAGCGCGGGAAGATCTTCACGCGCGTCATCAAGGAATTGACGGTTGCCGCCCGCAACGGCGGCGGTGACCCCAATATGAACCCCCGGCTGCGCACGATCATCGCGGAGGCCAAGGCCAGCAACATGCCGCGCGAGAACATCGAGCGCGCCATTCGCCGCGGCACGGGCGAGGAACCGGGCGTGTCCTACGAGGAGATCACCTACGAAGGCTACGGGCCAGGCGGGGTCGCCATCCTGATTCAGGTGGTCACCGACAACAAGAACCGGTCGGTGGGCGAGATCCGGCACCTGCTGGGCAAGTACAACGGCAACCTGGCTGCCGAGAACAGCGTGGCGTGGATGTTCTCGCGCAAGGGCCAGGTGTTCGTGGAGAAGGGCAAGGCCGACGAAGAGAAGCTGCTCAACGCCGCGCTCGAGGCGGGAGCCGACGACATGGCCGACGACGATGGTCTATGGGAGATCGTGTGCGCGCCCGAAAGCTTCGAGGCCGTGCGCGACGCGGTGAAGGCCCTGGGCGTCGAGCCGGTCAGCGCCGAAGTGGCCATGGTGCCGCAGAACTACGTGAAGCTGCAGGGCGGCGAGGCCCGCTCCATGCTGAAGCTTCACGAGATGCTGGACGACCACGACGACGTGCAGCACGTGTGGGCGAACTTCGACATCGACCAGCAGGAGATCGAGGCATCGCTGGCGTGAGGGTGTTTGGCATCGACCCAGGGTCCGAGCGCACCGGTTACGGGTGCGTGGACACCGACGGGCGGCGCCATCGGCTGGTGATGTGCGGTGCGATCGCAGCGCGCCCCGACGACGAGTTTCCCGCACGGTTGGCGCGCATCCACAAAGAGCTGTCGCTGCTCCTGGCCAAGTGCAAGCCCGACTGCGTAGCCGTGGAGAACGTGTTCTACGCCACCAACGTCCGCAGCGCGCTGAAGCTGGGTCATGCCCGCGGCGTGGCCATGCTGGCGGCCGTCGAGGCCGATTGCACCGTCGCCGAGTACACGCCGGCGGAGGTGAAGCGGGCCGTCGTGGGCTACGGGAGGGCCGAGAAGCACCAGGTCCAGCACATGGTGAAACTGCTGCTCGGGCTCGACAAGGCGCCGTCACCGCACGACGCCAGCGATGCGCTGGCCGTGGCCATTTGCCACGCGCACGCACACCCCCGGCCGGCGGCTGCCGCCGCCAAGGCCACGCCGGCGCGCTCCAAGCCGCCGCGCTCGTGGCGTCAGTATCGCCCACCGGCCTAAATGATTTCGTTCCTGCGTGGTCAGGTTCTTTACAAACAGCCGAACCGCGTGACCGTGGACGTCCACGGCGTGGGCTACGACGTGCTGGTGCCGCTGTCCACCTACTACCAGATCGGCGAAGCCGGTGCGGAGGTGGCCCTGCGCATCCACACCCATGTCAGAGAAGAAGCCCTGCAGCTGTACGGTTTCTGGACGGACCTCGAGCGGCAGCTCTTCGAGCGGTTGATTGGCATCAGCGGCATCGGGCCGAGGCTGGCCGTGTCGCTCCTGTCCGGGATGGACACGCGCGATCTGCTGGCCGCGGTGCAGCGCGCCGACGTGGCGCGCCTGACGGCCGTGCCCGGTATCGGGAAGAAGACCGCCGAACGCATCGTGCTGGAGCTGAAGGACCGCGTGGCGGGGCTGGGCGCGCCAGTGCCCGACGAGGGCCCCGTCCTCCGGCCGGAGGATCAGCTGAAGGACGACGTCCTGTCGGCCCTCCAGAACCTCGGATATCATCGGCCATTGGCCGAGAAGGCCGTCGAGGCAGCCATGGCCGGCGACGCCACGGGGGCGTCCTTCGAGCACGTCCTCAAAGGCGCGCTCAGCGCCCTGATGCGACCCTGAGCGGCTTGACCTGACCTGCTTGTGTCTACTGTGAACGAAATAACTGCCGGCGGGCGTGCCGACGAAGAAGCCGGGTACGAAGCCGGGCTGCGCCCGCGCACGCTGAACGAGTACATCGGCCAGGACCGCATCCGCGACAACCTGCAAGTCTCGGTGGCGGCCGCGCGCGGCCGCCACGAGGCGCTGGACCACGTGCTGTTGTATGGACCGCCAGGCCTGGGCAAGACCACCCTCGCGCACGTGATCGGCGCCGAGATGGGTGTGCCCGTTCGGGCCACGGCGGGGCCGGTCATCGAGAGGCCGGGCGACCTGGCAGGCATGCTGACCAACCTCCAGGCCAACGAGGTGCTCTTCATCGACGAAATCCACCGCATGGCGCCGGCCATCGAGGAGATCCTCTATCCCGCGATGGAGGACTTCGAGCTGGATATCGTCATCGGCGAAGGTCCCGGCGCCAGATCCGTCAAGGTGGACCTGCAGAAGTTCACGCTGGTCGGTGCCACCACGCGCGCGGGCCTGCTGACATCGCCGCTGCGCTCGCGCTTCGGCATCGTGCACCGGCTGGACTTCTACAACGAGACCGACATCGTGGAGATCGTCCGGCGCTCGGCGCGTATCCTGGACGTGCCGATCGACGAGGACGCGGCGCGGGAAGTGGGCCGGCGGTCGCGCGGCACGCCGCGCATCGCCAACCGCCTGCTGCGGCGGGTGCGGGATTACGCGCAGGTGCGCGCCGACGGGCGGATCAGCACCGACGTGGCGAAGGCGGCGCTGGCGCTCCTCGAAGTGGACGAACACGGCTTCGACGAGGTGGACCGCAAGCTCCTGCGCACGATCATCGACAAGTTCGGCGGAGGCCCCGTGGGCGTCAACAGCATCGCCGCCGCCGTGCACGAAGAGCGCGACGCCATCGAAGACATCTACGAGCCGTTCCTGATCCAGGCCGGTTTTCTCGACCGCACGCCACGAGGCCGCGTGGCCACGGCGCGTGCGTACGAATATTTCGGGCTCACGCCCCCTCGGAGGGACCCCCGTCTGTGGTGACACCCGCTTCCCGATCCGTCGCTCGTGCCCGGATCTCCAGTTTGGCCATCTACGTTCCCCCGCGGCTGCTGACCAATGCGGACCTCGAGAAGATGGTGGAGACGAGCGACGAGTGGATTCAGCAGCGCACCGGCATCAAGCAGCGCCATATCGTCGATCCCGGCGTGGCCACGTCCGACCTGGCCAGCGAAGCGGCCAGAGCGGCGATCGAACGCGCCGGCCTGACGCCGGACCAGATCGACTTCATCGTGGTCGGCACCACGACGCCCGACATGGCGTTTCCCAGCACCGCGTGCCTGGTCCAGCACAACATCGGCGCCTCGCACGCCTGGGGCTACGACCTGTCGGCCGCGTGCTCGGGCTTCACCTACGCGCTGACCACCGCCGCGAACATGGTGGGCACGGGCGCCAGCAAGCACGCGCTCGTCATCGGGGCCGACGTGATGTCGAGCATCATCGACTACACCGACCGCACGACGTGCGTGATCTTCGGCGACGGCGCGGGCGCGGCCGTGGTCGAGGCCTCGCCCGAGGACGGCGTGGGCATCATCGACTTCGAGAACTACGTGGACGGCAGCGGCGGGCAGGCCCTGAAGATGCCGGGCGGCGGCAGCCGCCATCCCGCGTCGCACCAGACCATCGACCAGCGCCTGCACTACGTGAAGCAGGACGGCCAGACCGTCTTCCGGTTCGCGGTGCGCAACACCGAGGAAGCCTGCCGCCGCTTGCTGGATCGCAACCACGTGTCGCCAGACGACATCGATCTGTTCGTGTCGCACCAGGCCAACCGCCGCATCATCTTCGCGGCCGCCGAGAAGCTGGGCGTCCCGGAGAAGAAGGTGGTCATCAACATCGAGCAGTACGGCAACACCACCGCGGCCACGATCCCCTTGGCGCTCAACACCGCCGTCGAAGACAAGCGGCTCAAGAAGGGCGACCTGGTGCTGATGGTGTCGGTGGGCGCCGGCTTCACGGTGGGCGCGATGCTCCTGCGCTGGGGTTTGAAAGAGTAGCCGGCCGGAAGCCGACCGAGTAGCACGTGCCGCCAGACCAACCCGCAGCCACCGCGCCGGCTGACGCCCGGCGCGCGTCGCTCGTCGTCCTGGGCGCGGCCGCTTTCATGGCCCAGGTGGACGCGCGCGTCATCGACGCGATGCTCCAGGTGGTGGCGGCCGACTTCCAGACCGTACCAGCGCGCGCCGCAATCGTCGTCTCGGCATTTGCCCTGCCCTATGGACTCTTCCAGCTCTTCTACGGCCCGCTGGGGGACCGGATCGGGAAGCTGCGTGTGATGACGGCATGCCTCGGCCTCTTCTCCCTTGCGACCTTCGCGTGCGGGTTCGCCCCAAGCCTCCAGACGTTCGCGCTGCTGAGATTCCTGACCGGAGTGTTCGCCGCCTCGGTCATTCCGATGTCGCTCGGCTACATTGGCGACACGTTTCCCTTCGAGACGCGGCAGATCGCCCTCGGCCGGTTCATGAGCGCCGTGATGATGGGGCAGATCTTCGGGGCGATGATCGGCGGGGTGTTCGCTCAGTACCTGGGCTGGCGCAACGTGTTCTTCGTGCTGGGCAGCGTAAGAGTGGTCGTGTCGATCCTGCTGGCGCGCGAAGCCGGTCGAGTGCCCGAGCGCACACACGACCGGCCCCTGGCGGCCCAGTCGATGGTTGTCGTGCCGCTGGGTGGGTCCGTGCTGTTTGCGGGGATGCTCGGGCTCATGGCTCCGCTCGTCAACAGCGTGCTCATGGCCTCCGGCGTGGCGATGCTCCTGTACGCGCTCGTTACCCAGTATGGCCACCTGCTGCGGCGCCGAACGGCTCCGATCATCCTGGGCGGCGTGTTCACCGAAGGCTTCTTCGTGTTCGGCGGCCTTGCGTATCTGGCGTCCTCCCTGGTGGACCGGTTCGACGTTGCCGTCAGCACCGCGGGGCTCCTGCTGGCCGGCTTCGGCCTTGGGGGCCTGGTCTACAGCGCCTCGGTCAAGCGGCTCGTCGCGCTGATCGGCGATCTCGGGATCCTGGTGATGGGCGGGGCGCTCCTCGGCGTCGCCTTCGTGGCGATTGGGTTCATTCCCAACTGGCAGAGCTTCGTGCCGCTGGTCATCGTCCTCGGGATGGGCTACTACACGATGCACGGCACGCTGCAAACCAGGGCCACCGAGATGGCGCCCGAATCCCGCGGCGCCGCGATCTCGCTGTTTGCCTTCGCGTTCTTCATGGGGCAATCGGCGGGGCCGATCGTGCTGGGCCGCATTCTGCAGGCTCGTGGGTACGGGTCGGCCTTCACGACAGCCGGCGTCGGCTTGGCGCTCATGGCCGTGATCGCCCGGACGCTGTTCGCCCGCGCGGCAGAAGAAAGGCTCAAGGCTCAAGGCTCAAGGCCCAACGGGGAATCGGACGAAGGGCTCAAGGCATAAGCAATGCCCAAGGCTCAATGCCCAATGCCCAACGTGGGGATGTCGGGGCTTTCTTGACGGGCCCCAAGTCGCTCATCCCGACCGACCGCGACAATGTCGTGATAGCGATCGCGGGGCGTGAGGTCCGGCTCACCAATCTCCGCAAGCCGTTCTGGCCCGAGCTTGGCGTCACCAAGGGCGGCCTGCTCCAGTACTACCTCGAGGTCGCGCCGGTTCTGCTCCCGCACATTCGCGACCGCGCGATGGTGATGCGCCGGTATCCGAACGGCGCGGCCGGGCCGTCGTTCTTCATGAAAGAAGCGCCGACGCCGCGGCCGCCGTGGATTCGGATCTGCCCCGTGGATCACGACGGCAAAGTGGTGCGCTTCCCGGTGATCGACGACGAGCCGTCGCTGCTGTGGGTGATCAACCTCGGGTGCATCGACCTCAACCAGTGGTATGCGCGCTGCGACGACCTGAATCGGCCGGACTACCTGCATTTCGACCTCGATCCAAGCGACGGCGCCGAGTTTGCGCTCGTGCGCCAGGCGGGGCTGCTGGTGCGCGACGCGCTGGCCACCTTGGGCATGAAGCCGCTGGTCAAGACCAGCGGTTCACGCGGCCTGCACGTTTACGTGCCGATCGTTCGTGGTCCCACTCAGGACCAGGTGCTGGCGTTCACCAAGGCGCTCGCCACGGAACTGGCCGCGCGTCATCCCAAGGTGCTGACGGTCGAGTACCGCAAGTCCACGCGTCCGCGCAACCGCGTGCTGGTGGACTATCGCCAGAACGCGTGGGGGCAGACCTTGGCCAGCATCTACTCCGTGAGGCCTCGACCGCTGGCCACCGTGTCCACACCCGTGTCGTGGGACGAGGTCGCGCGGGGTGCGGAGATCGAGGACTTCCGCATCGACAACGTGCGCGACCGCATCGCGCGCGGTGGCGATCTGTGGAAGCCCCTCCTCGCGGTGCGCGGTCGCACCAACCTCGGCGCGTTTTTCGGATCGGGTCAATGAAGGTCGGCGACTTCGACTTCGAACTGCCCCCGGAGCAGATCGCGCAGGAGCCTGGGCCGCGCGGGGGCAGCCGTCTGTTGGTGCTCGATCGCCGGTCTGGGGCTACTGCGCACTCCACGTTTCCGTCCATTCGCGATCACCTGCGCGCGGGCGACTTGCTGGTCGTGAACGACACCCGGGTGTTTCCGGCGCGGCTGATCGGCCGCCGTGTGCCCAGCGGCGGCGCCGTGGAGTGCCTGCTGATGGGCGTGGGCCGTGCGGTGGCCGGGCCGTCCCGCGCCGAGGAATGGGACGCGCTGGTTCACCCGGGCCAGAAGCTCAAGGCGGGCGCGGGCCTGCTGTTCGAACGAGGCGGCGTCGCGTTGCACGGCGAGATCCTGGAGCGGCACTTTCACGGCCGGCGCCGCGTCCGGCTGTGGGAGGCTTCAGGTCGAAGCGTCGCCGACGCCATCGACGCGATCGGGCACGTGCCGTTGCCGCCCTATATCGCGCGCGAGGATCGGCCGGATGATCGCGAGCGCTACCAGACCGTGTACGCGCGCGAACGCGGCTCGATAGCCGCTCCGACGGCTGGATTGCACTTCACCGCCGCGATCCTCGACGATCTCGTGGCCAGGGGCATCGAGCGGACGCACGTGACGCTGCACGTCGGGTACGGCACGTTCAAGCCGGTTCGCGTGGCGGACGTGGAAGACCACTCGGTGGACGCCGAGGCGTTCGATGTGTCCGCCGAAGCCGCCGCCAGCCTCACGCGTGCGCGCCGGGAGGGACGCCGCATCATCGCCGTGGGGACCACCACCGCGCGCGTCCTCGAGTCGCTGACCGTCTCCGCCGCGGGCGACGTGCTGCCGGCCAGCGGCGAGACCGACACCTTCATCTACCCCGGCCACCGGTTCACGCTGGTGGACGGACTCGTCACCAACTTCCACGTGCCGCGGTCATCGCTGCTGATGCTGGTGTGCGCGTTCGGGGGACGCGGGCCCGTGCTGGCCGCGTACCGCGACGCCGTGGCGCGCGGCTACCGGTTCTACAGCTACGGCGACGCCATGTTGGTCATCTAGCGATCCTCCGGCCCGGCAGGGCTCTCGGCGATTCGACGCGCCGGCGCAGTAGAATCCGAGCCACCGCAGATAGCGCAGCAGGATAGAGCAATGGTGTTTCGCTACGAAGAGTTCGACCTCTCGGACGTGCGGACGTATCCGCTGGCCGACCGCAAGAGCAAGGCGCGGGCGGAGGACTTCGCGCGGCCCGTGGAGCCGGGCGTCGCCTTCAAGGCCTGGTTCGACTCGTTGCCGACCATTCTTGGCGCGGCCGACGTGCGCCGTGTGGTCGAGGCCGTCGTGGCGGCCAAGCGCGCCGACCGCGGCGTGATGTGGGGCATCGGCGCGCACGTGATCAAGACGGGTGTATCGCCCGTGCTCATCGATTTGATGCACCGCGGGTACGTATCGGCGCTCGCGATGAACGGCGCCGGCATCATCCACGACTTCGAGGTGGCGTTGGCGGGGGCGACGTCCGAAGACGTGGACGAAGCGCTTGGTCCTGGCCGCTTCGGGATGGCGGAGGAGACCGGGCGCCTGCTGAACGAGGTGGCGGACCACGCGTCGCGTCGCGGCCTCGGCCTGGGTCAGGCCGTCGCGGCGTTTCTGGCGGAGCGGCGTCCTCCGCACTCGGACAAGAGCCTGGCCGTGGCGGCCCACGATCTGGGCATCCCGCTGACCGTGCACGTCGCCATCGGCACCGACATCACGCACATGCACCCGCAGGCGTCAGGCGCCGCAATTGGCGACGCCAGCCTCCGCGACTTTCGCTACTTCGCCTCGTCGGTGGCTCGCCTCGACCGTGGCGTGTACCTGAACTGTGGCTCCGCCGTCGTGCTGCCGGAGATCTTCCTGAAGGCCGTCGCCCTGTCGCGCAACCGGGGCGTGGCCCTCGAAGGGCTGACGACGGTGAACATCGACTTCCAGCGAATGTACCGGCCGCAAACCAACGTGGTGACGCGTCCGGTCGCCGGCACCAGTGGCGTGGGCATCTCGCTCGTAGGCCACCACGAGATCCTGATCCCCCTGATCGCGGCTGCCGTCATCGAGGCGAGGGCCTGACGCCGGCCGCCGAGCGTCGTCGCCAGTGTCAGCGTCTTGACACCGCGCCCTGTTCAAGCCCCGCCATTGGTCCTGATACAATCAGCGTTTCCTGCCGGAGTAGCTCAGCCGGTTAGAGCACGCGTCTCATAAGCGCGGGGTCGGCGGTTCGAGTCCGCCCTCCGGCACCAACCCGCCCCCAGCGCGCGAAGCGCGCCAAGAAACCCGCGCGCAGAGCGCGCCAGGAAACACTGTTCTGTGTGACGATCCCCCCAGCGGAGCCACCCCTGTGCACTCTGGCCTCCATCAGCACGTTCGCCGCACGCTCGGCCGCTACGCCATGCTGCCGGATGGCGCCCGCGTGCTGGTCGGACTCTCCGGAGGATCGGATTCGGTGGGGCTGCTTCTCATCCTCCACGAGCTGGCCGCGCACGGCGGTTTTCAGGTGGTCGCGGCGGGGCACTTCAATCACCAGGCCCGACCAACTGCCGACCGGGACGAGCAGTTCTGCCGGGACCTCGCGGCCGCCCTGGGAGTGGCGTTCGCGCGGGACGACGCCGACGTCCTGGCCGTCGCGGCAGCCGAGGGAGAGTCCTTCGAGGCCTGCGCGCGCCGGCTCCGCTACGCCTTCCTTCACCGGGCCGCCCGAGACCACGGCGCAGACCACATCGCGGTGGGGCACACTCGTGACGACCAGGCCGAGACGTTTCTCCTGAAGCTCGCGCGCGGCGCCGGTGCCTCCGGTCTTGGCGCCGTCTACCCCCGCCGCGGGGGAATCGTGCGCCCTTTGCTGGACGTGTCGAGGGAGGATGTTCGCCAGTGGCTGGGGGCGCGAGGCCAGAGCTGGGTAGAGGACGAGTCCAACGCGGATTTGAGCAATCCACGAAATCGCATCCGGCACCGCGTTCTGCCAGAGTTGGATGCCGCGTACGGCGGGCCGACTCGTGCACAGCTGGCGCGCGCCGCCGATCTGGCCCGTGAGGACGGTCAGTGGCTGGACGAGCGGGCGGCCGAACGGCTGGCCTCGCTGGCCCGGCGCGGCCAGGACTGCGTGGAATTCGACGCTTCCGCGCTCCTGATGGAGCCATTGCCCCTTCGCCGCCGTCTAATCCTTCAGGCGATGCGACAGCAGGCGGGCGACCGCGAGATTGGCCTGGAGCACGTCGAGCTAGCACTCGAGGTCCTACGGGGCGAACGCCGTGGTGCCGATGTTCCAGGAAGCCGATGGGAACTTCGGCGGCAAACCCTGGTCTTATTCCCACAGGACGGTCGCTGAAGTGATAGGCTTGAACTAAGACCTTGACGAGAGCATGGGTGCCCGCGTCGATGCGAGCGGGTGACGGAAGTGCCCGGGGCCTGGGGAGGAAGTAAACGGTGAACTCTACGCTCAAAAGCCTGGCGTTCTGGATGGTCCTGCTGGTTGTCGGTGGCTTGGTGTGGAGCTTCTCCACCCGGTACCAGGCGGCCGCCAAGCCGTTGAGCTTCAGCGAGTTCATGGCTTCGGTGGATGCCGGCCAGGTGGAACGGGTCACCATCACCGGAAACGACATCACGGGCATCAACAAGGCCAACGAAAACTTCCGCACGTACGCGCCGCCCCAGTACGAGGGCCTGGCCAACAAGCTCATCGAACGCAACGTCGTCGTCACCGCCCGGCAGCCCACCGACAGCCCGTGGGCGGCGCTTCTTTACACGTGGGCGCCGATCCTGCTGATGATCGGCTTCTGGCTGTTCTTCATGCGCCAGATGCAGAGTGGCGGCAACAAAGCGCTGTCGTTCGGCAAAAGCAAGGCGAAGCTGTCCTCCAGCACGCAGAAGAAGGTGACGTTCAAGGACGTGGCCGGCGTGGACGAGGCCAAGGACGAACTGCAGGAGATCATCGATTTCCTCCGCGAGCCCCAGAAGTTCCAGAAGCTGGGCGGCCGCATTCCCAAGGGCGTGCTCTTGATGGGCCCCCCCGGAACGGGCAAGACGCTTCTGGCGCGCGCGGTGGCCGGCGAAGCCAATGTGCCGTTCTTCTCGATCAGCGGCTCGGACTTCGTGGAGATGTTCGTGGGCGTGGGTGCCTCGCGCGTCCGCGACCTCTTCGAGCAGGGTAAGAAGAACGCGCCGTGCATCGTCTTCATCGACGAGATCGACGCCGTGGGACGCCACCGCGGCGCGGGCCTCGGCGGCGGGCACGACGAGCGCGAGCAGACGCTGAACCAGTTGCTCGTCGAGATGGACGGCTTCGAATCGAACGAGGGCGTCATCCTGGTGGCGGCCACCAACCGTCCCGACGTGCTGGATCCGGCGCTCCTGCGGCCGGGTCGCTTCGACCGCCGCATCGTGGTGAACCGCCCCGACGTGAAGGGTCGCGAAGGCATCCTGACGGTGCACACGAAGAAGATCCCGATGGCCGACGACGTCGATGTGGCCGTGCTGGCTCGCGCGTCGGCCGGCTTCTCGGGCGCGGACCTGGCCAACTTGGTGAACGAGGCGGCGCTCAACGCTGCCCGCTACAACCAGAAGGTCGTGCGCATGCACGACTTCGAGTACGCCAAGGACAAGGTGCTGATGGGTGCCGAGCGACGCTCGATGATCATCAGCGAAGAAGAGAAGCGCGTGACGGCGATTCACGAAGCGGGCCACGCCCTGATGGCCGTGAAGCTGCCCTTTGCCGATCCGATTCACAAGGTCACCATCATCCCGCGTGGGATGGCCTTGGGCCTCACGCAGCAGCTACCACTCGACGAGAAGCACAACTACTCGCGCGAGTACTTGGAGGATCAGATCGCGATCCTCCTGGGCGGCCGCATCGCGGAAGAGTTGACGATCGGCAGCATGACGACCGGTGCGGGCAACGACCTGGAGCGCGCCACCGACCTGGCGCGCCGCATGGTGTGCGAGTGGGGCATGAGCAGCACCATGGGACCGTTGACCTTCGGCAAGAAGGAAGAGCAGATCTTCCTGGGCCGCGAGATCTCCCAGCACCAGGACTACAGCGAGGACACGGCGCACCGTATCGATCAGGAAGTGAAGCGCTTCATCACCGACAACTACGCCAAGGCCACCACCATCCTGGGCGAGAACAAGCAGGTGCTGCTCGACATGGCCGACGCCCTCCTGGCGCGCGAAACGCTGGATGCCGATCAGGTGAAACGACTGGCAGCCGGGCTCCCCCTGGATGCCCCGACGCCGTCGGCCGGTGGCCCCGACGCCACCCCGGCGCCGACGCGCGAGCCCGGTTGGACCAAGCCGTCGTCGCTCGTGCCGCCGATGCAGCCTCGGCCGGTTACACAGGAGTAAGGGCGCCGAGCGGCGCCCGGTGTCACTCCCGCGCCCATTCGGCGCCCCGCGTCAATGCGGAATGCAGAATGCGCAATGCAGAAGGGCCAGCCGGAACTGCAGTTCTGTTTCTTCTGTCTGCATTCGGCATTCTGAATTGGGCATTGGGCATTTGAGGGGCTAGAGTCTCCTCGGAGCCCGCCTGAGCCATGACCCCCCGCCGCCGTTTCTCTGTTCCCCTTCCCGACGGCCGTACCCTGTCGCTCGGCGAGCGCACGCTCGTGATGGGCATCCTGAACGTGACCCCGGACTCGTTCTCCGACGGTGGCGCGGTGACGGGCGCGCACGCCGCCGTCGACGCGGCCCTGCGGATGGTAGAGGCCGGCGCGGACATCATCGATGTGGGCGGCGAATCCACGCGGCCGGGCGCGGCGCCGGTGGAGGACCGCGAGGAGCAGCGGCGCGTGCTGCCGGTTGTGGAGGCGCTGGCCTCCCGCGTGGCCGTGCCGATTTCGATCGACACCTACAAGGCGTCGACGGCCGACGCGGCGTTGTCGGCGGGCGCCGCGATCGTCAACGATATCAGCGGCCTGCGCTACGACCCTCGGCTCGCTGACGTGGTGGCCCGCGGGCGGGCGCCGATCATCCTGATGCACATGCGCGGACGGTCGCAGGAGATGTTGCAGGAAGCGGTGTACCACGACGTGGTGGACGAAGTGCGAGACGAGCTTCGAGAGAGCATCGCATTCGCCGTGGGCGCGGGCTTGCCGGTTGGCTCGGTGCTGGTCGACCCGGGCCTCGGCTTCGCGAAGGATGCCACGCAGAGTTTCGAGGTGCTGGCGCGCTGCGGCGACTTCGCCGATCTGGGCCGGCCCCTGGTGATGGGGCCGTCACGAAAGTCCTTTCTGGCGAGACCCGTCCGACGCGCGTCGCTGCAGCCAGACGTCGAGTGGCCCACGGCCGCGGCCGTGACCGCGTCCGTGCTGGCCGGCGTCCACATCGTGCGTGTCCACGCGGTGCGCGAGATGGCGCAGGTGGTGCGGGTAGCCGACGAAATTCGGAAGTATCATCGCGAGCACCGATGACCGAGTGGCTTCAAGCCGTCCTCCGTCGGCCGCCGATCGGGTGGTGGGACATCCTCGACGTGGCGATCGTGGCGGTGTTCTTCTATCAGTTGCTGCTGCTGATTCGCGGCACTCGCGCCGTGCAGATGGCCGTCGGCGGGGGCCTGGTCACCGCCCTCTTCTTTCTCTCGCGGTGGCTGGATCTCGAGGCCGTCAACTGGTTGATTCGTAACGCCGCCGCCTACGTGGTGTTCGCGGTGATCGTGCTCTTTCAGGCCGACATCCGCCGCGCGCTCGCGCATTTCGGCCGCGCGCCGTTCCTGCGGTACTTCAGCCGCGTGTCGGGCGCCGAGGAAGCCGTCGAGGAACTGGTCGTGGCCGTGGGCAACCTGTCGTCCCACAAGATCGGGGCGCTGATCGTGATCGAACGCCAGATCGGGCTGCGCAACTACATCGAGGGCGGCATCCCTCTGGACGCGACCATTACCTACGACCTGCTGGCCAGCATCTTCCAGATTACGTCGCCCCTTCACGATGGCGCCGTGATCGTACAGGGCAACCGGATCGCGGCGGCCGCGTGCTTTCTACCGCTGTCGGTGAACCCGAAGGTCAGTCGCACACTCGGCACGCGTCATCGCGCGGCGCTCGGCCTGACGGAAGAGAACGACGCGGTGGCCGTCGTCGTCTCGGAGGAAACGGGCGTCGTCTCCCTGGCCATCAACGGGCGGCTGGAACGCGACTTCACCCCCGACACACTACGGCTGAGACTCGGCGCCCTGTTGGGCGTCGTACGGCGAGACCGTGCGCCCCGGCGCACGGTCGATGCCAGGAGCACGGCTGCCTGATGCGGCGGATTCGTGCCCGCAAGCTCGGCCTGATGCTTGTGTCGGCAGTCCTGTCCAGCGGCCTGTGGCTGCTCGTCGCGGGCGAACAGACCGTCGAGCGCACGATGCGGATTCCGCTCGAGTTCACCAACCTGCCCGCGCACCTCGAGCTCGCCGGCGATGCGCCGGAAAGCGTGGACGTCCGGATCCGCGGTGCGTCGACTGCGCTGAGCCGGCTGACGGCAGGCGACCTGCTGGCGGTATTGGACCTGCGCCTGGCGCGCCCGGGACCGCGTCTCTTTCACCTGCAGGGCGGAGACATTCGCGCGCCTTTCAGTGTCGAGATCGTGCAAGTGCTCCCGTCCAGCATGGCGATGACGTTCGAAGCGTCCGAAACGAAGATCGTGACGGTGGCGCCCCGCGTGGAAGGCGAACCGGCAGCCGGGTTCAGGATTGGTTCGATCGTGAGCGACCCGCCGACGGTCACGATCGCCGGACCCGCAACGGCCGTAAGAGGTCTGACGGAAGCGATTACCGAGCCGGTGTCGATTGCCGGCGCGTCCGCCTCGGTGGCCGAGGTGGCCACCGTGGGCGTCGTGGATCCGGCGGTGCGCGTGCACTCCCCGCAGAGCGTTCGGGTCAGCGTCACCGTGACGCGGGCGCCGTAGAAGAATGGCCCAAGGCTCAAGGCCCAAGGCCCAATGGGGAAGTAGAGCAAGTCACAAGGCCCAAGTCACAAGGGAGATTCGTGGGACGACTATTCGGGACGGACGGTGTTCGGGGCAAGGCGGGGGAGTATCCACTGGACCCGCCCACGGTGCGGCGGCTCGGGGCGGCGCTGGTGCGCGGGTTGCGGCACGACAACGCGGCGGTGCCGGTTCGCTTTCTCGTGGGCCGCGACACGCGCGAGTCCGGCGATTGGATCGAGCGGGAGCTCGCTAGGGGCGTCGCGGACCAGGGCGGGCAGCTGACCAGCGTGGGCGTGGTGCCGACGCCGGCCGTCGCCTACCTGACCCCCCTCAAGGGATTCACGGCCGGTGTCGTGATCTCCGCGTCGCACAATCCGTTCGAAGACAACGGCATCAAGGTGTTTTCGGGCGCCGGCGAGAAGTTCACCGAGACGCTCGAGCAGGCGGTGGAAGCCATCGTCGCCGACCCGTCGTGGAGTGTGGCCGACGCGCACGAGGCCCAGGTGATTCGCGCCGACTACCGGGCCGACTACCTCGGGCACCTGGAAGAGATCCTCCCCCCCGCGGCTCGAACCGGGGCCCGGGTCGCGATCGACTGCGCCAACGGCGCCACGACCACCGTTGCGCCCCAGCTCTTTCGGGACCTCGGCTTCGACGTCGCGGTCGTCGGCAACGAGCCCGATGGCCGAAACATCAACCTGCAGTGCGGCTCCACGGCGCCGGCGCTGCTGTCGCGCACCGTCGTCGAGGGTGGGTACGCCATCGGGATCGCCTTCGACGGCGACGGCGACCGCGCGATCTTCGTGGACGCGGGCGGCCGTGTCGTCGACGGCGACGCCGTGATGCTCATGTGCGCCACCGCGCTCAAGGCCGAGGGCCGGCTCAGGAACAACGCCGTGGTGGCCACCGTGATGAGCAACATCGGCCTCGAGATCGCTTTGCGGGAGGCCGACATCGGCCTGGTCCGCTGCGCGGTCGGGGACAAGTACGTGATGGAGGAGATGCTGCGCCGCGACATCTCGCTGGGCGGCGAGCAGTCCGGCCACGTCATCTTCTCGGATTATCTCTTCACCGGCGACGGCATGGCCACGGCGCTGAGCGTCCTGCGGACGATGGCCACGAGCGGCCGCTCACTCGCCGATCTGGCGTCGCAACTCACCGCTTATCCGCAGGTCCTGATGAACCTGCGCGTGAAGGAGAGGGTGGATCTGCAGACCGTGCCGCAGATCGCCGAGATCCTGAAGTCCGTCGAGTCGCGCCTCGAAGGGTCCGGCCGGCTCCTCGTGCGTTACTCCGGCACCGAGCCGCTCCTGCGCGTGATGCTGGAGGGGAAGGACCAGGCCGAGATCGGCCGGTGGGGGCAGGAGATCATCGACACGGTGGCCCGCCACCTGGGCCCGGCCTGACCGTTGGTCGCGCCTCGGGTCTCACGGCCGCGGGGCCGCTGGCCTCACGAAGGCAGCCGGGTCTACCGGAGTATTGGCGCGCACGTCGGTCAGGGCGATGGTGTCGCGACCATCCAGCCACGTCATCGTCCACCGGAAGGGCATCTTCACGCCGGAGACTTCGCGGTAGTCGGCGTAGTCGACCTGCGTCGGTAGCCGGCCCACGGGTGACTCCACGTATCGCACCTGCCGTACGAGCAGTCCGGACTCGGTGTCGAAGTAGAGCGTCACCGTGGCTCCTCCGGTCCCCGTGCCTTGTACCACCTGCACCTCGCGATCGTCGATCGACGACGCCAGGCCCACGCGCCACCGGCCGGCGACCTGGCGGATGCGAGAGGGAAACATCAGCTCGGCGTCGAGGCGCAGCCCGTCGAGGTCGCCACCCGTGAGCTCCAACACGGGCACGGGCCGGAAGGGCGCGGCCAGCCAGCCCCGACGGCCGTCGAACGTCGTCGTGCTCGCCCCGTCCGGAGTCCTGACCACAGTGGTCCGCTGGTTCGGCGCCCTCGCGACGAGCTGGAGCGGGCGCTTCTCGCTGTCCGGTCCATATCCCGTGCTGGTACCCGTGGCCGTAAGGCTCGTGATCGCGGCGGCCCGCGCCGCTCCGCCCACGGCCTCGAGGTAGCGGCTGAGCACTTCCTCCGCCGCGGGCGACGTGCGAGCCTGCTCGATGATGTCTCGCGGATCCTCGGGGGGCGGCGAATCGTAGAGCGCGGACACGCTTGGCGTGACCTTCGGGCGATCGGTGCCGCGGTGGCAGGAGAAGCAGGTCACGGCCTGGCGGCCGCCGAAATGGGTCTTGTTGATGGTGGCCATCATCACCACCATGCTGCGCGCCACTTGTTTGCGCGGGCTCTCGGCGGCGTAGTTGGCCCAGCTGCTGTCGCCCGAGCGATGACAGTCCTCGCACGACATGCCAAGCGCGGCCGAGAAAATCCCCATCGTGCCCATGAAGTCGTTCACCGGGATGCCGCGCAGCACCTGGACGTTCTTGAAGACGTCCTCCGCCAGGAGCGGCCGGTCGGCAGTCCCCTGCCCCCGGACGACCGCGACTGCCGCAAGCCAGGCAATGGCCACGAAACCGAGGGCGGCCCGCGACAATCCATTTCGCATCGCAGGCAAGCTTAGCCCGCCCGGCGAAGCCGGGCAAAAAGACACTGTCAATCCGCGCGCGAAACCCGAGCACTGGAGACACCACCGAGAGCGGGTTTTGCGCGCGGATTTGACAGCGCTGCCTCACAGTGACAGATTGTCGCCACTCGCCGCGGGCGGCGGGAACGGAGGTCGGTCCGCGATGCGAAGTTCGATCCGTGCGGTGTGTGTGCTCTTGGCGGTCCTGGCGTGGTCCGTCGGCGCTGGCGCCCATCACGGCGATGCGGACCGCTACAACCCGGAGGTGGTGACCGTGACCGGCACGGTTGCCGACATCCAGATGGTCAACCCGCACGCTCGCATCATCCTCGATGTCGACGAGGGCGGTAAGACCGTGACGTTCCAGGCGGAGCTCGGCGGTCCCCAGCAGCTCATCAAGCAGTTCGGCTGGACCCCGTCGACGATCAAAAGGGGGATGAAGCTGACGATGATCGGCCGGAGGCTCAAGAGCGGCGCGCCCTACCTCAACCTCACCGAGCGCGCGAACGTCGTGGTGGCCGACACTGGCAAGGAGATCTACCGCACCGAGAACTTCGGTGCGCCGGCACCCCAAGGGCCCAAAGGCACCCTGGCGCAGTGATGCGGAAAAGTCTTACGGGGGCCGCCGCCCTCGCGCTCGTTGGTGGTGCCGCGGCGCTTGGCTTGGGCGCGCAGTCCAGCGCTCCTGGCTCGGTTCAGATTACCCAGACCGCCTACCTCAAGGCCTCGAACGCCGGGCCGTCCGACCACTTCGGGTGCGGAGGTGTCATCCAGGGCCACACCGGGCAGGGCGTGGCCGTCAGCGCCGACGGCACCACGATGGCAGTAGGAGCGCCTCACGAGCAGAGCGGCGCGCCCGGCATCAACGGGAACCAGGCCGACGACTCCGTGTTCGACGCCGGCGCGGTCTACGTCTTCGCGCGCGCCGGCACCGGCTGGGCGCAACAGGCCTACGTGAAGCCGTCCCGCCCGAAGGCCAGCGCGGAGTTCGGCCATGCGGTGGCGCTCAGCGCCGACGGCAACACGATGGCCGTGTCTGCTTTCTGGGACTCGAGCGGCGCCAAGGGCATTGGCGGCGACGAGCGGGACGAGTCGATCCCGCAGGCCGGCGCCGTGTACATGTTCACGCGCCGTGGCACCACCTGGACGCAGCAGGCCTACATCAAGGCCTCGAACACGGGGGAGGCCGGCACGGCCGACACCTTCGGGGAAGGGGACCAGTTCGCGTTCTCGCTCGCCTTGAGCGCCGACGGCAGCACGCTCGCCGTGGGCGCCCTCACCGAGGATGGGGCCGCTACCGGCGTCAACGGCAACCAGGCCGACAACTCGGCACAGTCGGCCGGCGCCGTCTACGTCTTCACGCGCGCTGGCACCGGTTGGTCGCAGCAGGCTTACGTCAAGCCCGCCACCATCGACGCGGGCGACCTGTTCGGCTACGCCGTCGCGCTCAGCGTGGACGGGAACACGTTGGCCGTCGGTTCCTTCGACGAGGACGGATCGGCGCGGGGCGTGAACGGTCCCCACGACAACCGGAATGCCGGGTCCGGCGCGGCCTACGTGTTCACGCGAATCGGCGGGTCCTGGTCGCAGCAGGCCTACATCAAGGCCTCAAATGGCGAACCGCAGGACTCGTTCGGTGTCCACGTGGCGCTGAGCGACGACGGCAGCACGCTCTTGGTCGGTTCCCTGGACGAGGACTGCAAGGCCACCGGTGTGAACGCGGGCGGCTGCGATGCCGACTGGAGAGACGACCTGTCGATGGGCGCGGCGTATGTCTTCGTGCGCGCCGGGACCACGTGGTCGCAGCAGGCCTTCCTGAAGGCGTCCAATACCGGCCCCAACGATTGGTTCGGCTCGCGCGTGGCGCTGAGCGGTGATGGCAACCTGGCCGTCATCGGCGCGTCGTTGGAGGACGTCGCGGCCCGTGGCGTCAACGGCAGGCAGGACGACAGGTCCGCCCCCGAGGCCGGGGCGGTGTACGTCTTCGCCCGCACCGGCACCACCTGGAGCCAACAGGCCTACCTCAAGGGGGCCAACACCGAGGCCTACGACGAGTTCGGCAGCTCGATCGCGATGGACCGCGCCGGCGCCCTGCTGGTGGTGACCGCGCGCGGCGAGGACGGCGGGGCCGGCAGCCAAGGCGACAATGCGGTGGAGGAAGCGGGCGCGGCGTACGTCTTTCGCGTCTCGAGGTGAAGCCATGAGCGGGAACGGCCGCGTGATCGGCGGGTCCAGTCGTCGCGACCACCTGAAGGCGCTCCTGGGCGTGGCCGCGGCACCCTACTTCGTCCAGGCCCAGCGCGCCGCGGGCCAGAACCCGGTGCCGCCCGTGCCGCCGCAGGGCATCGGGCGCCGCATCCGCCACGTGTCCTACAGCGACCTGGGCGGCAGGCCCGACAGCGTGCAGATCATGTTGAACCGGCGGCACCTGTACGTCGGCCACATGTTCAGCAACGGCCTGACCATTCTCGACGCCAGCGATCCCCGTCGCCTGAAGCCGGTGGGGTTCTTCACGGGTGGCGACTTTACGCGGACACACCACCTGCAGGTGTCCGACGACCTGCTGCTCCTGGCCAACGGCGCCAACATCGTCGCGATGCAGTCCTACGACAACATTCGGGGCTACTTCGAGAATTCCCTGGCCGACAGCATCACCAACCGCAAGAAGTTCAGGTCGGGGCTGAGTATCCACGACATCTCGCGTCCCCCGGAGATGCGGGAGATCGCGTTTCTCGAGATGCCGGGGCTCGGCATCAACCGCCTGTGGTGGCCGGGTGGTCGATACGCCTACGTGTCCGCGCATTTCGACGGGTTCACCGATCACGTCCTGTGCGTCGTGGACATCCAGACGCCGACCAGGCCCGAGATCGTCTCGCGTTGGTGGATGCCCGGCATGAACCGCGCGGCTGGAGAGGCGTCCACCGCAGCGCCTGGCCGGCGCGTGGCGCTGCATCACATGATCACGGCCGGCACCCGCGGCTACGGCGCGTGGCGCGACGGCGGCCTGACGGTGCACGACCTGAGCGACCCGGCCAACCCCAAGCTGGTGTCGCACGTGAACTGGTCCCCGCCCTTTCCAGGCGGCACGCACACGGCGCTGCCGCTGCCGGGCCGGAACCTGGTGGTGGTGGCCGACGAAGCCAACGCGGAGAAGTGCGCGAAGGGCACGTTCTACACCTGGCTCGTGGATATCCGGGCGCCGGAGAACCCGGTGACGATCGGCACCTTGCCGACGCCCCAGGATCGGGACTACTGCGGCATCGGTACCTTCGGGCCGCACAACCTGCACGAGAATCGACCGGGCAGCTTCCGCAGCGAAGACACCATCTTCTCCACCTACAACAACGCGGGCGTGCGGGTGTTCGACATTCGCGACGCCTTTGCGCCGCGGGAGCTGGCCTCCTGGGTGCCGCCCACGCCGGCGCGCCTGGTGGACCCGCGCCCCAACGTGTCGCTGGCGGCCAAGTCCGCGGACGTCTACGTGACGACCGACGGGCTGATCTACTCGAGCGACTGGAACGCGGGACTGCACGTCCTGCAGTACGAAGGGTAGAAAGGGCGGAGATGCGCTGGACCCTTCGCGTGGCCGTCGCCGGTGTGCTGATCGTCGGGGCCACGTTGTGGCTTCCGGCGCAGGAGGTGCTGGCCGACATCGTCCTGTTGAACGGCAAGATCCTGACCGTCGACGAGCGGTTCACCATCGTCCAAGCGGCGGCGGTCAAGGGCGACCGGATCCTCCGCGTTGGCACCGACCAGGAAGTGACGCGCGCGGCGGGGCCCTCGACCCGGCGCCTGGACCTGCGCGGCAGGACCGTGATTCCAGGGCTCATCGACAACCACATGCACCTGCTGCGCGCCGGCACCACCTGGCAATCGGAGGTGCGGCTTGACGGCGTCGCCTCGCGGAAGCAGGCGCTCGCAATGCTGCGGTCGCGCGTGCGGGCCGCGCGACCAGGCGACTGGGTCTACACGCTTGGCGGCTGGGCGGTCGATCAGTTCTCGGACGACCCCTCGCCGCTCTCGCGCGCCGAACTCGACGAGGTGGCCCCCGACAACCCGGTGCTGCTGCAGGCCTCGTACTACGCGTCGTATCTGAACTCTCGCGCGGTGGACGTACTTGGCCTTGGGCCGGACGCTCCGGCATGGGCGGCCCGCGACGCGTCCGGGCGCCTGACCGGTGTCATCGCCGAGGCTGGGATTCGGACGCTGGCCGCCCGGCTGCCGGTGGCCGGCGGCGCCGCGCTCGAAGCCAGCACGCGGCTGATGATCCGCGACCTGAACACGATGGGCCTGACCTCGTTTGGCAGCGCTGGCTGCGAGGACGACGTGCTGCCCGTGTACCGCCGTCTTGCCGAGCAGGGCGAGCTGAACGTCCGGGTCTTCTGCATCACGGGGCAAGCGGCGGGAAGCCCTGGGCAAGTCGATGGCGCGGTGGCGATGGTGCCGCGGATAAAGTTCCTTCAGGGCGACAGCGCGATCAACCACGTTGCGTTCGGCGAGAGTGTCTACGGACCGCTGCACGATCCCATGTTCGTGTCCGCGTCGGCGCCGCGACCCGACGAGCTGCTCCAGTGGCGTCGCATTGCCTCCGAGGTGGCCCGCGCGCGGCTGCCCTTGCACGTGCACGCGAACCTGTCGACCACCATCAGCGCCTTTCTCGACCAGATCGAGATCATCAACAAGGAGCACCCGATCTCGGGCCTCCGCTGGACGCTGGCGCACGTCAACCAGCTGACGCCTGCGCAGATGGCGCGCATGAAGACGCTGGGCCTCGCGGCGGCGGTGCACCCGTGGGCGATCATCAACGGCGGCATCAACCGTGGCGTCTTCGGCGATGCGGCGCTGGACATGACGCCGTTGAAGGCCCTCGAGGACAGCGGCGTCATCTGGGGCCTCGGCAGCGACGGAAGCCGGGCCAATCAGATCAGGCCGTTCACCACGTTGTGGTGGGCGGTGACCGGACGGATGGTCGGTGGCGCAACGGTGATGCGCCAGCCTATTGGCCGCGAAGCAGCTCTCGCCGCGCACACACGCCGCAACGCGTATTTCATGTTTCAAGAGGCCAACCTCGGATCGATCGAGGCAGGCAAGCTGGCCGATCTGCTGGTGCTGGACCGCGACTATCTGACGGTGCCGGCCGACCAGATCAAGGACATCGCGCCGGTGATGACCATGGTCGGTGGGCGCATCGCGTACGACGCCGCGGCGCGCTAAGTGAAGGACGCGAGGGCATCATGACGAACCGGAGACAGTTCGTGCGCGCGGTGGCGGGAACAGCCGCGGGCCTGTGCGCATTCGGCGGCGCGGGCACCGGTCTGGCGCAGGGCCCCGCGGCCAGGCGCCAGATCTCCATCGGCGGACGCCGCGTGCGGGTGATCGACGTGCACGCGCACTGCGTCATCCCGAAGGTGGCCGAGGTGGTCAAGGGCACCCCTTTCGCTGCCGCGGTGGCGGGCGGCGGCAACAACATCCTCGGGCCTGCACGGATCCAGACGATGGACGCCCAGGGCGTGGACATGCAGGCCCTGACGATCAACACGTACTGGTGGTACGCGGCCGACCGCGACCTGGCGCGCGCGATCGTGCGGACGCAGAACGAGGGCCTGGCCGAGTGGGTGGCCGCGCACCCCGACCGCTTCGTCGCGATGGCGTCGGTGGCCCTGCAGCATCCCGACCTGGCGGCCGAGCAGCTCGAAGAAGGCGTCAAGCGTCTCGGGCTCCGCGGCGTGACCATCGGCGGTCACGTCAACGGCGAGGACGTGACGCTGCCGAAGTACGACCCGTTCTGGGCCAAGGCGGCCGAGTTGGGCGCGCTGGTCTTCATGCACCCGAACGGGTCCGAGAACCTGGTGAAGGACGGCGCGTTTCGTGGCCGCGGCGACCTGGGCAACATCATTGGCAACCCGCTCGAGACCACGTATTTCCTGTCGCGCCTGATCTTTGACGGGACGCTCGACAAGTTCCCCGGCCTTCGGGTGTGCGGCGCGCACGCCGGCGGCTACCTGCCGTCGTACCTCGGGCGCACCGACGTGGCGTGCGACGTGCGGGCCAACGCCAACTGCGCCAACAAGCGGCGCCCGCGTGACTACTTTACCCGCGAGCTGTTCATCGACACGATGGTCTTTTCGAACGAAGGCTTGCGCCACCTGGTGGCGGAGGTCGGCGTGAATCAGATCGTGTACGGCACGGACGTGCCGTTCAACTGGCCGGCCACCGTGGACCTCGTGCTCGAGGCGCCGTTCCTCAGCGACGCCGACAAGGAAGCCATCCTGGGCGGCAACCTCAGGCGCCTCCTCAAGATCAGCTAGGAAGCGGCCCGTCCAGTTCGTCCCGCGCTCTACTGCGGCGGCAGCGACGCGAGGTACGCGGACAGATTCAGGATGTCCTCGTCGGTCAGTTGCGCCACGGGCCCCTTCATCAACGGGGCATCGGGGCCATTTCTGGTGCCGTCCTTGAACAGGTGCATCTGGCGCGCCAGGTAGATCGGGTGCACGCCCGCCAGCCGGGGAACGTTGGCCAGCCCCTTCATCCCCTCGCCGTGGCAGATCGCGCACGCCACGGTCCGACCGCCCGCGCCAGTGTCGGCCAGGGCCTTGCCCTTTGCGACGCTGCCCGCCGGAACGTAAGCCACGAAACCGGACTTCGGATCGCGCAACCTGACCCGTTCCTGGTCCTCGGGCAGCGTGATGATCCGGTTGCCGAGGGGCTCGGTGCCGCCTTTCGGATCGAGGAACCGCATCCGCCCCTGTCCCACGAACGTGCGGGGCACCATCGCGGCCTCGACCACGCGCACCCACGAACGCCGTGGCAACGACGCGAACCACTCGGCGGCGTCGCGCGCTTCCTGCTCGGTCACTTCCTTCGAGATGCCGTTCATCCGCGCGTAGTCGCGCCGGACGCCCGTCTTGAAGTCGGCCATCTGCTGCACGAAGTAGTCGGCCGTGAACCCGGTGAGGTCGGCCGACTCCGGATGTCCGAGCCCGGACATCAGGTGACACGACCCGCACGCCAGCGCGGCGCCGCGACCCTTCTGGACGATGGCGGGCGCGGGGCGGTGCTCGTCGGGAAACCAGTCCGGTGGATTCAGGAGGTCGTCGATCTGCTGCGGCGTGTAGGTCTTGGTGCTGCCGGGGACAGACTTGGGTCCAGGTGTCTCGGCGGGCAGCGTTCCCGCCTGCACCGGGAACGCCCACGCCGGCTCTCGCCCGGCTGGGGACGGCAACGCGGCGGACGGCGCGGTGGGCTGCTGAGACTCGACCACGGCCGAGACAGCCACGATGAGTGCGCCCACGATGGTCCAGACGCGCGCGTGCAGCATTGTCATCCTCCGGGCGCAGTCTAGCGAGGAAATGCCCAATGCTCAATGCCCAATGCGCAAGCACGCCAGCGCATGCTCCCGTGACACGTCATATGCTGGCTGATGGTCCGTGAGTAGCCTGCCGTTTCCCTCTCCGCTCCGCGTCAAGACCATCGTCGACGTCCTCCCGGCCGCGGACGGCCAGTTCGTCCTTTACTGGATGATCGGAGCCCGCCGCCACACGTGGAACTTCGCCCTCGACCGTGCGGCTGATTGGGCGCGCGCGCTCGGCAAGCCCCTGGTGGTCCTGGAGGCGCTGGCCTGCGACTACCGCTGGGCCAGCGACCGGCTGCACCGGTTCGTCCTGGACGGCATGCGCGACAACAAGGCCGCCTTCGCCGCAGCCGGCGTTACCTACTACCCTTACGTCGAGCCGTCTCCACACGCGGGTCGTGGGTTGCTCCGCGCCCTGGCCGACCGCGCGGCGGTCGTCATCACGGACCGCGCTCCGGTGTTCGTGTTGCCCGGCTTGGTGTCCGCGGCAGCGCGTGGTCTGTCGGTTCGATTCGAAGAAGTAGACGGCAACGCCTTGTTGCCGCTCGACGTGCCGCCGACCGGGCACGTCTATCCCACGGCCTACGCGTTTCGGCGGCATCTGCAACGCGTCCTGCGCGAGCACTTGTCCACCCGGCCACGGGCCCAGGGCGTCGCACCTGGAGAGCTGCCGCCTTCCATCACCGTGCCCGTCGACGTCCGCGCGTGTTGGCCGGAGGCCGACGCGCGCCTGCTGAGCGGCGAAGGAGGTCTTGCGGGTTACCCCATCGACCACGGCGTCGGTCCCTCTGTTACGCGGGGCGGCTCGGTGGCGGCCCAGGCGTCCCTGGCGGCGTTCGTCGACGATCGCCTTCCCGCCTACGGCGAGGAGCGAAACCATCCTGACGACGACGCGGCCTCCGGTTTGTCACCGTACTTGCACTTCGGGCACATCTCGGCGCACGAGATCGCCACGCGCGTCCTGCGGCGCGAGGCGTGGACGCTCTCGCGACTGGCCAAGACTGCAACCGGCGCGAAAGAAGGGTGGTGGGGCGCTTCGCCAGGCGCCGAGGCCTACCTCGACCAGCTGGTAACGTGGCGAGAGCTTGGCTTCAACATGTGCGCCAGACGGCCCGACCACGACCAGTTCGAGTCGCTGCCACCCTGGGCGCTGTCGACGCTGGACGCGCACGCCAACGATCCGCGTCCGTATCTGTACTCCCTCGAACAGTTCACGGACGCCGCGACGCATGACCCGTTGTGGAACGCGGCGCAACGCCAGCTGACCAGGGAAGGCCGGATGCACAACTACCTGCGCATGCTGTGGGGCAAGAAGATTCTCGAGTGGACGTCCTCCCCGCGGGAGGCGCTGGCGGTGATGATCGAGTTGAACAACCGGTTCGCCGTGGACGGGCGCGATCCAAACTCGTACACGGGCATTTTCTGGGTGCTGGGCCGATACGACCGGCCGTGGTTCGAGCGGCCGATCTTCGGCACCGTGCGCTACATGACGTCGGAGAGCACGGCGCGCAAGCTGCACGTGAAGGCCTATTTGCAGCGGTACGCCCCGTGACACAATCGACTGCTCGTCGGTCGTGCCCGGAGCCCGGAGCCCGGAGCCCGGCGACTGGTGACCGGAGACCGAAGACCGGAGACTGGTGACTGGTGACTTCCCCTTGACCCCGAAACTCTCAGTCAACCTGAACAAGGTGGCGACGTTGCGCAACGCGCGCGGCGGCGGCGTGCCGTCCGTTCTCGACGCCGTACGCGTCTGCGTGGCGGCGGGCGTTCCAGGCATCACGGTACACCCGCGTGCGGACCAGCGACACATCACGCCCTCCGACGTCCGTGAGATTGCGGCCGAGCTGGCGCCCCTGCGCGGCCGCGTCGAGTTCAACATCGAGGGCGACCCGCGTCCGGACTTCGTCCAACTGGTGGCCGATGTACGGCCCGATCAGTGCACGTTGGTTCCCGTTCGTCAGGGAGAGGTCACCAGCCAGGCCGGTTGGCTGCCCGAGACCAGATCCGAGGCTTTGGGGGCAGCCATCGATCGTTGCCGATCCCTGGGGGTAAGGGTCAGCCTCTTCGTGGACCCAGACGACACGGCGATCGGCTGGGCCGGCTCGGTGGGCGCCGATCGCGTCGAGCTCTATACCGAGCCCTTCGCGCGCGCGTTCGAGGCCGGGGACGCGGCAGCAGCCGCGTCCTTCGAGGCCTATGCCCGCGCGTCGCGGCTGGCGGCCTCCCTGGGGCTGGGGGTCAACGCCGGGCACGACCTGGACCTTCGGAATCTCACGCTGTTTCGCCGGCTTCCGCACCTGGCCGAGGTGTCGATCGGCCACGCGCTCATCAGCCACGCCCTGTATGTCGGCCTCGACCGCAGCGTCCGCGACTATCTGCGGGCGTTGGCGGATCCGGTAAGATCGGCATCGACCACATGAAGCTCGAATCCGCTGTTTTCGCCGTGGCCGGCATGTGCTTCGGCATCATCCTCGGGTGGGTCATCGGCACGCAGCAGGCGCGCACGGCCGTGACCACGGCGCCCGCACCCGCGGCGCAGGCCTCCGCGGGCGGCGGTGGCACCACGCAGCGCCAGGCGCCTCCGCTGGACGAAGCCAAGGTGCAGTCGCTGACCACCATCCTCAAGAGCGACCCCAACAACGCCTCGGCCACGCTGCAACTGGCCAACGCCTACTTCGACGCCGAGCGGTTCCAGGACGCCATCCAGTGGTACGAGCGCACGGTGAAGCTGGATCCCAAGAACGTGGACGCCAACACCGACCTCGGCGTCAGCTACTACTACGAGAGCCGCGCCGACGAGGCGCTGGCCACCTTCGAGCGCAGCCTGCAGATGGATCCCGGCCACACCAAGACGCTGCTCAACAAGGGCATCGTGTTGGCCTTCGGGAAAGAGGACCTGAAGGCGGCGGCGGTCGAGTGGCAGAAGGTCGTCGAGTTGGCCCCGTCGAGCCCCGAAGGTGAAACGGCGCGTCGCGCGCTCGAAGGCGTGGCCGCGGCGCATGCGGGCGGTGCCGCCGGTGCCCCGGGCACGCAGCAGTGATCAAAGTCGTCCTCCTGTTCGCCCTGCTGCTCACGGTGGCGTGGGCGTTCTGGCGGTTCATGGACGGCGTCATCGACACGTTCGGCGGGCTCCCGAAGGACCGGGGCAACCGCGGCCGCCGCGGCCCCGCTCCCGTCAAGCTGGTGCGGGATCCCGCCTGCGGGACGTGGGTGGATCCGCACGCGGCGCTGGCGGCATACGAGAGCGGCACCACACACTACTTCTGCTCGGCTGAGTGCCGCGATCGGTTTGGGAGTGCGAAGTGAGCTCGCGCCTCGAAGAGCAACTGCGGGCCGATATCGTGGAGGTGGGGCGTCGCATGAACGCCCGCGGCTACGTGGCGTCGAACGACGGCAACATCAGCGCCCGGATCGACGAGAAGCGCCTCCTCACGACGCCCAAGAGCGTGCCGAAGGGCTTCATGACGCCGGACATGATGGTCATCGTGAACTACGAGGGCCAGAAGGTGGCTGGCGACCGCGATCCCTCGTCGGAACTGCCGATGCACCTCGAGGTGTATCGCAACCGCCCGGACGTCAACGCCGTCGTGCACGCGCATCCGCCGATCGCCACCGGCTTCGCCGTGGCCGGCATTCCCCTGACCCGCGCCGTGCTGGCCGAGGTGATCACGACGCTCGGCAGTATTCCCATCGCCGAATACGGCACGCCGTCCACGGCGGAGTTGCCGGCCGCCGTGCGGAAGTACATCAAAGCGCATGACGGGATGCTGCTGGCCAACCACGGTGCCGTGACGTGCGGCGCCGACGTGTTCTCGGCCTATTACAAGATGGAGACGATCGAGCACTTCGCCAAGATCAGTTTCGTGGCCCGCCAGCTGGGCGGGGAGAACCTGATCTCGCGCGGCGAAGTGGAGCGGCTTCAGGGCCTGCGCGGGATGTACGGCATCGCGGCCCCGGCGCCGCTCTGCGCCGACCCGTCCGAGAATCCCGCGCTCGGCGACGCACTGTGTCAGGTGCTCGAGGCGCCGGAATCGGCCACCGAACGGCTGGTGCCAGACGTCGATTCGGTGCTGCGACAAGCGAGCAGGGACGGGGAAATTCGACTAACATACGGCGAGTTGACGGCGCTCATCACGGACGCCATCAAGAGCTTGCGAGATTGAAGACCGCCTTTCAGTTGAGGGACACGCATGGGTGAGGCACTCGGAATGGTCGAGACCAAGGGGCTGGTCGCAATGATCGAAGCGGCCGATGCCATGGTCAAAGCGGCCAAGGTGACACTGGTCGGCTGGGAGAAGATCGGCGCCGGCTACGTCACGGCCATCGTGCGTGGAGATGTCGCCGCCGTCAAAGCCGCTACCGATGCCGGGGCGGCCGCCGCGAGGCGCGTGGGTGAGCTGGTGTCGGTTCACGTGATCCCGCGCCCGCACTCGAACCTCGAAGACGCCCTCCCCATCGGCAAGTCGGGCGCCGGCGCCAAGAGCTAGCAGCCAGTGCTCATCGCGCGCGTGGTCGGAACCGTCGTGGCCACCCGCAAGGACCCGCGGCTCGTCAGCAACAAGCTCCTCATCGCCAGGCCGACCGATCCGCACGGCAAGCCCGAAGGCAACTACCTGGTGGCCCTGGACACGGTGGACGCCGGCGTTGGCGAAACCGTCCTCATCGTCAGCGGCAGTTCGGCCCGCATGGCGGCCGGCATGAAGGACTGCCCCGTGGACGCCGCCATCGTGGGCATCGTGGACGCGATCGAAGTCGCCGCCGGCGACTAACAGTTCGCATGCAGCTTGCGCGCGTCATTGGCGACGTGGTGGTGACCCGAAAGGACGACAACCTGAGCGGCGTCACGCTGCTCGTCCTGCAGCCCATCGCTGCGGACGGCTCGGC